>Ga0105107_10000053_pt1 | contig 57895 bp, 67 predicted proteins | sample PPLLaktember2015_6_FD_79335 | JGI IMG/M metagenome (GOLD analysis project Ga0105107, IMG submission 79335) | Freshwater sediment microbial communities from Prairie Pothole Lake near Jamestown, North Dakota, USA - PPLs Lake P8 Core (1) Depth... | ecosystem: Environmental > Aquatic > Freshwater >...
TGCAGCCGCTGGCGACATACACCAGATGCGGGCCGGTCTGTTCGATGATCCCGAAACCGGTAACACGCAGCCCGGGATCGATCCCTAGGATACGGAGCGTGTTTGCCGCGCTCAAGCGGTCTCGTCGAGGACGGCGGTGGTATACACCTCCTGCACGTCGTCGACGGCTTCAAGCGCGTCCAGGAGTTTCTGCATGCGCACGGCATCGTCGCCGGTCAGCGCGTTTTCCGTAGTCGGCTTCATCGTCACTTCCGCCAGCTCCGGCCTGAATCCGGCTTTGCCGAGTGCCGCACGCACGTTGGAGAATTCAGCGGGGCCGGTAATGACTTCGATGCTGCCGTCTTCCTGCGTCTCCACGTCTTCGGCGCCCGCCTCGATCGCCGCGTCCATCAGCTTGCCCTCGTCAGTGCCGGGCGCAAACACCAGCTGCCCGCAATGCCTGAACAGGAAGGCCACCGAACCGTCGGTGCCGAGATTGCCGCCATATTTGGTGAAGGCATGGCGCACGTCGGCCACGGTGCGGGTGCGGTTGTCGGTCATGCAGTCGACCATTACCGCGGCGCCGCCGATGCCGTAACCCTCGTAGCGGATTTCCTCGTAGTTCACGCCCTCAAGGTCGCCGGTACCGCGCTTGATGGCGCGCTCGACGTTGTCCTTGGGCATGTTGTTGTCGTAGGCCTTGTCCATCGCCAGCCGCAGCCGCGGGTTACTGCCGGGATCACCCCCGCCCATGCGCGCAGCGACGGTGATTTCCTTGATCAGACGGGTGAAGATCTTGCCGCGCTTGGCGTCCTGCCGGCCCTTGCGGTGCTGGATGTTCGCCCATTTTGAATGTCCGGCCATGAATTTCTGATAACCCGTTAGAATTACTCGAATTTTATCATAGCGAAAATCAGGAACCCCGCCATGGTTACACCGCTACTGGTCGCCAAATCTGGCCACGACCTGTACCTGCTTCCGGGCCTCGCCAACCGCCACGGGCTGATTGCTGGCGCCACCGGCACCGGCAAGACCGTGACTCTGCAACGGATTGCCGAGGGTTTCTCGAAAATCGGCGTGCCGGTGTTCATGGCCGACGTCAAAGGCGATCTCGCCGGTTTGTCGCAAAAAGGCGAGCCCAGGCCGAAAATCGCGGAACGCATCAAGCAACTTGGCGTCACCGATTTCGTCTATGAGGCGGCCCCGGTGGTGTTCTGGGATGCCTTCGGTACCCAGGGCCACCCGGTTCGCGCAACGATCTCCGAGATGGGGCCGCTGCTGCTGGCGCGGCTGCTCAACCTCAACGACACCCAGCAGGGCGTGCTGACGCTGGTGTTCAAGATTGCCGACGACAACGGGCTGCTGCTGCTGGATCTGAAGGATCTGCGTGCCATGCTGCAGTTCGTCGGCGACAACGCCAAACAGTTCACCACGCAGTACGGCAACGTCTCGGCAGCGTCGATCGGTGCCATCCAGCGCGGACTGCTCGAAATCGAGCAGCAGGGCGGCGACAAGTTCTTCGCCGAACCCGCGCTCAACATCGAGGACCTGATGCAGACCGACGCCAAGGGGCGCGGCATTATCAACATCCTCGCGGCCGACAAGCTGATGAATTCACCGAAGCTGTACGGCACTTTCCTGCTGTGGATGCTGTCGGAATTGTTCGAGCAATTGCCCGAGGTCGGCGATCCCGAAAAGCCCAAGCTGGTGTTCTTCTTCGATGAGGCCCACCTGCTGTTCAGCGACGCGCCGCCGGCGCTGCTCGAAAAAATCGAGCAGGTGGTGCGGCTGATCCGCTCCAAGGGCGTCGGCGTGTTTTTCGTCACCCAGAACCCGCTCGACATCCCGGAAACCGTGCTCGGCCAGCTCGGCAACCGCGTGCAGCACGCGCTGCGCGCATTCACGCCGCGCGACCAGAAAGCCGTCAAAAGCGCGGCAACGACGCTGCGCGCCAACCCCAAGCTCGATGTCGAGGCGGCAATCACCGAACTCGGCGTCGGCGAGGCGCTGGTGTCATTCCTCGACGAAAAGGGCAGGCCAGCCGTCGTCGAGCGTGCACTGGTACTGCCGCCCGGGAGCCGCCTCGGCGCGGTGACCCCCGAGGAACGCGCGGCGATCATCAAGGCATCCCTGCTCGCCGGGGTTTACGACAAGGTCGTCGACCGGGAATCGGCGCACGAGAAGCTGGCGCAACGCGTGCAGGAACAGGTGGCCGCCCAGCCTGCCGCGGAGACGCAAGGAGGCACCGGCGGCATGTTCGGCGCGCTGGGCGACCTGCTCGGCGGCTCCACCGGCCCGCGCGGCGGGCGCCGCGACGGCGTCGTCGAGATGGCGGCCAAGAGTGCGGCGCGCGCGATCGGATCGCAGGTCGGGCGCGAGATCATCCGCGGCGTGCTGGGCTCGATACTGGGCGGCGGGCGCCGCCGCTAGTGTCGCTGCGGCTCCAGAGCCCGCGCGGCGCCTACATCGGCATCGCCTGTGCGCTGGCGGGCTCCATCGCGTTTTCCGCCAAACCGGTGCTGGTCAAGGCAGTCTATCAATACGGCGTCGACACCACGACCCTGCTCGCGCTGCGCATGTTGTTTGCGGCACCGCTGTTCGCGCTGATGGCGTGGTGGGCGGGGCGCCCGGCGGTTGCCTTTACCGGCCGCGAGATCGCCGGTATCACCGCGCTCGGCTTCCTCGGCTATTACCTCGGCAGCTTGCTCGACCTCGCCGGCTTGCAGCATATCTCGGCGGGATTCGGCCGGCTGATCCTCTACCTGTACCCGACACTGGTACTGTTGATGTCCGCGATGTTCCTGAAACAGCCGCTGCGCGCACCGCAACTCGTATCGCTGGGATTGTCGTACGCGGGCATCGCACTGGTGTTCAGCGCAGAGACTCGGTTGGGCGACGATCCCGGAGTCACTGTCTGGGGCGCGGCGCTGGTGTTCGGCAGTGCCGTCACCTACGCCACTTACCTGGTGGCCGGCAGCCGGCTGGTGCACAAATTCGGCTCGATGCGCTTCTCCGCTTACGCCTCGCTGATAGCCACCGGCTTCGTCATCGCCCATTTCCTGGCGCTGCGGCCGGTGCATGCACTGGTCGTTGCGGGCGAAGTCTATGCGCTGGTGGCCGTGCTCGCGGTATTCGCCACGGTACTGCCGCTGTGGCTGATGGCCGAGGGCCTGAAACGCATCGGCGCCAACCAGGTATCGCTGGTCGGCTGCATCGGCCCGCTGGCGACGCTGGCCTTTGCCTGGGCATTTCTGGGAGAGGCCGTGACGCTGACCCAGCTGGCCGGCGCGACGCTGGTACTCGCCGGCGTGCTGCTCATCAGCCTGAAACCGCAGGCGGCCTGAGCCGCCTGGCACTTTCTATTGCGAAGTTGCGACGCTGGGGCCTTCGCAGCGCTGCGCGTAGCGCATGCCCGGCGGCACCGCCTCGGCGCAGGCGAGCAGCGGCTCGACATGCGAATGGCGATACTTCAGCGCAAACTCGCGGGCGGTATTGCCGCCGTGCACACGAATCAGCGGGTCGGCCCCGGCACGCAGCAGCATGCGCACTGCGTCGCGGTGGCCCTGGATCGCCGCCATCATCAGCGGGGTATTGACATACACCGTGCGCCCACTGGCGTCGGCATCGACCCGCGCGCCGCGCTCGAGCAGATAACGCAGCGCACGCTGCCGGTTTTGGTACGCGGCGTAAGCGAGCGCGGTGTAGTTGTGCTGGACGTTCTCGAGGCTCGCACCCGCTTCCACCAGCAGGCGCATGGCCGCGTCGTGCCGGTCCGACGAGTTGCTGCCATCGTCGCCGAAATACGCCGCCAGCATCAGCGGGGTTTCATTGACCGGAGTGCGTGCATTGAGGTCTGCACCGGCAGCGATCAGGTAACGCAGCACTTGCAGCGAACCATCCCGCGCCGCCAGCGCAATCAGCGGCGCCCCGGCGGAATAGCCCGGCGCCGGCAGCTTTTGATTGACCGTGATGGCACCACGGTTCACCGCGGCCTGAACATGGGATGCGTCATCCTGGGAAATGGCGTTGAGCATGCCATCGACATCCACGCCGGCACGATGATCGCCGCCGATCCCTGCGCACCCACCGATGACCAGCACCGCGACCAGGCCGCCCAGCACGCGCATTGTCTGCGCCAAAAATCGATTACGCATTCCTCACCTCCTTAACCCGCCATCCGATGTCTGGCAGTATAGCCTCCGGCCGCTGCTTAAAAAAGTGGCTGCCGCCGCCGGCAACTGCCCGATATTGACAATGTGGACCCCGATGCCGGTGCGCCGCCGCACAACGACTCAGACGTTGAAGCGGAAATGCATGACATCCCCGTCCTTGACGATGTAATCCTTGCCCTCCAGGCGCATTTTTCCGGCTTCCTTGGCGCCTTGCTCGCCCTTGCAGGCGATGTAGTCATCGTAAGCGATCACTTCGGCGCGGATGAAGCCCTTTTCGAAATCGGTGTGGATGGCCCCCGCCGCCTGCGGCGCCGTATCACCTTTGTGGATGGTCCACGCCCGCACCTCTTTCGGCCCGACGGTAAAGTAGGTTTGCAGTCCGAGCAGGGTGTAGCCCGCGCTGATGACCCGGTTGAGGCCGGGTTCGTGCATGCCCATGTCCTCGAGGAACACCGCCTTGTCTTCGTCGCTCATGTCGCCGATCTCGGCTTCGATCGCGGCGCATACCGCCACGACCGGAGCCTTCTCGCGCGCCGCCAGCGCGACCACGGCATCCAGGTGCAGATTGCCTTCGAAGCCGCCTTCGCGCACATTCGCGACATACATCGTCGGCTTGGCGGTGATCAGGCACAGGGGCTTCAGCACCGCGCGTTCCCCGTCGTCCAGGTCGAGGGACCGCACCGGACGCGCCTCGTTGAGTGCTGCCTGGCATTTCTCGAGCACGGCAACCAGACGTGCCGCTTCCTTGTCGCCGCCGGCCCGGGCCAGCTTGGCGGATTTCGCGAGATGACGTTCCACAGCCGTGAGGTCGGCCAGTGCGAGTTCGGTATTGATGATCTCGATGTCGTCCAGCGGATCAATCTTGCCGGCGACGTGCACCACGTTGTCATCCTCGAAGCAGCGCACCACGTGCGCGATTGCATCAGTCTCCCGGATGTTGGCCAGGAACTGGTTGCCGAGGCCCTCACCCTTGGACGCGCCCGCCACCAGGCCGGCGATATCCACGAACTCGACCGTAGCCGGCAGTACCCGCTCCGGTTTCTGCAGGGCGGCCAGCGCGGTGAGTCGCGGATCCGGCACTTCGACGATGCCAACATTCGGCTCGATGGTGCAAAACGGGTAATTCTCGGCTGCGATACCGGCCTTGGTCAGCGCATTGAAAAGAGTGGACTTGCCGACATTGGGCAGCCCGACGATGCCGCATTTCAGTGACATGATTGGTAAACCGTATTAAGTTGAATGTGAACCGTACAACGAAGCGACAGCCGGGAATGGCACCGGTGACACGCACAGCCGCTCAAGTTTCGTCTCCGGCTGTTTTGGTATGCAGGCGGTGCATCGCCGCCTGCATGTCATGTGCGGCGATCAGCGGCCAGACATCGTGTGCACGCGCCATCGCGTCCTCGATCGCCCGCTGCTCATCAGCGCGCGGCGCATGCAGCACATAATCTACGACTTCCTGCTCGCTCGCCGCCAGTGCACGCGGATGGCCGATGCCGATGCGCAAACGCCAGAATTCCCGGGAGCCCAGACGGGCGACTACGCTGCGCACCCCGTTGCTGGACGCGCTGCCGCCGAACTTCAGCCTGATCACGCCCGGCGCGAGATCGAGGTCATCGTGCACGATCAGGATGTCAGCCGGCGCGATCTTGAAAAAATCCGCGAGCGCACCGACGGCACGGCCGGACTCGTTCATGTAGGTCGCCGGTTTCAGCAGCCAGACGTCGCCGGTGGCGCCGGGAATTTTCGCGACCTCACCATGAAAACGCGCCTCCTGCCGGCACGCTGTCCCGGCTGACCGCGCCAGGCCGTCGACCCACCAGAAGCCCGCGTTATGCCGCGTGGCGGCGTATTTTTTTCCCGGATTTCCCAATCCGACGACCAGTTTCATGATGTCCGCTTTATCTCCGGTTCGGCACCGCTACCCGGATAATACATTAACTCATTGTTTTTATTGCATTTTTAAAAGAAACGCCCGCCAGTCGAGAACCAAACTGGCGGGCGGCGCTCGTTCGCGCCAGCCGCAGACGGCCGGCGCAACGCATGACTGGCCTCACATCATTTCTTCTCGGCGGGTTTCTTCTCGGCAGGCTTCTTGTCCGCTTCCTTCTTGTCCCCGCCTGCTGCCGCGGCAGCGGCAGCCGCAGCCTCAGGTGCCTGCGCCGTGATCTCGGTGACCGGGGCCGCAGCCACTTCTTCCTCGACTGCCACCACCTTGGGCACCTGCACGGTGACGACCGAGGGATTGTCGGCCTTCAATTTGGACAGCGGCTCGACACCCGCGGGCAGCGTCAGGTCAGCAACGTGGATGGAATGCCCGAGTTCGAGATCCTTCAGGTCGACTTCGATGAACTCCGGCAACGCATCCGGCAGACACTGGATTTCAAGTTCGTTGATGATGTGCTGCACGACGCCCTTGCCTACCTTCACGCCAGGGGCGATGTCCGCGTTCATGAAGTGCAACGGCACCGCCATATGCACTTTCTTTTTCGGATCGACGCGCTGGAAATCAACGTGCTGGACCTGCTCTTTCCACGGATGCATCTGGAAGTCGCGCAACAGCACGCGGTCTTTCCCGCCGTCCAGCGTAAGGTCCAGAATCGACGAATGGAAGGCCTCGAGCTTCAGGTGCCGCAGCAGCGCCTTGTGATCGAACTCCACACTTTGCGCATCCTTGCCGGCGCCATAAATGACGCCGGGGACGCGCCCGGTCGCACGCAGGCGGCGGCTCGCACCCTTGCCCTCTTTCGTGCGCGGAAACGCAGTAACTTCGATTTTCATTTCACTCTCCAGTAATTGCGGGAAGTCCGCGACCAGACGATTCCCGCGTTAAAAAGAAGCCGAAATGCTCCCCGACTTCCGCAAAAAACTCATTCCACGAACAACGAACTCACTGAATCTTCGGCGCTGATGCGGCGCATCGTCTCCGCCACCAGCCCGGATACCGTAAGCACGCGGATCTTCGCGCACTTGCGCGCCGACTCCGTCAGCGGAATGGTGTCGGTGACGACGATCTCGTCGAGTGCCGATCCGGCGATACGCTCCACCGCCGATCCTGACAGCACTGCATGCGTGCAATAGGCCAGCACCTTCTCCGCGCCGTGCTTCTTCAGCGCGCTGGCGGCTTCGCACAGCGTGTTGGCGGTATCCACCATGTCATCGACGATCACGCAGGTCCGTCCCGTGACTTCGCCGATGATATTCATGACCGTGGCCACGTTCGGCCGCGGCCGGCGCTTGTCGATAATTGCCAGGTCGGCCTCCAGCCGCTTCGCCAACGCCCGCGCCCGCACCACACCACCGACGTCCGGCGATACCACGACCAGCTGCTTGTAATCGTGTTTCCAGATGTCGCCGAGCATGATCGGCCCGGAATAAATATTGTCCACCGGGATGTCGAAGAATCCCTGGATCTGCTCCGAGTGCAGATCCATGGTCAGCACCCGGTCGACGCCGACGCTGGTCATCATGTTGGCCACCACCTTGGCGGTGATCGGCACCCGCGCCGAGTTCGGCCGCCGGTCCTGCCGTGCATAGCCCATGTACGGAATCGCCGCGGTGACGCGTCCGGCCGAAGCCCGCTTCAGGGCATCGACCATGACCAGCAGCTCCATCAGCGTGTCGTTGGTCGGCGCACAGATCGACTGCAGAATGAACACGTCCTTGCCGCGGACATTCTCCAGGATCTCCACCATCACCTCGCCGTCGCTGAAACGTCCGACCTTGGCGCGACCGATGTGGATATCGAGATGGCTGACGACAGCCTCCGCGAGCCGCGGATTGGCGTTGCCGGTGAACACCATCAGCCTGTCTAACGCCACCACACACCCCCTGGGTCACGCCCACTGCGACAACCGAAGTGGCTGGGGAGGAAGGATTCGAACCTTCGCATGCCGGAATCAAAATCCGGTGCCTTAACCAGCTTGGCGACTCCCCAACCGAACCCTTGCCCTGCCACCGCCCGATGCCGCATCCGGCACCAGCCAGCTACTTATTCGTCCAGCCAATCCGCGAGCCCGTACAGCGGGTGCATATCCAGCCCGCGCGCCACAAACCCACGCATGTCGGACGGGCATGACGCCAGCGCCTGGCGCGCACCCGCCTCATCCGCAAATGCCGCAAACAGGCAGGCACCGGATCCCGTCATCTGCGCTGCGCCGACCGATTTGAGCCAGGCGAGATGCCTGGCAACCTCCGGGTAAAGTCTGCAAACTAGAGGTTCCAGATCATTCCCTGCCGGGATTGAAAAGCCGTGCATTTTAATCGGTTCCGAATCCCGTTTCAATTCCGGATGCTGAAAAATCCCGGCCGTGGACACCGCTACCGGCGGCATCAGTACCAAATACCAGGCCGGCGGCACCGCTAACGGCGCCAAAAGCTCGCCCACCCCGCTGGCTGAGGCCGTCCGGCCAAACACGAACACCGGCACATCGGCGCCCAGCGGCAGCGCCAGGTCCTGCAAGCGCTTGCGCGCCAGCCCGGTCTGCCACAGGTGGTTCAACGCCAACAGGGTGGTCGCGGCATCCGAACTGCCGCCGCCGAGGCCCCCGCCGGTCGGCAGGCGCTTGTCGACGGCGATATCCGCCCCGAGCGAGGTGCCGGTCGCCGCCTGCAACGCCCGCGCCGCGCGCACCGTCAGGTCGTCGGCTTCGGCGATCCCCGGCAGCGGCTGCACGCGTGCGATGATGCCGTCCTGCCGCACCCGCAAGCGCACGGTATCGCCGTAATCAATGAAACGGAAAACCGTCTGCAGCAGGTGGTAACCATCGGCGCGCCGGCCGACGACGCGCAACATCAGATTGAGTTTTGCCGGCGCGGGAAAGCCGGCCAGCCCGCGCGTCACCGACGCGCTCATGGCAGGGACAGCGGGCGCCATTCATCGATGACCATCAGTATCCGCTGAGCACCCTGTTTCATATCCAGCCGTCGTGGCTGCTGCTTGCCATCCGGCGGATCGGGGTAGGCATAACGGATGCTCCAGCCGTCCTGCTCCAGCAGCGACAGCCTGCCGTGCGCATCGCGGGCAACGGCGGCGATCACGTCACCCGGTACAGCCTGGCCATGAATCCAGTGCTGCAACTGAGTCAGCGGCAGCGGCCAGCCCAGAGCCTGCCGCGTCAGGCTCTCGACCGACAGCGCGCGGTATTCCTGCCGGTCGGCGGCCGTGAGCGTCGCACCCCCGGCATCGGCAGCAATGTGCGCCAGCGTCTGCCCGACAGGGGACATCAGCCAGACCTCGCTGTCTGCGACTGCGTAGCGCCAGCGGAAATTGGCGGAGAAGGCGCGGCCGTCATGGCTGGCCAGCACCCGCCCGAGAACGTCGAAGGGCGCCGCCGATGGCGCGCGTTCACCTGCCGTAAATGCCGCGCAACCGGCGCATAACAGTGCGACGGCGCCTGTCGCCAGCGCGCGCCAGGCGCGGAAATTCATTGTGCCGATTGCAGAATGGCGGGAGCGAGGCGCTTGACGGTGCTCTTCAGCACTTCGTTCCCGGGATGGCTGCGCAGCGCGTCCGCCCACAGCTTCTGTGCGTCGGCCTGCCGCTCGAGTACCCACAGCACTTCACCCAGGTGGGCGGCGATCTCGCCATCGGGCCGCAACTCATAAGCACGCTGCAGGTAGCCCACGGCTTCCTGATTCTGCCCCAGGCGGTGCAGCACCCAGCCCAGGCTGTCGAGAATAAACGGATCGGCGGGTGCCAGCTTGTGCGCGGTCTCGATCAGCGTGCGCGCCTCCGGCAGGCGCTGGTTGCGATCTGCCAATGTATAACCCAGCGCATTGTAGGCATGCGCATGTTTCGGCTGCAGTTCGATCACGCGGCGCAGGTTCGCTTCGAGCACATCGACGCGATCGACCTTCTCCGCGGCCATCGCATAGTCGTACAGCAGGTCCGGCACATCGGGCGTGCGCGCCACCGCCTGGCCCAGAAAATCAAATGCTTCCTGATAAGCGCCGGTCTCGCGCAACAGGCCGGCCTCCGCCAGGATCAGTTGGGTACGCTGCTGCGCATCGCCGGCACTCACGCCCTGCAGGTGCCGGCGCGCCTCCGGCAACTTGCCCTGCTTCGCGAGTACGCCGGCATAGCGGGCTTGTGCGGGGATGTACTGTGGCCCGTGCGTAATGCTCGCATACCACTTCAGCGCCTCGTCAGGACGTTTCAGTTCCTCGTTGACCTGTCCCAGATACAGCCGGACCGCGTCGGGATCCTTGGGGCCGAGGTCCAGCGCGCGCCGCAGCTGCGCGTCGGCGGCCGCGTAATCCTTGGCTTGTATCGACAGCGTCGCCACCGCCATCGCAATCTCGGCGTTGTTCGGCGCTTCGCCGAGCAGTAGTTCAAACTGCTTGCGCGCCTCCGGATAACGCCGCGCGGTGACCAGCAGCCGTGCGTAGTTCAGCCGCGCGTCCCGGGCCCCCGGATGGGCTTTGACAAAACCGCCGAGAAATCCGATGGCGTCATCCAGCGAATCACGCTGCAGCGCCTGCGCCTGGAACAGCGCGGCGAGTTCCCAGTCCGGCTTGAGTTTGAGCGCTTGGCGCGCGGCTTCAAGCGCGGCCTGCCGGTCATCCGCATTCCACGCCGCCTGCGCCACGGCCAGACTGGCTTCGGGCACTTGTGGATAAGGCACCGCAAGCGAGCGCATCATCCGCAGCAGCGCCGGCTTGTCCGGGTAACCGGCGACCAGCGACGAGAGTTGCAGGAATTTCTGCCCCGCCTGCTCCGGGGGACTGCTCAACCATTTCTCGAGATGGGGAATCGCTTCATCGAGCCGCGACTGGTTGACCAGCAACGCGATCACCGTCTGGCGCGCGCGGGTCGATTCCGGATCGGCCTGCAGCCATATCGTTGCCGCCTCCAGCGCGGCAGGCAGGAAGCGTGCGTTCCACGCGACTTCCGCGGCACGACGTGCAACCCGCGGATCCTTGGTTTCGCGGGCTACTTCAAGAAATGCGGGCACTGCGACCTGCAACTGGCCACGCTGCACGGCAACTTCTGCCAGCGTAAGCTTGAACATGAGGTCTTCACTCAATTCAAGATTTGGCAAGGGCACCACGCGCGCCGGCCGTTCCGCCTGCGTGACGACTTTGGGCAACGGCTTGGCTGCTGCCGGCGCGGGCGCTGCGGCAGGCTCCGGTTTCACCGGCGGCTGCGCACACGCAGCGAGAACAAGGCTGGCGGTGAACACTGCAGTTCTGGTCAGATTCATCGGATGGGTAGGCAGCGCGTAAGGGATACTGGAGGGGACGGGAGAGAATTTCCGGCGACGCAACACGCAAACGCCTTCATAATGAGGCACATATTAGGTATATTTGATGCTTACCACAAGGCAACTTGCCCCCAAGCGATACCGCTTCAGCCGTTGATGAATTCCACCGACCCCGCTCTGACCATCTGCGCCAGGGGTCTCTCCCGCAGCTTTGGTACGCATGTCGCGGTCACCGCACTGGATCTGGACGTGCGCCGCGGCGAAGTGCTTGGGCTGCTGGGTCCCAACGGCGCGGGCAAAACGACCACCATGCAGATGCTCACCGGCAATCTGGCGCCGAGCGCAGGGGAAATCCGCATCTGCGGTATTGATTTGCTCGACGCGCCGACGCGGGCCAAGGCGCGCATCGGCTACCTGCCGGAAACCCCGCCACTTTATCGGGAATTGAATGTCCGCGAGTATCTGAATCTGGCCGCCAGGCTGCACCGCGTGCCACGGGCGGACCGCGCGCCCGCCGTGGCGAACGCGATGGCCCGCTGCGGCCTGACGGACGCCGGGCAGAAACTGATCGGCACGCTGTCGAAAGGGTACCAGCAGCGCGTGGGCATCGCGCAGGCCATCGTCCACGAGCCGGATGTGATCATTCTCGATGAACCTACCGTGGGGCTCGACCCCAACCAGATTCTCGACATCCGCACCCTGATCCGTGAACTCGGCGACAAGCGCAGTGTGATCCTGTCCACCCACATTCTGCCGGAGGTCGAAGCGGTCTGCGACCGGGTGCAGATCATGCACCACGGCGAGGTCGTATTCAGCGATACCATCGCCGGCCTGCGCGATTTCCAGCGCGGGCGCACAGTCACCATCAGCCTGCACCGTCCACCGGGGATCGACATGCTGCGCGCGATCGATGGTGTCGCTGCCGTCGCCGCCATTGGCGAAGGCCGCTTCCGCATCCAGTTTGCACCGGGCAGCGATCCGTCGGAAGCGCTGGTGCGCGCTGCCGGCACCAACGACTGGGGCCTCTACCAGCTCACACCGGCTCAAAGCAGCCTTGAGGATGTATTTGTGCATCTGACCAGAGGCGAAGTCACCTCATGAAGGCAGCCGAATGATCCTGACCATTGCCGGCAAGGAGTTGCGCGCATTGTTTGCTTCGCCGCTGGCGTGGCTGGTGCTGACCGTGGTGCAGGTGATCCTCGGCTACGGCTTTCTCAAACGCCTGGATGATTTCCTGCAGATCCAGTCGCAACTGGCGCAGCTTGCCAGTCCGCCGGGTGTCACCGAACTGGTCGCCGCACCGACCTTCGCTACGGCTGCAGCGGTGCTGCTGTTCGCGGTTCCTCTGCTCGCGATGCGCATGATCGCCGAAGAACGGCGCAACCAGACGCTGACACTGCTGCTCTCGGCGCCGGTGTCGATGACTGAAATCATCCTCGGCAAGTTTGTCGGCCTGATGGCGTTCCTGCTGCTCATCGTAGTGCTGGTGCTGGCCATGCCGCTGCTGCTGGTCACCAGCACCAGGCTGGATTTCGGGCTGCTGGCGGGACTGACCCTGGCATTGCTGCTGCTGGCGGCGGGATTCGCCGCGGTCAGCCTGTATGCCTCCAGCCTCACCGCGCAGCCGATGGCTGCCGCGCTGATCGGTTTCGGCCTGATTCTCGCGATGGTATTCATGGGCGAGACTGCCGGCGACAGCCTGCGCGCACGCGGCTGGCAGGTGCCGGCGGCGTTCGCGCAGGTATTCTCGCCGCTGAAGAATTTCGAGCCCCTGGGCAGGGGCATGATCGACAGTTACGCCATCGCATGTTCCCTGCTGCTCGCTGCCGGCTTTCTGTTACTGGCAATCCGCCGCCTCGACGGCCGGCGGCTGCGCGGATAACCCATGCAAGTTACCCGCCGACTGCGCTGGCAGCTGCTCTTCCAGAGCGGAATGTTCGTAGTGCTGCTCGCGCTGCTCACCGCGCTGCTCGCCTACCTCGGCCACGAATACCGCATCGAGCGCGACATCACGCGCAGCGCGCGCAATACGCTGTCCTCGGCAACGCTGGGCGCGCTGCGCCAGATGCAGGGGCCATTGCGGATCACTGCTTACGCGGTGCGCCAGGACGCCAGCGGCGCCAATGTGCACAAGACCATCGAGGAGCGGGTGCGCGCCTACCAGCGCGCCAAGCGCGATCTCGAATTGCAGTTGATCGATCCCCGCGAACAACCCAAGCTGGCCGCAGAGGCCGGCTTGCGCGCCCCCAACACGCTGGTCCTCGAATACCAGCGACGCTCGGAACAGATCCCGCTCGGTGATTTCAATGAGCAGAATTTCGCCAACGCGCTGGTGCGCCTGCTGCGCGGCGCCAACAACCTGGTGCTGTGGCTGGACGGTCATGGCGAACGCAAGCTCGACGGCCTCGCCAACCATGATCTGGGCAGCTTCGGCCACCAGTTGCGCCAGAAGGGCTTCAGCGTCAGCAGCATCAATCTCGGGCTCGCGCAGGAAGTGCCGGTCAATGCGACGTTGCTGGTGGTGACGCAGCCGCAGGTCGAGCTGCAGCCCGCCGAGACCGAAAAGCTGCTGGCCTATGTCAATCGCGGCGGCAATCTGCTGTGGCTGATCGACACCGAACCATTGCGCGGCCTGCAGCCGCTTGCCGAAAAACTCGGCCTGGTGCTGACGCCCGGCACCGTGGTCGACCCTGCACTGGCGCCGCGCAGCGGCCCCCCGGTGTTTGCCGTCGCCGCAAATTACGCGCGGCATGCAGTCGTCGGCACGCTGCAATACAACACGCTGTTTCCCCACGCACGGCAGATCGGTGCAGATGATACCGTCGGCTGGCGCGTGACGCCGCTGATCGACGTCGCGCCGCGCGGCTGGGTGGAGACCGGCAAGCTCGACGCCAAACCGACGTTCGACAAGTCGCGTGATTTCCCGGGTCCGGTCAATGTCGCCAGCGCCTTCGAGCGCACGGTTGACGATCGCGAGCAGCGCGTCATCGTCATCGGCACCGGGCATTTCCTGTCCAACAGTTTTCTCGGCAATGGCGGCAACCTCGCGCTCGGGCTGAGCGTGCTCAACTGGCTGGCCGGGGATGACGCGCTGGTCAACATCGAGCCGCGACCTGCCGGCGACACACGACTCGACACCAACAGCATGCATCTGTACCTGATCGCTTTTGTCGTACTGCTGTTGCTGCCTCTCGCGTTTGCCATCACCGGCACGGTCGTCTGGTGGCGCCGGCGCAACGCGGCCTGACGCCGCATGAGGCGCGGCTGGCTGCTGAATCTGGCGCTGCTCGCCGCTGTGGCGGCACTCGCCTGGTTTGCGTGGCGCACGCCTTCCCGCGATGAAGTCGCCAAACAGACGCTGTCAGCACTGCGGTCCGCCGAGATCCGGCGCATCACGCTGGCCCGGCCCGGGCAACCGGTCATTGAACTGGAGCGCCGGGGCACTCAGTGGCTGATCACCGTACCCGTGCGCGCCCGCGCCGACGATTTTCAGGTGTTGCGCATGCTGACGGTGCTCGAAGCACGGCCCACCGCGCAGCTGCCGGCGACAGATCTGCAGCGTTTCGATCTGCAATCGCCGGCAGCGCAGCTGACCATCGATGGCGTGGACTACGCGTTCGGCGCCGTCAATGCGGTCACCCGGGAGCAGTACGTGATGCGCGGGGACCGCGTCTACGCCGTCGAGTTGCGCCACGGTGCGGGGTTGCCGGCCGACGCGGGCGCACTGATCCGCCGCGTGCTGCTCGCCGAGAATGAGCAGCCGGTTGACATCACGCTGCCGCAGTTCAATCTTCGCCAGGCCGGCGGCAAATGGACGATTGCGCCAGCTGCGGGCGATCCGGTTCAGGATGATCTGCAACGCTATGTCGACCAGTGGCGCCACGCGTCCGCCACCAAAGCCGAACCGTACGATGGTCGACCAGCGCTGACCGAGATCCGCATGACGCTGCGCGATGGCGCGGTGGTGGAATTCGGCGTGCTGGAGCACGAACCACAACTGGTGCTGTGGCGCCGTGACAATGGTTTGCAGTACTGGTTTTCCGCCGCAACCGGCCGCGCGCTGCTGACGGCGCCCGCATCGCCACCGGAGCATATAATAACTAATAAAAACAATTAGTTATAAAACGATGCCGGAACTACCTGAAGTCGAGACAACCCGCCGCGGCCTGGCACCCAGCGTGGAGCGGCAACGCGTTTTGCGCGCCGTGGTACGCCATCGCGGCCTGCGCCAGCCGGTGCCGCGCGGCCTCGAGCGCCGTCTCACCGGTGCCCAGGTCAGGACACTGTCGCGCCGCGGCAAGTACCTGCTGTTCGACTGCGTGCTGGAGAACGGTAACGCGGGCACACTGCTCGTGCATCTCGGGATGTCCGGCCGGCTGTGGCTGGTCGATGCCAGCACGCCGCCGGAAAAACATGATCACTTCGACCTCGAATTCGACAATGGCTGCATCGTGCGCCTGCGTGACCCGCGGCGCTTCGGCCTCGTGCTGTGGCAGGCCGGCGATGCCTTCCAGCATCCGCTGCTGGCCGCCATCGGGCCGGAGCCGCTGACAGCAGCTTTCGACGGCGCGGTGCTGCATCGGGCGACACGCCGGCGCAGCGCGGCGATCAAGCTGGTCATCATGGACAGCCATGTGGTCGCCGGAGTCGGCAACATCTACGCCAACGAAGCGCTGTTCAGTGCCGGTATCGATCCGCGCACCCCGGCGCAACGCGTCAGCCGCGCCCGCTGTGACGCGCTCGCGGCGGCGATCAAGCAGACGCTGGAGCGGGCCATCAATGCCGGCGGCAGCACGCTGCGCGACTACGTCGGCAGCGACGGCCGCGCCGGTTATTTCCAGGACCAGTTTCTGGTGTACGGGCGCGCGGGGCAACCCTGCACACGCTGCGCCGCGATCATCCGCGAACTGCGCCAAGCGCAGCGGGCAACCTGCTACTGCCCGGTGTGCCAGCCCCGCTGACGCGTCAGGCCGCTTTCTGGGCGGTCAGCTTCAGATATTTCTGCTGCAGTTGCTCGCGCGTTTCCTGGCGTTCAGGATCGAGCGGTATGCAGTCGACAGGGCAGACTTTCTGGCACTGCGGTTCGTCGAAATGACCGACACACTCGGTGCACTTCAGCGGGTCGATCACGTAGATCTCCTCGCCCGCGGAAATCGCGCCGTTCGGGCACTCCGGTTCGCAGACATCGCAATTGATGCACTCGTCGGTGATCATCAACGCCATTACTTGCCCCCGAGATCCTTGATCTTGGTCTTCAGCCGACGAGCGACCTCCGGGGACACAAACTTGGAGACATCACCACCCATTACCGAAATCTCGCGCACCAGCGTCGCCGAGACGAACATGTATTCCTCGCCCGGCGTCATGAACACGGTCTCGACCTCGGGGTACATCTTGCGATTCATGCCGGCCAGCTGGAACTCGTAGTCGAAATCCGAGACCGCGCGCACGCCACGCACCACCACGCGAGCATCGTGCTCGCGCACGAAATGCATCAACAGACCCGAAAATCCCGCTACCGTCACATTGTTGACGTCACTCAGCGCCGCTCGGGCCATGTCGATGCGTTCGGCGAGCGTGAACAGGGGGCGCTTGGTGCGACTGTCGGCGACCGCGAGCACGACGTGGCCGAACAGGCCCGCCGCGCGGCGCACGAGGTCCTCGTGACCGAGCGTCATCGGATCAAACGTTCCGGGATAGACCGCTTTATTGTTCATGTTCGACCCGCCTCAACAGTTGGTAGCTGACCTGTCCTGCGCGCCCGCTCTTGACGGCTTCCCAGCCGCTCAGCGCGGACAGCGCCTGTGCCCGCTCGCAATACACCATTCCGCCTGGGGCCAGATGCTCCGGCAAAAGCGCCAGCAACTGCGGCCAGTGATCTTCGGCGAAGGGCGGATCGAGAAACACCACATGATACTGATCGCGATGAGTTCTCAGGAATTCTAGCGCATCGGCGCGCATCACTTCCACCGCTGCCGCTGCCAGCGCCTCGCAGTTGGCCTGCAGCGCCTGCCACGCCGCCGCATCGCGCTCGACCATCACCACGCGCCGCGCACCGCGGGATGCCGCCTCGAATCCCAATGCACCGCTGCCGGCGTACAGATCCAGGCAATCCTTCCCGGTCAGATCCTGCCCCAGCCAGTTGAACAATGTCTCCCGCACGCGGTCAGGGGTCGGGCGCAGGCCGGGCCGGGCGGGAAACCGGATGCGGCGGCTGCGCCACGCACCGCCGATGATGCGGACTTCCCCGTACTTGCCGATAGTGCGGACTTTGCCGCCGTTCACGCAGGCCGCCGGTGGCTCAGCGTGCAACCGGGGTGGTCAGCGTCTCGTCCTTGTCGGCGCCGACCACTACCGTCACCAGCTGATCCGGGTTGACGTGCCGGACAAATGCGGACTTGATATCGGCAACCGTCACGCGCTCAACGTTGCCGACAAAATCCTCGAGGTAGCTGATCGGCAGGCCGTAGAACCCGATGACGGACAGGTATTCGTGGATTTTGCGGTTGCTGTCGATGCGCATCGGAAAACCGCCGACGATATTCTGCTTTGCGGCCTGCAGCTCCTCTGCGGTCGGCCCGTTACTGACGAAGTCACGCAGGGTCTTGCGCACCACGGCCAGCGCCTCGTCTGCCTGGTCGCGACGCGTCTGCATCCCGATCACAAACGGTCCGCGCGCCTGCAAAGGGGAAAAATAACTGTACGCCGAGTAGGCCAGTCCGCGCTTCTGCCGCACCTCCTCGGTGATGCGCGACACGAAGCCGCCGCCGCCCAGAATGTAGTTGCCCACAAACAGCGGAAAATAGTCCGGGTCATCGCGGCGGATGCCCGGGGCGCCGATCAGGATATGGCTTTGCGCCGCCGGATGTGCCACGAGGCGGGTTATCGCACCCTCCAGCGACTCCACCGGCGGCAAGGCCGGTGCGGCACCGGTCGCCCGCTGCAGACCGCCGGTCACTTGCTCGGCAATCGCCTCGGCCTCGGCCCGCGACACGTCGCCCATGATGGCAATCACCGCGCGATTCGCGACATAGTGCCGCTGATAGAACGAAACCAGGTCGGCCCGCGTGATCGCGCCGACCGTATCCACATCGCCCACCGAACGCAGTGCATAGGGATGCTCGCGGTAGAGCAGACGGTAAAAAGTCCGCCCGGCCTGGGTATCCGGTTTCAGGTCGGCTTCCTTCAGGGCGCCGATCTGCCGGACTTTCTCGCGGTCAAGCACGGTTGCCGGAAATTCCGGGGCGCGCAGGATGCGCGCGAACAATTCCAGGGCCGGACCGCGGCGTTGCACATCCGACAGCGTGCGCAGCGACAGGCCGGCACGATCGGAGTCAAAACGACCGCCCACGACCGCGCCGACATCGGCAAAGCGCCGCGCGATGTCGTCTTCAGCAAGCCCGTCCGCACCCATGCGCAGCAGGCCGTGGGTCATCGCCGCCACGCCCGACTTGTCCCTGGTGTCGTACGCAGACCCCGCCGGGAAGTCCACGGAAATATCGAGCATCGGCAAGCTGCGGTTGGCGACGAAATAGACTTTGGCGCCGGAAGCCGTTTGCCAACTCTCGATCGGCAGAATCGCCCACGCCTGTTGGGCAACACACCACAACGCAGCGGCAATGACCGGCCTGAGGGCTTGCAGCAGGCTAGTTGCCATGGCGCACTCCGGCGGGCGGCGCGGCGCGGCGCGGCGCACCCGCCAGCGGTTGCGGATCGAGATAGGCAACGGTCAGCCGGTCGTCGACCAGGTACTTTCTCGCCACCTCCTGCACCTGGTCGGCAGTCACCTGCTGCAGCTTCTCGATGAACAGGTCGAGATCGCGATGGGAAAAGCCGATCATCTCCATCCAGCCGATCTGCCGTGCCTGGAAAAACATCGAATCGCGCTGAAACACCTGCGCTGCGATAACCTGGGCTTTCACCCGGTTCAGTTCCTCCTCGGTGACGCCTTCGTCGACGACCCGCTGCACTTCACGACGCAGCCCCTGCTCCAGTTGTGCCGCGCTCTGTCCCGCCACTGGCGACCCGCTGAGATAGAAAAATGCCGGACCGCGTCCGATGCCATCGTAACTGGCGCCGGCCGACGTTGCCGTGCGCTCCGTTTTGACCAGTGACTGCGGTAGGCGCGCAGCGTCGTTGCCGCTCAAAATGCTCTCCAGCATGTCGAATGCATACGGTTCCCAGTCTGCGGCCGGTTTTTCCAGGCGCGGCACCCGGTACGCCATCAGCACATACGGCAACTCCGCGGGAGCCTTGACCGTCAGGCGCTTTAGTCCCAGCGGCGGCGGTTCAACCTGTGGTTTGCGCGGGGGCAAATCCCTGCGCGGTATCGCGCCGAAATGCTGCTCGGCCAGCGCAAAAACCTCGGCGGGCACCACGTCGCCGACAACAACAACCGTGGCGTTGTTCGGGGCATACCACTGCTCATAATAGGCACGGGTATCGTCAAGGCGCAGGTGTTCGAGATCACTCATCCAGCCAATGATCGGATTGCGGTAGGGATGCGCGGCAAGTGCGGCCGCCATCAGGCGCTCATAGACCACGGCATGGGGGCGGTCGTCCGTGCGCCAGCGCCGTTCCTCCATCACAACTTTCAGTTCCTTGGCAAACTCCTCCTGCGACAGCACCAGATTGGCCATGCGGTCGGCTTCCAGCCGGAACGACAGCGGCAGCGCCGATTTTTGCAGAGTCTGGAAATAACCGGTGTAATCCCGGCTGGTGAACGCATTGTCACGCCCGCCGGCAGCGGCAATCAGCTTTGAAAATTCACCCGCCGGTACCGTGCGCGTGCCCTTGAACATCATGTGTTCCAGCACGTGGGCAACACCGGTGACGCCGTTTTGCTCGTCGACGCTGCCGATGCGATACCACACCATGCTGACGGCCACCGGCGCGCGGCGGTCCGGCTTGACTACCACGCGCAGCCCGTTCGCCAGTTCGTGCACCGCTACCTCGTCCACCGGCTGCGCGGCAAACGCGCCGCCGGTTAGCAATAGCCACGCTGCAGCCATGGCATTCAGCAATTTCAACAATCGATTCATGGTGTCCTGTCAGAGGTTCGGGTTCGGGGCAGCAGAATGCATTCGTGGCTTACCGCAACCGGCAAGCGGTGGCATCAGGGAACTGCAGCAGAACCCGGGAAACCAGGCTTGAGTATTGCAGTGCCCTGTTAGAATTGTAACCAATTCAACCGTCACACTTCGTATCGGCGTCGCGATACCGCCCACTTCAGACCACCGCATTCATGTTTGGTTTCCTTAAGAACCGCGATCCTGCTGCGCCTGCCGCGCCCGCCACAGGCTGGCTCGCCCGTCTGCAGCAGGGGCTCAGCAAGAGCCGCGCCCAGCTTGGGGAACGCCTGGGCAGCCTGTTCAGCGCCGGTCGCAAGCTGGACGAGGCATTTTACGAGGAACTCGAAACCGTGCTGCTGACCGCTGATGTCGGCGTGGCTGCGACCAATCGGCTGCTCGATGCGCTGCGCGCGCGCGCGCGCCATGAGCGCTACAGCGAAGCCGCGCAGCTGCGGACGGCCTTGCGCGACACCCTGCTCGAACTGCTGCAGACGGTGGCCCGGCCGCTGGACACCGGCACCCACCACCCGTTCGTGATCATGCTGGCCGGCGTCAACGGTGCCGGCAAGACCACGTCGATCGGCAAGCTGGCGCACTACTATCAGGCACAGGGCAAGTCCGTGCTGCTCGCCGCCGGCGACACGTTTCGCGCCGCTGCGCGCGAACAGCTGGTCGCCTGGGGTGCGCGGAACAACGTCGCGGTAATCACCCAAGCCTCCGGCGACGCCGCCGCGGTAATATTCGATGCGATCAATGCCGCCAAGGCCCGCGGCATCGACATTGTGCTGGCCGACACCGCCGGGCGGCTGCCGACGCAGCTGCACCTGATGGAAGAAATCCGCAAGGTAAAACGCGTGATCGACAAGGCCATGCCCGGCGCACCGCACGAAGTGATGCTGGTGCTCGACGCCAATACCGGCCAGAACGCGCTGGCGCAGGTTGCCGCGTTCGACGCCGCAGTCGGCGTCACCGGGCTCACGCTGACCAAACTCGACGGTACGGCCAAAGGCGGCGTCCTCGCGGCCATCGCCCACAGTCGCGCCGGTGGCCGGCCGATACCCGTGCGTTTCATCGGCGTCGGCGAGGCGCTGGATGACCTGCGTCCGTTCGTCGCCGAAGATTTCGTCGCGGCGCTGCTGGACGCGTGACTCATATTGCCCTCAGCAACGTCCACAAGCGCTATCCCGGCGGACATCAGGCGCTGGCCGACATCTCGCTGAGCATCGAAACCGGAGAGCTGGTCTTCATTACCGGGCACTCCGGCGCCGGCAAAAGCACGCTGCTGAAACTGATGGCGGCAATCGAGCGCCCGACTGCCGGAACGGTCATCGTCAACGGCCAGAATGTCGGCACGCTGCGCCCCCGCGGCATCCCGTTCCTGCGCCGTAATTTCGGACTGGTGTTCCAGGACCACAAATTGCTGTTCGACCGCAACGTGTTTGAAAATGTAATGCTACCGCTGGACATCAGCGGATTCAGCCGCCGCGAAGGAGCGCGCCGCGCCAGAGCCGCCCTCGACAAGGTCGGGCTGCTGCACAAGGAAAAAGCGCGCCCGATCACACTGTCCGGCGGCGAACAGCAGCGGTTGTGTATCGCGCGCGCCATCGTTCACCGGCCAGCGGTACTGCTTGCCGACGAGCCCACTGGCAATCTTGACGCCGGCTACGCCGCCGAGATCGGCAACCTGTTGCGCGAATTCAACCAGGTCGGGGTAACCGTGGTGCTGGCAACCCACGACATGCAACTCGCTGCACGCCTCAAACCGCGGCTGGTCGAGATTCGTGGCGGCAGGCTCGCGTCATGAAAAACTGGCTGGCTGCGCACCGCCGTGCGTTCACCGCTACGATCCGCCGGCTCGCCGATGCGCCGCTGGCGACCCTGTTCAACATCACGGTGATCGGCACCGCACTGGCACTGCCGCTCGGATTCTACGTAATACTCGCCAACCTCCAGTCCCTGGCCCGCGATTTTTCGCCGCAGCCGCAATTGAGTGTTTTCCTCGCCCAGGATGCAGCGGCCGCAGATGTGGGCAGCATCGAGCGGCGCCTGAAAGCACACAACGGCATCACCAGTTTCCGCTTCGTACCGCGGGCCGAAGCCCTGGCGACGCTGAAATCGCGTGCAGGCCTTGCCGACGTGATTGCCGGACTCTCCCGCAACCCGCTGCCCGACGCCTTCGTCATCACGGCAACAGGACGCGACGCCGCAGGACTGGATCTGCTGCGCAGCGAATTTGCAGGCTGGCCCAAAGTGGCCGAGGTGCATGTCGATTCGGATTGGGCGCGGCGCCTGGATCGCCTGCTCGCGCTCGGCCGTTATGCGGTGCTGATGCTGGCGGCAGCACTGGCACTCGCGCTGGTCGCGATCACCTTCAATACGATCCGCCTGCAGATTCTCACGCAGCGCGACGAAATCGAGGTGGCCAAACTGATCGGTGCCACCGACGCCTGGATACGGCGCCCGTTTCTGTACTTCGGCGGCATCATCGGCACCGCCGGCGGTGCCACGGCATGGCTGATGATCTGGGCCGCCCTGCTGGTGTTCAACGGGCAACTGCGCCCGTTGTCGGCACTCTACGGCATCCCGCTGCAACTGGCCCACCTGACCGGCGCCGACAGCGTGGCGGCACTGCTGTTCGCCGCGGCACTGGGCTGGTTTGGCGCATGGCTGTCCGTGCGCCGTCACCTGACGGCCCATAATCCAATATAACTTATTGTTTTTATTTGTTTTTTATCGATTCATCGGCGGGAACTCCGGCCCTGATTGGCACTCATATAGCTGGAGTGCTAGACTCCTACGCATGAGGAATACGATGATGACTGCAATCACATTACCGGTGCCTTCGGCTTCAGGCAGTCTGGAGAGCTATATCCAGACCGTAAACCGTTTTCCGCTGCTGACCCAGGAGCAGGAAACCGAGTATGGCCGCCGCCTCCGCGATAGCGGCGACATTGAAGCCGCCCGCCATCTGGTGCTGTCGCATCTGCGACTGGTGGTCTCGATCGCGCGCGGCTACGTCGGCTACGGCCTGCCGCAGGCCGACCTGATTCAGGAAGGCAATATCGGCCTGATGAAGGCGGTCAAACGTTTCGATCCGGAACGCGGCGTGCGGTTGGTATCGTTCGCGATGCACTGGATTCGCGCCGAAATCCATGAATTCGTGCTGCGTAACTGGCGCCTGGTGAAAATCGCCACCACCAAGGCACAGCGCAAGCTTTTTTTCAACCTGCGAAGCATGAAACAGGGACACGGCACGCTGGACGCGGACCAGGTGCAGGCCATCGCCCGCGATCTCGGCGTGAAACCCGAGGAAGTCGTCGAAATGGAGACGCGCCTGGGCGGTCAGGATATGGCGCTGGAACCCGCCGGTGACGACGAGCACGAACAGTTCGCGCCGATCGCCTATCTGGCGGCGGAACACGCCGAACCGGCCGCTTTGCTGGAGGCCGAGCAGACCGCGCGTTTGCGCGGCGAAGGCCTCGAAACAGCCCTGGCAACGCTCGATGCGCGCAGCCGCCGCATCATCGAGGCCCGCTGGCTGACGGAGCAGGAACCGTTGACGCTGCACGATCTGGCCGCAGAATTCGGTGTTTCGGCAGAGCGCATCCGCCAGATTGAAGCCAAGGCGCTGGGCAAAATGAAAGACCTGATCGCAGTCGCCTGAACGGCGGGGAAAACTGCATTAAAGCCCCGGCGAAATCTGGGGCTTTTTCATTTCAGCAGCAGCCGGATGTCGTGCAGCAACGCCGGCGCACCGACACCGTACTGTGCAAACAGCCGCAACCGGCCCTCGCCGTCGAGGATATAGGTGCCGGCGGAATGATCCATGGTGTAGCCGCCACCGGGCAGGTTCTGCCGCTGATAGAAAATCTTGAATTCCTTGGCGGCGCTCGCGATCTCGGCAGCACTGCCGGTCAAACCGAGAAAATCCGGATGGAATGCCGGCACATAGCGCTTCAAGACATCGGCCGTGTCGCGCTCGGGATCCACGGTCACGAACAGTACCTGCAAGCGAGCGGCGTCGCTGCCAAGCTCCTTCATGACCACCGCCATTTCCGCCAGCGTCGTCGGGCAGACGTCGGGGCAATGCGTGAAGCCGAAAAACAGTGTCACGACCTTGCCCCGGAAATCGGCGAGCGTACGCCGCTGGCCATTGTGGTCGGTCAACGCCAACGCCCGGCCAAACGAAGCACCGGTGACATCCGTCAGCTTGAACCGCGGGGCATCCGGCGCCTCGGCGCAGCCGGCGGCGGCAAGCAGCAACGCGACCAGGACCGGAACGGACAGGCGCTGACAATGAAACATCAGGTGGCGCTCAGAACAGGAGCTGCAGGTAGTGGTCGACCAGCAGCGCGGCGAAAATCAGCGTCAGGTAGAGAATCGAGTAGCGGAAGGTGCGCCGCGCCAGCGCGTCGCTGTAGTCGGTATAGATCTTGACCGCGTAGAACATGAATACGGTGCCTAACGCCAGGGCTGCGGTCAGATAGGGCAGCCCGCTGAGGCGGGTCACAAACGGCAGCGTCGAACAGGCCAGCAGAATGATCGTGTACAGCAGCACATGGAGCCGCGTGAACTTGTCGCCATGGGTCACCGGCAGCATCGGCACGCCGGCCCTCGCATATTCATGTTTGCGGTACAGCGCCAACGCCCAGAAATGCGGCGGCGTCCATGCAAAAACAATCAGGAACAGCGTCAGCGCCTGCGGCGTCACGTCACCGGTCACGGCGGCCCAGCCCAGCACCGGCGGCATCGCGCCCGAGGCGCCGCCGATGACGATGTTCTGCGGCGTCATCGGCTTGAGGATGACCGTATAGATGATCGCGTAGCCGACGAAGGTCGCCAGCGTCAGCCACATGGTCAGCACATTGACCCACTGGTGCAGCAATGCAAGGCCGATGCCGCCAACGACACCGGCAAACACCAGCGTCTCCAGCGGCGTGATCTGGCCGCGCGGCAGCGGGCGTGCCTGCGTGCGCGTCATCAGTGCATCGATTTTCTGTTCGACCAGGCAGTTCACCGCCGCGGCTGCACCGGCCACCAGCGCAATGCCCAGCGTCGCCGCAAACAGAATGGGCACCGGAACCATGCCGGGCGTCGCGAGGAACATGCCGATCACCGCGGTAAAGACGATCAACGACACCACGCGCGGCTTGGTCAGCGCGTAGAACTGCTGGATGCGGGAATACAGCGGTGAGCGGGCTACAGTGGTTGACATCAGGAGGTACGCCTCGAATGAAGGGCGAAGTTTATCACCACCATGGTCACCAATAAAATTGCCGCACCGGCGTTATGCGCGGCAGCGACCAGCAGCGGCAGGCCGCCGAGCACATTGACTATGCCCAGTGCAACCTGCGCCAGCAACACGCCCGCCAGCAGCACGCCGTAACGCGCGTAACCCGGGCCGCGCGCCAGCATCAGCGCAAAGCCGCCGACATAGAGCAGCGTCACCAGCGCGCCGACCCGGTGCGTCCAGTGGATTGCGGTGATCGCGTCATAACTCAAATGCGTGCCGGCCGCGGTCATGCCCAGTTCCCGTACCAGCTGGAAGCCGTGGCGGAAATCCATCCTTGGCATCCATTCACCATGACAGGTCGGGAAGTCCACGCAGGCGAGCGCAGCATAATTGGTCGATACCCAGCCACCCAGCGCGATCTGTGCAATGACCACCAGCAATGCCAGCAGCGCCCACGGTCGCAGGCGCTTGTTTGTTGCCGGCGTCGCCGCGACGGTCGGCGGCTGCTGGCGGAGCGCAAGCCAGGTCAGCAAGGCCAGCGTTGCCAGTCCGCCCAGCAGGTGCAGCGTGACGATCACCGGTTTGAGCAGCAGGGTCACCGTCCACATGCCCAGCGCCGCCTGCAACATCACCAGCCCCAGCAATCCGGTCGCCAGCCACGGCGACTGGTTCAGTTCACGGCGCCGTACCCAGGCAATCACGGCAATGGCGAGAATCAGCAGCCCCAGCCCGCCCGCGATGTAGCGGTGGAACATTTCCTTCCATGCCTTGCCCAGCGACACCGGGCCATGCGTGCCGCCCTGCTCCGCAACGGCGCGATCAATGTCGTCGCGCGCATGATGCGGGGTCAGTTCACCATAACAGCCGGGCCAGTCGGGACAACCCAGCCCGGCATCGGCCAGGCGCACATATGCCCCCACCACGACCACGATGAAGGTGTACAGAACCGTAAACCAGACCAGCTTTCGCAGCATGACCAAAATAGACACGACCAGTTGGAAAATCACCCGATGCGCGACACCTTGAGCAGGCGCTCCAGGTCCTTGCGCATGCGGCTGGGGTCGGCATCACGCGGATAACGCAGGACCAGATTGCCCAGCGGATCGACCAGATAAATGTGATCGGTGCGCGCCCCCTGATACGGCAGGGCGTCGAGCTGCGCGCTGCCCGCCGCATTGACCATCCATGTGCCGTCATACTCCGTGCGCAAACGCGGCAGCGGCTGGCCGGCATCGGTAATCAGCCAGACACGCTCGATGCGCTCGGGATACTTGCCCTGCGTCTTGCGCACCTGGCGGATCTGCCACAGCTTTTTCTCGCAGTAGGCATCGCACGCCGCGTCATCGACGGTAACAAACAGCCACTTGCCCTGCAGTTGAGAGAACGAAAACGCACCGCCATCGATCAGCTTGAGCGGACCTGCCGGCAGCGGTTTCGGCTCGAGCAGTTGTCCGTAATTGATGCGCGCGTCGGGCTGGTAGAAATAATAAACGGCGAACGAAGCCACAAAGGGCGCGATGCACACTGCGGCGACCAGCCACAGGGCTTTACGGCTGCGCGACGGGACGTCGTTTGACATGGGTCACCACGTAATAAATGAGTATGGCCAGGCTCAGGGCATACCACTGGAAGGCGTAAGCCAGGTGCGTATTGCGGCCGAGGTCGGGACGGCTCCATACGCGCACCAGACCGTCTTCTGCCGCGTTCTCCTGCTGGAGAACGAACGGTTGCAGGTCAAGACCGGTCGCTTGCCGGTAACGCTCGAACACCAGATTCTGCCAGACGTTGCCTTCCGCAACTTTGGTCGACAACTCGAGATAGCGTTCGCTGAACGCCGTGGCCACACCCTGCACGACCTGCTCTCCGGCGGGCGTGCGGATCACCGGCATGCTGCGATCCTGCGGGCTGGCCACCCAGCCGCGGTTGACCAGCACATAGCGCTGCGATCCGGCAATGCGCAATGGTGTGGCCACATGAAATCCGGGCCGGTGCTGATAGATCCGGTTGTCGACAAACACCGTAAACCTGGGCACATACTCGCCGCGCACCTCGACGCGGCGGAGCAGGATATCGTCGCCTTCAATCGCCTGGCCGCCGACATTCACCACCGGCTGGCGGCTGAGCGCATCGTAGCGGGCCTGCAGTCCTTCCTTGTACTGTGCCCGCCCGATCTGCCACTGGCCGAGAGCCAGCGTCAGCACGATGCCGGCAGCCGCGGCGAGGGACATCCCCAGTCGCGGCTGAAACTCGTAACCTGCAATGCAGAACACTGCCACCATGGATTCCGTTGGGTTAAACTCGACTGCACATGCGCATCGTCGTCATACTGTTCATCATCGTCATTCTGGGCAGCCTGGGCTCGGCCCTGTATTACATGATCAAGGACCGCGGCACCACGGAGCGCACCGCCAAGGCGCTGACCATCCGCATCGTGTTGTCGATCGCGCTGTTCCTGCTGCTGATATTGAGTTTCCAGACCGGACTGATCACCACCCGCCTGTAGCCGGTCCTTACGCAATCCCGAATTGGACCGTCGTCATATACCGCTGTTCCCGCGCTGCGGCAGCGGGCATCATGAAACGACGCCATGAAAAGAAACGCCGCGATTCCCGCGGCGCCCAGACCCCCGGCAGGGGAGAATCCCCTCCCCCATGCGAATCGCGAGTTATCGGGTGATTACCGACTGCACAACCCGCTGCCTCAACCTTGTTACAGCCAGTAGACGACCACGAATAGTAACAGCCAGACCACGTCGACAAAATGCCAGTACCAGGCGACGCCCTCAAAGCCGAAATGACTGTCCGCCTTGAAATGCCCGGCAACACTGCGGAACAGAATCACCCAGAGCATGATGGTGCCGATCGTCACGTGAAACCCGTGGAACCCAGTCAGCATGAAAAATGTCGCGCCATAGGCACCCATCGTCAGCTTGAGGTTCAAGTCCGAGTAAGCGTGCATATACTCGTAGATCTGAAAACCGAGGAAGATCATCCCCAGCGCAATGGTCAGCACCAAGCCCCAGATCAACTGCATGCGATTGTTCTTCAGCAACCCCCAGTGTGCCCAGGTAATCGTCGCACCCGACGTCAGCAGCAGTGCGGTATTCAGCGCGGGTATGCCCCAGGCCCCCATCGGAGAGAACGTCTCCTTGATACCCGGACCGGTTGCCGGCCAATCGGCCTTGAATCCGGGCCACAGCAGTTCCTGGTGTATCAGGGAGCCGAGATCAGGCACCGATATCCCGCGCATATAGAACAATGCGCCGAAGAAGGCGGCGAAAAACATGACTTCCGAAAAAATGAACCAGCCCATGCCCCAGCGAAACGAGACATCGACCTGCTTGTTGTATTTCCCGGCCTCGGACTCGTGAGCCACAGTGGTGAACCACCCGGCAAACATGAAAAACAGGATCAGGAATCCGATACCGAGCAATGCGTAGCCCACCGGCATGTGATTCACCGTGAACGACGCGCCGAAGCCCACAAAACCCATGGCGATCGATGCGACGATCGGCCAGTGCGACGGCTGCGGCAGATAGTAATTGCCTGATGTTTGACTCGACATATTCGCTGCTCCCCTGAATCCTTGCATTTAATCGTTTGCCTGGGCAGTGAGCCTCAGCGGATCACCAGCCGTACCACGGATACCACGGTAATCACAAAAATCGCCGCCGCAATGACCCCGACGATGATCACCTGCACCGGCGCCACCTCAATCCTGTCGTGCTCCCTGCGCTGGCGTACCCCGAGAAATGCCGACAATACCATCCGTATCACCTGCAACAGCGTGGCCTTTTGCGGCTTGTCGGCCATTACAATCTCCGTCACCCCTGCACGCCACCTTTTGCCGGCGCTGTTGAGGCGCCCTTCACCTCAAAAAACGTGTACGACAGCGTGATAGTGTTGACGTCCGCCGGCAATGCCCCGTCGAGAACAAACTGCACCGGCATGCGCTTGCTCTCTCCTGCCTGCAACGGCTGCTGCTTGAAGCAGAAGCATTCCAGTTTTTTTACGAACGGCGCTGCATGCTTGGGCCCGTAACTGGGGATCGCCTGCCCGACAACGGCCTTTGCCCCGTTGTTGCGGACATCGTATTCGATCTGGATCATTTCACCCGGATGCACGCGCACGCTGCGCTGTACCGGCCTGAACTCCCATTCCAGCCCATGCGCATTGGCATCGAACTCCAACGTGACCCAGCGTGACTTGTCGACCTGCGTGTTCACCACCGCCGCGGCCGGCTTGATCAGGTTGTTGATGCCGGTGACCTCACAGATCTTCTCGTAGAACGGCACCAGCGCGAAGCCAAAGCCGAACATCGCCACGGCAAAAATTGACAGCCGCGTCATCATCCGGCGATTGGCACGTTCGCTTTTCATAGGGCGAGCAGGTAATACTTGATCATCACACCGAAGAAAAACGCGGCAACGATCAGCCACAGCAGTACAGCCGTGCGCCGGTTGCTGTGTTTGACTTCGAACGGTTGTGTCATGAACTTACTTCACCACCGGCGGTGTTTCAAAACTGTGCCACGGCGCCGGTGACGGCAGATGTGTCCACTCCAGACTATCCGCGCCCTCCCACTGCCGATCCGCGGCCTTCTCGCCGCTGGTTATGGTCTTGATGACGATGTAGAGGAACAGCAACTGCGACAGGCCGAAGCCAAAGGCGCCAATCGACGAAATCGCGTTGAACTCGGCAAACTGCAGCGCATAGTCCGGGATGCGGCGCGGCATGCCGGCCAACCCGAGAAAATGCTGCACGAAGAAGGTGACGTTGAAGAACACCAGTGACAGCCAGAAGTGCCACTTGCCCAGGGTCTCGTTGTACATCCGGCCGGTCCATTTCGGCAACCAGAAATAAATGCCGGCAAAAGCAGAGAACAGCGCACCGGCAACCATCACGTAATGGAAATGCGCGACCACGTAATAGGTGTCATGCAACTGGACGTCGACCGGCACGATGGACAGCACCAGGCCGGTGAAGCCACCGAGCGTGAACAGGAACAGGAACCCCAGCGCGAACAGCATCGGGGTTTCGAAGGTCAGCGAACCCTTCCACATCGTCGCCACCCAGTTGAACACCTTGACGCCAGTGGGCACCGCGATCAGCACCGTCGCGTACATGAAATAGAGCTGCGCTTCCACCGGCATGCCGGCTGTGTACATGTGGTGCGCCCACACCATGAACGACAGGATGGCGATCGAAGCCGTGGCGTAGACCATCGAGGCATAGCCGAACAGCGGCTTGCGCGAAAACGCCGGGATCACCTGCGAGATCACGCCGAAAGCGGGAATCGCGATGATGTAGACCTCCGGATGGCCGAAGAACCAGAATATGTGCTGGTAGAGGACCGGATCGCCGCCGCCGGCTGCGTTGAAGAAGTGAGTGCCGAAATGGCGGTCGGTCAGCGTCATCGTCACCGCACCGGCCAGCACCGGCATCACCGCAACCAGCAGGTAAGCAGTAATCAGCCAGGTCCAGCAGAACATCGGCATTTTCATCATCGTCATGCCCGGCGCGCGCATGTTGAGTATGGTGGTGATGATGTTGATCGAACCCATGATCGAGGACATGCCGAGAATATGGACGGCGAAGATCGTCAGATCCATTGCCGGCCCGGCCTGCGTCGACAGCGGCGCATACAGTGTCCAGCCCACGCCCGCACCGCCGCCGGGCATGAATTGGGCGGCAATCAGCAGCAGGGCCGCTGGCGGCAACAGCCAGAACGACAGATTGTTCATTCGCGGAAACGCCATGTCCGGCGCACCGATCTGCATCGGAATCAGCCAGTTCGCGAACCCGACAAATGCCGGCATGATCGCGCCGAACACCATGATCAGGCCGTGATACGTGGTCATCGAATTGAAGAACTCGGGCTTGACGATCTGCAGGCCAGGCTGGAACAGCTCGGAGCGGATGATCAGCGCCATGACTCCGCCAACCAGGAACATCGTGAAGCTGAACCACAGGTACATCGTGCCGATGTCCTTGTGGTTGGTCGACTGGACCCAGCGCATGATGCCGCTGGGCTTGTGCGCGTGATCGTCGTGGCTGTGGTCGTTGGTGTGTCCGTGTACTGCTTCCATTGGGGATTCTCCTGAAGCCTGTATTCGTTCCGTAGCGCCTGATTAACGCAGGGCCTTGATGTCGGCCGGGGCAATTGCCTCACCCGACTTGTTGTTCCAGCTGTTGCGGGTAAATGTAATCACCGCGGCAAGGTCGACATCCGACAATTGCTTGAATGAATTCATTGCCGTGCCCTGCTTGCCGTTCAACACCAGCTTGATCTGATCGGCTTTCGGCCCATTGACCACCTTGGAGCCGGACAATGCGGGGAACGCCCCGGGAACGCCCATGCCGGTGGCCTGGTGGCAGGCAACACAGTTCTGCGTATAAACCTTCTCTCCATGCGCCGTCAGGTCGGCAAGCGTCCAGGTTTTGTTGGGATCAACCTTGGCTGCAGCCAGCTTCTTCTGCTGCGCGCCGACCCATGCCGTGTACTGTGCGGGCTCCATCACCTCGACAACGATCGGCATGAAGCCGTGGTCCTTGCCGCAGAGCTCCGCGCACTGCCCGCGGTAGATGCCCGGCTTCTCCGCCTTGAACCAGGTATCGCGGATGAATCCGGGCACTGCATCCTGCTTTACGGCCAGTGACGGCACGTACCATGCATGAATCACATCCGCCGCGGTGGTCAGGATACGGATCTTCTTGCCGACCGGGACTACCACGTGATTGTCCGTTTCCAGCAGATAGTTGGGGTTGGCGTTGCGGCCGGCGACATCGGTGCCGTCGATCTGGGCACGCGGCGTGGACAGCGTGCTGTAGAAACTGATGCCCTCGCCTTCGCCCTTGAGGTAGTCGTAGCCCCATTTCCACTGATAACCCGTCGCCTTGATCGTCAAGTCGGGCTCGGCGGTGTCGCGCATCACGATCAGCGTACCCGTGGCCGGCACCGCCAGTGCGATCAGGATCACAAATGGAATCAGTGTCCAGGCCACCTCGACCGCCGTGTTCTCATGGAACTGGGCCGCCTTGTGACCGACCGATTTACGGTGCTTGAACACGGCGTAGAACATGAAGCCGAAGACGCCGACAAAGATCACAAAGCAAATGACCGTGATGATCGTATGCAGGTCATAAATCTTCTCACCGAGCAGCGTCTGCGGCGTCTGCAGGTTGAGCTTGTAGTCAGCCCATGCCACGACCGACCAGAAAAACAGCGCGCCCGCAGCGGCCAGCTTCTTGAACCCCTTGTTGCTCATTCTTCCCCCGCTCATATAGCCCGATTGATCCGCTAAATCCGCTTGCTGCCGAGGCGCCCGCGCAGTTCGCGAACCAGCGCCCGTCGACCATCTTCGCCGCAAAAACGCCCGATTTCGACTTCCCTGCCGTGGGAGCGCAACGCAACAGAACCCTTGGCTCCGGTCACCAGTTGCGCCCAGCCCCGATGAAATTCAAACCGTCGTGCCACGCCCCGCTCCCGGACTTCAACCAGGATACGGTCCCCGCTGAACGCCAAACGCTCAAAATCCCCGGCGCGCCGCACAATCATGCAAGCTGCCGCGCCCAACGCTGCAATTTCCACACCGGCAAACGGGATGATGAGCCACGCCCCAACCGCCGCAAAACCCGCTGCAATGATCAGCGAAACCAACGCCAGCGAGCCAAACACGAGCAGCAACAGGCGTAAATCAAGCGAACTGGCATGGCGCCTGAAATACGTAAACCCGGCGACTTCCTGTTCCAGCATCAACTCGACCATGCACTGTCCGGTCACCGGCGCCAGCCCTTACTTTCAATCGCGCGGACTTTAGCATACCGAACGGGCCGGTCGCAACCAAAATGCCCCATGGAAACAGTCGGTTTTCCCTCTTAAATACGCGCATTCAAGCGCCATATATCCAGCTTCCGGGCAATCGTCGCGGGTTGTGGATTTTTCGCGTGCGGGACCGTCCCGAGCAGGGGGGCTTTGATCCGCGCGTGCAGCGTCTGCAAGTTCTGCGCGGCGTTCGCCATGTCGGGATCGATGCGATTGGCGATCCACCCGGCGAGACGCAGCCCGCGCGCCTGCAGCGCCTCCACCGTCAGCAATGCATGATTGAGGCAGCCTAGGCGCAAACCGACCACCAGCACCACCGCCAAACCCAGCCGCAGCGGTATATCGGCGGCATCGAACGCACGCGCAAGTGGCACCAGCAGCCCGCCCACGCCTTCGACCACGACGATATCGGCATGCTGCGCGAGGTGCCGGTACGATTTGGCGATTACGGCCATGCGCATCGTCGTCCCTGCCTGCTGCGCAGCAATATGCGGCGCAACCGCCGGCGCAAAACAGTACGGATTCACCGCTGCCCGCGGTGCATCGACATTGGCCGCGGCCCGCAGCCGTTCGACGTCGTCGTTTTGCCATACGCCCCGCCGGCGTATCGCGCCGGCCGCCACGGGTTTCATGCCGACGACCCGGAAGCCGCCGGCGGCGAACCCCCGCAGCAGCGCGCAAGCCACCAGCGTCTTGCCGACGCCGGTGTCGGTGCCGGCAACAAACACGCCGCGCGCGCGCCCCTTGCCGAAATCACCGCGTGGCAATTCAGTCACGCCCGACCGCCTTGATGTCGATCACCGGCCTGCCACCGGGACCGCGCCGCGGCTGCGGACACCACGCGTGGCCGTAGATCACCTCGAATGTGGCCGGCAATTGCCCGTCCCGTCGTAACGGCTCGTAGTTGCGCGTCACCGCGGCCAGCCAGGACTTTCCCGACAGCGCCGGCGGCCGGTCCTCGGCCGCGTTACGCGCACCGATGGCCTTCAAGTCACGCATCAGCGACGTCACGTCCCGGTAAGTCAGCGTGAAGGTTTCCATGTCGATCACCGGATCGGCGAACCCGCACTGCACCAGCATGTCGCCGATATCGTGCATGTCGATGAATCCGCTGACATGGGTGCGGCCGTCGGTATCCGCCTGCGCCGCTCGCAACTCCTTCAGCGTATCGGGGCCGAACGTGGTGAACATCAACAGGCCGCCCGGCGCAAGCACGCGGCGCATTTCGGCAAATGCCCGCGGCAGCGCATTGACCCATTGCAGCGCCAGATTGCTCCACGCGAGATCTATGCTGCCGCCCGCCAGGGGCAGCTGCTCCAGATCCCCGCATATCGCCGCCGGCAGTTTCCGCAACAACCGTTGATGCCACGGCATCGCGGCGCGCCCCTGCCGCAGCATGCCAGCGGCCAGGTCCAGCGCGACGATGCGCGCGCCGGGATAACGCGCAGCAAGGCCGTTCCACGCGTTACCGGTGCCGCTGCCGGCATCGAGGATGCGCCGCGGTGCGTGACGAATGAAGTCGAGGCGCTCGAGGCTGCGGCGGCACACTTCGTGCTGCAGTATCGCTGCCGCATCATAGGTCGCCGCAGCCCGCTCGAACGAGCGGCGCACCGCGCGTTTGTCGAGAACAGGACTCTTAGTCATTGCAGAAATCGGCCATCAGCTGACCCACCGTTTGCGGATTCGAAATGAACGGCGCATGTGCCGCGCCGGCAATCCGTTTCAGGCGACCGCACCGCAAATGGGCGGCCAGATAATCGCCGGCGGCACGCGGTGTGATGCGGTCCCGGTCACCGTGCAGGATCAGCGTCGGCTGCCCGACGGTGTGCAGTTCGTCACGCAGGTCCGTAACCTGCAGCCAGTGCAGCGTCTGCGCCAGCACCGCGGCGTCGGGCAGCGGCCGCGCTGCGAGTGCCGCATCCAGTCGCCGCGCGACCGCGCGCGACTGCGTATCGCCCCGGGTCTCCAGCAGCAAAAAGCGGCGCAGCGTCGTCGGCGCGTCGCGCGCCAGTGCAGCGGCAAATTCATCGAGCACGTCGGCCGCCATGCCGTGTGGCCAGTCGGTGGCGCTGACAAAACGGGGCGTTGTCGCAATCAGAATCAGCTTCGCCACTTGTTGCGGATGGCGCCGCGCCCAGGCCAATGCCAGTTGTCCGCCCAACGACCAGCCGGCAACCACACAATGCCGCGGCACCGCAGAAGCCAACTGATCGACAATATGCTCGATGGTGTACGGCGCAAGCGCTGGCACCGCGCCGTGGCCTGGCAGATCCGGTGCAAGGACATGCGCATCGTTCCCCAGCCGCGCGATGAGGTCATCCCATACGCCGCCATGCGTACCCCAGCCGTGCAGCAACACCAGCGCCGGCCTGTCCTGATTTACGGCCACGGACTTCATACCCGGTTCAAGAACGCCGCGGTCAGCCGCGTCACCTCGGCAAAGCTGTGATCAGCCGACAGCGATATGCGCAACCGTGCCGTCCCCTGCGGGACGGTTGGCGGCCGGATCGCCGGTACCAGCAGCCCCTGCGCGGCGAGACGCGCGGACAGCGCCAACGCGTCGGCGTTGCCGCCGACGAGCAGCGGCTGGATCGGCGTCTCCGAAGGCAGCAGACGCCACGTGCTTCCCGCCAACTGCTGCTTCAGCTGGTCGATGAGCTTGCGCAGCCGATCGCGGCGCCATTCCTCCTCTTCGATCAATACGAGACTTGCGAGCAGTGTGTGCGCCAGCAATGGCGGTGTTGCCGTCGTGTAAATGTAAGTCCGCGCGTGCTGGATCAACGTGTCAATCAAAGCCGCGCTGCCGGCAACGAAAGCGCCGGCAACGCCAGCCGCCTTGCCCAGCGTCGCCATGTAAATCACCCGCTCGGAATCAATGCCGAGGTACGCCAGCGTGCCGCGCCCCTGTGCGCCGAGCACACCGAAGCCGTGCGCATCGTCAATCAGCAGGTGCGCGTCATAGCGCGCGCAGAGCTGCAACAGTCCGGCCACCGGCGCAATGTCGCCGTCCATGCTGAACACGGCGTCAGTGATCACCAGCCGGCGGCGCGCGGGTGTCACCCTCAGCAACCGCTCCAGCGCTTCGAGGTCGCCATGGGCGTAGCGTTTGAATGCGGCGCGCGACACCAGTGCTGCGTCATTCAGCGAAGCGTGATTCAGCCGATCGGCAAACACCGCGTCGCCGCGTCCGGTCAGCGCGCTGACCACACCCATGTTTGCCATGTAGCCCGTCGAAAACAGCAAGGCGCGCGGCTGACGGACAAATGCCGCCAGCGCCGTTTCCAGTTTGTGGTGCGCACTGCTGTGGCCGAGAATCAGGTGCGATGCGCCGGCGCCGACACCATAGCGGTCGATGCCCGCCTTGGCGGCCTGTGCGAGGCGCGAATCGGCGGCAAGTCCCAGATAATCGTTGGAACAGAACGCAATGTAATCGCGACCGTCGACCGTGACCTGCGCCCGCTGCGGCGACTCCAGCAGCCGCCGTGTACGGCGCAGGCCCTGGTCTTCGCGCGCTGCCAGTTCGGCGGCCAATTCGGCGTGCAGTGACAAAATGAAGTAAAGGACGGGGGGAGAGCGAGGGGCAGATCGGCAGGCGCCGGCCAAGCCGGCGCAGCCGCTACGCGGCAGCCGGACTCATCGGCTGCAAGCCCAGCCGTGCAAACAGCGCCTGGTCGTTGTCGACATCGGGATTGCCGGTGGTCAGCAGTTTCTCGCCATAAAAAATCGAATTCGCGCCGGCGAGGAAACACAAGGCCTGCACCGCGTCGCCCATCTGCTGGCGACCCGCGGACAGGCGTACCATAGCCTTGGGCATGGTAATGCGCGCACAGGCAATGGTGCGCACGAATTCCAGCGGATCGAGCGCTGCGGTACCGTGCAGCGGCGTACCCGGCACCTGCACCAGATTGTTGATCGGCACCGATTCCGGATACGGTTCCATGTTCGCCAGCTGCGCAATCAGCGTCGCGCGCGCCGCGCGCGTCTCGCCCATGCCGACAATGCCACCGCAGCAGACATGCAGTCCGGCTTCGCGCACCTGCGCCAGCGTGTCGATACGATCATCGTAGGTGCGGGTGGTGATCACATTCCTGTAATTGTCCGCCGCGGTATCGATGTTGTGGTTGTAATAGTCGAGGCCCGCGTCGCGCAGCTGCTCGGCCTGGCCGGGTTTCAGCATGCCCAGCGTCGCACAGGTCTCCATGCCCAGGCCGCGCACGGCCCTGACCATGGCCACGACCTGGTCGAGATCGCGCTGTTTCGGTCCGCGCCACGCTGCGCCCATGCAGAACCGGGTCGCACCCTTCTCGCGTGCCTCCTGCGCTGCAGCAACCACCTCTTCGACCGACAATGTCTCCTGGTTTTCGACGCCGGTGTGATACCGCGCCGCCTGCGGGCAGTAGCCACAGTCTTCCGCGCACCCGCCGGTCTTGATCGACAGCAACGTCGACAACTGCACGGCGTTGGGGTCGAAATGCGCGCGATGCACCTGCTGCGCTCGAAATAGCAGATCGTTGAACGGCAGCGCGAATAACGCCTCGATGGCAGCAACCGTCCAGCGCGGTGTGTCAGCGGGAGTCGGAGCGCGGTCGTTGATCGTCAATGTATCCATGGCCACAAATTTCGTTAAAATAAAATATCAATAAAAACAATGAGTTATACGACATTATCCTCGCAGATGCGCAGCCTTTTGTCAAATCTGGCGGCGCCGCTACTTAACAGCGTTCGCGAATTGCGGCGCAAAGGGCTGGCGGCGCAATGCCTGCTGTGCGGGGCCGCGGCCACCGGCGCCAGCCTTTGCACCGGCTGTCGCGCCGACCTGCCCTGGCTCACCGACGCCGCCTGTACCAGCTGCGCGCACCCGCTGCCGGCAGCGGGGCTGTGCGGACAGTGTCTCGCGGAACCGCCGCATTACGACCGCGTGATCGCGGCATGCCGTTATACGTTTCCGATCGCGGGCCTGATCCAGTCCTTCAAGTATGGCGGGCGGCTGCCGGTGGGAACGGCGCTGGCGGCACTGCTGGCCAGTCGTGTGCAGCCGTCGCCGGACCTGATCGTGCCGATGCCGCTGTCGGCGCAACGCCTGCGCGAACGCGGTTTCAATCAGGCGCTGGAACTGGCGCGCCACATCGGGCGCACGCTCCATGTACCGATTGAGGCCAGCCTGTGCGTAAAAACACGGGATACGCCGCCGCAAACCCGCATGCCCTGGAAAGAGCGCCGCAAAAACATCCGCGCCGCGTTTGTCGTCGCCGGTGATGTCGCAGGTTACCACGTGGCGGTGGTCGATGATGTGCTGACCACCGGCGCCACGCTCAGCGAACTGGCACGCAACCTGAAACGCGCCGGCGCGGCCACGGTCACCGGCTACGTGATCGCGCGCACCGTCAGCCGATAAGCAACCGCAACAGCCAGGGCAGCGACGCAAGTGCCGGTCGGCAAAGGCGGCGGCTCGGGATCGAAGCCGCTGCTGGTGCGGCACCAATCCCTGCACGACTGCCGAGTGCCGCGGATCGCGGCTCCCTGTGATGACTCAGTAGGTGACGGTCAGGGTGTGCACATTGGTCCCCGCGCAGCTGGCACCGGCACAGGTACCCGCCTGGTTCGCGGGCATGGTACCGTTGATGTAATAGGTCTGCGCGGAACCCGTGCCCGGGACGGGCCCGAACGGATGCACGCCGCCGCTGCTGGTCGTGTTCAGCAAGAGGGAATAATTCAGGCCGCTGACCGCGCCGCTATTGGCATCGAGCGACAGCGTGTACGGTGTCAAATTGGTACACGTCGTACTGAATGTCGTGTTGGCAAGATTCGCACTGCCTTGAAAGGCGGTGTAAGTGCCGAAATTCACGGTTCCCGGCGGCGTCGAAAACGTGCACCTGGGATTCACATTGATCGTGACATTGAAACTTTGCGGATTTGTGCCGGTTACGGTGATGGCGCCCGTAGTCACAATCGCGAGGGTCATGCTGACGAGGTCGGTGGAAGATCCCGCCGACGGGAAACCCGGCTGCGCTGCGGGTACGCAGCCGAAATAATTCAAGGTTTGGGAAATCGTAGCACCGCCTTTGCCGCCGGCAAAGCTGAAGGTACCCGCACCACTCCACGGGATTGTGCAGGAACTGTCGGTATAGAGATCGTAGTTTATATTTCCTGCCGCACCCGTGGCCCGATTCTGCGCACCACTCGGATTCAGACCATTGTTGGGAATCACCGTGTAGTCAAAGGTGAGTCCCCCGCCACCGCCTGACTTGGTGCACGACACCGTTACCGACAGTGCGGTCGAGGAATTGCTCACATCCGAATAGATTTGGGTGTAGTTGGGCACTGTGCCCAGGCTGCAGGCAAAAGTCGCCGCTTGCGCACTACCGGCCACCAGCAGCAATATCGCGACCTGCAGCAGCCGCGCCCATGTCGATCTCATCGTGCCACCCCTGTGCAAAGCAACGGCCCCACCCGCGGGATTTCGTCCGGTGTTGCCGCGGGCAGCCTCACTTCAAATTCGCATTGCTGATTTTTCCAGTTTAGCAGCACGCGATTGGTGGGCTGCAGTCCGGTGACAAAGGCTTCGCCGCGCCGCGCCACATAAAATTCCTGGTTGTCGCCCTTGATCTTCGCGATTGCGCCGGCGGGCGCGACATCGCCGTCATCGAATACGATCCTGAGCAGAGCCCCCTGACCCGTGCGCACCGGAAACACGACTTTGACCGCGCTGCGCCACGGCGGTACCGCAATCTGCTCGATCGAGTCGAGTTCCGCGCTGATCGGCAACTCGTTCGGATCGACGCGCACCGAGTTGTCCTGGTAAGCCATTAACCGCGGAATCAGCGCGATGCCATCGGCGTCGGTGTGGGTCAGGACCTGGCCGCCCAAACCGATTCCGACCCTGCCATAACCCGCAACTTCGGCCACGGCAAAACTCTGGTCGAGGCGGCGGGTCGCAAACAGGTGCCGGTCGGCGAACACCAGCCCGCCGGTCGCACCCAGTCGCACCGAGGTCTGATCATGCCCGGCGCTGACCTCGCCCGAAACCTGGCCGTAGCGTCCGAGGTAAGTCGCGCCGGCCTCCGCACGCTCACGGTCCTGCTGCTGCCCGGCCAGCAGGCGCCAGCCGAAGCCGGCGTCATTGGCGGGGCTCTCCGACACCGTCGCATACAGATCATTCTGCCCCTCGCGCACTGCCGCGTTGACGCTGGCAATGCGATACCCGCCCATGGGCACGATCAGCGTAACCCCGACGAAATTGGCGCTGGCACCGGCGATGGCGCGGGTTGCGTTCAGGATCAGGCTGGCGCGCGCGCCGATGCGTATCGTATGGTTCAATGAAGCGGTCGTCACGCGCTCGAAATCATAGCGGTCGATGCTCGCAAAACCCAGGCCGAACGTGCCTACGCCGTCGGTCGTGTACGTCCAGTTGCCCGCCACTTCCTGGCGGGTCGGCAACACCGTCTCGTCCAGCGCCAGGTTGCGAAAATCGCGCGTCGCCTCCTTGACCTGGACCTGCAGGCTGCTGCGCAAACCGATGCGTTCCAGGCCCAGCAACCACGCACCGCCGCTGCCCCGGCGGTCATCCTGGCTCCCGACCCAACCGAATTTGCCCAGAAACTGGCCGGGGAGCGCGGATGCCGCGCCCAACCATAATGTTTGCAACTGCGTGCCCGCATCGGCGCGGCCTTCCAGCGTCAACGCATCGTTATAGCCGTGACGCCACGTGCCGCTGACAAAGCCGGTGTCGTAATTGCTGCTGTCCGTGCCGAGGTCTCGTCGCACGCCCCCTGCTTCGACGCGCCATTCGTCGAGCCCGGCGGCCAGCAACCGCGCGCTGGTGAAGAACGGTATGGTTGTCACCGTCTCCCGCCCCAAGACATCGCGCACCACCAGCTGCGCCTGTCCCCCGCCCGTCATCAGTGGAAAGTTGCCGACGGTAAACGGCCCGGTCGGCACTCTGGAGCTCTGGCGCAGCACATCGTTGACATACAACTCGACGGTCGACGGCGCCTCGGACAAACCGCGGAAAATGGGCAGCGGCTGGCTGATGAATCCCGGCGTCAATGCGAAGTTGGTGCCGTACTGGATGCCGCCAAAATAGAAATCGCGCCCCAGCATGCCACCCAGCGAGGTGGTGTCGCCCAGGCGCAAGGTGTGGTTTTTGTCGGGGAAGTCTTTGGTAAACGTGGTTTCCAGGCGCGTAAAAGTGCGCGGCAGGCCGAGGGTATTGTCGCCCGTCAGATTACGCCCCACCGCGGTACTGGTCAGGACGCCCCACCCCGTTGAAAACCCCAGTTCGGTGACCAGCCCCAGATCCTGTGTCGAAGGGGCCTCGCGCAGCGCGGAGGTGGTGTAGCTCAGGTCGTAATTGAAAAATACGCTGGGCAGCACCGGGCTGACCACCGGCCGCTTCAACAGCGGTTGCGTCAGCCGTGTCGCGGCAAAGGCATCCGGCGAAAACAGCAATTCCACCGCCTGGTTGGCGGCGTCCAGCCTGACACGGTAGCCCGGTACGGCGGATAGCGGCAAATACGCCTCGCCGCGGAAATTGATCGCAGGCACACCGTCAGGCAGGGTCACCCGCCACTCTGCGAACGCATCGCGTGGCGCGTAGAGTTCGCCCGCGCGCTCCAACAGCAGCCAGGTCCCGCTTTTCGCGCCATTGACAATGACTTCCAGCGGAGTCACGCGATCATCACCAGGCCGGGCGATGGCCGGCATCCTGCCCTCTGGCGGCTTGACTTCCTGAGCGAGGCGCAAATGCAGCGGCGGCTCGGGACTTCGGGCGCGACTGGCCGCTGCCGGGACCGCGGGCATTGCCGCTGTATCCGGTGTGGCCGACATCAGGGGCGCCGGCGACATGCGCAGACGCAACGGCGATTCAGTTACAGAACGCGGCTCAGCCGGCGAGGCAGGTTGTCCGGTTGCGTGGACGATGCACGCAACAGAAGAGAAGGCCAGAAATAATAGGCACCGATGGAATATCAGCAATCTATTGCGCGACGGGCCGCATATCGGGGATGGTCACGTTGTAGCTTTGCTTGGACCCGTCCACCAATGTCACGGAGAGCTTGGCCTTGCCGCCGGGGATGTTGCCGTCGGCGCGCTTGATTTCAAAATCACGCTTGATGCCAGGCAAGAGATACGCGCCGGAGTCCCGGTTGGCAACTTCTTGACCATTGTCCGCCACCAACGAAAACGCGATTGGATAGGCGTGGGCATTCCCGCTGTTTTCACAAACGGTCTTGATCGTGTTGTGCGCCACCCTTTCGACGCCACCACAAACCAGTTGCGCTTTGGCGCGTGGCGGCGTAATAAAAACCGGGATGGAAAAAGCCAGTGCCAGCTGCACCTGCAAGTTGTCTTTCGCCGGTACCGCTTCAGGTACTTCACGCACGATCATGCGGTAAGTCAGCTGTTCGGTCGGCATCGCCGTCTTCAGTCGCGCCAGCCGGACCACCTGCCGCGCCCTCGGCGCAAGTTTGATGATCGGGGGCGACAAAAAGATGTCTTCGGTCAGCGTAAGCTCGTCGGCGCCGCCGGGTTTTTGCTTCCATAAATACAGATCTGCCTGCATGACCAGCGGCTGATCTCCTTCATTGGTCACCGTCACCGCTATCGCGCGGTCCTGCGGAGTCATGTAGAGGCGTACCGGTGTGACCGAAAACTGGCCCGCCACCGCCGAGGGCAGGGGCAACGTCGCCATTAACAAACACAAAACGCCGCCGTTCAGAAGACGGCTCGGACCGTTGCTTGCGACTGCGGCCGAGGTTCTCATGATCATTACCAGGCGACTGTCATTTCGAGGTAATCCCGATTGGCCAGGTGGACCACCCGCCACAGGGTCGTGGTGCCGATCCCCGGGCTGACGTCCACAGTTTCAAACCGGTTGCCCGATCGCCAGACCTCGGTCACGAAACGGTAAGCGCCACCGTGCATCGGCGACAACGGCGCCCCGGCGCGCCCCGGGGCAATATCCACCACCGCACCGGTCGCGCAGACGATGGTGGCCACGGCACCAAAGGCGAGGCCACCGGGATCCGTTTGACAGAATGCCGATTCGGGCATTGTTCCGGCCGATTGCAGGGAGACCGTCACATGGAACTGGCCGCTCGTCTGACCGGCATGGCCCACCGCGGCTCCCAGCATGAGCACGCTGGCGAGCACTAAACGTAGCGCATGACCCAGCCCGCGTTTACTCACCGGTGCGATGACCGTTTTCAACCGCCGTTACTCCGACTGACCCAATAGTCCGGGTCCATGTTCATGCACCGTTCAGAAGTTGATGGTCAGCGTGCGCAGTTGTGGTGACGCATTTTGCGCCGGATTACCCGCTTGATTGGCGGCGATAGTGCCCGTAATCTCGAAAGGGACGGTATCCGCGGTACCAATCGAAGCTGCTGTCGCAGCAGTTCCTGCAACGACCGTCTGTGGCGTCGCGGTAATGGAATATTGCAGCCCTTGAATCACGCCCGCGCCGACGGCATTGGTGTTCGCGGCCGCGGCAGTGGAATCGGGCGCCGCAGTGTCAAAATTTGCCGTAATACCCGTCAATCCGCGCGTGCAGCTGAAATTCGCCGTAACCGGTGTCGCATTAACTGCAGCACCAAAAGCAGTATAGGTGCCAAAAGCCAGGTCGCCGATTGCGCCCACCGTGCACGCCGAGGTCAATGCGACGGTGACGTTGAAATTACCCGATGCAGTTGCCGCGTGGGCCGCTGGGGTGATGCCGGTAAACAGCGCAACCGCGATCAAGCCACGCAAATATTTTCGAATGCTCATGTGATTACTCCTTCCTCAGCCTAGTTAACAAAAAGAACCTTGATGCCGACTTGCTAGGCACGATGCGTACCAGATCTCATACAGGATTCGTAATTTTTCCATAAAAATCCTTAAAGATCAATATATTGAGAAATTAGCTTAAAGTGAAGTGTTGTATTCATCATGTACCCCGCACCGCTCATGGCCGATCGACGATGTGAATTCCGTGACTAAGCACACACGGCTATCGCTCATGCTTCGTCGAAAACTCGACAGCGCGGATCGCCGTGACGGGATTTAAACGCTGCGATGGCTGTAGCCCCTGAGCGATTCCCCACGGAGCCCGGATCACGGTGATCGCACACCAGCCACCCGCTGGCCGAGCGCCTGATCGGTGTCAGCCCGCCGCTCGTGGATAATCGGAGACGCGATAACAGGGAATCCCACATGTTCGACATCGTGTTGTTCGAACCGGAAATTGCGCCCAACACCGGCAACGTGATGCGCTTGGCCACCAACACCGGCGCCCGGCTGCACCTGGTCAGGCCATTGGGATTTACGCTGCGCGACCGGACATTGGCGCGCGCGGGCTTGGACTATCGCGAGCGCGCCGCGCTGACCCTGCACGATGACTGGGCCGCCTGCCATGCGCATTTTGGCGCGCACCGCCTGCTGGCCATTACCACCCGTGGCGGCGTGCGTTACGACACGCTGCAGTACGCCGCGAATGATGTGCTGGTGTTCGGGCCGGAAACCCGTGGCCTCCCGGCTTACGTGCTGGACACCATACCCGCCGCGCACTGGCTGCGTCTGCCGATGCGCGCCGGAAACCGCAGCCTGAATCTGTCGAACACTGTCGCCATCGTCGTCTACGAAGCCTGGCGCCAATGCGGCTTCAGCGACGGCAGTTGAGGGTATGCGTCGCTACTAACGGTCGGGGGTCGGCGCTGCATGCTCGGGCTTGGCACCGCGGGCAAGCATTTCGCGGGCAACCTCGGCAGCGCTCCCGGGTCTTTCCAGGACCCGGCATACCGCATCGGTAATCGGCATGTCGATGCCGCGCTCGTGGGCGCGGCGCCGCACTTCGCCGGCGGTGAACACCCCTTCGGCGACGTGGCCGAGCCCGGCCTGCACGTTAGCCGCAGCTTCGCCACGCGCGAGCGCCAGGCCAACCCGGCGGTTCCGCGACAGGTCACCGGTGCAGGTGAGGATCAGATCACCGACCCCGGCCAGGCCCATGAAGGTTTCCGCGCGACCACCCAGTGCCACTCCGAAGCGCGTCATTTCCGCGAGTCCGCGCGTCAGCAATGCCGCACGCGCATTAAGACCGAGGCCCAGTCCGTCGCAAACACCTGCAGCGATCGCGATTACATTCTTCACCGCGCCGCCGACCTCGACACCAATCACGTCGTCATTCGAATAAACCCTCAGCGTCGGTCCGTGCAACGCCTGCGCTGCGGCTACCGCCAGCGCATGGTCAGCCGCCGCCAGCGTCAGCGCAGTCGGCAGGCCGCCAGCGACCTCCTGTGCAAAACTCGGACCCGAGAGCACGGCGCCACTCGCACCGGCGCTCATTACCTCGGCAAAAACCTCGTGCGGCAGGCGGGCGTCCGGACGCTCGAAACCCTTGCACAGCCAGATCACCGGCGTATCGCAGCGCAAGTCGCGGATCGCACGCAGCGTCGCCCGCAAACCCGCAACCGTCACGGCGACAATCACATAGTCGCTGCCGGCAAGCGCGCGACGCAGGTCCGCATCCAGACGCAATGCTGCGGGGAACGCACAGCCCGGAAGGTAGCGTTCATTGGTGCCGCGACCGCGCATCGCGTCGACCTGCAGCGGGTCACGCGCCCACAGCGTAACCGTGTTCCGGGCCGCGAGATTGATCGCCAGCGCAGTACCCCAGGCGCCGGCACCGAGTACCGTGATATTCATGATTCAGCGTTGGCGGAAGACAGCGGTTGCGAACAGACACCTGCAGGCACTGCCGTGCCGGAAGCCATTGTGCTCAGCCGCCCCAGACATCCACGGCACGCACGTAACCGGCGGTACCGTCGCGGTGTCTGACCTGTATCCAGCCGGCATTTGCGCCCTCCACCATCTCCAGCAGCAGGTCGCGCTGGGCTTCGAATGCGACAGGCGCGTCATCGGCAGGTTTCTGCCGCACCGTCGCCGCCGCCTTCAGCAACACGCTGCGCGCATTGTCCAGCGCTTTGGCCTCGACCCAGGACAAGGCGCCGGCCGCATCGCGGACCTTTAACCACCCTTCGACCTGGACCACGACTTCCAGCGGATACCCGCGATTGACGATGTACAGCTTGCGCGCCTTCACCGATGGCGCATCGTAGAGGATCACTGCAGCATCGGCGGCGGAACGGAATTCCGCGGCACCCGCGACCACCACGGTCTGGCCGAAAACCAGAACCGCCGCAGTGATCAGCGCGCGCGTCATGACCATGCGACTTCAGCTTGGCGTGCCGGCCTTCGCCGCCTGCTCCTGCTGCAACTGGCGCATGCGTTCCTGGTAGGCCGCATCGAAATTCATGTGCTGCAGCAGCACCGGGGGGAATCCCGCACGCGCCATCACGCTCGCCACCGCTTCGCGCGCATAGGGCAACAGCGTGTTCGGACACAATACGCCGAGCACCGCATCGAGTTCCTGCGGCGGCAGGTGGAGGATCCGGAAAATCCCGGCCTGCCCGACTTCCACCAGAAATACCGTCTTGTCCTTGAGCTTGGCGGTGACGGTGACCGTGAGCACGGCCTCATAAAGCCCGGCCTGGTCGATGGCGCCGGCGCCGTTGTGGACGCTGATCTCGATCTGCGGGGTCTCGCGCTCGAGGAATACCTGTGGCGCGTTGGGAATTTCCAGCGACAGGTCCTTCAGATAAATCTTCTCGATACCGAACTGCGGCTGTTGCTGCTCACTCATTGCTCGATTTCCTCAGGAATTGCGGTTTGTCGACGAGGAGCCTGTCATGCCGCGAGCAGCGGATCGAGCTTGCCGGCGCGGTCGAGCGCAGACAGATCATCGTAGCCGCCGACATGGGTCTCGCCAATGTAGATCTGCGGCACGGTGCGCCGCCCAGTTTTTTCCATCATCTCGCTGCGCTGCGCCGGATCAAGATCCACGCGGATCTTTTCGATCTCGGTCACACCCTTTTCACGCAACAGCCGTTCGGCCATCTGGCAATAAGGACAGACAGCGGTGGAATACATGCGGACTTTTGCCATGACGGTCCTGCCCCGGGTTATCTTTTCTCGAGCGGCAGGCTGGCCTGCTGCCAGCCAGCGATGCCGCCGGTCAGATTGACGGCTTCGTTAAAACCATTGCGGCGCAGCACCTGCACGGCGGCACTGGAACGCATGCCGGAATGGCACACGACGATGAGCGGCCGGCCCTTGAATTTTTCCATTTCCTTGAGGCGCTCGGCGAGCTGCTTTTCCGGCACATGCCTGGCACCGGCAATATGCCCGGCCTCGAATTCTCCGGTATCGCGCACGTCGATCACCAGCGCGTCCTTGCGGTTGATCAGTTGCACGGCTTCGACCGCGCTGACTTCGCGGCCGGCACGGAACGGTCGCATCACCAATGGCCACAACAGCATCACGCCGGTGGCCACCGCGCCGCCGAACAGCATCATGTTGAACGGGCTTTTTTGCAGAAAAACGAAGAACGCTTCCATGGAACCAGTCATCTTTGTCCCGGGACGGGAACGGCGGATTCTATCAGAGGACGGCAAGGCTCCGGGTCGCAGCCGGCCAGCCACGCCAGGTCCCGGTGGAATTCGGCGGCGGCCGCCGGGTATTCGCAGCGGGCCAACCCGCCATGCCTGGGGCTGCTGACACCATCCGGGTTCAACTGCGCCAGCGCGGCAGCAAACACCCTTTGGCGGAACACGCCGGCAGCGGACAGCAACGACCCGTTACTTGTCCGGCCCGCAAAACATTTCCCGCATCATGCCGATCAGTGTCAGCGTGCGCTCATCGCTGATGCGGTAGAACACGCGATTGGCGTCCTTGCGCGTGCGCAGCACGCCCTTTTCGCGGAGGATGGCAAGATGCTGGGAAATGTTGCTCTGGGACGTGCCAACGCAATCGACGATTTCCTGTACGCTGACTTCTTCGCCGCCGAGCACGCACAGTATCTTCAGACGCAGCGGATGGGCCATTGCCTTCAACGCGCGGGAAGCCTGGTCTATATGCTCCTGCCGTTCGAGCAACTGTTCGCGCACTGCGACTAAATCGGTCATGAGTCTCCCCGTGCAGCCCGGATCTGGTGAAATGAACTAGAATTATACTGTATCATAATATTCTTAAATTGCCATTAAAATCATGAACATAACCCCAGCGCTGCTGGTGATCCTCGACGGCTTCGGTTACCGCGAGGCCTGCGACGACAATGCCATCTGCCAGGCGCGCAAACCGCACTGGAACTTTCTGTGGAAAACCTGCCCGCATACGGTCATCGATGCGTCCGAAAAATGGGTCGGACTGCCGGCCCTGCAGATGGGCAATTCCGAAGTCGGCCACATGAACATCGGCGCGGGCCGCGTGGTCTACCAGGACTACACGAAAATCGAGCATGCGATCGAAACCGGGGAGTTCGCCGGCAACGCCGTATTCCACGCCGCGATCGACAAGTCCCGCTATGGTGCGTTGCATGTGCTCGGCCTGCTGTCGCCGGGGGGCGTGCACAGCCATGAATCGCAGATTCACGCGCTGCTCGACCTCGCCGCTCAGAACGGCGCGCAACAGGTCTATGTGCATGCCTTCCTCGACGGCCGCGATACGCCACCGGAAAGCGCCGCAGCCTCGCTGACGGCGCTGCAGGAGAAATGCGCAGTGCTGGGGCAGACCCGCATTGCCTCGATCTGCGGCCGCTATTACGCGATGGACCGCGACCAGCGCTGGGAGCGCCTGCAGACTGCCTATGACCTCATTGTCGATGGCATTGCGCAGTTTTCCGCACCCGACGGGCTCGCCGGCCTGCAAGCGGCCTACGCGCGCGGCGAAACCGATGAGTTCGTCAAGGCCACCGCCATCGTAGCCGCGGATAGGCCCGCCGTGCGCATCAACGACGGCGATGCGGTGGTGTTCATGAATTTCCGCTCCGATCGCGCGCGCCAGCTCACGGCAGCGCTGACCGACCCCGGTTTCTCGGGCTTTGCGCGCAAACGCACCCCGCGGCTCGGTTATTTCTGCACGCTGACCAGCTATGGCGACGATTTCAGCCACATTCCGGCGGCCTTCGGTCCGCAGCAGATCCGCGACGGTTTCGGCGAATATCTGTCCAAACAGGGCCTGCACCAGCTGCGCATCGCCGAAACCGAAAAGTACGCGCATGTCACCTATTTCTTCAATGGCGGCGTGGAAACGCCATACGCCGGCGAAGACCGTATCCTGGTGCCGTCGCCCAAAGTCGCCACCTACGACCTGCAGCCGGAAATGAGCGCGCGCGAAGTTACGGACAGGCTGGTGGCCGCGATCAAGTCGCGCCGTTATGACGCCATCGTCTGCAACTATGCCAACGGCGACATGGTCGGGCACACCGGCAACCTGGCTGCAGCGACCCGCGCCATCGAGGTGCTCGATGAGTGCATCGGGCGGATCGTCGAAGCCATGCGCGAAATCGGCGGCGAAGTGCTGATCACCGCGGATCACGGCAATGCCGAAACCATGCGTGATCCGGAGTCCCGCCAGCCGCATACCGCGCACACGCTCAATCTGGTGCCGTTGCTCTATATCGGGCGCAAGGCACGCATCGCCGAAGGCGGCGCACTGCAGGATGTCGCACCCACGCTGCTGGCAATCATGGGTCTGCCCAAGCCCGCGGCAATGACGGGGCACTCGCTGCTCGAGTTTGCGTGACGCGCACCGCGCGCCTGCTGCTGGCCCTGCTGGCGCTGGCACCGGCTGCGGCCGGTGCCGCGACCGCCGCACAAACCCAGGAAGAACTGCGCGAACTGCGCGGACGGATTTCAGCGCTGCAAAAAAAGCTTGCCGCGTCGGAAGAAACCAAGTCCGAGGTTTCGGATGCGCTGCGCGAGTCCGAGCAGGCCATCTCGGAAGCCAACCGCGAATTACGCCAGCTGGACCGCCAGGCCCGTGACTCCAAGGCCAAGCTCGGCAGATTGCGAAAATCGTCACAGGACACCGCGATGGCATTGCGCGCCCAGCAGGATCTGCTGGGCCGGATGCTGCGCCAGCAATATCTGCAGGGGCAGCCCGACGCCCTGCGCCTGGTGTTGAGCCGCGAGGATCCCAACACCATCGCGCGCCAGCTGCATTATCTCGCGCATATCGCCCGCGCCCGCGCCGCGCTGGTCGACGGCCTGCGCGACAACCTGCGCGAAATCGACCGGTTGCAGGCGGAGATCGCGGACGAAGCTGCGGCTATCGCACGCATTGCCGCCGGCCAGGCCGCACAGAAAAGCCGCCTGGAGCAGGAAAAGCGCGCGCGTGCCGCGGTACTGTCGCGGGTATCGCGCGACATCCGTACCCAGCAGCGCGAAATGCGCGCCCTGCAGGCCAATGAAAACCGGCTGACTCGGCTCGTTGACCAGTTGACCAGACTGGTGCGCAAGCCGGCAGCGACCGGGCGCCCGCGCAACGACGCGCTGCCATCGAGCCGGAGCGACGGCAGCCCGTTCGCCGCGCTGCGCGGCCAGCTTGCCTTGCCGGTGCGTGGGGAACTTGGCAACCGGTTTGGCAGTCCACGTGCAGACGGGGGTGTGACCTGGAAGGGGCTGTTCATCGCCGCCAGAACCGGGGAAGACGTGCGGGCCGTGGCTGACGGGCGGGTGGTGTATGCAGACTGGCTCCGCGGCTTCGGCAACCTGTTGATCGTCGACCACGGTGACAGCTATATGACCTTGTATGCCAATGCGGAAGCACTGCTGAAGCAGGTCGGCGATGTCATTCGCAGCGGTGAGGCCGTCGCCACCGTCGGCAACAGCGGCGGCAATCCGGAATCGGGTTTATACTTTGAAATGCGTCATGAAGGCAGGCCTTTCGACCCCCTTACCTGGGTCAAGTTACGTTAGCGGTCAAACAAGCCGCGATTTGCGGCAGGAGCATTAAATGCGCAGTAGATTCAACCAGATAGGTCTGATCATCGCCGGCGTGCTGGTCGGCGTCGCGATCAGTCTCAATTACTCGGCGATCGCCCAGCGCGAGACCGCATCGCTGCCGTTGCCGATCGCGGAATTGCGCGCGTTTACCGAAGTCTTCGGCCGCGTCAAAAGCGACTATGTCGAGCCCGTAGAAGACAAGAAACTGATCACCGAAGCCATCAACGGCATGCTGACCGGGCTTGATCCGCACTCCGCTTATCTCGACCAGGAAGCCTTCAAGGAAATGCAGGTCGGCACCCAGGGCCAGTTCGGCGGCCTCGGCATCGAAGTCGGCATGGAAGACGGTTTTGTCCGCGTGGTGTCGCCGATCGACGATACGCCCGCCTCGCGCGCCGGGGTCAAGGCCGGCGATCTGATCGTCAAACTGGATGACAGTTCGGTCAAGGGCATGACGCTCAGCGATGCGGTCAAGCGCATGCGCGGCAAACCTGACACCCCGATCGTGCTCACCATCGTGCGCAAGGGCGAGCCCAAACCCATCGTGCTGACGCTGATCCGCGCGGTGATCAAGATCCAGAGCGTCAAATCCAAGCTGCTGGAACCCGGCTACGCCTATGTGCGCGTCAGCCAGTTCCAGGAACATACCGGCGACACGCTGGCGCGCGCGATCGAAGGCATGTTCAAGGAAAACCAGGGACCGATGAAGGGACTCGTGCTTGATCTGCGCAATGATCCGGGCGGCCTGTTGAATGGCGCGGTGGCGGTATCGGCGGCCTTCCTGCCCAAGGATGCGCTGGTGGTCTATACCGACGGCCGCACCGAGGACGCAAAAATGAAACTCAACGCCACCCCGGAACACTACTTGCGCGGCCGCAACCAGGACGATTTCCTGAAGCGCTTGCCGGCGGAAGCGAAGACTGTACCGATGGTGGTACTGGTCAACGGCGGCTCGGCATCCGCCTCCGAAATCGTCGCCGGCGCGCTGCAGGACCATGAGCGTGCGGTAGTCATGGGCCAGCAGACCTTCGGCAAGGGTTCGGTGCAAACCATCCTGCCGCTGGGCAACAACACGGCCATCAAACTGACCACGGCGCGCTACTACACGCCGAAAGGGCGTTCGATACAGGCCAAGGGCATCACGCCCGACATTGTGCTCGACGATGGCGCAACAGGAAGCGCTGCACTCAAGCTGCGCGAAGCCGACCTGACCAAACACCTGTCCGAGAGCGCGGCCGCGGAGAAACCGGCGGACAAGGCCGAAGCTGCGGCCATGTCCGCGCAGAAATACGGGTTCGTGCCCGGAGCGCGGCCGCAGGATGTGGATCCGAAAACACTGCGTCCGGAGCCCGGCGAAATCGTCTCGCCGAACGACTACGAACTCAATCAGGCAGTCGCCTTCCTGAAAAGCAGGCCCGGCACCAAAACCAACTAAGCGGGGAATCTGTCGTCAATCGCGCCCGGCTTTGCCGGGCGTTGTTGTTTTCGGCGGCCGCAAAAGATAGATTCACTCCATGAACGACGACCAGTTGCTGCGCTACAGCCGGCATATCCTGCTGCCGGAGATCGGCATTGAAGGCCAGCAGAGGCTGCTCGACGCCCACGCGCTGCTGATCGGCGCAGGCGGCCTCGGTTCACCGGCAGCCCTGTATCTTGCGTCGGCAGGCGTTGGCACGCTGACGATCTGCGACGGCGACAGCGTCGACCTGACCAACCTGCAGCGCCAGATCGTGCATCGGCATGCGGCGATCGGCATCAACAAGGCCGAGTCGGCGCGCACCACATTGCACGGACTCAATCCCGGGATCCGGGTGACTGCACTGGCGGAACGCGTCGCGGGCGACCAGCTGCAGCGCCTGGTGGCCGCCGCCGACGTCGTACTCGATGGCAGCGATAATTTCGCGACCCGGCACGCGGTCAACCGCGCCTGTGTGCAGGCACGCAAACCGCTGGTATCCGGCGCCGGCATCCGCTTTGACGGCCAGTTGGCGGTCTTCGACCTGCGCAGCGCGAGTTCCCCGTGTTACGCCTGCCTGTTTCCGGAAGCCGGAGAGACCGAGGACGTGCGCTGCGCGGTGATGGGGGTATTTGCCCCGCTGGTCGGCATCATCGGGGCGATGCAGGCGGCCGAAGCACTGAAAATCCTGACCGGCGCCGGGGAACCGCTGACCGGCCGGTTGTTGCTGCTCGATGCGCTCGACATGGCCGTACGCACCGTCACGCTGCAGCGCGATCCGGCCTGTCCGGTGTGCGCCGCGCGCGGTTAGCCCACCGGATATCAGTTCTGGGTCATATCCAGTGACGCGGCGTCGGTGTCCGGGGCGGTCCCTTCGCGGGGCGGCACCGGGCTGATACCGCCGCACAGAGTCTCGAGTTCGTGCGCCACGCGCTCGAGGTCAGGGGAGTTGCGGCCCAGCATCTGCAGCAGCAGCCGCGACGGAAAATCCGCCAGCGTTTCCGCATGGTTCGAGCGGATCCGCGACGCGGTCTCGAGCGTCGGCCGGACGTGGGTGAACTTGAACCCGGCCTTCGAATTCTCGATCGAATCGATCAGCGCCAGTTGTGAGCGCGCCACGCCGATCATCAGCTGCGCCATCTGCTGGGTGGTGATTTCCGCCATGATTCCCTCCTGGTTTCGATGAAATTCTAGGCTTTCTAGGCCAGCACGCCTTCCATCAACTGCTTCCACTGACGCTGCCAGAATTCTGCCGGATCACGCCGAAAACCGCTTTTGGCGTACTGGTGCCAGCGGCCGGCGACAAAGCTCATCAGCGCATTGGCCTGCGCCGCGAGGTCGACGTCGGCGGCAATCTCGTTGCGGGTCGCCGCAAAACGCAGCGCCTGCTTCAGCGCGGCTTCGATGCGATCGTGGATCTGGTTGATGCGCACCTGCAGCGCCTCGTCTTCGCTGACCAGGGCATCGCCGATCAGCACCCGCGTCATGCCACGGTTTTTCTGCGCAAAACCGAGCAACATGGTCATGATGGCCTCGGTCTGGCGCAGTCCGCTCTGCTCCTCGGTGGTGATCTTGTTGATCAGCGAGAACAGCGTCTGCTCGACGAAGTCGATCAGACCGGCAAACATGTCCGCCTTGCCCTTGAAGTGCCGGTAGAGGGCGGCTTCCGAAACTTCAATGCGCGCAGCAAGTGCCGCCGTGGTGATGCGTTCTGCCGACGGCCCTTCCAGCATCTGTGCCAGGGTTTGCAGAATCTGGGTTTTGCGTTCGCCACTGCGTGCCATGCGATCCTCAGTACAAGGTTGCTGCGTAGTTGGACTGCCGCGCGGTGTTGCGCGCCCGCAGGACAGCGGACAACCGCGTGATCCCGCCGACCCGCACATCGACATAACCCGGGACGCGCTCCGCCTGCGAAATCCAGACCGTCTTCATCCCGAGTTTCTTTGCGGTGCGCAGGTTCTCGAGCGAATCTTCGACCATGATACAGCGTCGCGGCCGCAGATGATGCGTGCGGCACAGCCGTAGAAAACCGTAGACATCGGGTTTCGGCCGGAAACGCACGCTTTCGATGGCGAACACCGCATCGAAAAGGTCTGCGATACCGAGCACGCGGAGCACCGCCCGCGCGTAATGCACCGGTGCGTTGGAAAACACAAATTTCCGCCCCGGGAGGCGACGCAGCGCGTGGCGCAGCAGCGGTTCGCCGACCACCATCCGCCGCAGGTCCGGAAACTGGTGGGTATGCCAGAGAAAGTGCCGGGGATCGGTGCCGTGGTGGCGCATCAGACCGAGCAGTGTTGCGCCGTAGCGTTGCCAGTAATGGCGCCGCAGTTCGCCGGCCGCCGCCGCGTCAAGGTGCAGGTGCTGCTGCAGGTAGTCGGTCATCGCGCGGCTGATATGCGGAAAAATATGCGGCGTCGCATTGTGCAGCGTATTGTCGAGATCAAAGATCCACGCGAAGCCGGTTGTCATGACAGATGCCGGCCCCGCGGTCAGCGGCGCTTGATCAGCGTACCCACGCCTTCGTCGGTCAGGATCTCCAGCAGCAGCGCATGCTCGACGCGGCCGTCGATGATGTGACAGGTATTGACGCCATTTTTCACCGCCTCCAGCGCAGAACCGATCTTGGGCAGCATGCCGCCGTGGATAGTGCCGTCAGCGAACAACTCGTCGACCTTGCGCGCAGTCAGGCCGGTGAGCAGCTTGCCGTCCTTGTCGAGCACACCGGGCGTATTGGTCAGCACGATGAGTTTTTCCGCCTTGAGGATTTCGGCAACTTTGCCTGCTACCAGGTCGGCGTTGATGTTGTAGGACTCGCCGTTGGCACCGACGCCCACCGGGGCGATCACGGGAATGAAATCTTCGGTGTGCAGCAGGTTGACGATCGCCGGATCGATACTCTCGACTTCGCCCACCTGGCCGATGTCGACCAGTTCATCGCTACCGGCCGGCCCGCGCACCTTGAGCTTGCGCGCGCGGATGAACCCGCCGTCCTTTCCGGTCAGGCCGACAGCCTTGCCGCCGTTGCGGTTGATCAGATTGACGATGTCCTTGTTGACCTGTCCACCGAGCACCATCTCGACCACATCCATGGTTTCGGCATCGGTGACGCGCATGCCCTGAATGAACTCGCCTTTCTTGCCGACACGCTTCAGCAGGTCATCGATCTGCGGCCCGCCGCCGTGGACGATCACCGGGTTCATGCCGACCACCTTCAGCAGCACCACGTCGCGCGCGAATCCCTCCTTGAGTGCGGGATCGGTCATTGCGTTGCCGCCATATTTGACGACGATGGTCTTGCCGTGGAAGCGCTGGATATATGGCAGTGCCTCGGCCAGGGTTTTGGCCTTGCTGGCAGCGGAAGAAGCGGAAAGTGGCATGCGCGGGAACCGTTAAGGAGTGGAAATCGGCAGCGAACGAGTCAGGCCGGAATCAGAGAAAAATACTCAGAAAAGTCGGCGTAAATGTGAGGATTCACTTATTCTACCTGACGAAAAAAAAAGCGACAGGTCTTTTGACCTGCCGCTTTTCCGTTACCTGTGCAGCGACCTGCCACCGCTGCGGGATTAACTCAGTTGATCGACAGCCGCTTGGCGTTTGCCACAGCTTTCTTCGGCAACGTCAGTTCCAGCACACCGTCGGCGTACTTGGCGACAGCTTTCTCATCGTCCACTGCCTGGCCCAGCGTAAATGCGCGATAAACCTTGCCGTAGTAACGCTCGGCGCGCAGCACCCGTTCGCCTTCCTTCACATCGCGTTCCTTGCGGGTTTCGGCGCTGATCGCAACCTGTTCCCCGTCAATGGTGACATGAATGTCCTCTTTTTTGACTCCGGGAATTTCGGCATGCACCGTGTACGAACGCTCGTCTTCAGTAACGTCGACACGGATGGCTTGCGCCGGCTGTGGGGCGCCTTCAAACGCCATCGGACGCACGAAAAAGCCGCGCAGCAGTTCATCGAATGAATCGTCAAACGGGGTGAAGCGGGTAAGATTGGCCATGATTGTGCTCCTTGGATAAGTGTGGCGCCTTGCGCCGTTGTAGCGAATATGGGTGTCCCGGGCACCTTTTCAAGAGCCTCCCGCGCGGCGCGGCTCGGCGCCGGCAGAAACTCATTAACTCGTTGTTTTTAAATATTTTTTAATCTTATATGGAGCCCAAGGCGCCCGGCGCGGACCACGCTGCGATCGAGCGCGAACGCGGCTACCTGTTGCGTTACGCGCGGCTGCAATTGCGCGATCCGGCGGCCGAAGACGCCGTTCAGGAAACGCTGCTCGCCGCGATCGAAGGGGCCGCACGCTTCTCCGGCAAGTCGTCCCTGCGCACCTGGCTCACCGGCATCCTCAAACACAAGATCATCGATCATCTGCGCCGCAACAGCCGTGAGCAGCCCCTGAGTAGCGGCGACGACGCCGCAGAGGCCGATGCGGTCGATGCGCTGTTTGCCGGGGACGGACATTGGCGGGATTTTTCTGCAGATTGGGGCAACCCCGACGCCGCCCTCGAAAACCGCCGCTTCTGGGCGGCACTGGAACTGTGCGTGCAGCGCCTGCCGGCGCGCACCGCGCGCGTATTCATGATGCGCGAAGTCATGGAGATGCCGAACGAGGAAATCTGTAAGGCGCTGGATATCACCGCGACAAACTGCTGGGTTCTGCTGCATCGTGCCCGCCTGACACTGCGCGAATGCCTCGAACTGCAGTGGTTCGGGAAGCCCGAAAAATGATTCCGACCTGCAAAGAAACTTCGGTCCTGCTGTCGCAGGGCCAGGACCGGCGGTTGAAGCCGTCCGAAAGCCTGCGCCTGCGCCTGCATCTGCTGATCTGCCGCCGCTGCCGCAGTTTCAGTCAACAATTGGAGTTCCTCCGCGCGGCGGTACGCCGCTATCGCGACCACGGCTGACGCTGCACGGAGCCCGAACCATGCCGCCGTGTCTCCTGCCCTGTGTGCTGTTGTCGTGGCGCGTCACGGCACGCGGTTATAATCAAGCCTTTTCCGCAAATGAAACGTTTAATTCCCGTCGTACTCGGTTGCTTTCTGTCCCTGCCCGCCTGGGCACAGCTCCCCGCACCGGCCGCCCCGGCAGTGGAAGCCAGGGCGTGGCTGCTGCTCGATGTCAACAGCGGGCAAGTGCTCGCCA
>Ga0105107_10000054_pt1 | contig 57654 bp, 60 predicted proteins | sample PPLLaktember2015_6_FD_79335 | JGI IMG/M metagenome (GOLD analysis project Ga0105107, IMG submission 79335) | Freshwater sediment microbial communities from Prairie Pothole Lake near Jamestown, North Dakota, USA - PPLs Lake P8 Core (1) Depth... | ecosystem: Environmental > Aquatic > Freshwater >...
CGCGCGTTCGGGCCCTACTGGATCTCGACCTGGATCATGATCATCTGCAACGGCGTGATCCCACACATCTTCTGGTTCCCGAAGGCGCGCACGCACATCCCGACCATCTTCGTGGTTTCGGTGCTGGTGAACGTCGGCATGTGGTTCGAGCGCTACGTGATCATCATCACGGGCCTCTCGCGCGAGTTCGATCCGGCGGTTTGGGGCGTCTACACGCCGAGCCCAGCGGAGCTCACGATCCTCGCCGGCAGCTTCTGCTTCTTCGGAATGTTCTTCGTGGCGTTCCTGAAGCTCTTCCCGGTGATCGCGATTGCCGAGGTGAAGGAGCTCGTGATCCACGAGCGCGCGCACGGTCATGGAGGAGCGCACTGATGCCGCTGATGGTGGGCGTATTCGACGTCCCCGACGACGTGGTGGGCGCGATCCGCCGGCTGAAGGGCCGGGGCTACGAGCACGTCGAGGTGTTCTGCCCGGCTCCGTTCCCGGAGATCGACGACGAGCTCGACCACAAGCCGAGCAAGGTCCGCCTGTTCACCCTGATCGGCGGGCTCACGGGCGTGTTCACGGGCTTCCTCATGACGATCTGGATGGCGAACGACTGGCAGCTCGTCGTCGGCGGCAAGCCCTTCACCTCGATCCCGACCTACGTCGTGATCGCGTTCGAGCTCACGATCCTGTTCGGTGCTCTCATGACCCTGCTCGGGCTGCTCGTGTTCGGCGGCCTGCCGCACGGCCGCTTCGGCGTGCCCGACCCGGGCTACAGCGCGCGCTTCTCGGCCGAGGAGTTCGGCGTGACGGTCCGCTGCAAGGAGCGCGACGTGGCCGAGGTGGACGCGCTCCTGCGCGCGAACTCCGCCAAGGAGATCACCCTTGTCGAACCGTAGCCTGCGGCCGGTCTACGCCCTGGTGCTGATCTCGCTCTCGTTCTCGACGGGCTGCTGGGAGCAGTGGAGCCGGAGCTGGTTCCCGCAGATGAAGAGCCAGCCCGTGGTGCAGGCGTTCGAGGCGCCCGAGTTCCCGGCCGGCCGCGTGAAGGCGTTCGCACCGATCGCCGGCACGGTGCCGGTCGCCGGCGAGCTGCCCTGGGAAGGCCAGGCCGACCCGTGGGTCGGGCTGCCCGACAACAAGCCGACCAGCGACGAGGCGGCGAACGCGCTGGTGAACCCGCGCCCGGCCGACTTCGCGTCGCTGAAGAACGGCGAGAAGCAGTACACGACGTATTGCGCGCCGTGTCACGGCGTCACCGGTACGGGCAACGGCCCGGTCTCGGCGCTCTCCGGCGGGCCCTTCGTCGGCGTGATGCCGGTGGTCGGCATCGTGAAGGCGCGCAGCGACGGCCACGTCTACACCACGATCCGCCAGGGCCGGCGCCGCATGCCGCCCTACAGCCGCATCGGCGACCAGGATCGCTGGGACATCGTGAACTACGTGCGTCATCTGGATGAGAGGGGAGGCCGACCGTGAGCTCGAGCGCGGCCGTCGTCGAACGAGCCCATCCGCGCGGCGTGCCCGGCGCGCTGACCGCGATCTGTGCGCTGCTCGTTCTGATCGGCGTGGGTTCGTTCCTGCTGGGTCTCGCGAAGGACGCCGCCACGGCCTGGCGCGCGTTCCACGTGAACTTCCTGTTCTGGGCCGGCCTCGCCCAGGGCGGCGCGGTGATCGCCTGCATCTTCGTGACGGTCGGCGCCAAGTGGCCGGGCCCGGTGCGGCGCATCGCCGAAGGCCTCGCGGCCTGGGTGCCCGTCTCGTTCGTGCTCGCGCTCGTCGGCCTGATCGGACGCGACTACATCTACCCGTGGATCGCGGAGCCGATCCCCGCGAAGCAGGCGTGGCTGAACGTGCCGCGGCTCGCGGTGATGGACCTCGCGCTCCTCGGCATCCTCGCGCTCTTCACGCTCTGGTTCCTCTACCACTCCGTCCGCCCGACGCTGCACGGCGTCGCGGGCCAGCCCGGCGTGCCCATGAAGGGCCTCTACGAGCGTTGGACCGCCGGCTGGCGTGGCCAGGCGGAGGAGAGCGCGCGCTCGCTCATGCTCACCCGACGCATCGCACCGCCGCTGATGCTGCTCTTCGCGTTCGGCTACACCGTGATCGCCTTCGACCAGGTGATGTCGCTCACGCCGTCGTGGTACTCGAACCTGTTCGGCGCCTACTTCACCTGGGGCGGGTTCCTGTCGGCGGTCTGCGCCACGGCCTTCGCCGCCGTGCTGCTGCGCAACGCGCCGGGCTTCGAGGGCCAGATCACGCCGGCGCGCATGCACGACCTCGGCAAGATGATCTTCGCCTTCAGCATCTTCTGGATGTACCTGTTCTGGTCGCAGTACCTCGTGATCTGGTACGGCAACCTCCCCGAGGAGACCACGTTCCTCCAGGCGCGCCTCGGCGACCAGTTCCTGGTCGAGTCGGGCAACCAGGGCTGGTTCTGGAACTTCTCGCTGCAGCGCCTCTCGGCGTCGCCGTACGGCTGGCTCTCGATGATCGTCTGGGCCTGCTGCTGGATCATCCCGTTCTGGGTGCTGCTCGGGCAGCGGCCGAAGAAGACGCCGATCATCCTCGGCACCGTCGCGCTGATCGAGGTCTTCGGGTTCTGGCTCGAGCGGAACCTGCTGGTGTGGCCGTCGCTCGTCCCGGCGGACGGCGCGTCGTGGGTCGGCCTGGTGCAGTTCGGCGTCGCGGCGGGGTTCCTGGGCGGCTTCCTGTTCGTGTTCCTGCAGTACACGCGGGTGTTCCCGTCGATCGCCCTGCCGGAGCGCGCACACCACCACTAGCCGCGGAATACGAGGGTCGGCGTGAGCGATACGGATCCCACGGCCGGCCCTCCGTCGAACGGGGCTCCCGAGAGCGCGCCGGCGACGGCGGCGCCCGCCCCGCGCGCGCCCGGCGCCGGCGAGATCGCCGCGGCCTCGGGCGGCCTCGCGGTGCTGCCCGAGACCATCCCGCTACGCCGCGGACGCGGCGCGATCGCGCTGCATGCGACCGGATTCCGGCATCCGGGGCATCTGGCCCGCGAGCACTTCACGCCCTACGCCGACGTGACCCATCTGGTCGCGAGCCCGCGCGGGCTGCGGATCGGCACCTTGCGCTCGGTCTTCGTGCTGCCGCGCGCGCTGTTCGCGAACGCCGCCGCCGCCGATCGCCTGCCCCGCGCCCTCGTCGAGCGCGTGGTCACGCTGCCGAACGGGCCGCTCCGGCTCGCGCGCTTCGCCGAGCTCGACCAGCGCGCGCAGGGCGGCGGGCGTGCGCTCGCGTGCTGGATCTTCGCCCTGCTCTGCGTCGCGATCTTCGCCTACGAGGCCACGCAGCCGCAGGGCGTGCTCTCGCTCGCGGGAATGTTCAGCCGCACGCTGGTGCTCCACGGCGAGCCGTGGCGGGTGATCACGGGCAACCTGCTCCACGCGAACCTGTTCCATCTCGCGACCAACGCGCTCGTGATCGTCGTGATCGGGGCGCTGGTCGAGCGCCCGATCGGCACCGCGCGCACGATCCTGGTGATCGCGGCGTCCGCCGTCGCTGCGATGGGGATCGGCCTGCTCGTCGGCTACGAGCAGGCGCTCGGCGCCTCCGGCGTCGCCTCGGGCCTCGTCGGCGCCGCGCTCCACCTCGAGCTCCGCCACGCCCACGAGCTCCCGGCGCAGTGGCGTCTGCCGCGGCGCATCCTGGTGGTGGCGATCCTGCTCGAGGCCGCGCTCTCCTTCACCGTGCCCTTCGTCGCCGGCGCCGCCCACGCGGCGGGCTTCGCGGCGGGCTACGCCGCCTGCGCGCTGGTCGCGCGCGGCGGCGTACGCGGGCAGCCCGCGCCGAGCTGGCTGCGTCTCGCCGATGCCGCCCTCGTCGCCGCGCTCGCGCTCTCGATCGGGATCGTCGGCAGCGAGGTCGCCGGCTCGGGCGACGTCGTCGCGCGCCGCGCCGAGCGCCTGCTCGAGCTGCCCGGAATCGATCCGCAGCTCCTGAACAACACCGCCTGGACGCTCGTGACCGAGGGCAGGCCGAGCGACGAGCAGCTCGCCGTTGCCGAGCGTCTCGCCGAGCGCGCCGCCCAGGAGACGCGCCGCGCCGATCCGAACGTGCTCGACACGCTCGCCGAGGTGCTGTTCCAGCGCGGCGACTCCGAGGGCGCGATCGAGACGATCGACGAGGCGATCGAGCTGGCGCCGGGCGTCGGCTACTTCCGCGAGCAGCGGAAGCGCTTCACGGGCGAGCGCGCGCCGGACGATCGTCCGCCGCCGCCCGACGAGGAGCCGCTGCCTCGAGAGCCCGGATCGCCCGATCGCGACGGGCCTTTCGAGCGCGGCCCCGATGCACCGGCGCCCGACGACGCCTTCCCCGAGGACGACTCGACGCTCGACGTGTGAGCGCGGTCAGCGCGGCGCGATCTCGTCGCCGTCGTCCGGGATCACGACGTTGCCGCCGAAGCGCGCGCCCACGACGCGCTGGTACTGCCACGCGAGCACGGGCGGCGGGCGCAGCCTCACCAGCACGAGCGTCCTGACGCCCGCGCGGTTCGCCGCCGTGGCGGCCTGCTCGAGGTCGGCATGCAGTGCCGCCTCGCGCTCGAGGCGGCGCGCAGCGGCGGGGTCGGTCGCGGCCGTCGAGGCGATGCCCTCGCGCAGGCTCTCGCCGTGGAGCGCCTCGTGGACCCAGACGTCGGCGCCGGTCGCGAACGCGATCTGCGCCTCGGCATCCGTGCTCGTGCCCGACACCACGGCGGAGCGACCCTTCGCCTCGAAGCGCCAGATCAGGGCGGGCGGGCCGTCGCCGGCGAGCGTCGCGCCCGTCAGCACGAGGCCGTCGCGCTCCTCGCGATGGGGCCCGCTCACCTCCGCCGCGTCGAAGCGCGCGCCTTCGGCGGGCAGCTCGAGCGCCGCCGCCTGGGCCGCGATCCCTGCCGCATGGGCGGCCTCGATCCCGCGCGCGAAGGCGATCGTCCCCGGTGGCCCGACCAGACGCAGCGGCTGCGCGCGCGGCCCGTTGATCCAGCCCGCGAGCAGCAGATCGTCCAGGCCCGCGGTGCTCTCGGGCGCGAGGCTCGAGAGCAGGACCAGCTTCGGCTGCGCGGGCGGGATCTCGGCCTTGCGCAGCGCCTCGGCGACGGCGCGGCCGGCGTCCACCAGCACCAGGTCCGTGCCGAAGCCGACGCCGATCGAGGGGCCGAGGCGGTCCTGGTTCTCGTAGGGGCCGCCGGTGCCGACCGCGATCACGGTCAGCTTGTCGAAGCTGCGCTCGTCGAAGGAGCGCACGCCGCGCGCGACCTGCTCGACCTGCCAGTTGGCGCAGGTCACCACCCAGCCAACCACCGCCACGGCGAAGAGCACGCCGATCATCATGGCGCGGGCGCCGGTCACTCGAACACCACCGTCCGGTTGCCGTACACGAGGATGCGATCCTCGAGATGCCAGCGCACGGCGCGCGCGAGCACGGTCTTCTCGACGTCGCGGCCCTTGCGCACGAGGTCGTCCACCGAGTCGCGGTGGAACACGCGCATCACGTCCTGCTCGATGATCGGGCCTTCGTCGAGGTCGGTGGTCGCGTAGTGCGCCGTCGCGCCGATCAGCTTCACGCCGCGGGCATGGGCCTGGTGGTACGGCTTGCCGCCCATGAACGCGGGCAGGAAGGAGTGGTGGATGTTGATGATGCGACCGGGCATCCGGCCCACGAACTCGTTGGAGAGCACTTGCATGTAGCGGGCCATCACCACGAGGTCGATGCGCTGCTCGGCGAGGAGCGCGAGCTCACCCGCCTCCTGCGCGCGCTTCGTCTCCGCGGTGATCGGGAAGACGTGGTACGGGACGCCGAACTGCCGCGCCACGGGCTCGAGGTCGGGGTGGTTGCTCACGACCAGCGCCATCTCGCACGGCATCTCGCCGGCGCGGTGGCGGAGCAGCAGGTCCCAGAGGCAGTGATCGAACTTCGAGACGAAGATCGCGACGCGCTTGGGCTCGCTCGCGAGCCGGAGCTGCCAGCGCATCGCGAACCGCTCGGCCACCTCGCGCACGCCGGCCTCGAGGCCGACCCGGTCGGTGTGGAGCTCGCGGAGGTCGAAGCGGATGCGCTGGAAGAAGTGCCCGGCCTCGGCGTCGATGTGGTGGGCCGACTCGAGGATGTTGGCCCCGTGCCCGTAGAGCATCTGGGCCAGCGCTGCGACGAGCCCGCGTCGGTCGGGGCAGGAGACGAGCAGGGTGGCCTGGCTGTCGGTCCGCGGGCTGGCGCTCTGGGACGGCATGGTCGGGCAGTATATCCGCCTCAAGGCCCCGGGCGGTTTTCCGATCTCAGTCTCGGGCCTTCGCTCGACCGAGGTGGACATGAGCCAGACGGCACCCTCGATCAAGGGCGTCTTCATGCAGGGCGTCGTCGCCGACGTCGCGGCCCTCGTCGCCCGTGGCGCGATCGCTCCCGCGACCCTCGAGGCCCGGCTCTCCGAGGCCGATCGGAAGATCCTCGCGGGCAGCGTGGTGGCGGCGCTCTGGTACCCGAGCGACGCCTGGTGCCGCATGATCGAGCTGCTGCGGGACGTCGAGGGCGGCGCCGAGCCGCGCCGCTACCTGATCCAGCGCGGCGTCAAGGCCGCGCAGCGGGTGATCGGGCTCGGGGTCTTCAAGAGCCAGATCGAGGCCTTCCAGGGCGCGCGCCTGGCCCGCATCGGCGGCCTGATCGCGACGCTCTCCGCGAACATCTTCAACTTCGGCAAGTGGCGCTTCGCGGACGCCGAGGGCGAGACACCGCCGCGCATCGAGATCACCGAAGCCACGCTCTTCCCCCGCAGCGCCGAGCCGATCTTCGAGGGCTTCGTCGAGGCGCTGGTCGTCGACGCGATGCACCTCCCGCTGCGCGTCCGCAGCATCCGCCCCACACCCGACACGCTCGTGTTCGAGATGCTGGCCCCGGCCTGAGGGGCGACGGGCCCGGCGCCCTGACGCGTCGGCGGCTCGGCCCACAGCCTCAAGCTTCCCCGCACTCGCGCCGATGGTTTCGGGGAACCGCTCTCCGGGAGGAAACCCGATGGCGCTCGCCGGACCGTCGATCAAGGGCACCGTCTTCCAGACCGTGGTGGACGACATCAAGGCGCTCGTCGACCGCAAGGCGGTGTCGCGCGAGTCCCTCGAGTCGCGGCTCCGGGCCGCGGACGTACGGATCCTCGATTCGAAGATCGAGGGCGCCCGCTGGTACCCGATCGATTCCTACGGGCGGATGATCGAGCTGCTCCGCGACGTCGAGGGGCGCTCGGACCCGCGGCAGTACCTGCTGCAGCGCGGCATGCGTGCGGCGAGCCGCCTGATCGATCTCGGCCTCTACCGCCAGATCGAGAAGACGGCCGGCCAGCCGCTCGCGAAGGTCGGCGACGCGATGATCACGCTGTCGACGAACATGTACAACTTCTCGATCTGGAGCTTCGCCTCCGATCCCGACGGCAAGACCCACCGCCTCGAGGTGGTCGAGGCCGCGGCCTTCCCCGAGGTCTCGCGCATCGTCGTCGAGGGCTTCATCGACGCCCTCACCACCCGCGGCATGAAGATCAAGGCCCGGGTCTCGAGCTCGCGGACGGCGCCGGACCGGATCGTCTTCACCCTCGTCGAGCAGGCCTGAGCCCTCCCGCCATCTAGACCCGACGCGCGTCGTCCGATAGATTCGTGGCGAAGGGGATCTCACTCATCCCCGAGTTCCGTGGCCGGACAGCGGGACGCTCCCTCGTGGGCGTCCCGGTGGGCCGGGCGGAGCGCCCCGGAGCGGCGGTATTCGGCGACCGTCACGCGTCCGGGACCCGGAGACGGGCTCTGGGGCTCGTCGGGTGTTCCCCAATGCCGAGACGGAGGTGATCAGGTGTCTGAATGTACGACTACGGCGAGTGAGGTGGCGGCGTCCTGATCGCCTGCCTCGTACCGAAGCCTGTATTGGGTTCGTCTCGGTAGCAGCAGGGGACGCAGGTTCCCAGCGCCACCGCCCCGGGAGTGCGGACGCCGTAGCCGCACAGGACCAAGAGTCCACCTCCCGGGGTTTTCCTTTTCTCGGGGAGTTTCCGTTCTCTCCGTCCGGGCGTGCGCGATAGGATCCCCCGGAAATGTCCACGAAGCCGCCGACCGCCCCGCGCCCCGTCCACCTCGACCCGCTCTCTCCGCTCGCGCTGCTCGAGCGCACGCTGCGCGTGTTTCCCGACGAGACGGCCGTGATCTACGGCGACGAGCGCATGAGCTACGCCGACTTCGGCGCGTTCGTGGCCCGCTTCGCCGGCGCGCTGGTGCGCGCGGGCGTCGGGCCCGGCGATCGCGTCGCGGTGCTCGCGCCGAACGTCCCCGCGGTGCTGGCGGCCCACTTCGCGGTGCTGCTCGTGAAGGGCGTGCTGGTCACGATCAACACGCGGCTCAACGCCGACGAGGTTGGCTACATCCTCGGGCACAGCGGTGCCAGGGTCGCGATCGTCGACCCCGAGCTCGCCGAGCTGGTGAAGCAGGCGCCCGGCGGCCTCGCCGCGCGGCCTCTGCTCGTGAACCTCGAGGACCCCGTGGCCGGCGTCACGGGCACGCCCCTCGACGGGCCCACCTTCGCGGCGTTCCTCGACGGCGCGACGCCCGTGCCCGTCGTGAACTCGATCGACGACGAGGACCGTGTCACGTCGATCAACTACACGAGCGGCACGACGGGCCGGCCGAAGGGCGTGATGTACACGCACCGCGGCGCGATGCTGAACGCCCTCGGCGAGATCATCACCCACGGGCTCGGGCGCGACTCGGTCTTCCTCTGGACGCTGCCGCTCTTCCACTGCAACGGCTGGTGCTTCCCCTGGGCCCTGATCGGCGCCGGCGCGAAGAGCGTGATGCTGCGCAAGGTCGACCCCACCGAGATCCTGCGCCAGATCCGCGCCCACGGCGTGACGCACTTCAACGGCGCGCCGACCGTGCTGCTGATGATCGCCGAGCATCCGGACGCCCGGGAGATGGTGGCGAAGGGCGTGCGCTTCGACCCCGAGATCCGGGTCGCGACGGGCGGCGCGCCGCCGTCGCCGACGCTGCTCGCGCGCATGCAGCAGCTCGGCATCCGCATCACCCACCTCTACGGGCTCACCGAGACCTACGGTCCCCACGTCTTCTGCGAGATGCAGCGCGCGTGGGAGGGCTACGACGTCGAGGCCAAGGCCCGCGTGATGGCGCGCCAGGGCGTGCCCGGCGTCCATGCGACGCATCTGCGCGTCGTGGACGACGCCATGCGCGACGTGCCCGCCGACGGCGAGAGCATGGGCGAGGTCGTGATGCGCGGGAACAACGTGATGAAGGGCTACTACGAGGACCCCGAGGCCACCGCGAAGGCCTTCGCCGGCGGCTGGTTCCACTCCGGCGACCTCGGCGTGCTGCACCCGGACGGCTACATCGAGCTACGCGACCGCAAGAAGGACATCATCATCTCCGGCGGCGAGAACATCTCGACCATCGAGATCGAGCACACGATCGTGAAGCATCCCGCGGTGCTCGAGTGCGCCGTCGTCGCGATCCCCCACGAGCGCTGGGGCGAGGTGCCGAAGGCCTTCGTCGCGCTGCGGCCCGGCACGACCGCGACCGAGGACGAGATCGTCGCCTTCTGCCGCGAGCGCCTCGCCCACTTCAAGTGCCCGAAGGCCGTCGAGTTCGGCGACCTGCCGAAGACGAGCACGGGGAAGATCCAGAAGTTCCGACTGCGCGAGAAGGAGTGGTCCGGGCGCGAGAAGCGGATCCACTAGCGCTCGGCGACGCCGGGCGGGTAGGGCGCCAGGATCTCGCGCACGGCCTCGTCGATGCGCTTCGCGCGCTCCTCGGGCGTGCGGCTGCGCGTGATCTCCGCCGACGCCGTGCCGCGCCAGACGAGAAGCTTCGTCGCGCCGTCGACGAAGTCGATCACCAGCGTGCCCTGCGTGTACTCGCGCGACTGCACCTCGGTGCCGATCCCGTAGTACCAGCCGGGCCCGTACCCCCAGGTCGCGGGGAAGGTGACGAGGTCGACCCTCTCCCGGGTGGAGACGTGGTAGTCGACGAGCACGTCGGGCGCGGCGCCCTCGGCGGCGGGCACGAGACCCTTGCGCTCGAGCTCGGAGTCGACCGCGCGCTGCACGCGCACGCGCAAGAGGTCCGTGTCGATCATCGGGTCCGAGAGCTCGAGCGAGTGGGGCTGCCACGCATAGCTGCGGAGGCGCGAGAAGTCGACGGCGGGGTCGTAGTCGTCCGTGGTCTGGAACGTGGAGCAGGCGAGGCTGGCGACCGCGACGGCGAGCGCGACGACCAGGGCGAAGGCCGGACGTGCCATGGGACTCTCCTCTGTGCGTGTGTCGGATCGCAGGTTAGCTTGCCTTTCGACCTGCCAAGGAGGAATGCATGTCGGACCGATCGCTCTCGAGTTGCGCCTGCGCCGTGCTCTGCCTCGTCGTCTCCGCTGCCTTCGGCTGCTCCATCTCGGAGAGCGTCTCGAAGAGCGTGTCGAGCCCCTTCGAATGGAGCTCCGCCTCGAGCGACGGCGGGGGCTCGTCGTACCAGGACGACGTCAGCGACTACACCGTCGCGTACGTCAAGTCGAGCAACGACGTGGCCGCGCTCCAGGACGGGATCGCGGGCATCGCCTCGAAGCACGGCATCACGAACTGGCAGGCGAGCGAGGCGACCTACCGCGGGATCGGCGAGGGCCTCGGCCGCGCCGGCGTGACCCCGACCCAGCTCGAGGTCTACAAGTCGAACCTCGCGAGCGGGAACCCGACCATGGCCCTCGCGATCCAGCAGGGCTACCAGCGCACGCACGAGGACTGAGGCACGCGATGCCGCGCCTGGCGCTCGGTCTCGCGCTCGTCGGGGCGCTCGCGGCCTCGCCGGCCGGCGCCGGGGTGTGGGGCGCGCCGGCGCCGGTGGTCTCGTGGCTGACCGTCGAGGCGAACGAGGGCGGCTCGAGCGGAGGCCACACGGCGCTGCGTCTCGACGACGAGGTCTTCCACTTCCAGCACGAAGGGGAGGGCTGGCTGCGGCTGCGGCGCGACCGGCTCGCAGCGTTCCACCACCAGTACGCGCTGCTCGGGAACCGCAGCGTCGAGGAGGCGCGCGTCGCCGTGACGCCGGAGACCCGCGACCTGCTGCGCGACGGCTTCGTGCGACGCCTGCTCGCGTCGGACGCCTGGTTCGAGGCGGGCGAGGCGCGCGCGCGGGACGTCGCGTGGCTGGAGGGGCTCTCGGGCGGCGATCCCGCGCCGGCCGTCGCCCTTCCGGCCCTCGGCTTCTTCCTCCCCGACGGCGCGGGACCGGCAGCCGCCCCGGGCGCATCCCGCGCGCTGGCCGACCTGCGCGCCCGCATCGCTCGCGATCGCGGAGCTTCGTTCCTCGGCGACCGCGCCGCCGCGCTCGCCGCGGCCGCCCGCGCGCTCGAGCTGCCCGGGCGAGCGCCGCCGCCTCCGCCCCTCGAGCCCGACCGGATCCCCGTGCTCCCGCCGGCGGTGTCGGACCGCCATCGCAGCCTCGAGACCGGGCGCCTTGCGCTCGCGCTGCTCGACGTGGCGCCCGCCCTGCGCGACGACGCCTCGCCGGCCGTCGCCGATCCGGCGCTCGCGCTCCGCGCCGGCGAGGCCGATGCGCTGCGCGCCGCTGCGGCCGGGCTCGCCGACGATCTCTCGGCCCTCGTCGCCTCGCCCCGCGACGACTTCGGCCCCGCCCTCGCCCTCGGCCTCGCGCGCCTCGCGGCGATCGAGGCCTCCCTCGCCCGGGGCCGCCTGGTGCTCCTCGACGCCTTCCCCGACGGCGCCCCGACGCGCCGGCTCGAGGGCGACGCCGGCAAGCGACAGCTCGCGTGGCTCGAGCGCGAGACCCGCGTCGCCTTCGCGCGTGCCCGCGCGCGGGCTCTCGCCGGGCGCCCGTTCGAGGAGGCCGCCTGGAGCGCCTTCGAGAGCGCCGCGAGCCGCTGGCTCGATGCGCGGCGCGCCCAGGAGACCGGCGCCCCGGTCCGCCTCGCGCGCGGCGTGCTCGTGCCGTCGCGCGCCGCCCGGCGCAGCGACCTCGTGACTCCGCGCGCGAGCGCGGGCGAGCTCGCCGGGGCGCTCGTCGCGGCGCGGGCGGCGGCGACGGCGCAGCGTGCGGCGCTCGATGCGCGGTACCCCTACGCGCTGCTCTCGCGCAACTGCGCGACGGAGCTCTTCGCCACGGTCGAGGTCGCGCTCGCCGAGGCGCCCGAGGTGCGCGGCCGGGCCCCCGGCGTGTCGCGCGACGCCGCGGTCGAGGCGGCGTCCCGCGCGCGCCTCGGCGGCTACGTCGACGGCCGCCGGGGCCTCGCGTTCGTCCCCGCCGCCTCGGCCGGCGCCGTCGAAGGCGCCTACACCGTGACGGAACGCGCCACCTGGCCGTCCTGGCGCGAGCTCCGCCTCGCCGAGATGCGGCGCGACGAGCCGGCGCTCCTGGTCTCGCTGCGCGAGTCGAACACCTGGAGCGCGACGATCTACGAGAGGGATCCCGCCGACTCGCGCTTCCTGTTCTTCGCCGAGGACGCGTCCTTCGCGCGTCCGCTCGCGGGCGTCCTGAACTTCGCCTACGGCCTCGGCCAGGGCGCGATCGGGATCGTGACACTGCCCTTCGAAGGTCCGGAGCGGCTCTCGAGCGGATTCCGCGGCGCGCTCTTCAGCCTGCCGGAGCTCGCGTTCTGGAGCCTGCGCAAGGGCGCGCTGGCCTACGTCGACACCGCCAGCCTGGGCGAGGACGCAGACGCCGCCCGCTGAGGCAGAGGCGCCACGCGCCGCGAGCGCACCAGGCCACCACGCGCTGCACGGTCGGCGCGCATGCGAGGAACCTCAGCGCTTTGCTTCCAGGTACTCGCGCAGGGCGACGGCGTTGTTGCGCTCGGGATCGCGGGCGGCGAAGAGCAACGTCACACGACCGCGTCGCGCCTCGGCGACGAGCGGCGTCCAGGCCTCAGCGGCGGCGTCGAGCTCCGCCGCGTAGCGCTTGCGGAACTCGTCGAAGCGCTCGGGATGCGCGTGGAAGCGCTTGCGCAGCGCGTCCGAGGGCGCGAGCTCCTTCGCCCAGCGGTCGAGGGCGGCGGCGTCCTTCGTGAGGCCCCGCGGCCAGAGCCGGTCGACGAGGACGCGCAGGCCGTCGCCCTTCGCCGGCGCGTCGTAGACGCGCTTGCAGACGAAGCCGGGCATGATTCGAGCGTACCGCGCGAGGGCGGGATCCGCCGTCTACTCGTGGCGCAGGGCCACGATCGGATCCATCACCGCGGCGCGCTGCGCCGGGAAGAAGCCGAAGGCGATCCCGACGACGCTCGCGAACAGGATCGAGCCCACGACCGCGGTGGCGGGGACGACGACCGGCCAGCCCGCGACGCTCGACACGACGCCCGCGGCGGCGATCCCGAGCAGCGCCCCGATCAGACCGCCGACCGTGCCGAGCATCGTCGCCTCGACCAGGAACTGGAGCAGGATGTGGCGCCGCTTGGCGCCGACGGCGAGCCGGATCCCGATCTCGCGCGTGCGCTCCGCGACCGAGACCAGGAGGATGTTCATGATCCCGATCCCGCCGACGAGGAGCGAGATCGAGGCCACCGAGAGCAGCAGCATCGACATCACGCGGCTCGTGCTCTGGACCGCCTGCGCCATGTCCGAGAGGTCGCGCACGGTGAAGTCGTCCTCCGCCCCGCGCTGGATGCGATGCCGCTCGCGCAGCAGCCCCTCGATCGCCTTCTGGGTCTCCGGGATCTGCGCCGGCGTGACGCTCGTCGCGAGAATCTGGTCGACGCTGCCGAGGATCGCGCTCCCGAGCACCCGGCGCTCCGCGGTCGAGAACGGCATCACGACCACGTCGTCCTGGTCCTGGCCGAAGGACGACTGTCCCTTCTTCGAGAGCACGCCGATCACGCGGAACGCGACGCCCTGGACGCGGATCTGCGCGTCCACGGGATCCTCACCCGCGCCGAAGAGCTCGTCGGCGACGGTGCGTCCGAGCACGGCGACACGGGCAGCGGTCGCGTCCTCGCGCTCGCTGAAGAAGCGGCCCTCGGCGACGTTCCAGTCGCGCACCTCGACGAACGCCGGCGTCGTGCCCTGGGCCGCCGTCGACCAGTTCCGCTCGCCGTAGACGACCTGCACGATCTGCCGCTTCACGACGGTGACGGCGGCAGCCGACGGCACGTCGCGCGCGATCGCCTGGGCGTCCCCGGCCGTGAGCGTCGACACGCCGCCCCAGCCCGAGCGCACGCCGCTCGCCGTCGTGGCGCCCGGGATCACCACCAGCAGATTGGTGCCGAGGCTCTCGATCTGGCGCCGGATCGCGACGTCGGCGCCGCGGCCGATGCCGACCATGGCGATCACGGCGGCGACGCCGATCACGACGCCGAGCATGGTGAGGCCCGAGCGCAGCTTGTGGCGCCGCAGCGCGCGAAGCGCGGCGACGAGGGTCATGCGCAGGAGCTTCACGCCGCGCCCCGGGCGTGGCGCTCGTCGGAGACGACGCGGCCGTCGCGGAATGTCACGGTGCGGTCGGCCCAGGCGGCCACGTCCGCTTCGTGCGTCACCATGACGATCGTGAGCCCCTCGCCGCGCAGCCGCGCGAGGAGAGTCAGGATCTCCTCCGAGGTCCCGCTGTCGAGATTGCCCGTGGGCTCGTCGGCGAGCAGGATCTGCGGCCGGTTCACGATCGCGCGCGCGATCGCGACGCGCTGCTGCTGGCCGCCCGAGAGCTGGCTCGGCAGATTGGCTTCGCGCCCCGCGAGGCCCACGGTCGCGAGCGCCGCGCGCGCGCGCTGGCGCTGCTCGCCCAGGGGCACGTCGCCGTAGAAGAGCGGGAGCTCGACGTTCTCGAGCGCGCTGGTGCGCGGGAGCAGCTGGAAGCTCTGGAACACGAAGCCGATCGTGCGGTTCCGGATCTCCGCCAGGGCGTCGGCGTCGAGCGTCGAGACCTCGACGCCGGCGAGCCGGTAGCTGCCGCGCGTCGGGCGGTCGAGGCAGCCGAGCACGTTCAGGAAGGTGGACTTGCCCGAGCCCGAGGCGCCCATCACCGCGACCCACTCGCCGCGGGCGATGTCGAGGGAGACGTCGCGCAGCGCCTCGACCCGGACCTCGCCGGTCTCGTAGACCTTCCAGAGGTCACGGACCGAGAGGAGGGCCATCAGCGCCGGCGCCCCGGGAAGAAGGGCGACGTCTGCGTCGGCTCGGCCTCGTCCTGGTTGCGCGCATAGGCGACCGCGACCGGATCGCCCGGGGAGAGGTCGCCTTCCAGCACTTCCGCAAAGCGCTCGTCGCGCAGCCCGGTCGAGAGGGCGACGCGACGGAGCGTCCCCTTGCCGCCCTGCGTCGCGACCCAGGCCACGCTCCGCGGCGCCTCGTCGCCAGCGTCGGGCTCGGCCGCGGCGCCGGTCGGGCGGAAGCGAAGCGCCCGGAGCGGGACGCGCACGGCGTCGTCGCGCCGCGCGGTCACGATCGTGACGGTCGCCGTCATGCCGGGCTTCAGGGCGAGGTCGGCGTTGTCCACCTCGATCACCACGTCGTAGGTCACGACGTTCGCGACGGTGGTGGGCGCGTTGCGCACCTGCGCCACGCGACCGCCGAAGCTGCGCCCCGGGTAGGCGTCGACCGTGAACTCCGTCTCCTGGCCCTCTGCGAGGGTGCCGATGTCGGACTCGCTGACGTTCGCGTTGACCTGCATCTTCGTCAGGTCTTCTGCGACCTGGAACAGGGTCGGGGTCTGGAAGCTCGCCGCCACGGTCTGGCCGACGTCGACGTTGCGGAGCACCACCACGCCGTTCACGGGCGACAGGATGTCGGTGTACCCGAGGTTGATCTTGGCCTCCTCGACACCGGCCGCCGCCTGCTGCACCGCGGCCTCGTCGAGGGCGAGCTGGGCCTCGGCCTGGGCGACGTCGCTGTCCGCGATGTCGAGGGCGCTCGGCGCGAGCATGTCCTGGCGCGCGAGCTCGCTCGAGCGCGCGAGGTTCCGGCGCTTCAGCGTGAGATCGGCGCGCGACTTCGACACCTTCGCGCGGGCGCTCGCGAGGTTCGCCTCGGCCTGCTGGAGCTTCATCTGGAACGGGGCGGGATCGATCTTCGCGAGGCGCTGTCCCTGCGTCACCGCGGAGTTGAAGTCGACGTCGATCGCGCGGATCGGGCCGGAGACGTAGGTGCCGACGAGGACGGTCTTCACGGGGTTCACGGTTCCGGTCGCCGTGACGACCGCCTCGATCGGGCCGCGGTCGACGCTCTCGGTGACCAGCGCGCCCGCGGCGGCGACCGAGCGGGCGCTCCACCACGCGCGCACGCCCAGCGCGGCGACGGCGAGCAGCAGCAGGGCGAGCCCGGCGCGAAGCGCGAGCTTCCGCACCGGATGCTCCACCGCCGGGGTGACCACCGCCTCGCTCATCGCCGGACTCCTCGCCTCCTCGCGCTGGTTCATCGTTTCTAGCGCGTGCGGGGCGCCCGGTCCCGTCGCGTCGTCTCCGTGAGACCCCCGTCGCGGCGGGCCGGTTTACGGAGGGCGTCGGGCTGCGCCGGTGCGGCGGGGCGCTACTCCTCGATCTGCGCCAGGGCGTCGTAGCCCCGCGCGCTGAATTGGACCAGGCAGAAGCCGTGCCCGAAGGGATCCGAGAGGACTGCGAGATGTCCCCACTCGAATTCTGCGGCCGCCTGCTCCACGCGCGCGCCCGCGGCTTGCGCCTTCTCCACCGCCGCGAGCACGTCGGGCACGACGAAGTCGAGATGCACCGGCGTCCAATGTCGCGCGTAGCGGCGCACGTCCGGACCGCGCGGCGCCGGCAGCGTCCCGGCCTGCCTCTCGAGCAGATAGATCGCCGACGTCGCGCCGAGCATCTCCGCGATTTCCGGCCCGAGCCGCCGCCCGAGCCGCAGGCCGAGCCCGTCGCGATAGAACGCGATCGCGCGCGCGAGGTCCGGCACGTCGACGTTCGCGAGGAGATCCATGGCCGATCCTCCGACGGTGCCGTCGCCGCCGGCCCGTCTCGCGTCGCCCGCGGCGCTACGCGAGGAGCTGCCGCTGGATCGACGCCGTGTCGAAGTAGACGCGCTCGCAGCTGATCTTCGCGCCCTCGAACAGGAAGAGGGCCGTCATGCGCGTGCGGAACGAGCGGCCGGTGGGCGCCAGCCCGCCGAGCGGGCCCCGGTGCGTGCCGAGCAGCCAGAACTCGGCGATCACGGCGTCGTCGGCATGGTGCAGGGCGATCAGCTCGTTGCGCTGGTCGGGGAACGCGGCTCGCGTCGCACGGAAGTACTCCCGCACCGCGTCCTCGCCGTCGTGCACCTGGTCGGTCGCGATCAGCTCGTAGCGCGGGCGGGCGAAGGTCCCGATCACAGCGTCGAAGTCGTGGACGTTCTCCGCTTCCATGTGTCGGCGCACCACGGCCTCGCGCTCCGCGCGCAGCCCCGCCTCCGCCCACGGGTCGAAGTCGCCGAAGCTCCAGACGTGGCCCTCGAGGTCGCGGCACGTGTAGCCGCTGCCGCCGTAGTCCTTATCTTCGAGGGGCAGCGCGACCTCGGCGCCCGCCGCGACCGCGCGATCGTGATGGGCGCGTGGATCCGCGACGATGACGTAGGCGCTCTGGGTGCCGACGCCGCCGACGTCGCGCGGCGGCTTCTGGAGCTTGCCGAAGGCGTCGTCGTCGTGCGCCGAGCCAAGCATGATCATGCCGTTGCCGAACACGAGCTGCGCGTGGGCGACGCCGCCGCTGCCGTCGGGCACGATGAGCTGGCGCTCGAAGCCGAAGGCGCGGCAGAGCCACTCGATCGCCGCGGCGGCGTCCCGGTAGCGCAGGGTCGGGATCACGTTGGCGATGGTGGGCTTCGCGAGGACGGTCATGGTGGGGCCTCCCGATCAGGGCTCAGACGTCGTCGGGCACGCCGGTCGCGGCTTCCACCCTATCATGGCCGGTGCGGGCCAGGGAGGACACGGCATGGTGCGCGGAAGCTGCCTCTGCGGAGGCGTCGCCTACGAGATCGACGGTCGGCTGACGCCGATCCAGCTCTGCCACGCGAAGCGCTGCCAGAAGGCGACGGGCGCGGCCTTCGCGCCCGAGATCGCGGCGAAGCGTGACGCCTTCCGCTGGCTGCGCGGCGAGGATCTCCTCACCACCTACGAGGCGCCGCTGCTGCGCGAGCCGCCTCCCTATCGGAACGCGTTCTGCCGCGTCTGCGGCTCGCCCATGCCCGTGGCGCTCGACGGCACGGACTTCGTGGTGCTTCTCGCCGGCTCGATCGACGAGGGCGCCGACGTCCGCCCCTTCCGCCACATCTTCACCAGCCAGATGCCAGCGTGGGACGAGATCCGGGACGGACTGCCGGCGTTCGAGGAGCGGCCGCCGGCGGCGGAGCGGCTCCGGCGCCCGCGCGAGGACGGCTGACGGGGCGCCGGCCGACCTAACGTGTCGCGTCCGTCCGCGGCGCCCCGCGCCAGCACCTCGATCAGCCACACGCTCGCGAAGGTGAGGAGGATGAAGAGGCCCGCGTACTTCACGCTTCGCTCGGCCATCCGGTAGTGGTCCACGGGGCTCACGAGCGCGACGCCGAGGGTGGATTCGAGGGGTTCGGATGCGCGTCCATGGATCACTCCCGGGTGTCGCTGGGCCCCGGGGCGTCGTCGGACGCCGGTGGCCGCGGCTTGAGTCGAAGCGAACGGAAGGCGAACGAGCCGGTGCGGAGCACCAGCCAGATCGCCCCGCCGAGGGCGGCGGCGAGCGCCGCGCGGGCCAGCACGATCGCGCCGAGGACGCCGAGCACCAGCGCGTAGAGGGCGAGCGGATCGGCCGTGCGCAGCAGGACGGCAGCTGCGAGACACAGGCACCCGACACCGAGGAGGAATCGGCCGCTCGCGCGCAGCCACGCATTCGCGATCTCTTCGTCTTCGTCCCAATCCGTTGGCGTGCGCGCGGGAATGCGAGACCTCGAAGCGTCGCCCCGGGGTCGTGGCGGCGTCCTCATCCGACGGACGCCGGCCCGCGACCGGCGGTTCCGCCGAAGTACGAGAGCCAGCCCGAGACGATGCCCGACAGCCGCTCGCGCTCGAGGCGGTACACGCGCTCGCGTCCCCGGCTCTCGACGCTCACCAGGCCGGCCTCCTCGAGCTGCTTCAGGTGGCGCGTCGTGGTCGGCCAGGCGCAGTCGAAGCGCGAGGCGATCTCGCCGGCGGTCATGCTGCCGCCGTGGAAGTGGAGCACGAGCAGGATCTGTCGCCGGCTCGCGTGGGCGAGGGCCGAGAACACCTGCTCGAGGTCCTCGAGCTCGCGTCGCGCGCTACGCCTCGGCAAGGACGCGGATCGGGCGCACGTGCGGGAACTCCATGTTGGGGCGCCCCCCGCGCTGCTCCGTCAGCTTGTCCATGGGCTCCCAGATCGCCATCACCGCGGGGTGCTGGTGGGCGCGGCCGGCGTCCTCCTCGCTCTTCCAGGAGAAGATCTCCACGAAGAGCGGGCCTCCGTCCTGCTCGGCGCCGCGGTAGTGGAGCGGTCGCTGGTCCGTGACGAGGTCGAGCTCACGGAGCACTGGCCAGTGGCGCTCCAGCAGGCGGATGAACTCCGCCTCGTTGCCCGAGGCGACGCGGTAGAGGCAGATCGCAGTGGCGGGTGTGGGCATGGGGGCCTCCTGTCGATTAGCCAGTACGCTAATCGTTGGAGAGGCGCCGGTCAACGGAGTTCGTTCCGCCTCGGCGGCGTGCGGGGGGCGGCGTGGCTACGCGGAGGTCGCCTCGAGGATGCTGACCGGAGACGCGGTCGCGTGGACGCGCACGAGCTTCAGCCCTGCGCCGGCGAAGAGCGCGCGGAACTCCTCGCGCGTCCGCTCCTGTCCGCCGGGGGCGACCATCATGTTGATGTCGAGCAGCTTGGCCCAGTCGAAGGAATTGCCCTTCGGGATCACGTGCTCGACGGCGAGGACGCGGCCGCCCGGCGCCATCGCCTCGCGGCAGTGGCGCAGGATCGCGAGACACTTCGCGTCGTCCCAGTCGTGCAGGATGTATTTCATCAGGTAGCCGTCGGCGCCGGTCGGGACCGACTCGAAGAAGCTCCCGCCGACCCGCTCGCAGCGCTCGCGAATGCCCGGAGCCGTCACGAAGCCCGCCTTCTCCGCGGCGGCCACCACCTGCGGCTGGTCGTAGAGGACGCCGCGGAGCTTCCGGTGCTTGCGCAGGATCGCCGCGAGCAGGTGGCCGTGGGCGCCGCCCACGTCGACCAGCCGCCCGAGCTTGCCGAAGGGATAGGCCGCGGCCACCGCGGCGTTCTCGGTGCCCGAGATGCTCGCCATCGAGGCGGAGAAGGTGCGCTCCTCGTCGGGGTGCGCGGCGAGCCAGGCGAAGATCGGCTCGCCGTGGACGTGCTCGAAGGGCGACTCGCCCGTCTCGATCCCGTGTATGAGCGCTCCCCATGGGCGCCAGTTGTAGTCGGCGACCAGCATGCGTGCGAAGGCATGGAGCGAGCCGGGACGGTCGCTGCGCAGGGTCTGGGCCAGCGGCGTCAGCCGGAAGCGGCCCGTCGCGTCCTCGGCGAAGACGCCGAGCCCCGCGAGGGCGCGCAGCGCGCGGTAGAGGTAGGGCGCGTGGGCCCCGACCTGCTTCGCGATCTGCTCGGCCGTGCGCGGCCCGTTCGCGAGGACGTCCGCGATGCCGAGCTTCGCGGCGACGAAGACGAGCTGCGAGGTCCAGTACGCGGAGATCATGCCGAGCATCTGCTCGTGGACGGGCGGACGGCGGCGGGCGGCGGCCAAAGCAGGTCCTCCTCTCAACGTTCGTCGAAGGTGCGATCGATGCGGTCGAAGCGGCGGCGCACGAAGCCGCGGATCTCCTCGTGGGGCAGGATGTAGAGCCGGTTGCGGCGGATCGCGTCCACCACCTGCTCCGCCACGAGCTCGACGGGCAGCACGCGACCCGCGAGGTCGGCGTTGTCGTCGTCCTGGGACGGCACGCGGGGCGACGACTCGGGGCCGCCGAGCTCGGCGGGACGATTGCGCTCGGAGCGGTCGATGTTCGTCCGCACCCGCATCGGACACAGAACCGAGACGCCGATGCCGTGGGGCTTCAACTCCTTCTGCAGCACCTCGGCCATCGCGACGACGCCGTACTTGGTCACGCAGTAGGGGCCGAGCCCGACGTTCGGCACGAGCCCCGCGAAGGAGGCCGTGAAGAGCACGTGGCCGCCCTGGCACTGGGCCACCATGCGCGGCGTGAAGGCCTCGACGCCGTGGATCGGGCCCCAGAGGTTCACCCGGATCAGCCACTCCCAGTCCGAGTGCTTCATCTCGATCGTCGGACCGGCGACGGCGACGCCGGCGTTGTGGAAGACCACGTGCACCGCGCCGAAGCGCTCGAAGGCGCGGTCGGCGAGCGCCTGCACCTGGGCGCGATCGCCGACGTCGCAGCGCACGCCGAGGGCGCCGAGATCCGCGGCCGCCTTCTCGAGAGGCCCGGCCTCGACGTCCGCCAGCACCAGGTTCATGCCCTCGGCGCCGAGGAGCCGCGCCGTTGCGAGGCCGATGCCCGAAGCGCCGCCCGTGATCACCGCCGTGCGTCCGCGAAGCTCCATGCGATCTCCTTCTGCCGGCGTCAGCGCGGCTCGGGCAACGCGAGATGGTGCCGCGCGGCGCGCTCGCTCATCGAGCCATCCGGGCGGTGACGCCGACGATGTTCTCGTCGGGATCCAGATAGCGCGCCGTCAGGCCCCACGGCTCGGGCCGCGGCGCGTGGAGCACGGGCACACCCGCCGCGAGCGCGCGCTCGTGAACGGGTCCCAGGTCCGCGACCAGGAAGCCGAGCTCGGCGCCCGACGACCGTCGATTCTGCGGCGGGCGGGCCGGGAACAGCGCGAAGTGGAGGTAAGCGCCCTCGCGCCACGAGTACTCGGCATGGCTTCCGCCGTACCACGGGTCGCCGGCAGGCTCGTTGAAGCCCGGTTCGAGGGGCACGCCGATCGTGTCGCGATAGAAACGGGCGGAGGCGTCGAGGTCGGCGACATACAGGATCGTCACCCCGAGCCGCGGAGCGCCGCTCATGCGGCTGCGCGCGCGGGTGGCGCCGAGCGCCAGGCCCGCCACCCGGCGGCGACGCCCGCCGCCTCGACCAGCGCCATCACCAGCGCGCTCCACACGAATGCGCTGCCCCAGTCCGTCGCCGGCACCGCGGAGACGTGGTCGGGGCTGTGGATCAGGTAGTGGTTCACGACGCCGAAGACGAGCGAGCCGAGCATCGACGCCGCGAGCAGCGCGCCGCCCGCTGCGAGGCGGCCGCGCCAGAGCAGGAAGCCCGCGACGAGCGGCGCCAGGACGATGACGCCGTAGGCGAAGAGGGTCTGCGCCTCGCTGAGCGGCACCGGCAGCGCGCGATGCGCGCGATCGTGCACGGCGAGCACGAGCGCGTGGAGGACGACGACGGCCAGGCCGAGCGCGCGGGGCGACATCGCCGGCCAGTCTACACCCGGCGCCCGGTGCGCCGGCGCGAAAATCAGCCCGCAGCGATCTCCACCGGCAGGCTCACGGGCTGCCCCACGAGGCCCATCGACTGCATGCGGACCAGGTCGTCGCGCACGCGCGAGCCCGGCGGAGCGATCTCGAGCACCGCATCGAGCATGCAGCCGAGCTCCTGGCGCGCGAGGTTCGCGCCGAGGCAGTAGTGGGGGCCGTTGCCGAAGACCAGCATCTCGCGCGTGTCGCGGTCGAGATCGAAGCGATCGGGCTCGTCGAACACGGCGGGGTCGCGGTTCGCGCCGCCGAGGGAGAGCATGATCATCTGGCCCTTGCGGATCGCCCGACCGCGGAGCTCGAAGTCGCGCACGGCGTAGCGGAGGATGCCCGCGGGCCCGCCGAAGGCGAAGCGCAGCACCTCGTTCACCGCGTTCGGCACGAGCGCGCGGTCGGCACGCACCCGCGCCAGCGCCTCCGGATGCTCGAAGAGGGTCCGGATCATCACCGCGCCCCCGAGGTTCGTGGTCTCGCTTCCGGCGCCGATCAGCACCGAGATCAAGATCACGATGTCGTCGTCCGAGAGGTCGCCGCCCTCGGTCTGGGTGCGGATCAGGTCGGAGATCAGATCGTCCTGGAGCTCGCGGCGTCGCTCGGCGGCAAGGGTGCGCACCCAATCCGCCATCTCGCGCAGCGCCACCTCGCCCTCGGCGACGACCTCGGGGCTGGCGAAGGGGAAGAACGCCCGGATCAGCGACTGGGCGAGGGTGCGAAAGCGGATCTCGTCGTCGCCGGCGGGCACGCCGGTGATGCGGCTGATCACGGCGTTGGGGATCGGCGTCGTGAAGTCCGCCATCAGGTCGAGCACCTCACCCGGCCGGCGGCGGAGCGGCGCCGTGTAGCGCTCGACCACCTCGCGGATCAGCGCGTCCATGCGCCGGACCGCGCGGGGCGTGAGCGTCGCCGAGAACAGGCGGCGGAAGCGGGCGTGGGCCTCGGGATCCTGGAACGACGTCCCGCGCCGGTCCTCGAGCCAGCGCAGCATCGAGCCTTCCGGGGCGGGCCTGAAGTGCTCGGACGCGCTGCGGTCCTGCGTCGCGTTCTCGGGATCGTTGAACAGGCGCTTCACGTCGTCGTGGCGCGTCACCAGCCAGAAGCCGAGGGGCGCCACGAAGTGGACGGGATCCTCGGCGCGGAGCGCGTGGAGCTGCGGCGCGTAGTCGCGCGTCTTCAGCATCTCGAAGAAGGGGTCGCCAGCGGGCGTCGGGGCGGAGGCAGTCATCGGGGTCCCCCAGGATGGACACGTAGGAGTGTCATCGCCGAGTGCGACACTAGCGCCGCGCCGCGTGGAAGTGGAGCGTGCCGAAGACCGTCGCCAGGTGTCCGTTCGCGGTCACCGCCTCGAGCCCGGCCTCACGCATGAGCTCCGGCATTCGACCCTCCTGGTTGTCGCGGGTGCGCTCGTCGTCGCCGACGTGCAGCAGCGCGAGCCGGCCGAGCAGGCCCACGGGCGGCCCGAAGTCCGCGAGATGGAACGTTCCGCCGGGCCGCAGCACGCGGCGGATCTCGGACAGCGCTGCGCGCTTCTCGTCGTGCGTCAGGTGGTGCAGCACCAGCGACGACGTCACGCGATCGAAGCTCGCGTCGGGGTAGGGCAGCGAGGTGGCGAGGGCCTCGTCGAGCTGGATCGCGACGCCGCGCCGCTCGGCCTTCCGTCGCGCGATCGCGAGAGCCTTCGCGTCGCCGTCCACGCCGACGACGGTCGCGCCCGGGCAGCGCTCCTTCACGAGCACCGCGAAGCTGCCCGTGCCGCAGCCCACGTCGAGCACGCGCTCGCCGCTCCGGATGCCGGCCTGCGCGAAGAGGCGACCGCGGAACGTCTTCTCGCGCCCGAGCACGCGAAGCATCGGGTCGTAGAGCGGCAGCAGATGGTCGTGTCCCGCAGCGGGGACGTAGCCGGCCGGTCGTTCGCTCATCCGATCCTCCTCCGAGCCCGGTCTCCGGCGCGGTCGTCGCCTCAGGCCTTCGCAGCCGAGACGACGTGCGCCGGCGCCGGGAACGCGACGCTCCCGTCGGGGCGGACGAAGCGCGCGAGCACGCGCTCCGCCCGCTCCGACAGGCGCGCGAACTGCGCGTCGTCGATCGCGTCCGCGAGCGTCCAGCCCCGGATGTCGGTGTAGAGCCAGGATGCAAGGCTCGGGAAGCGCGCCGTGCCCTCGGTCGTGCTGATGCGGGCGCGCGCGATCCCGGCCTGCTCGAGCAGGTCGCCGAGGGCGCTCGGATCGCCGAGCGCGAACGGCGCGTGCAGGGCGCGCGCGACGTCGCTTCCGAAGAGCTCGTCGAGGAGCTCCGCGAGCGCCGCGTAGCCCGGGCTGCGTTCGAGCGCGTCCCAGACGGCCACGGCGAGACGCCCGCGGCTCCGGAGCACGCGCCACATCTCGCCCAGCGCGGCGGCGCGATCCTCGAAGAACATCAGGCCGAACTGGCTCACGACGGCGTCGAAGTCGCCGGATGCGAACGGGAGCGCCTCGGCGCGGCCTTCGTGCCAGGCGATCTCCGGCGCCTGCCGCCGCGCGACCGCCAGCATCACCGGATTCACGTCGAGCCCGACGACGCGGCCCGTCGCGCCGACCCGCTGCGCAACCTCGCGCGCCAGCACCCCGGTGCCGCAGGCGACGTCGAGCACCTCGTCGCCCGGCCCGATCCGGGCCGCCTCGGCCACGCGCGGCGCCCATTCCGCGAACAGCGAGGGGACGAAGAAGGCCTCGTAGACGTCTGCGGCGGTTCCGCCGATCTGGCCGCGTGCGTGATCGTCCATGGCTCACCTCCGTGTCGCGAAGGTCATCCCGCCAGGCAGAGCGCCAGCCACGGCACCAGCGCGAAGAGCACCGTGCCGCTCTTGAAGATCGCCATGCCGGCGTAGTGGATCGCGTCGAAGCGCTCTTCGGTGAGCGCGAACCAGCGGCGGTGCAGGCGATAGACGACGTCGTGGGCGAGCACGAAGCCGACGTACCAGACCAGCAGGAAGGCGTAGTCGAAGACCGTGCACCAGCCGAAGAACGAGCGGGCGAGGTCGAGGCTCATGCCCCCGAGGCTATCACCCTTTCAGGCGGCGGTGGCGCGGCGCGAGAGACGCACGGGGACGCCGTTCAGGATCGACTGGCCCACCACGCTCTCGACCTCGGCGTCGTCGGTCCAGTCGTTCGCCGAGACGCCCGGGCGCGCGCCCGCGACGCGCTGCCAGGGCGCGCTCTCGGCGTGGCCCCAGCCGTGGGGGAGGCTCACGACGCCGGGCGCGAGGTCGTCGCTGAGCTTCACGCGCACCTCGCCGCGGTGGACGCGGCTCTCGAGCACCGCGGTGTCGCCGTCCTCGATCCCGCGTGCGCGGGCGTCCTTCGGGTGCAGGTGCAGCAGGCAGCGCTCGGCGCCCGACACCAGCGACGGGACGTTGTGCATCCAGCTGTTGTTGCTGCGGAGCTCGCGCCGGCCGATCAGCACGAGCTCGTCGGCGGGGCGCGGGGCGGCGAGGGCGGCGTCGAGCTCGTCCCAGGCCGCGAGCAGGACCGGCGGCGCGAGGGCGACGCAGCGGTCGCGGTGCTGCACGCGGTGGCGGACGCCCGGCTCGAGGGGGCCGAGATCGATGCCGTGGGGTGCGCGGGCGAGCTTCGCCATCGAGAGTCCGCGACGCCAGGGCAGGTAGCGGTCGCCGTGCTTCCCGGTGCGGAGCAGGAAGTCGAGCATCGCGCGCGGCGTCCAGCGCCAGCCGAGGCGTCCGGCGAGACGCACGACGGCGTCGGCCGCGGGCTTCCCGAGCGGACCGCCGCCGAGGCGCTCGACGAGGCCGAGCAGGATCTCCCAATCGTGCCGCTCGTCGGGCCCGCGCTCGACCACCTTGGGCGAGAGACGCACGGCGTTCCGCACCGACACCATCGCGAGAGTGAAGTCGACGTGCTCGTCCGCCAGCGTCCAGGCCGGCGGCAGGATCAGGTTCGCGTGGCGCGTGGTCTCGTTCACGTAGAGATCGATCGCGACGTGGAACTCGAGCTGCGCAAGGGCGCGTGCGATGCGGCGGCCGTTCGGCGCCGAGAGCACCGGGTTCCCGGCGACGCAGAGGAGCGCGCGGAGCTGCCCCGGCCCCGGCGTCTCGACCTCGTCCGCGAAGGTCGCCGCGGGCACCTCGCCCATGGTCTCGGGCAGGCCGCGGACGCGCGTGCGCCAGCGCCCGTGCCCGTCCATGCCCGGCAGCCCGATCAGGCGCAGGGCGTCGATCGCGGGCGTCGCGAACATCGCGCCGCCGACCGCGCCGAGCCGGCCGGCGACGACGTTCAGGAGATCGGTCGCGTAGCTTGCGAGCGTGCCGAAGCGCGCGTTGCACACGCCGATCCGCGAGTAGGCGACGGGCCGCGTGCTCGCCACGAAGTCCCCGGCGAGACGCAGGATCGCGTCGACCGGGACGCCCGTGAAGCGCGCGCAGGACTCGACGTCGAGGGCCGCGAGGCGGCGCTCGATCTCGGCGCCGCCGTTCGCGAGGCCGTCGAGCTCCGGCGGCAGCCCGCGCCGCCGCACGATCAGGGCCGCCATCGCGAGGAGCAGCGCAGCGTCCGTGCCCGGCCGGATCGGCAGGTGGAGGTCGGCTTCCTTCGCGGTCTCGGACCTGCGCGGGTCGATCACCACCAGGCGCCCGCCCCGCGCGCGCAGCGCGCGCAGGCGGTCGCGCATGCCGGGCGCCGTCATCACGCTGCCGTTCGAGACCAGCGGGTTCGCGCCGACGCAGAGGAAGAAGTCGCAGCGGTCGATGTCAGGCACCGGGATCACGACCGAGCTGCCGTAGAGGTGGTACGAGGCGGCGAGGCGCGGGCTCGTGTCCTGGGAGCTCGCGCCGTAGAGCTGGTGCGTGCCGAGGGCCTTCAACGTGGCGCTCTTCAGCAGCGTGGCACCGGCGTTGTGGATCAGCGGATTGCCGAAGTAGGTGGCGATCGCGTCCCCGCCGTGGCGCTCGCGCACGCGCCGGAAGCCGGCCGCGGCCTCGTCGAGAGCCTCGTCCCAGGAGATCGGCTCGAAGCCGCCGCCCGGCGTGCGGCGGAGCGGCGTGCGGAGACGATCGGGATCGTGGTGCACCTGCGCGATCGCGATGCCCTTCGGACAGGCGTAGCCCTTCGAGATCGGGTCGTCGGGGTCGGGTCGCACCGCGCGCACGCGCTCGCCGTCCGCGCCGCGCTCCACCTCGAGCGCGAGGCCGCAGGTCGCCTCGCAGAGCGTGCAGGTGCGGTAGACGGTGCGCGTCACACGCGATCCTGCGCCCGGAGCGCCGCGAGCGTAGTCTCGAGCTTCGCGAGCGGCAGCGCGGTCTGGGCGCAGAGCTCGGCGCGATCGAAGAAGAAGCGCTCGCTCGTGAGCTGGCCGCCGTCGACGCCCATCACGCAGAACACGGGGAGCTCCGCCGTGCGGCCCGTCGGCTCGAGGCCGAGCCAGGCGCCGCGGAAGCTCATGCGCGCGCGTCCCCACGCCGCGATCGTGCCGTCGCCCACGGCCATGGCGTCGAGCGTCACCGCGTAGTCGGGGAAGGCGCCGAAGAAGGCGTGGAGCATCTGCTCGGTCTCCTTCCGGTCCTTCGATTCGAGCCCGAGCGACACCGCCTCGAGACGGAAGCCCTCGCTGCAGACCGCGAGCGCGGCGCCGACGTCCTGCTCGCTCTTGGCGCTGCCGTAGCTCCGGAGCAGCGAGCGGGCGGTCGCGGCGGAGAGGTGCTCGAGGTCGCGCGGCGCGCGGGGCGGAGCGAAGGGCGAGCCCGCGGGCCGCAGCGCGGCGTCGTGCTCGGCCAGGTACGCCTCGGCGCGGGCGGCGGCGCCGGGCGCGAGCCGCTCGTGGATCGCGACGATGCGCCCGCCGTCGAACACCGTCCGGTGATCGCCCTCGAGCACGAGGTCGGGCAGGCCTTCGCGGTGGAAGCGCAGGCGCCAGGTCATGTAGACGCCGTCCGGACGCGTCTGCGGGCCAGAGAGGACCTCGGGGATCCGGACGTCGAAGCGCCGGTCCATGCGCAGCACGCCGTCGCGCAGGTCGGCGATCACCGCGGCCGCGCCCGTTCCGCCGACCGCGATCGTGCCGCCGTTCTCGATCTCGTGGATCGCGTCTGGCGCGAGCCACGGCGCGAGCCGCGTCCAGTCGTCGGTCAGATACGCGAGCTCGAAGTCCCGCACGTAGCCGCTGAAGCGCTCGAGGTCGGTGGGGTTGCCCATGGCGCCAGGATCGAGCGGCGCTGGGTCGGTGGCGAGATCCACTTCGCGCAGGACCGCTAGGGCCAATCGCGCCGCGTGGGGGGGCGCGGTGCAGGCGGGCGCAGCGCGGCGGCAACGCGTGACGAATGGATCCGCGTGCGTGCAGCCCATCAGGAGTGGCGTTCGGAACCCGTTCAGAGGTCCGCGCCGCGATGGCGCAGGAACGCCTCCGCACGCGCCTTCGCGACCGCGCGGCTGTCGGTCGGCGCGCGCATCGCCTTGCGTGTTGCCTGGAGCTTCCTGGCCGGGGGGCCCGGCGTCTCGAGGTCGAGCCAGGCGCTGAAGGCGAGGATCGCCTCCTCGTTGTCGCTGAGCTTCTGCGCCGCGCGCGCGCGTCGCACCGCCGCGCGCACGGCCTTCGCCCTCGGCGCGGGAAGGGACGGCGTGTCGATGCGCGGGCTCGAGGTGAGCGTGAGGAGCGAGAGCAGGTCCGGCGCGCCGGCCACGCGTCGGCCGAGGTCGCCGAGCCCCCAGCGGAGCTGGAGCGAGCGCAGGAGCGCGGTGTGATCGACCTCGGTGCTCACGACCTGCGGCGGGATCCAGGGCGACACCAGCAGCGCGGGAACCCGCACGCCGCAACGATCGAACGTGTACTCGTCGCGATGCTCGTCCGGCGGCGACGCCACGGGGGGCGAGACATGGTCGTAGAAGCCGCCGTGCTCGTCGTAGGAGATCACGAGCAAGGTCGAGCGGAAGAGGGAGTCGTTCGAGCGGATCGCGCGGTAGACCTCCGCGACGAGCCCCTGGCCGCGCAGGATGTCGTGGGGCGGATGGTCGTCGTTCGCGTCGTCGCCCAGGTACGAGGGCTCGATCCAGGCGAGATCCGGGAACTCCGCCTCGTCCTCGCAGTGCTCCGCGAAGGAGGAGTAGCGGTGGAACGAGCGCGCGCCCCGGATCGTGCGCCGATCCGCGAGCAGCAGCGCGAGCGGGAAGTCGCCGACGTAGATCCCGCAACGCCGCCGCGCCCGCTCGACGCGCCGGAACAGGCTCGGCTGTGCGTAGCGGTGGAGGTTCGGGCGGAACACGCCCTTCGGCATCTCGACCCGCCCCCGCGAGGTTCCGCTCATGGCGAAGAGGCGATTCGGCCAGGTCGGGCCCGGCACCGAGCAGAACCAGCGATCGAAGACTGCGAACGAGCGCGCGAGCGGATGCAGCGCCGCGAGCGCGCCGGCGCCGTGATAGGCCATCACCTCCTGCTGCTGGGCCGCGCTCGCGTCGGGGTACGCCCGTGCGTAGTCCTTCACGAAGCCCGCGTTTCCGCCGGCGAGCTGTGCGAGCACGTTCTTCTTCTCGTGCATCGGGTCGGGATCGATGCGGCGGCCCGCGTCGTCGCGCTGGGCCACGACTGCGCCGCCGGGCCCGGGGTTGGTCCGCGGCGGCTTCCCGGGCGCGATGCCGTCGAGCGCCGGGAGCTCGGACTGGAGCGCCCCGAGCATGTGGTCGAACGACCGATTCTCGAGCATCAGGACGACGACGTGGCGGAACGGATCGCTCGTCGCGGGCTTTGCCGCCCGGAGCTTCGCCGCGCGCGGCCGCTGGGCCGGCTTCCGGCGCGGAGCGCGCTTGCGGACGGATCTCTTGCGCTGCGTCACGATCGGCGGTCCTCGCGGCTTCGCTCGGACGGTGTGGGCGAAGTATAGGCTCGGGCCGGCATCGGACTCTCCAAATCGTCGGGTGGAGCGAGCATGATGCGGCGGCGACGGTGCGAGGAGCCCCCAAAGGGCGGGGGCGTTCGCACGGCGCCCAGCCTTTCGGAGGAGACGCCATGCCGCGCCCGGCAGCCGACCGATCTCGCGCCCCCGTTGCCGGCACCGATGCCTGCTGCGCGCCGAAGCGCGTCCACTTCTTCGAAGGCCGGCTCCTCACTGCGGACGACCTGCGCGACGAGCAGGAGTACCACCGCGAGACTCGGCGACGGCTCGTGCGCGCGCTGCACGGCTGGGGCGTGGTCGACGGCCTTCGCGTCGGCCGCGAGGCGGGCGACCCGAACGGGATCGTCGTCGCGCCGGGCACGGCGATCGACCCGCGCGGCGAGCTCCTCTGCGTGGGCCTCGCGCAGCGGCTCGCGCTCCCGGCGCAGGGGACACGCCTCCACGTCGTCCTTGCGTACGCGGAAGAGCCATGCGATCCGGCGCCGAGCATCGCGAGCAGCGGCGAGGGAGATTCGCCCTTCACTCGCACGCGCGAGACGTTCCGCCTGTCGCTCGAGGCCGAGCCGCCGGGCGACGCGGTGGTGCTCGCGCGCCTCGTGCGCAGGAAGGCCGACTGGCGTCTCGATCGCACGTTCCGGCGGCGCAGGCTGGCGCGGCCCCGTTCCGGCTGAGCCGCGCGCTCGCGCGCGGCCCGAAGCGTCACGTCTTCGCGCGTGCGCCTCCGCGCTCCCGATCGATCGTCCACTGCAGAGCGTCGGCGGCGCGCGCGTCGTCCGGCCGGCCGCGCCGGCGCAGCTCGGCCACCACCTTCGCGCGCGCCTCGACCGGGCGGTTCTGGCCGATCTTGAACTTCACGCGCCGGCGCCGGATCTCGAGCCGGATCGCGGAGATCGTCCCGATCGCGCCCCGGTAGAGCGGATCGTCGGGCAAGAGCGGCCGGAAGCCGCCCTCCGGCTGATAGCGCGCCATGATCCGCGTCTGCTGCGCCGCGAGAACCGCCGCGTCGTCCGACACCGTCGCCTGACACTCGAAGACGACCGTGCGGTGGTAGGCCGTGGCCATCACCGCGTCCTCCGGGTGGATCCAGTAGGACGGGATCGTGCCGAGCACGTCGTCGAGCTCGAAGACGCAGCGCCCCGAGGCGCGCAGGTCGGCGAGCTGCTCGTCCTTCCGGTGCAGATGGATCTCGACGGCGTCCGTCGCGTAGACGAACGGGTAGAGCCCGACGTGCGGCATGCCGTCGGCGCCGACCGTCACCAGGCGCCCGAGCTCGCGCTCGCGCACGAAGGCGTCGACGTCTGCGGGCGGGACGTCGGCGTAGACGTCGTAGTAGATCACGCCACTGCGCTCGTGCCGATCATCTGGCGCAACATGGGGCAACTCCCTTTCCGCGCGCTTCCACCGGCGCGTCTGCGCAGCGTATAGCGCGGAGTCCGCGTTCCCAGCGGCCGGCCGAGCTGCTCGCGTCCGAAAACGGCGGGCGGCGTCGTTCGGGCGCTGGCAGCATGGGCGCCATCGAAGAAGGAGATCGTCGATGCCCGATCCGCGCCACGCCGAGGTCTTTCGCAGCCTCCACGCCGCCGGGAGCCTGCTCGTGCTGCCGAACGCCTGGGACGCGGGCAGCGCCCGCGTGATCGAGGCCTGCGGCGCCGCGGCGATCGCGACCACGAGCGCGGGGCTCGCATGGTCGCGCGGGTATCCGGACGGCAACGCGCTGCCCGTGCCGATCCTCGGGCGCGCGGTCGAGGAGATCGCCCGCGTGCTCTCCGTCCCGCTCTCGGTGGACGCCGAGGGAGGCTATTCGGCCGACCCGCGCGCGGTCGGCGAGATCGTCGCCGCGCTCGCCGGGGCGGGCGCCGTCGGCGTGAACCTCGAGGACGGGACCGAGCCACCGGCGCTCCTGTGCCGGAAGATCGAGGCGGCGAAGGCGGCGGCCGCGCGGGCGGGCGTCGACCTGTTCGTGAACGCGCGCACGGACGTGCTCCTGAAGGGCCTCGTCCCGGCGGAACGCGCCGTGGCCGAGAGCGTTGCGCGCGGCCGCCTCTACCGCGACGCCGGCGCCGACGGGCTCTTCGTGCCGCGTCTCGCCGATCCGGCGTCGATCCGCAGCGTCGTGGCGGAGGTCGACCTGCCGCTGAACCTGCTGGTCGTGCCCGGGCTCGCGCCGGTCGCCGATCTGCGTCTGCTCGGCGTGCGGCGCGTGAGTGCGGGCTCCGCGATCGCGCAGAGCGCGTACGCGCTCGTGCGTCGCTCGGCGAGCGAGCTCCTCGGCGACGGCCGCTACACCGAGATGCTCGCTCGGCCGGCCGACTACGCGGAGCTGAACCGCCTGTTCGCGCCGCCGCGCGCCTGAGCGAGGCTCAGCGGCGGCTCTCGCACTCCACGAACCCGTCGCCCGGCTTCGGATTCCGGCACCAGCTCGACATCGAGGCGACGTAGGCGTCGGGCCGGAACGTCTTCGCGATCGCCAGGTACTCCTGGGCCGTGCTGCGGTCCGGTGCGACGGCGATGCTCGCGTAGTAGCCGTTGCGCAGGTAGACGCTCGCGCCCGGGATGCCCTTCCTCGAGGCGCGCGCGATCTCGTCCCGCGCGGCGTCGAGCGAGACGTCGCTGCCGAAGATCACCGCCATGCCGTCGCCGGTCCCGACGGCGGACTGCGCCTGCTCGACGATTCCCACGTTCGAGGCGAGGGTGGTCCTGACATTGGCGGCGACCTCCGCCGACGCCGTCTTCAGCCGGCGGTTCTCCTCCTCGAGCTTCGCGAGCGAAGCCTTCAACGCCTCGTCCTCGTCGCCCGTCTTGGCTGCCGCGAGCGCCTGCGTGGTCTTCTCGAGCTGCTCCTGCAGGCTCGCGATCGTGGCCTGGGCCTCGAGCAGCGCATCGTTGGTGTCGATGATCGCCTCCCACTTGAAGCCGGCGACGCTGCCTTCCTTGAAGCCGGCCTTCACGAGGAGCGTGTTGAACTGCACGGGGAGGACGATCAGCAGGAAGGCCAGGACGAGGAGCGCCCCGTCGCGCAGCAGGGCGACGAGGTCCTTCCCGAGGGCGACGAGACGTTCGAGCGTAGTGCGTTCGGGAGCGTCGGAAGCCATGGGCTCCTCCCCGGCCCGCCGGCCGTGCGGTGGATCGAAGCAGACCTCGCCCAGCATCGTATCTCCCCGGAACGCGGGGACCGGGAAGCGACGCCGCATCCGCACTAGACTCGGCGAGGCCCGCGCACCCGGCCCGAAAGGAGAAGCCATGGCCCCGAGCGAAGACCTGGTCCTGTACGAGGCGAAGGACGGCATCGCGACCCTCACGCTGAACCGCCCCGACCGCCTGAATGCGTGGACCCCGGCGCTCGGCTCGCGCTACTTCGACCTGCTCGAGCAGGCGGCGGACGACACCTCCGTGCGCGCGATCGTCGTGACCGGCGCCGGGCGCGGCTTCACCGCCGGCGCCGACATGGCCGTGCTGCAGGGCAACGAGCCCGGCCAGAGCCGCGGCGAGACGCGGCCGCAGACCTTCCCGCTCACGATCCCGAAGCCGATCCTCGCCGCGATCAACGGCCCGTGCGCGGGCATCGGCATGGTGCTCGCGTTGATGTGCGACCTTCGCTTCGCCGCCGCCGGCGCGAAGTTCACCACCGCCTTCGCGCGCCGCGGCCTCGTCGCCGAGCACGGCATCTCGTGGATCCTGCCGCGCCTCGTCGGCCCGGCCCGCGCGCTCGACCTGCTGCTCTCGGGCCGCACCTTCCTCGCCGAAGAGGCCGGCGCGCTCGGTCTCGTGAATCGCGTGCTCCCCGCCGACCAGGTGCTCGCCGAGACGAAGGCCTACGCACGCGAGCTCTGCGAGCAGTGCTCGCCCGCCTCGATGGCCGAGATGAAGCGCCAGGTCTACGCGGCCTACGAGTCGGACCTCGCCGAGGCGGTCTCGCTCGCGAACCGGCTGATGGCGGAGTCGTTCGGGCGGCCCGACTTCAAGGAAGGCGTGATGAGCTTCGTCGAGCGCCGCGCGCCGTCCTTCCCGCCGCTGCCGCCGCGGGGCGCCGGGCGGGGGTGACGCGGGCGCGCACGCGCTGATCCCCTCCGCCCCACACGCACGGCGCGTCCCGGCCTCAGTCTTCCACGCACCAGACGCTGTTCGGGAAGTTGCACTGCAGGGCGGTGACGTCCCACGGCCACGCGGCGCCGGGGTTGGTCCAGTCCGTGCGCAGACGGGCGGCCGTTCCGTTCTGGGAGATGGTGCCGTTCGTCCAGCCGGTGCAGGAGACCTGGCCGGCCGTGGTCGGCGTGATGATCTGGGAGAAGCCGGTCCGCACCCAGCCGTTGAAGCCGGCGACGGGCCCGCGGCCGACGTCGTCCGTGGCGTTGCCCGACCCCGTGAAGCCGAGGACGTGGTCGTAGGTCAGGGCCGACGGGTCGAAGATCTCCCACAGCGACGCCATGTGGAAGCCGCTCGCGCAGGCCGTGGTGGTGGCGGATCCGAGGAAGCCGGTCTTCGTCAGGTAGAAGCGGCGATTCCGCGAGCCGGCCGTGGCCTGGCCGACGTTGCCGTTGATCGCGTTCCGGTCCGAGAGCGCGCTCTCGGGAGCGACCAGGCCCTGACCCCCGTTGTTGTGGATCACGTTCGACGCCACGCGGCTCGCCGCGCCGACGGAGACGCCGACGCCCCCGTTGTTGCGCACGATGTCGTCGACGACCACGACGGCCGCCTCCGCCGTGATGATCCCGCCCATGCCGTTGCCCTCGACCGTCAGGTTCTCGGCGCGGCTGCCTTCGGCGAGGAACAGGCCGTAGACGCCGAAGCCGGCGATGCGGCCGTTGCGGACCTGGATGTCGTTCGCGCCGGAGGAATCGATGCCGATCCCCGTCCCGGTCGGGGCGCAGACCGGCGGCACGCCCGGGCATTGCGTGACGCTCTGGATCCGGAAGCCGCCGAGATCGATCCGCGTTCCGGCCGCGTACACGAAGAGGCCGGCCTCTGCATTGCCCGGGACGGAGAGGTCGCTCGTCAGGCGGTAGCTGCCGGGCGTGTAGATCTCGATCGGAAAGCCCGGCGTGTCGCCGGGCGTGACCGAGCCCGCGAGCGCGCGGGCCTGGTTGATCTCGATCACCCCGTCGGAGGATCGGGCGGGCGCGGCGACGCACTGCGCCCCGAGGACCAGGGCGACCCCGGCGAGCTGCTTCCATCGGATGTCCTGGTCCCGCACGTCTCTCCTCTGCCGGCACTCCCGGGCTGGGGGCCGCGACACGCAGCCCCATGGGAGGCAGTGGCTCCGGAACGGGTTTCGTGTCGGAGAATTCGCCGGGAGGGGGGCGGACGGAGCCGGGCCGGGACGACCGCGAGGCCCCGGGTCGCGCCGCCTCAGGCGACGACGCGGAGCAGCCGCCGCGCGACCACGAGGACGACGACGATTGCGACGCTCGCCGCGCCGAACATCAGGATCTCGAAGGGCCAGAGGTTGTGCGAGGTGGGATCCTGCGACGTGTCGACCACGATCCGCGCCACGACGAATCCCATGATGGCGATGGGCAGCGCCGCGGCGAGGCGCCAGCCGCCGCGCCACTTCCACCACGCACAGGCGGGGAGCGCGACGCCCGCGACGAGCAGCGCGAGCATCGAGAGCATGAAGCCGCTCACGAGCGCGCGATCCGACGCGCTCGCCGGCTCGCTCCGCTGCTGCTCGAGGTCTCGCCGCTGCGCCGCCTCCTCGGCGTGCAGCAGCTCGTCGGCCCAGGTCGCCTGGATGCGCCCCGCCGCGGGCGCGCTCGTGGCCGTGATCTTCACGGGAAGGCTCGCCGCGTCCCACTCGCGGTAGGGCGAGCCGCCGCCCAGACGTACGCGGATCTCGTCCACCTGGTAGGGCTCGCTGCTCGCGAACCAGCCGAGGGCCTCGCCGCTCCCCGTGTGCTTTCGGGACGGGTTCGAGCGGACGGGCACCTCCTTGCCGCGGAGGTACGGGCGCACCCAGATCTGCGTCGGCGAGTCGGTCTGGTACTCGACGCGGACCCAGAACGTCTCGTCGCATCCGAGCGTCACGCTCGCGCCCGCCGGGTCGGTGGCGACGATCCGGACGCGGGCCTCCGCCCCGGCGCCGCCGGGCAGCCCCAGGGCCGAGAGCAGCAGGGCGGTGGACAGGGCTCGGCGTCGCATCTCGGAAATCCGCATCGGCGTGTCGATCTCGCGCCTTGACGATCGTCGTTCTCGAGAGAGCTCGAGGCGAAGTGGCCCTATCGACCCGGCCCCACGTGGTCCTTTCCGCGCGGCGGCCGGCCACGCATCCTGCGCCGTCGCCGGAATCGTCCCGGCCCGGCTCGAGAGAGAGGAGTCCCATGCTGAAGATGATCGTGCTCGGTCTGGCCGTCCTGCTCGTCGCGCTGCTCGGCGTGATCGCGCTGCAGCCGTCGTCGTTCAGCGTCGAGCGCTCGGCCGTCATCGCCGCCCCGCCCGGCGTCATCTACCCCCACATCCACGACCTGCGCGCGATGGACGTCTGGTCGCCCTGGGTGAAGATGGATCCGAAGCTCGCGATCCAGTACGAGGGCCCCGCGTCCGGCGTGGGCGCGCGTTCGTCCTGGGAAGGTCCGCAGATGGGGAAGGGCCGCCTCACCATCACCGAGGTGAGCCCCGATCGACGGATCGACATGCAGCTCGAGATGATCGAGCCCATGGCCGCGACCAATCACGTCGTGTTCACCCTGGAGCCGGCGGGCGACGCGACCCGCACCACGTGGCGCATGGAAGGCAGCCAGGACTTCGCGGGCAAGGCCTTCGGGCTCGTCATGGACATGGACGAGATGGTGGGCGGCGAGTTCGCGAAGGGCCTCGCGATGCTGAAGTCGCTGGCGGAGGCGGAGGCGTCGGAGCGCGCGTCCGCTCCGGTGTCGGCGCAGGCGGCGTCGAGCCCCGCTCCCTGAGCCCGGCGCCGGACGGCCGGCGCGCGGCCGGGCGCGTGTCGTCAAGAGGAGGGACAGGGCACGGGGGTGCCGCGCGGTGCCCGGAGGCTGGCGCGCGAGATCCGCCCGAAGGCGAGCCGGAGGCGTAGGATCGTCCGGGGAGGACGCGCCATGAAGTTCCTCATTTCGATGTCCGACGTGGAAGACGAGTGGGACGGACTGCCGGCCGAGGAGCAGGAGCGCATCGGTCGCTGCCACGACGAGCTCATCCGCGCGCTCGGCGATCGCTACGTCTGCTGCTACGGCATGAGACCGAGCGCCGAGGCGACGACGGTCCGGCTCCAAGCCGACGGCCGCTACAGCGTGACGAAGGGCCCGACGACGCCCACCAAGGAGCCTCTCGGTGGCTTCTACGTGATCGAGGCGGCCTCGCACGAGGAAGCGGTCGAGTGGGCGAAGAAGGGTCGCTTCCGCCCCGGCCCCAACGAGGTGCGCGAGATCCGCGAGGGCTGACGCGAAGTCGGCGCTAGGGCCGCGCTTCGAGCACCAGGTTGAAAGGCGTCTCCGTCGCGCGACGCACGCGCGTGAAGCCGGCCTCGGTCAGCACCTCGCGCAGCCGCGCCTCGCCGGCCTGGGCGCCGAGCGCCGCGCCGACCTCCTGGGCCAGGGACGCCTGGGTGCAGACGAGCGTCGACACCGAATAGAAGAGCTGGCCCAGCGGGTGCAGGTTCTCGTGCACGTGGTCGCCGGCCCGGGGCTCGACGAGCAGCCAGGTACCGTCGCCGTCCAGCGTTTCGAGCACGTGGGCCGCGGCGCCGACGGGGTCGCCCATGTCGTGCAGGCAGTCGAAGCACGCCACCAGGTCGTAGCGTCCGGGGTAGCCTTTCGCGGTCGCCACCTCGAACTGCACGCGGTCGTCGACACCCGCCTGCTTCGCGCGCTCTCGCGCGCTCTCGACCGACGGCGCGTGGTAGTCGAAGCCCACGAACGTCGAGCGCGGGAACGCCTTCGCGAGGATGATCGTCGATGCGCCGTGCCCGCAGCCGACGTCCGCGACACGCGCGCCGTCCGCGAGCTTCGCCTCGACGCCGTCGAGCGCCGGGATCCACTCGGAGACGAGGTGCGCGTTGTAGCCGGGGCGGAAGAAGCGCTCGGTGCCGAGGAACAGGTCGGGCTCGTGCTGGTCCCATCCCACGCCTCTGCCGCTACGGAACGCCTCGACCACCTTCGGCATCGCGCGCGTCGCGGCCGTGAGACCCTGGAAGCCGCCGAGCACGCAAGCCGGGCTCTCCTCGTCGGTGAGCGCCACCGCCTGCTCGGGCGGGAGCGTGTAGAGGCCAGTCTTCGCGTCGTACTCGACGTAGCCGGCTGCCGCCTGCGCCGCGAGCCATTCGCGCACGCTGCGCTCGTTCGTGCCCGTGCGCCGGGCGAGCTCGGCGGAGGTGAGCGCCCCCGCGCCCGCCATGGCGCGGTAGAGGCCGAGCTTGTCGCCGATCACCACCAGGGACGCCGTGAGGGCGGAGGCGAGGTCGCCGAGGGCGTGGTTAACGAAATCATCGAGCTTGGTCGCGTCGATCATCGGGGCCTCCGAGGAAAGAGCCCGCGGGCGCGCACGACCTGCGGCGGCGTCTGCGGGTCGGGGTGGAATGGCGTGGATCATACGCCCGCGATTCGCGCGGAAGCGTCACTTCGTACGCGGACCTGTCGATCCGTGCATGACATCATCGTCATGCTCGTGGGCGCCCGCAGAGCGCCGTCGGCCGCTTCCCCGGGCCCTGCGCGGCGTGCGGCGGCGCGGGCGGCCGTCGATTTCGCCAGCGCTCGTTCGGCAATCCAGCGAACGCAACCACCGACCCCCAGGAGGCCCCCATGTCGCACCCGGACCGAAAGCCCACGACCGCCGCCGACGAAGCCGAGATCCGCTCGCTCATGGACGCCTGGGCGAAGTGCCTCGAGACCCGGGACCTCGATTCCCTGACCGTGGCCTACGACCCCGACGTCCTGCTCTACGACGTCAAGCCGCCGTTCCAGATCCGCGGCGCCGACGCCTACCGGAAGATGTGGGAGGACTGCCTGCCGTACTTCCCGAAGCGCTTCACCTTCGAGCGGCGTCAGCTCGAGATCAGCGTGGGCGGTGACGCCGCCTTCGCGCACTTCGTGACCTGCGTCCGGCCGATCGGCGAGGAGAGCCTCGGCCCTGCGATGTGGCTGCGAGCGACGATCTGCTACCGGCGGAGCGCCGGGCGCTGGTGGGTGGCGCACGAGCACGTGTCGACGCCGTTCGATCCGATGACGGGGAAGGCGGTGTTCGCGTCGGACGCGGAGCTGGCATCGGCCGGCGCGTGAGCGCGTCTCGCGATCGCGCGCGTCGGCGATGCTACTTCGCACGCCCCATGTCGAAGACGATCTCGCGGGCGATCTTCCCGTCCCGCATCTCGAAGATGTGGACGAGCCGCATCTCGACCTGGCTGCCGAGCGGGAAGTGCCAGTAGCCGTCCTTCGCCACCTCGAACGTCACGATGCTGTCGTCCACCACCCGGTCCTCGGTGGCGAAGCGCTGGAGGTGCTGGAACTCGACGTTCCGCATCGAGGCGAAGAGGGCGCGGTAGTTCGCGGCCGCGGCAGCCTTGCCGGAGAAGGAGCGGTTCAGCCCGTTCGGGGCGGGCGCGTCCCAGACGACGTCGTCGGTGAACGTCTCGAGGGCGGCTTCGACCTCGTTCGTGGCTTCGCTGTGGAAGTGGTTCTCCACGGCGGCGAGATTTCGGGCGATGCGATCCGGGTCCATCGGGTGCGGCCTCACTTCGGTGCGGGGTACTCGATCCAGAACACGCCCCGAAGATCGCCGACACGGAAGCCCGTTGCACGGTCGTCGGGGTAGAGCGCGGCGATCCGTGAAGCGACGTCCGGGGCGAGCGTCTCCCCGTGGCAGGTGAGGCAGGGCGGCTGGAGAAGGATGGGCTCGACGTAGCCCCATCGGCCGTCCGCGAGCGACACGGCGCGCGGCGCCCGGTCGGCGGAGCCGGCGACGTAGGCGTCGAGAATCGGCGCGACCCACTCCGGCGGGACGTTCGCGGGATTGCGCAGGCGATGGCTCGCGCGGCCCACCCGGACGCCGTCGTGCGAGAGCGACCTCGCGATCTCGGGCGCCTTCACGCGGCACGCCGCGATCGCCTCGACCGGTCCCTGCGCGAGACCCTGCGCGAGCGCTGCCTGGAGATCACGCTTGAAGGGCGCGAGGAGCTCGGCGCCGCGTCCGAGCTCGGCCTCCTGAGCCTGCGCGCTCGTCGCCGCGAGGGCGAACGCGACGGCCACTGCGGGCATGCGACGCGAAGACCGGATCATCGTGCGACCTCCACGGGCTTCAGTCCCGGTCCGGCGCGCCGAGGGGGAAGAGGGGGCGGTACGGCCGCGCCTCGTCCACGGCGCGTGTGAAGGATGGACGAGCGAGGAGCCGCGCGCGATAGGCGCGGACGTTCGGGAACGCACCGCCGATCGGGTGCGCCCAGTCGGCGTAGAAGAGCGAGGGCGCCGCGGCGCAGTCGGCGAGGCTGAAGCCGTCCCCTGCGGCCCACTCGCGTCCGGCCATCCGCTCGTCGAGCCAGCCGTAGGCGGTGTCGAGCAGCGCGCGCGCTTCGGCGACGCCGTAGGGGTCGCGATGCTCGGCCGGGCGCATGCTGTCGACGACGAGCCTCTGCATCGGCGTCATCACGTAGTTGTCGAAGAAGCGGTCCATCATGCGCACGTCGAGGGCCGCGCGGGGATCCGCCGGGAGCATGCGCACGGGCCCCGGATGATGCAGATCGAGATGCTCGATGATGATCGTCGCCTCGACGACGGTGCGGCGGTCGTCGACGAGCACCGGCATGCGCTTCAGGGGCCAGAGGGCCGCGAAGTCGGCCGCGACCTTCTCATCGCCCGGCCCGAGCATCCGAAGCTCGAAGGGCGTGGCGTTCTCGTAGAGGGGGATGAGGACTTTCTGGCAGTAGGAGGAGAAGGGGTGGGCGTAGAGCTTGATGGACATCGTCGATTCCCCGATCTGCAATGCCTTCGCGTGCAAAGATGCCCTCGGCCGTGGCGTTGCGGTAGACGTCGCCGCGCGAACGATCTCGGAATCAGCGCGGCGCCCGGTCGGCCGTCGGGCGAGTCGAGGTCGACATCTGCCAGGTGGCCTCGTCGACGACCTGCTGCTTCCAGGTGGAGTGGCAGGACGTGCAGGTCTCGAGCGTCGCGCCGAGCTGTTCGAGGACGCGCACCCGGTCGCGCTCGCGCGCGGCGATCGCGATCCGATCCGCCGTGCGGTGGAAGTCGAGCGCCTGCTCGGTGAACCCCGACGCGGCTGCCCCCATGTGCGTGCACATCTGCCCACGCTCTTCCGAGAACCCGATGCGCCCCACCGCTCGTTCGACGGCGGCGAAGTCGTCGCTCGCGAGCGCGAGGACGATCTCCTGTACCGCGAGCAGGTGATCGCGCATGTTCTCCTTCTGGTGGTTGGCCATCATCGGCAGCATGGGGACGGGCGTGCGGAGATCCATGCGGTCGAGCGTCTCCGCTGCGGACGGCGCCCTCTCTGCGCTCGACATCACCTCCGGCGCGGGTGGCGTCTCGCGCGTACACGCAGTCATCGACGCAAGCGCCGAGCCAAGAAGCAGCGCACGTAGAGTCATCCGGAGCTCCTCTCGTCGCAGGATATGAGGGCATGGTAGCCGCCAGCTCCAGTCTCTCGATCGGGAGCACGGCGGCCCGCCACTCGGGGCGAGCGTCGAGCACGGTGACGAGTTTGCCCGGGGATGCGAACTTGCGGGTCAAGCATGCCCACTGGACCTCCCGCCACCGCTCTCCTCGCCCTCGAGCCCGCGATCCGGCTCGCAGCCTTCGCGGGTGTGCTCGCGCTGATGGTGCTCTGGGAGCTTCTGGCGCCGCGCCGCCCCCTCACGATCGGACGCTGGCCACGCTGGCCGAGCAACCTCGGCATCGCGGCGCTCGACACCGTCCTCGTCCGCGTACTCTTCCCGACTGCCGCGGTCGGTGTCGCGTCCCTCGGCGAGGTACGCGGCTGGGGATTGCTGCCCGGGCTCGGGCTCTCGGGTTGGCCCGCCGTCGCCGTCGCGGTCGTCGCGCTCGATCTCGCGGTCTACCTGCAGCACGTGCTCTTCCACGCCGTGCCCGTGCTGTGGCGCCTGCACCGGATGCACCACGCCGACCTCGACTTCGACGTCACGACGGGGAGCCGCTTCCATCCGATCGAGATCCTGGTCTCGATGGTGTGGAAGCTCGCGATCGTGGTCGCCCTCGGAGCGCCCGCGGCCGCCGTGCTGGTCTTCGAGGTGCTGCTGAACGCGACCGCGATGTTCAACCACGGAAACGTACGCATCCGTGAGGGCGCCGACCGCTGGCTGCGCTGGCTCGTCGTGACGCCGGACATGCACCGCGTGCACCACTCGATCGTCCCGGCGGAGACGAACAGCAACTTCGGGTTCAACCTTCCCTGGTGGGATCGGCTGCTCGGAACCTATCGTGCCGCGCCGGCGGCCGGACACGAACGCATGACGATCGGACTCGAGCAGTTCCGCGACCCGGGCGAGCTCCGCCTGGACCGCATGCTGCTCCAGCCCTTCCATGAGAACGCCATCCGCGGGAGGCAAAGCGGAGGGGTGTCTTGAGTACGCGCTGTTGGCGGCGACGCAGTCTTCGCGCATGTCATCACCTGCGTCCGGGCCGATCGGGATCCGATGCCGCCGAGATCGACGCCAGGCCGCTGCGCTGGCGCGAGAGCACAAGCCGAGCGCCCCCTGTATCTGTACTCAACGAGCCCGAAGGCTCGAGATGCCCGGGGAGCCGCCACCACGGCTGCCGCCCGCATCGGAGAGGAGTGGAGCGTGACGACCAGGACTCTTGCATCGCTGACGCTCGGGTTCGCCGCGTTGCTCGGCGCCGTTCTCTCGACCGCCCAGCAGGTCACCGGCGTGCCGGGGTCGCCCAGCGCGACCACGACTCTCAGCGGCCAGCAGCTTCCGCCGCCCGACCCGAAATTCGGCGGCGTGATCCAGGACGACGCGCTGCAGTCGAAGCCGTGGTGGGCGCCGCGCGTCGTGCCCCCGAAGGGCGCGCCGAACGTGCTGCTGATCATCACCGACGACGCCGGCTTCGGCGTGCCGAGCACCTTCGGCGGCGTGATCCCGACGCCGACGATGGACCGCATCGCCCAGGAAGGCCTGCGCTACAACCGCGTCTTCTCGACCGCCCTGTGCTCGCCGACGCGCGCCGCGCTGATCACCGGGCGCAACCACCACTCGGCCGGCTTCGGCGTGATCTCCGAGCAGTCGACCGGCTTCCCCGGCTACAACAGCATCATCGCGAAGGACAAGGCGACGATCGGGCGCATCCTGCTCGACAACGGCTACAGCACCTCGTGGTTCGGCAAGGACCACAACACTCCGGCCTTCGCGGCCAGCCAGGTCGGGCCCTTCGACCAGTGGCCGACCGGAATGGGCTTCGAGTACTTCTACGGCTTCGTGGGCGGCGACGCCAACCAGTGGCAGCCGAACCTCTTCCGCAACACCACCCAGATCTATCCCTTCGAGGGCAAGCCAGACGGGAGCTGGAATCTCGTCACCGCGATGGCCGACGAAGCCATCGACTGGATGACGCGGCTCCACCAGACCGACCCGAGCAAGCCGCTCCTCATCAAGTACGCGCCCGGCGCGACCCACGCGCCGCACCACCCGACGAAGGAGTGGGTGGACAAGATCCACGCGATGCACCTGTTCGACGACGGCTACGAGAAACTGCGCGAGCGCATCTTCGAGAACCAGAAGAAGCTCGGCGTGATCCCCAGGGACGCGAAGCTCGCGCCCTGGCCCGCCGACGTGCTGAAGCCGTGGGATCAGCTCACCGCGGACGAGAAGAAGCTCTTCGTCCGCCAGGTCGAGATCTTCGCCGCCTACGCCGCCTACAACGACCACGAGATCGGGCGCGTGATCCAGCAATTCCAGGATCTCGGCAAGCTCGACGACACCCTCGTCATCTACATCAACGGCGACAACGGCACGAGCGCCGAAGGCGGTCCGGCCGGCACGCCCAACGAGGTGGCGTTCTTCAACGGCGTGCAGGTTCCGGTCGACGTGCAGATGAAGTTCTACGACGTCTGGGGCACCGAGCAGACCTACAACCACATGTCGGCCGGCTGGTCCTGGGCCTTCGACACGCCCTTCGACTGGTTCAAGCAGAACGCGTCGCGACTCGGCGGCACGAACCAGAACATGGTCGTGTCGTGGCCGGCGCGCATCAAGGACAAGGGGGGTCTGCGCGAGCAGTTCGTCCACGTGATCGACGTCGTGCCCACGATCCTCGAGGCGGCCGGCATCCGGGCGCCGCAGCTCGTGGACGGCATCCAGCAGGCGCCGATCGAGGGGACGAGCTTCGCATACACCTTCGACGCGAAGAACGCGAAGGCGCCGTCGAAGCACACGACCCAGTACTTCGAGATGATGGGCCAGTGGGCGCTCTATCAGGACGGTTGGTTCCTGAGCACGAAGGTGGACCGCGCGCCCTGGGATGCCTTCGGAGCGGCGAACCCCGATCCGCTGAACAACCAGGTCTTCCAGCTCTACGACCTGAACAAGGACTTCTCGCAGACCGAGGACGTCGCCGCGAAGCACCCGGAGAAGGTGGCGGCGATGCGGAAGGCGTTCCTCGCCGAGGCAAAGAAGTACCAGGTGCTCCCGCTCGACGCGTCGGTGGCGGCGCGCATCGTGGCGCCGCGCCCCAACATCACCGCCGGACGCACGGAGTTCGTCTACACGCGGCCGATGGTGGGCCTGCCCCAGGGCGACTCGCCGTTCCTGCTGAACACCTCGTACACGATCACCGCCGACATCGAGGTGCCACAGGGCGGCGCAGAGGGGATGATCCTGACCTCCGGCGGGCGCTTCGCCGGCTACGGCTTCTACCTGCTGAAGGGCAAGCCCGTCTTCCTCTGGAACCTCGTCGACCTCGAGCGGATCAAGTGGGAAGGCCCCGACCCGCTGCCGCCCGGCAAGCACACCGTGGAGTTCGACTTCCAGTACGAGGGGTCGGGCGTCGGCACGCTCGCGTTCAACGACTTCGGCGGCGTCGGGCGGCCGGGCACCGGCACGCTCAAGGTGGACGGCAAGACGGTCGCGACGAAGAAGATGGAGAAGACCCTGCCGATGATCCTGCAGTGGGACGAGAGCTTCGACGTGGGATCGGACACGCTGACGGGGGTCAACGACGCGGACTACCAGCCGCCGTTCGCGCTCACCGCGAAGCTGGACGAGCTGACCATCAAGGTCGATCGCCCGCAGCTCTCGCCGGAGGAGATCAAGAAGCTCGAGGCGGCGATGAAGAGCAAGGACTGAGGCGGGGGCGCTCCGGGCGCGGTCGTCGACTGATCAGCGTCGGACGCGCACGCGCGATCGTCGCATCGCTGTCACCGCCAGCCCGGCCAGCACCAGCAGCGCCGTCTGCGGCTCGGGAATCGCCGGCGGCGTCTGGCCGAAGCGGATCGAGTCGATCCCGACGTTGTCCTGCGCGCCCGACGACAGGTTCGAGATGTCGAGGCGCAGCAGGACCTCGGGCGCCGAGAGGGGCGTCGCGAACGCGAACGTCGTGTGGCCGGGCCCCGTTGCATTCCCCTCGACGAGCACGTTGCCCTGGGAGAACAGCGTCACCGCTCCCGCGAGCACCGCGACGCCCGCGATCGTGTAGTCGGCGTTCGGCCAGCCGGCGAGCTCGAAGCCGTAGAGATCCACTGCGAAGCCCGGCGCGGCAGTGAGGAGCACGTCCAGCGTCGGCGCGCCTCCGATGCCCGGGCCCTCGCCGAAGACGATGTTCACGAGGTCGCCGTAGTCGTTCTGCCAGAGGCGGACCCGGGCATCGGTCGGCGTCGCGCCGGCGGCGGAGATCGCGACGGTGACGTCGGGCGTGAAGCCTTCGCCGCCGTCGCCGTAGGTGAAGACGCCGCCGGAGACGGCCACGGACGCGCCGGTCACGTTGTCGCCGTAGTCGGGGGGAAGCGTCGCACCGGCGGACGTCGGGACGACGATCGACTGCGTCGCGGCGTCGCGCGCCTGGTCGAAGAGCAGGATCGTCGCGTGCGCGGGCGAGGCGATCGACGCGAGCAGGGGCAAGAGGGGGAGGGCGAGGAGGCGAAGGGGGATGGCGGCAGGCATCGGGGTCTCCCGGCGGTGCCCCTTCCCGCCCGGGATTATGGCCGGCGGAGACGGACGGGTCTACCGCGAAGAGCTGATCGTGGATCGAGTGAAGCTCCGGCGTCTGGATGAAGAAGCGGAGCCAGGATCGGGACCGAAGGTTGGCGTGGTGGAAGTCCTCACCGCTGGCCGCGAAGAAGTCGTACCAGAAGCTGCCGAGCGGAGGCGTCGGCTCGACGTACTCAGCGATCCGATGCGAACGAGCGACTACTCGGCCCAGACTTCGGCCGCGGTCGGGTCGGGGGCTTCCGGTGCCAGGAGAGGCGGCGGTAGCTCCGCGCCGGCCATGGCGAGTGCTTTCGCTGCGTCGTCGCCGCGGCCGTCTGCCCAGGCGGCACCCGCCAACTGCAACGCGGCGCCACCTTCGCCCGCTCTCATCCTGTCGTCGCCGAGCTCGCGCCACGGGTTGACGTCAGCGTCGCGGGCCGCCCGGTCCGCGCGCCGGACTGCGTCGGCGTACCGCGTCCACGTCGTCCCGACCGCCAGCTCGACATTCGTCCGCCCTCCAGCGGAGAACCCTTCCGCCGCCAGGAACTCGACCCGTGGCCGGTCGTCGTCATTCCGCGGTGTCTCCGCCAGCTCCCGGGCGAACCCCGGCAGCGATCCCACGCGCAGCGCCCACACCCCTACCGGATGCGTCACCCACCGATCGCCCACTCCGGCCGCTTTCAATCGCTCCGCCGCCCCCGAAATCTCATCCGCGCTCGGCACCCGCCCCACCCAACCCACCAACGCCACGATCGGGAACCGCCCATAGAAGTCCCCCCGCCACAACGACGCGCGCGGGAACACATCCAGGAAGGTCGCCATCACGATCCGCAGCTCCGCCTCCGAGAGCTGATACAGCGGCAGCCACTGCACGAAGACCCCATCCGGCGTCAGGCGCTCGCGCACGTTCTCGAAGTGCTCGCGCGCGTACATCGACCCGGTCCCCGCCCGCCACGGCACGAAGAGGTCCGCGACGACGAGGTCGAAGCGCTCGCTCGTCGAAGCGAGGAAGTTCCGGCCGTCGTCGAGGACGGCGGTGGTGCGGGGGTCTTCGTAGACGCGGTGGTTCGCCTCGCCGAAGCGACGCCGGGCGGCGTCGGCAACGGCGGGGACGATCTCGACCAGGTGCAGCGATTCGATCGGGTGCGCGAGAGCGCCGCCGGCGCTGATGCCGGTGGCGGAGCCGACCCAGGCGACGCGCTTGGCGTCTGGCGCGAGCAGCAGCGCGACGTGGGCCTGGCGCTCCTGGTGGACGATCTCCGCGGTGCCGCCGAGGACGCTGTGGTTGTCGACGCGGATCACGCGGTCGGCCTTGCCTTCCCGGATCTGCTCGACGACGGCGACGATGCCCGACGGGGTGGAGCGCGCCTCGAGCAGGGTCTCGCCGGGGAGGGTCTTCACGGGCGGGACGCGGAGGGGGCTCGCTTCCAGCATCAGCACGGCGGCGCCGACGGCGAGGGCGATGCCGTAGGCGACGCGGCGGCGCGCAGGCAAGCCGGGCACGACGACGAAGGCGAGCGCGAGGAGCGCGCCGAGCAGCGCGAAGCTCGGCCACAGCCCGACCCGGGGCAGCAGCAGCCACGGCGCGGCCAGGGCGCCGGCGATCGAGCCCGCGGTGTTGGCGACGACGAGGCGCGCGAGCGCCGGCGCGGTGTCGCCGCCCGGCGTTTGCTGGCGGCCGGGCGCGCGTGCGACCCACGCGAAGGTGAGCGGGAAGAGAAGCGACGCGGCGAGGAGCGGCAGCCCCGCCGTCGCGACGATCACGCGGAAGCACGCAACGAGGTAGCCGGGCCAGGGCGCGTCGCTGCCGACGTACGCGAAGCCGTCCGTCGCCTGCCCGAGCGCGGCGGGGAAGGCGGCGAAGCCGAGCGCCGCGACGACGAGTGCGGGCGCGAGCAGGGCCGAGGGCGTGTCGACGCCCAGCGCGTCGAGCGCGCCGACGAATCCGGCGCCGATCGCGAGCAGCACGAGCACGGTGACGAGCACGGCGCCGAAGGCGAAGACGCTGCCGTTCATGACCTGGCCGAAGCCCGAGACCAGGAGCACCTGGCCGGCGAAGGCGACGAAGCCGGAGAGGGCGGCGAGCAGGATGGCGGCGCGGTCGAAGCCGGACGCGGGCGCCGCGACCCCGCGCGGCTTCCTTCGCGGCGCCGGGTTCGGCTCGGCTTCGGGCGCCTGCGCTGCGCCGAGACCACGCGCCACGAGCAGCGCCCCGATTCCCGCCACGCTGGTCAGCGCGATCCCACACGCATAGGTGACACGCACGCCCCACCAGTCCGGCCCGAGGAACGCAGCGAATGCCGTCCCCGCCGCAGCGCCGAGCGTGTTCACTGCATAGAGCGCCGTGCCGCGCGCGCCGAGCGACTCGACCCGCGGCGCGACCGCCGTTGCGATCGCAGGCAGCGTCGCGCCGAAGCACGCCGCAGCTGGGAGCGTGGCGGCGAGCGCGATCACGAAGCGCAGCACGGTGAGCGCACCGGGGATCTCTCGCGCGCGGTCGTACAAGGCATGGAGCGGCAGCTCGCCCGCGGCGAGGAGCAGCGGCACCGCGGCCGCCGCGAAACCAGCAGCGAGCTCGAGGCCGGCGTACGCGCGAAGCGCTCCGCGCACCGCGCCAGGCGGCGCGCGGCGGCCGCCCTGGTCGCCCGTCCCGCCCGACTGCCGCGCCACGATCCGCGGCGCGACCCACGCCCCGATCGCATGGCCGGCCAGGAACGCGACGAGCGTCGCCGACACCGCCGGCGACGTCGCACCGAAGAGCAGCCGGAACCAGCGCATCCACGTGGTCTCGACGACCAGCGCACCGGCGCCCGACACCAGGAAGAGCAGGGCGAGGAGCGCGAGCGAAGGTACGGCCACACGGGGTGCGGCGGCGCCGCTCGCGCGCGCGTCGCTCCCGGCCGTCACGGCGCTCGACCGTCCGTCCCGCTCGTCCGCGTGCGGCCGCTCAGCGTCCCTTGAAGGTGACGGTCTGCTTCTTCACGAACGCCGCCGCTGCGCCCTTGAAGTCTTCGGTCTGGCCGGTGCGGATCATGGCCTCGGCCTCGAGACGCAGCGCGGTGCGGGCGTCGCCGGTGAGGGCGAAGTTCAGGTTGCGCTTCATGTAGCGGTACGCGATCGGCGGCCCGGAGGCGATGCGCTCGGCCAGCGCCTTCGCCTCGCTCTGGAACTTCTCGCGCGGCGCGACCCAGTGGACGAGGCCGATGCGAAGCGCCTCCGCGGCGTCGAATCGGTCGCCCAGGAAGTAGAGCTCGCGCGCCTTCGCGGTGCCGATGAGCTGGGTCATCCACCAGCTCCCGCCGAAGTCGCCGCTGAAGCCGATCTTCGCAAAGGCCGTGGTGAAGGTGGCGCCCTCGACGGCGATGCGGAGGTCGCAGGCGAGCGCGAGCGACAGCGACGCCCCGGCGACGGCGCCGTTGATCGCGGCGACGGTGGGCTTGCCCATCTCGTGCAGCAGCAGCGCCGCCTCCTGGCTCGCGGCCAGACGGTCCATCGCCCACTCGATGGGCGGCGGGCCGTCCTTGGGGTCGCCTTCCGGTCCCGCGGCGGGGCCGCGCACGGCCATGTCCTTCACGTCGCCGCCCGCGCCGAAGGCCTTCTGGCCGGCGCCGGTCAGCACGACACAGCGCACGGTCGGGTCTGCGGCGACCTCCTGAAGGCGCGGCGCGAGCGTGGCGAGCATCTCGTTGTTGAGGGTGTTCATCGCGTCGGGGCGGTTCATGACGACGGTCGCGACGCCGCCGTCGCGCTCCACCAGCACCGTGTCGGACATCGGGGATCTCCTCGTGGCCACCTAGTGTCGAGTCGGGCGCAAGGTATCACCCGGCCCGGGGCGGGCCGAGGGGGCGGACGTCGAGAGCCCCGTCCCCGCCCACGCGCCACTCGACCCGGGCGAGCCGCTCGAGGAACGGCCGGTCGTGGCTCACGAGGAGCAGTGCGCAGGGGCACTCGTCGAGCGCGGCCTCGAGGCATTCGATCGAGGGCAGGTCGAGGTGGTTGGTGGGCTCGTCGAGGGCGACGAGCCAGGGCCGACGCCGCATTCCGAGGGCGAGCAGGAGCTTCCGGAGCTCGCCGGGGCTCGGCTCTCCGCTCGCGAGCAGGCGCTCGGGCCGCGAGCCGAGGCAGCTCACCGTCGTCATCACGGCGCCGAGCTCGCCGGGCGGGAGACGCCGCACCTCCGCGAGCAGCGCGCGGCCCTCCGGCGCCGCGATCTCCTGTGGCATCACGGTCGCATGCGCGGCGACGTCGGGCGCACCCGCCAGGAGCGCCCGCAGCAGCGTGGACTTGCCAGCGCCGTTGGGCCCGGTGACTGCGATGCGATCGGTCGGCCGCACGACCAGCTCGGGCACGACGAGCGTGCGCCCGTCACCGAGCGGGATCGCGCCCGGCTCGAGACGCAGCAGCGCGTCACGCCGCGCGCGCTCGGCAGGGAGCCAGATGCCGAGACGCCGCTCCTTCTCGACGTGGATCGCGCCCGCGCGGGAATCAGCCTGGCGCACGCGGCCCTCGATCTGGCGAAGCAGGTTTCCGGCCACCGCGTCCTTGCCGGTGACGCGCGCCAGGTTCTTGCGTCCGCGCATGTCGTGATCCTTGGGATCGAGCCCGCGTTTCGACCGACGCCGGTCGCTGCGCGCGGCCTCGGCGCGGCGGGCCGCGGCCTCTCGCGCGAGCCGGTCGCGCTCGCGCACGGCCTCCGCGCGCGCGTGTCGCGCGGCGTCGCGCTCGTGATCGGCCTGCGCGGCGCCTTCGCTGTAGCCGCCCGGGCGCAGCACGGCGCCACCGGGATCGAGGAAGAGGCAGCGCGCGCAGAGCGCATCGAGCAGCGCGCGGTCGTGGCTCACGAGAAGTCCCACGCCGCGGAACCGTCGTAGCGCGGCGAGCAGCGCATCGCGTGTGGCTTCGTCGACGTGGTTCGTGGGCTCGTCGAGCGCGAGCAGGTCCGGCTCCGCGAAGAGCGCCACCGCGATCTGCAAGCGCTTGCGCTCGCCGTGCGAGAGCGTCGCCCAGCGCGCCGGCCACGCGGCGTCGAGGCCGAGGCGCTCACGCAGCGCGGCGGCCTCCGAGCCGGGCGCGTCGAACAGCGCCCCGAGTCCGTCGGGCGGCGCGTCGGTGCGCTGCGCGCAGTAGACCGCCCGCGCGGGTGCCTGCACGCCGCCCGACTGCGGCGCGAGCGCGCCCGTCGCGAGCAGCAGCAGGCTGGTCTTGCCGGCCCCGTTCGGGCCGACGACGCCGGTGAAGCCGCGCGGCAGGTGCGCGTGCAGGCGCCCGCCGAAGAGCGGCTCGTCGGCGGAATCGTGACGGAAGAAGACGTCGCGGAAGACGACGGAGTCGTGGGACGGCACGGCTGTTCTCCAGGCAAGGCGCAGGCGGGCGGGAGCCGCGGCGTGCGCACGGGATCGACGGGATCCGGTCCTAGAGAGTGTTCAGCCTCATCGCGTCCTTCTCGGAAGGGGACGGGGCGCAATCTATCGCGGGGCCCGCCGGGCCGTCAACGCATCACGAGCCGGCAGGCCGGGCGAGGGGCTCCGCGAAGTGCAGGCACACGCCCGACGGATCGATCACGTACGCCACCTTGTAGCCCCAGCTCTCGCGCTTCGGTCCGCTCGCGCGCGCGTCCGGGTACGCGCCGTCCGCAAGGACGTCCGCCGCGTGCCGCGCCCAGGCGTCGGCGTCGGGCACCTCGACGTGCACCATGAAGTTGTCGGCCCAGTCCTTCTGGTAGTGGTCCTGCAGCAGGAGCTTCGTGCCGCCGAGCTCGATCTCGGCGAGCTGGCCCTGCTCCCAATTCTTGCGGAAGCCGAGCGCGGCGTAGAAGCGCTTCGCGACGGCGAAGTCCTTCGCCGGAACGAAGACCTTCATGACGCTGGCGGCGGGCGGCCCCGGCTCGGACGTCTCGGCCAGACGCTTCGCCTCGCCGAAGTCGAGGATGTTTCCGCTCTCGTCGCGGATCGCGAAGTCGCGCATGCCGTAGACGCGGTCGTCGATCGGCACGTGCACCGTGGCGCCGCGGCCCGTGACCTCCGCCCAGACCGCGTCGATCGGCGACACGCGGAGGTAGACGCGGCCGGGCCCGGGCGGCGGGCCGTCGCTCCCCCGCTGCGAGAGCGTGATCTCCACCCGGCCCCGACATAGGCTGGCGAGCGTGATCGGATCGCCCCAGATCCACAGGCGCGAGAAGCCCAGCACCTTCTCGTAGAAGTCGAGGGCGCGGGGCAGGTCGATCACGGAGAGGTTCGGCGCGACGTTCTCGAAGTGCGTGCCGGTGCCGTCGTCCATGTCCTCCTCCTCTCTATTTGATTGCCAGCGGATTGATCGGCGAGCCGACGGCCCCCGTGATCGGGAGCGGCGGCGCCACGAACAGGAAGGCATAGCGCCCGTCTTCGGCGCAGGCGGCCGCGAGGGCGTCGAGATGGAAGATCTCGCCGAAGAGGCAGCCCATGTCGCGGATCGCGACCATGTGCAGCGGCTGGAAGCAGTCGGGCGTCTCGTTCGGGATCACCTCGACGCCCCAGGTGTCCGTCGCCACCGCCGCGACCTCGCGATCGTAGAGCCAGCGCGCGCAGTGGAGCGAGAGCCCGGGCGCGGGCCCGCCGCAGTAGCCCTGCCAGCTCTTCTGCTCGAGACACCGGGTCATGTGGCCCGTGCGCACGAGCACGGCGTCGCCGGGCTCGATCGTCACGCCCTCGGCCTCGGCGCAGGCGTCGAGATCGTCGGGCAGGATGGCCGTGCCGTCCTCGAGCCAGCGCACGCGCTTCCAGCGCGGCAGGTCGAGCAGCACGCCGCGCGCGACCACGCCGTGCTTCATGTGCTCGATGCCGTTCACCACCGCGCCGCCGCTCGCGACCCACTTGATGTCGCGGTCGTTGTACATCTTGCCGTCGTAGAAGACGTGGGAGAGGGCATCCCACTGCGTGCCGCATTGGAGCGGCATCGTGACGGCGTCGTCGGCGTAGCGGAAGCCGCCGGGCAGGAAGTCCTGGGCGCCGGCCAGGGCGTCGCAGCCGTCGGCGAGCATCACGTGGATCGGGTTGTGGCGGCCGGCGAAGCCGGTCTGGGGGCCCTGCTGGTCGAAGTTCAGGGCGCACGAGATCACCCGCCCGCTCCGCGGGAGCTGGCAGGCGGCGAGCACGCGCTCGGGCGTCGCGAAGTTCAGGGTCCCGAGCTGGTCCTGCTTGCCCCAACGCCCCCAGTTCGAGTAGCGCTGGCCCCACTCGCGCACGGTCTTCGCGTCGAGCTTCTCCGTCATCGGGCCTCCTGCGAAAGTCCTACGACAGCGCGAGCAGCCCCTGCACGAAGCCGATGTCGTACACGAGCCAGACGCCGAAGGCGAGCGACAGGGCCCCGCTGCCCGCCACGATCCAGCGTCGGAGCTGCGGGCGGCGGGCGGCGAAGGCGAGCGGGAAGCCGAGGCCGAGGGAGATCGCGACCATGCCGCCGACCGTGCCGAGGCTGAAGACGGCGAGGTAGGCGATCGCGGCGGCGGGCGTCGGCATGGCGGCGAGGGCGATCAGCGCGATCGCCGCGCTGCCCGCGAGGCCGTGGACGAGCCCGACGCCGAACGCGCGTGCGAGGCCGGCCCACGTGCGGGGGCTGCGCAGGCCGCGCGCGTGGGCGGCGTCGTCCGCATCCAGGTGGGCGTGGTCGTGTCCGTGGCCCTTTTCGCGAAGCTCGCCCGCGTCGCGCAGGTTGCGCGCGCCGAGCGCCACGAGCACGATGCCCACCGCGAGCTCGAGCGCGAGCCCCACACGCTCGGGCACGGCGAGCTGCAGCAGCACGATCAACGCGCCGACCGCCACGATCGTCACGCTGTGCCCGAGCCCCCAGGCCGCGCCCACCGCCGCCGACATCCACGCCCGTCGGTGTCGGGCGACGATCGCCGAGACCGCGATCACGTGGTCGGGGTCGCTCGCGTGTCGGAGCCCGAGGGCGAAGCCGAGCAGGGCGGGGGCCCACATCAGGCGGCATCTCCGCGCGCCGCGCGTCGCGCGCGCAGCGCCGCTTCGACCTTGGGGACGTCCCCGGGCACGTCCACGGGCACGCTCTCCCATCCTTCTACCACGGCCACCCGGATCGGATGGCCGTGCTCGAGGGCCCGGAGCTGCTCCAGGGCCTCGCTCTGCTCGAGCGGCGTGCGGGGGAGCCGGACGTACTCGAGCAGGAAGGGCCGGCGGTAGGCGTAGAGCCCGACGTGCTGCCAGAGCGGAGCGCGGGGCACGGCGGGGTCGCGCCAGGCCGGGATCGGCGCGCGCGAGAAGTAGAGGGCGAAGCCGCGGCGGTCGAGCACGACCTTCACGCGGTTCGGGTCGTCCAGGGCGTCGGGCGGGCAGGGGTGCACGACGGTCGCCATCGGCGCCGAGGGCTCTGCGAGGAGCGCGTCCACCGCGGCGTCGATCACGAAGCCCTCGATCAGCGGCTCGTCGCCCTGCACGTTGACGACGATCTCGTCGCGCAGGTGCTTCGCGACCTCGGCGAGGCGGTCGGTGCCGGTCGCGTGCGCGGGCGAGGTCATCACCACGGTCGCGCCGAAGCCGCGGGCGGCGTCGGCGATGCGGGCGTCGTCGGTGGCGACGATGGCATCGCGCACGCGCTTCGCGCCGCGCGCGCCCTCCCACACGCGGCGCAGCATCGGGAGGCCGGCGATCGCGGCGAGCGGCTTGCCGGGGAAGCGCGAGGCCGCGTAGCGAGCCGGGATCACGGCGACGGCCTGGGTGGTCATGATGGCTGCCATCCTACCCGACGGGTACTTTCCCTGCCGTGTCGGAGAGCTCCCCCCCGCCCGACGAATCCGCCGCTTCCGGGTCCCACGGCTCCCACGCCGACGGGCCGAGGGCGCCGCGTCCGCGCGCGCGCGTGCTCACGGTCTCGTCCAACAAGGGCGGCGTCGGCAAGACCACCGTCGCCTCGAACCTGGCCGTCTACTTCCGTGCGCTGCGCGAAGACCTGCCCGTGCTGGTCGTCGGCCTCGACGACCAGGGCACCCTCGATCGCATGTTCGCGCTGCGCCCGCCGTCCCCGGCCGACGGCAACCTGAAGCACGTCTTCGCCGAGCGCAGCTTCGACCGCGTGGCGCAGCTCGGGGAGTACGGCGTCCACTTCGTGCCGTCGCCGCCGGATCTCACGAGCCTGAAGGCGCGGGCCGAGGATCCGCTCGTGCTCTCGCGCATCGTCGCGCGCAGCGAGTGGAACGGGCTCGTGATCTTCGACACCAAGAGCGACCTCGAGCAGCTGACGCACAACGCCCTCGTTGCCGCCGACCTGGTGCTGATCCCGGTGGCGGACTGGGCGAGCCTCGAGGAGGCCACGAAGACGATGGCGCTGCTCGTGCGCGAGAAGCGCGCGAGCCGGGCGCGCATCCTGCTGACGCTCTCCGATGCGCGCACCCGCGTGGACGACGAGGGCCACGATCTCCGCGCGCGGCTCGAGGACGAGATCGACCGCCGAGGCTTCCGTCGCTGCGCGACCTTCCTCTCGCGCAGCCCGCGCGTCGAGGCCCTGAACTCCGGCACGGGGCGCCCGCTCTCGATCCTGCACCACGCCCAGGGCACGAACGTGCACCGCCAGATGCGCGTCCTCGCGGACGAGGTGCTCGCGGAGCTCGGCCTCGCCGACGCCGCGACCGTGTCCGAGCCGAGCCGTCGCGCGCCGACGCGACGCCCCCGGGCGCCGCGCGACGCCGAGGGCGCGCCGGAGGAAGGCGGCTTCGACTGGAAGAAGACCTTGCTGAAGGGGCTGCGCGGGTGGTGACGGGGTTCACGCGGCTCGTCGGCTGCGCGCATCCCCTGCAGCAGGCGGGGATGGGCGGCGTCGCGACGCAGGACCTCGCAGCGGCGGTTGCCGACGCCGGCGGCCTCGGGATGATCGGCGCGGCGACGCTGCCGACGCCGGTCCTGGTCGCCGCACTCGACGCGCTCGCCGCGCGCACGCGCGGCGCCTTCGGCGTGAACTTCCTGATGCCCTTCCTCGACCTCGACGCGCTCGACGCGGCCGCGCGCCGCGCGCGGGTGGTCGAGCTCTTCTACGACACGCCGGATGCGTCGCTCGTGCGCCGGGTGAAGGCGGGCGGGGCCCTCGCAGCGTGGCAGGTGGGCTCCGCCGACGAGGCCGCCGCCGCCGAGGCCGCGGGCTGCGACCTCGTGATCGCCCAGGGCGTCGAGGCCGGCGGCCACGTGCGGGGCACGATCGGGCTGCTGCCGCTCCTCGAGCAGGTGCTCGGTCGCGTGCGCGTGCCGGTCGTCGCCGCCGGGGGCATCGGCACGGCGCGCGGCATGGCGGCCGTGCTCGCGGCCGGCGCCGCAGCGGCGCGTGTGGGCACGCGCTTCGTCGCGTCGACGGAGTGCGACGCGCACCCCGCCTACCAGCAGGCGCTGATCGATGCGGGGCCCGAGGACACGGTGTACACCGGTGCGTTCTCGGTGCTCTGGCCGAACGCGCCGCATCGCGTGCTGCGCTCGGCGATCGCCGCGGCGGAGCTCGCGCCGGAGGTGGTGGCCGAGGTCGTGATCGCCGGCGAGAGGCAGCCGGTGCTGCGCTTCTCGGTGATGCCGCCGACGCGCGAGACCACCGGCCGCGTGGACGCAATGGCGCTCTACGCGGGAGAATCCGTCGCGGCGGTGCACCGCGTGCAGCCGGCCGCGGAGATCGTGCGAGAGCTCGTGGAAGGGGCCGAAGCGCTCCTGCGCAACAAGGAGAAGGCATGACGACGTTCGGAATCGTGGTGGGTGGCGGGCCGGCGCCGGGGATCAACGGCGTGATCGGGGCGGCCGCCCAGACGGCGATGGCGGCGGGCCATCGCGTGATCGGCATCCTCGACGGCATGAGCCACCTGATGCAGGGCGACACCTCCCACGTGGTGGAGCTCAAGACCGAGCAGGTGGCGCGGATCCACCTCCAGGGCGGCTCGATCCTCCACACCTCGCGCGCGAACCCGACGAAGAAGGCGGAGCATCTCGAGGCGGTCGTGAAGTCCCTCGACGCGCTCGGCATCACGCACCTCGTCACGATCGGCGGCGACGACACGGCCTTCAGCGCGAAGCGCGTGGCCGACACGGCGGCGGGGCGCATCCTCGTCGCCCACGTCCCGAAGACGATCGACAACGACCTCCCGCTCCCGAACCAGGCGCCGACCTTCGGCTTCGAGACGGCGCGCGAGCACGCGAACACCGTGGTCGAGCGCATCCTCGAGGACACGCAGACGACGGGCCGCTGGTTCTTCATCGTGATGATGGGGCGCAAGGCCGGGCACCTCGCCCTCGGCGCGGGGAAGAG
>Ga0105107_10000055_pt1 | contig 57240 bp, 51 predicted proteins | sample PPLLaktember2015_6_FD_79335 | JGI IMG/M metagenome (GOLD analysis project Ga0105107, IMG submission 79335) | Freshwater sediment microbial communities from Prairie Pothole Lake near Jamestown, North Dakota, USA - PPLs Lake P8 Core (1) Depth... | ecosystem: Environmental > Aquatic > Freshwater >...
CGCTCCTGCTCGGAAACCCGGACGTCGCCGCACCGCGCTACGAGCTCGAGCGGGTGCGCGAGATCGTGCTGGCGGCGAGCAGCCGTCCCGTAGAGGCCGGCGCCCTCGCGCCGAACCCCGCCTACAGCCTGCGCGCACGCCTCGGCGGCGAGGACGGGCCGAGCGGCCTGCTGCGGACGGGGCTCGTGTGGGGCGCACTTCTCGTCGCGGTCGCCGTGCTCGTTGCGCTCACGTTGCGCCTGGTGCAGCAGACGCCGCCGCGCCCTCCCGGCGACAGCTCCGGAACGCTCTGATCGAGCAGGGCTCGCTCAGGCCGGGGCCCCGCCGGTGCGCGCGATCAGCTCGAGCGTGGCCTGCGCGAGCTCGGGACCCGAGTCCTCCTGCAGGAAGTGCCCGCCGCGGAGTCTTCGATGGGGCAGCCCACGGGCGCCGGGGATGCGCTCCTGGAGCGAGCGGTCGAGCCCTCGGGTGATCGGATCGCCGTCGCTGAAGGCCGTGAGGAACGGCTTCTCCCAGCGTTCCAGCACCTCCCAGGCGCGCCGGTTGGCGGGCACCGCCGGGTCTTGCGGCGAGAGCGGCACCAGGCGCGGGAAGGCGCGCGCGCCGGCCTTGTGGCGCTCCTCCGGGAAGGGCGCGTCGTAGGCGCGCAGCTCCTCGGCGTCGAGCGTGCGCGCCGTGCCCGCCTGGAGGATCGAAGAGATCCGGAAGAAGGGCGACCAGCGCGCGAAGGTGCGCCACGCGAGGAAGGCGGCCACGTTGCCGAAGGAGCGAAGACGGGACCCGCTCGGCGGGGTGCCCGAGGGCAGGAAGCCGTTGCCTACCACGATGCGTGCGAAGCGCGGCTCGAGCTCCGCGGCGAGGCGAAGGCCGATGAGGGAGCCCCAGTCCTGACAGACGAGGGTGATCTCGCGCAGGTCGAGCCCCTCGATCAGCGCGCACACCCAGTCGCAGTGACGCTGGTACGTGTAGTCGGAGACGGCGAGAGGCTTCGACGAGCGCCCGAACCCGACCAGATCGGGCGCCACCACGCGCTGCCCGGCTGCGGCGCAGACCGGGATCATCGAGCGGTAGAGGTAGGACCACGAGGGCTCGCCGTGGAGCATCAGGATCGGCGGCGCGCCGCGCGGACCTTCGTCGACGTAGTGCATCCGGAGGCCCGCCGGATCCACCTCCTGGTAGTGCGGCGCGAAGGGGTAGTCCTTCAGCCTCTCGAACCGCTCCGCCGGCGTTTCGACGAAGGCCACTCGCGTGTGCATGTTGCGCACGAGGGTCGGTCATCGGGAGCCGCGGCGCTACTGCGGCGCGGGCCCCACGGCCCGCAGGTCCAGCTCCTTCCGCTGGGCCGCGGCTCGCTCCAAGGCGCGGCCCCGCTCGCGCTCGATCTCGAGGATCAGCTCGCGGCGGATCTTCGCGCGCTGCTCCGCTCCGAGCTCGAGCAAGCGACGCTGGAGCAGCGCGTTGTGCTTCGCGACGAGCTCGGCCGGCAGGATGGGGCGCGCCGCGCCGGGCGCGTAGTGGACGAGCAGGCTCGCGCGCGCCTCGTCCCCCTGGCTCGAGCGCGCGAGCACCTCGAGCTGGTTCTTGCCGACCTCGAGCGGAACCAGCGCCTCCCAGGACCCGTCGGCATGCAGGCGCACCTCGTGGGCGGACTGACCCGACGTGGTGTTGCGCACTGCGACCTCCTCGACGTCGGCGAGGCGCATCGCATCGACGAACTCGGAGAGCCGCCCCGGGTCGGGCACGGGGGTGAAGAGACCGCGGGTGATCGCCGCCATCTCCACTGCTGCGACCGGCCCCTCGAGGGCCTCCGGGCCGATCGCGAACGAGTGGATGCGCACCCCCGCGCGCCGCGCGCGCTCCGCCGCCACCTGCACCGCCCCGACGTTGCCCACCTCGCTGTCTAGGTAGGGCAGCGTCGGCTGTCCGTCCGTGAAGAACAGGACGGTCTTGGTGCTGTCGGGGTCCGGGCTTCCCACCGAGCCGGCCAGGCCGAGCAGCTCGAGCGTGGCCAGGTCGATGCCGGCCGCCATGTGCGTCATCCCGTGGGGCTCGCTGCGCGACAGCTCGTAGAGCGAATCGCGCACGCGCCGGTAATCGGAGGTCAGGGGCTCCTGGGTGAACGCGGCGCGGCGGACCGGAGGACGCTCGAGGTCGCGGACGGAGCGAAGCAGCGCCTCCCCTGCGAAGGTCACCACGCCGACGCGCGTCCGCTTCGGGTCGAGGCCGTCGACCACCTGCTGCGCGGCCGCGACCTCGGCGGCCAGGATCGAGTCGTCCGGATCCGTGCTCCGCTTGTCGGGCTGCGGCGCTTCGACGCCGCGCTCGCCGTCGCCGTCGACGTCCACTCCGCTCGGCTGGTTCGCCGACGAGGACGTGTCGATGACCAGGAAGAGGTCGAAGCGATCGGAGCCGGAGCGGCGCGCGACCGCGCGACCGGCCAGGAACGCGCCGGCGGATTCCCCGAAGATCGCCTCCGGCTCGGGGCTCTCGATCGTGAGCTGCAGGGCGCCGGCGGATGCGTCGGGCGGGGGCGCAGCGGCAGCCAGCGCCTGGTCGAGCCGTCGCGCCGTGGTGTCGGGCGAGAGGTCCCCGTCCGGCGAGCCGGCCGCCGCCCGCCTTCGCTCGACCGGCGAGTTCGCGGCGCTCGCCTGGGGCGCGAGCGTGGCGAAGAGCCTCCCGAGGCCGCCTTCGTAAGGCTCCGCCATCGCCTCGGCGACACCCGCGATCGGGCCCACGCTCGACCGGATCAGATGTCCGCTCGGCCAGGCCGCCTGGAGCAGACCGATCACCCTCGCTCCGTCGGCGAGCAGCACCGGGGCGCCTCCCCAGCCCCGCAGGTCCGCGGGCGCGTCGAGATCGACCTCGATGGCGCCAGGAGCGCTCTTCACCACGGTGCCGGCGAGCCGGACCTCGGAGGCCAGAGGACCTTCCCGGATCCCGAGAACGAACACGCGCGTCCCCGGCTCCGGGAGCTCGCGCGCCGGCTCGAGCAGCCGAACACCCTGCGGCGGCGCCTCGAGAGCGAAGATCAGGAAGTCGTCGCGCGCCGAGGCCCCGGGCGCATGGAAGGCTCGCCCCGGGCGCGCGAAGTAGCGCCGGGAGGTCGCCGCCGGCTCGGTTCCCGGCGCCAGGAACTCGATCTCGCCGACCTCGGCGAGGCGGGTGCGATCGAACGAGTGCGCCGCGCCGACCGCAACCGCTCCGGCCTTGCCGGCGGCCGGCAGGAAGAAGACGCGCCCCGCCTCCCCGGCGCCGCGGAGCCGGCTGCGCGCGACGAGCGCGCCTTCGGCGCGCGCGGGCGCCGGCGCCGCGAGGAGCAGGGCGAGCAGGCAGGCTGCGAGGGCGCGGGGCACTCCCTGAGCGTGCCGGGCCTCAGCCGATCGCGCGAGGCGGCGCCTTCATGAACCGGCGGGCGGCTCGGGCCGCGAGCGCCAGCCGGGTACGCCGACCACGATGAGCCGCAGCTGCTTCTCGATGCGGCGGGCGATCTCGGCCTCTTCCTCGGGCCGCGCGCCGGTCAGGCGCCCGACGGCCGAGACCACGGTCTCCACGAGCAGATCGGCGAACATCTGCCGGTCGCTGCGGGTCCAGCCGACGAGCTCCGGGAAGCGGCTCAAGTCGACGGCCAGCTCGTTGGCGAACAGCTCGAGCTCCATGCGGATCGCGCGGCGCAGCCGGCGGACGCCGCCGAAGCGCTCGCGAGCGATGAAGCGCATGGGATCGCGGTGCTCGCGCACGTGCTGGACGACGATCTCCACCGAGCGGCGGATGGCGTCGGTGTAGAGCGTGTCGTCGCCGCGGGCGGTGCGCACCATGTCGTGGAGCGTGCCGAAGGCCTCGGTCACGAGCGCGAGGCCGAGGTCGTCCATGCCGTCGAAGTGCCGGTAGAAGGCGGTGGGGGTGATGCCGCTCTCCCGGGCGACCTCGCGGAGACTCAGGCTGTCGAAGCTGTGCCTCGACAGCATGCGGAGCGCGGAGTCGAGGAGCGCCCGGCGCGTGCGTTCCTTGCGCTCGGCGCGCGACTGGGTGTGGCGGCGTCGGGTCCTCAGCACCGTCGACGAGTGTACATCCGACCCGCCGGGCCGCCCTGCCCGCAGGCCCGAAACCAATGGCGCAGCGGAGGGATGGGCGGATCGGACGCCCCGCCCTGGCGTAGTTGACAGTCGTGCACTGGAGGTATATTTGTGCACAACCGTCAACTGGAGACCCGGCCCATGCAGCCTCCCCTCACCCCCCCGCGGCGCTGGCCCAGAAGCCTCGTCCGGGCCCTCGACGCCCTCGCCACCCCGCACGGCATCGACCGCTACCTCGAGTGGGTCGACCCGACCTGGTCGGTGCGCGAGGTGCGAGGGGTCGTGACCGAGGTCCGGCGTCAGACGGCCGGCAGCGTCACCCTCACGCTCGAGCCGAACGCGAACTGGACCGGCTTCGAAGCCGGCCAGCACACCGTGCTCACGGTCGAGATCGACGGGGTCCGGCACCGCCGCTGCTACTCGATGGCGACGTCGGCGCACGTGCGGGACCGCTTCGAGCTCACCGTCAGGCGCCACCCCGGCGGGACCGTCTCGCCCTGGCTCCACGCGCACGCGCGGCCTGGAATGGTGGTGGGCCTCTCGCCAGCGCAGGGCGATTTCGTCCTCCCGGCTTCCCGGCCCGATCGGCTGGTGCTGATCAGCGGCGGCAGCGGCGTCACGCCGGTGATGTCGATGCTTCGCACACTCTGCGACGAAGGCCACACCGGCGCCGTGGCGTTCGTCCACTACTCGCTGCGCGCGGAAGACATGCCGTACCGGAGCGAGGTCGAGCGTCTGGCCGCCGAGCACCCGAACGTCCGGCTGCTGCGAGCCTTCCCCGAAGAGCCGGGCCGCGGCGAGCTGGACGGCCTCTTCTGCGACGCCCATCTGCTGGCTGCGGATCGCCATTGGCGGGATGCCGAAACCTTCGTGTGCGGCCCTGCGCCGCTGATGGACGCCGTCCGCGCCCGCTTCGAGCAGGAAGGCCGGCTCGAACGCCTGCACCGGGAGGCGTTCACGCTCGCGTTCCCCGCCTCCAGCCCGGGCGCCGGCGCGTGCGGCACCGTTCGCTTCCAGCGCAGCGGCGTGCAGATCGACGCCGACGGACGCACGCTGCTGGAGCTCGCCGAGGCCGCCGGATTGCGCCCCGCCTCCGGCTGCCGCATGGGCATCTGTCACACCTGCATCCGCCACATGGCGGAGGGCACGGTGCGGGATCTGCGCACCGGCGTCACCCGCACCGCCGTCGACACCGACGTTCAGCTCTGCGTGCACGTCCCGAGCGGCGACGTGCTCCTCGATCTCTGACCCGCCGCGAGGCAAGGAGTCGCCATGACGAGCGCCCTCGATCGATCGCAGCGCCACGAGTTCCCCGAGGCCGACGCCCGGCCCGAGAGCAGCCCGGCGCTGCGCCACCACCTCACACCCGAGCAGGTCGAGGAGCTCGGTGCCGCGCTCGACGCGATCCGCCTGCGCATCCTCACCGAGCTCGGCCAGGAAGACGTCGACTACATCCGCAACGTCATCCGCTGGCAGCGGGGCCTCGAGGTCGCGGGCCGCGGCATGCTGCAGCTCGCGCTGCTGCCGCCCTTCTGGCTCGGCGGCGTCGTCGCCCTGTCGCTGGCGAAGATCCTCGACAACATGGAGATCGGCCACAACGTGATGCACGGCCAGTACGACTGGACCGGCGACGTCAGCCTCTCCTCGGGTGGGTTCGAGTGGGACACCGTCTGCCCCGCGGACCAGTGGCGTCACTCCCACAACTTCATGCATCACACCTTCACGAACATCGCGGGCAAGGATCGCGATCTGGGCTACGGCGTGCTGCGGATGAGCGAGCGCCAGGCGTGGAGCCCGCGCGATCTCGGCAACCCGGTGTACGCGCTGCTGCTGGCCGGGCTCTTCCAGTGGGGCGTGATGCTGCACGACCTCGAGGTGGAGCGCATCGCGAGCGGAGAGCGCGGCTGGAACGAGGTGCGCCCGCTCGTTAAGGGCATGGCCCGCAAGGCCGGCCGCCAGACCCTCAAGGACTACGTGTTGTTCCCCCTGCTCTCCGGACCGTCGTTCCTCGCCAACCTGCTCGGCAACGCCACCGCCAACCTGACGCGCAACCTCTGGGCCTTCACGATCATCTTCTGCGGCCATTTCCCCGACGGCGTCGAGGAGTTCGCGCTCGAGGAGACGCTCGGCGAGACGCGCGGCGAGTGGTACCTGCGACAGCTCCTCGGCTCGGCGAATCTCAGCGGCGGGCCCCTGTTCCACATCCTGTCCGGCAACCTGAGCTTTCAGATCGAGCATCATCTCTTCCCCGACCTGCCCGCGCGGCGGTACGCCGAGATCGCCGAGGAGGTGCGCGCCCTCTGCGAGAAGTACGGGCTCCCGTACCACAGCGGCGGGCTCGGGCAGCAGTTCGGTAGCGTCGTTCGCAAGATCGTCCGCTTCGCCCTTCCCAGCCGCGGGTAGCCCCATGAGGAACCCCTTCGGCGCGGTGCGGCATGCAGAGGGGGCGGGCGAGTCGGCGAACGGGGGATGGCGCGTGTCGCTCAACCGCCTGATCTGGCGTGCCCACATCTTCAGCGCGGGCTCGCTGGTCGTCTGGGTGGAGAAGCTGCGGCCGAACCGCGGCTACGGCCAGCGGATCTTCTCCGCGTCGGCGCGGCTGGCGAACCGCCTCGTCGGCATCCGGGTCGAAGCGATCGGGCGGGGCAAGCTGGATCCGAAGCAGGGCTACGTCTTCACCCCGGATCACCGCAGCCACGCCGACATCACCGCGCTGATGGCCGCGTTCCCTGCGGTACGCTTCGCCGCCAAGCGGGAGCTGTTCGACGAGCCCGTGCTCGGGAAGGCGATGCGCGCGGTAGGCATGATCCCGATCGACCGAGGCAACCCGGCGCTCGCCAGGCGGACGCTCGACGAGGCCGCCGCGAAGCTCGGGAAGACCGTGTCGCTCGTGATCTTCCCCGAGGGCACGCGCGCCCCGGCGGGCCAGATGCTTCCCTTCAAGGCGGGCGCCTTCGTGGTCGCGATCGAGCAGCAGGTGCCGGTGGTCCCGGTCGCCATCCACAACTCGGCCCACGTGATGCCCGCCCACGGCTACCTCTCCATCCTCGGCGGGCGTGTCGTGGTCGAGATCCTCGACCCGATCCCGACCGACGACCTCACCCTGGGGGATCGCCACGCGCTGAAGGAGCGGGTGCGCGATGCGTTGCTGCGAGCTCTTCGTCCCGAGGACGGCGGAGTCGCCGATCGACAGGACCTGGGATCCTTCGCCGGCCACGCCTGGGGCGTGCGGGACGCGACCGACGCCGCCCGGACCGCGCCGCGATGAGACCGAACGTCACGGTGATCGGCGCGGGATCCTGGGGAACGACCCTCGCATCCCTGTGCGCCCGGCGCGGCCCGACCCTGATCTGGGCGCGCGAGGACGAGGTGGTCGCGGAGATCAACGCGCACCACTCCAACAGCGTCTACCTGAAGGGGTTTGAGCTGCCGGCCGAGCTGCGCGCCACGCGGTCGATGCAGGAGGCGCTGCAGCCCGCCGAGGTCGTGGTGATGGCCGTGCCGTCACCCTGGTTCCGCTCGGTGCTCGAGCAGGCCGCCCCCTTCGTGCGGCCCTCGCTGCCCGTGCTGAGCGTCGCCAAGGGATTCGAGCCGGAGTCGCTGCTGCGCATGACGGAAGTGATCGCCCAGCTCCTCCCCGACAACCCGCGCGCGGTGCTGTCCGGGCCGAACCTGGCGCGCGAGGTGATGGCGGGCTACGCGGCGGGCGCCGTGGTGGCGTGCCGCGACGCGGACGTCGCGAAGCGCCTGCAGGGAGTCTTCGACGGCGGCCTGTACCGCGTCTACACCGGTCACGACGTCGTGGGCGTCGAGGTGGCGGCCGCGCTGAAGAACCCGATCGCGATCGCCGCGGGCATGGCCGACGGTCTGGGCGTGGGCGACAACACGCGGGCCCTCGTCATCTGTCGCGGCCTTGCCGAGCTCACCCGGCTCGGCGTCGCCATGGGCGGCGAGGAGCGCACCTTCGCGGGCCTCGCCGGGCTCGGGGACCTGCTCGCCACCTGCATCAGCAAGCTCAGCCGGAACCGGTACGTCGGAGAGCAGCTCGGGAAGGGCCGCAAGCTCGACGACATCATCGGGGAGATGCGCATGGTGGCCGAAGGCATCCACAACTGCAGCGTCGTCCTGGAGCTGGCCGCGCGCCACGGCGTCGAGATGCCGATCACGCGGGAGATCGAGCGAGTCGTGCGCGGCGAGTCCACCGCCGTCGAGGCCTTCCGAGGCCTCGTCCAGGACCCAGCGGGTTCCGAGACCCTCTGATGGCGCTGCGCCTCAGTGGTCGGGCGCCTTGACCGGGCGACCGCCGGGTCGGGCGGGTCGGAATTGGTGATAGGATGCCCCGAGAGGAGATCCTGCCATGACTGCCCACCGCGCTTCGCTCGCCGCATTCGCCGTGCTCGGGATCCTGCTCGGGACGCCGCTCGCCGCTCTCGCCAAGGACGTGTGCCTCCTCGACACCGCGGGCGATTCCTGGATCTTCCAGAAGGTCAAGAAGTTCAAGACCGGCCGGGCGGTGCCCCTGAGCGGCCTCTACATCACGGGCGGCGAGACCTTCCCGGTGCATGGCATGGCCGTTCTCCGGCCCGGCGGAAACGTCGAGGCGGGGGTCCTGGTGCACGCGATGTCGGGCGGCGCCTTCACCGGGCACAACTTCACCGCGAGCATGCAGGTCACGACCGGTCTCGAGGGCACGGGTGGACTCGACAGCGACGGCGACTACGTCCTGAACGCGGGGGCCTACGGCTGGTCGGCGGTCGACTGCGCCACGCTCAGCATTCCCTGACCCGTCCGGAATCACCGGATCCAACGGATCGGGCGCCACTCCGACGGTCTCCGGGAGCTTCCGCTGACCCTCGACGCCATCCTCGATCGCATCCTGGTGCCGCGCCCGAACGGAAGCGAGGCGCTCGAGGAGGTGGCGCGGTTCCTCCGCGGCTCCCTCGAGGCGGCGGGGGCTCGAGTCGAGCTCCAGGAGTTCGTCGCGACGCCCCACGGCTTCGCGCTCTGCTGGGCGGTGCTGCTGCTGACGATGCTCGGCTGGGCGGCGGCGATCGCGACCCGCCGGCACGCGCTGGCCCTGGCGCTCGCCCTGGCCGTGCCGGCCCTGCTCTTCGCCGAGTTCGAGGCCCTGCGTTCGCCGGTGAGCGGGCTCTGGGCGGTGACGGAGCGCAACGTGATCGGGACGTTCCCGGGCCGGCCGGATGGACCGCTGCTGGTGTTCACCGCGCACTACGACACGACGACCCACTTCGGCGACCACCGCGACTGGGCCACCTGGGGCTGGCGCATGGCGCCCGCCCTCGGCGCGGCGATCGCGCTCTCGCTCCTCGCCTCGCTGCGCGGCCTCCGCGCCCGCGCGCCGCTGCCTCGCTGGCTGACGCTTCCCGTTGCGGCAGGCGTGCTGGTGCCCTTCGCTGCCATGGCCTGGTTCCAGGCGGCGGGCCCGCTGCTCCGGGCGCCGTGCCCCGGCGCGGTGGACAACGGCGGCTCGGTGGCCGCGCTGCTCCGCCTCGCCGAACGCCTCGCAGCCCGCCCTGCGGGCTCGGCAGCGGAGGTGCGCATCGTCTTCGTCGCCGCGGAAGAGGAGCGCGCGCTCGGCTCGCGCGCCTACGCCCGCGCGTTGGATCGCGAGCGGCCGCTCGCCATCGTGAACCTCGAGGCGGTCGGCACCTCCGCGCCCCTCGCCTTCGTGCCCGAGGATGGCTTCGACTTGCGTCGCTTCGACAGCCCGGCCTGGCTGATCGAGCTGCTGGGCGACGCCGCCGCGGACCTCGGCCGGTCCGCACCCGCGCGCCGGCCGCTCCCGCCTGGAACCCTCACCGACGGGCGGAGCTTCCTCGCCGAGGGCCTGCCGGCCGTCACGGTCTGGTCGGCGGAGGACGAGAGCTTTGCTCCCTATCTCCACTCGGCGGGCGACTCGCGCGAGCGTCTCTCGCCCGAGGCGCTCGAGGCGACCGTCGACCTGCTGGAGGCGCTCGTGCGCCGCGTCGACCGCGAGCCCGCGATCCCGACCGGAGCCGGTACGGACGCGACCCCCCTACGCCGACGCCTGAGAAGCCTCGGCGAAGGAAGCGACCAGGATCTCGACGATCTCGTCGACCTCGCTGCGCGTCGTCACCAGCGGCGGCGCGAGCGCCACGTTCTCCCAGAGCGCGCGCAGGATGAGGCCTCGCTGCCACGCGGCCTGCGCGACGCGGGCCGGAAACTGCATCGGCCTGCCCCCCACCGGCTCGCGGGTGCCGGGGTTCGCGGTCTCGATCGCCGCGAGCATCCCGATCCCGCGCAGGTCGGCGACGAGCGGGTGGCCGGCGAAGGCCTCGCGGAGGGAGGTCAGCAGGTAGGCGCCGACCTCGCGCGCATTCTCCACGAGACCCTCGCGCTCGATGATGTCGAGGTTGGCCAGCGCGGCCGCGCAGCAGGCCGGATGGTTGTTGTAGGTGAGCCCGCCCATGAAGGGGAAGCCCTGCGGGCCCAGGTCGCGCAGCGTCTGGTACACCCGGCTCGACAGGGCGACGCCGCCGAGGGGCAGGTAGCCGCTGGTCAGACCCTTCGCGATCGACACGAGGTCCGGCTGGATGCCCCAGTGCTCCATGCCGAACCAGCGTCCGGTGCGGCCGAAGCCCGTGATGACTTCATCGAGGATCAACAGGATGTCGTGCTCGCGGCAGATGGCCTCGAGGCGCGGCCAGTAGCCGTCCGGCGGCGGGATGATCCCCCCGGTGCCGAAGACCGGCTCCGCGATCACGGCGGCCACCGTGTCGGGGCCTTCGCGCTCGATCACGGCGGCGACGTCGTCGGCGCAGGCGAGGTTACAGGACGGGAACGTCTTGCCAAGGTCGCAGCGGAAGCAGTAGGGGCCCGCCGCAGAGACGTGGAGCGGATCCGGCGCGGCGAAAACGTGGTAGACGAAGATCTGCGTGGCGCTCGCGGCGGCGCGCGTGATGCCGTGATACGAGTGCTGGCGCGATACGATCTTGGTGCGCCCGGGGCGGCCCTTCACGGCCTGGTACATGCGCGCCAGACGGAAGTTGGTCTCGTTGGCGTCGGAGCCGCCGCTCGTGAAGAGGAAGTGGTCGAGCGCCCGATCCGCCGGGAACAGGCGGGAGAGCCGCTCGGCGAGCTCGATGGCGGGCCGGGTCGAGAAATCCCAGAAGGCCGGATAGTAGGCGATCGCGCTCATCTGCCGGGCCACGGCCTCCGAGATCTCGCTGCGGCCATGCCCGACGTTGATGTTGAACAGGCCCGAGAAGCCGTCGATCACGGTGCGCCCGTCACCGGTGAAGAGCCGGATGCCCTTCCCCCCCGTGATCACGCGCGGGCCCTTCTTCTCGTGGGCCCGGAACTCGGTGACCGGGTGGAGGAGATGCGCGCGGTCGAGGTCCTCGAGCGTGGAAATCGCGATCGTCATGGAGCTCTCCTCGGCGGAAGCGAGGCGCCGTCGTGATGGCTCGGCGGGGGGAGGGTCGAGGCCAACGACGACAGCGTAGCAATCTGCCGCAGGCCCGGGCCGGTCCTGGCGGCGCGCGGTGGTGTACCTTCCAAGCACAGGTCCCGGGACCGCCGCTTCGCGGCGCGGGAATCGGCCGTGACGAAGACGCACTACGAACGGCTGTCGGCGCTCGACGCACACTTCCTCGACCTCGAGGACGAAGGCGTGCACATGCACGTCGCAGTGCTGCTGATCTGTGACGCCGGGCCGCTCATGGGCGACGCAGGCCTCCTCGACGCCGAGCGGATTCGGAGCTTCCTCGGCGCGCAGCTCGGGGGGATCCCGCGCTACCGCCAGCGCCTGGCGCGGATTCCGGTGGAGCGACATCCAGTCTGGGTGGACGACCCGAGCTTCAACCTCCAGTACCACGTGCGCCACGTCGGCCTGCCGCAGCCGGGTGACGAGCGGCAGCTCAAGCGTCTGATCGGCCTGCTGATGTCGCAGAAGCTCGACCACACGAAGCCGCTGTGGGAGATGTGGGTGATCGAGGGGCTCGAGGGCGATCGCTTCGCGATCCTCGCCCGCTGCCACCACTGCATGGTGGACGGCATCGCCGGCGTGGGCGTGCTGCGCGTGCTGCTGCGGCCCGAGGCCGATCCGTCGTTCCGGCCCGCGCCGCGTTGGCGGGCGCGACCCGCGCCGGGTCGCGCTCAGCTCGTCAGCGAAGCATTCGCTCGCCGCGTCCGCGAGCCCCTCGACCTGGCGGGCGCCGCGCGCCGCGCTCTCGAGAACCCCTCGCGCGCGCTGCGCGCGGCGTGGGAGGCGACGCTCGGTCTCGGCGAGTCTCTGACCGCCCTGCGCTCGGCCTCACCGACCTTCCTCAACCCCGAGCACGTCGGCCCGCACCGGAGGATGGACTGGCTGCGCCTCGACCTCGCGTCGCTCAAGGACGTCCGGCACCGTCTCGGCGGCACGCTGAACGACGTGGTGCTGGCAACCGTCGCCGGCGCCCTGCGGCGCTACCTGCGCGACCATCGCGTCGCGCTGAGGGATCTGGACTTCCGGGTCATGTGCCCCGTGAGCGTGCGCCACTCCGGGGCCGGCGACGCGCTTGGTAACCGCGTGGTCATGCTGGTCGCCGCGCTCCCCGTGGACGAGCGCAACCCCCGCCGGCGCCTGGAGCGCGTGATCGCGACCACTCGAGAGCTCAAGGCATCGCGCGTGCCGCGGGGCTCCGAGCTGATCGAGGACATCGCCGACTGGACGACCACCGCGGTCGTCACCGAGACGATCCGCCTCGCCCTGCGCCTGCGCGCCTTCAACATGATCGTGACCAACGTTCCCGGCCCGCCGCTGCCGCTCTACCTGCTCGGCGCCCGCGTGCTCGAGACGTTCCCCTTCGTGCCGCTCTACGAGAACCAGGCCCTCGGCATGGCGCTGCTCAGCTACTCGGGTGACTTGTTCTGGGGGCTCACCGCGGACTGGGATCGAGTCGCGGATCTCCACGACGTGGCCGTCGGGCTCAGCGAGTCGTTCGAGGAGCTTCGCAAGGCGACCTGAGCGCGCGCGCGGCGTCGAGTGAGCCGCGGAACACCGCCGGCCGGCGCGGTCAGCACCTCTCGTCTGCGAGCTTCCTCAGCTCCCCGATCGCGTCGACGAAGCCATTCGTGACGTCCTCGAGGTCGGGCACCATCTCCTTGCACGCCATCGCCCCGATGCACAGCCGGTCCAGCGTGCTCAGCACCGTCACGTTGAGGCCCGAGCCCTGCTGCACGGGGCCGAGCGGAAAGATCCGGAGCGCCCTGGCGCCGCCACAGTAGAGCGGAACCGCCGGCCCGGGCAGGTTCGAGATCACGAGGTTCCAGAGGAACGGGAGGCGGTCGGCGAGGTGGGTCGAGGAGTAGAGCTCCACCGCCTGGGTGAGCAGCCACGGCGCGGTGAGGTTCGTGAGGACATCGGAGAACTTCTGGAACACGTCCGGGCCGAGCTGGCCGTGCGCCGCCTTCGCGCGGCGCGTCTCGGCGCGGATCTCCATGAGGCGTTCGACCGGGTCGTCGATCTGGACCGGCAGATGCACGAGGATCATCGACACCCGGTTGCCGGGCTCTTCTTCGCCCTCGGTCCGCACCGCGACGGGCACGTTGGCTACGAGCGGACGCCCGGGAAGGCTGTCGTGCTCGAGCAACCACGACCGCAAAGCCGCGCAGCTCGCTGCGAGCACCACGTCGTTGATCGTCGTGCCGAACGCACGCTTGATGGTCTTGAGGTCGTCGAAAGCGACGTCGGCGAAGGCCACGGATCGGTGGGGGGTGAGCGAACCGTTGAAGGGCGTCGCCGGCGCTTCGAAGAGCCTCGCAGCGCCGTCCGGGCCGCCGCCGCGTGCCGCCGCGCGTACCATCGTCGTGGCGACGTCGGCGATCGCCCGGATCGCGTGGAGCGGCCTCGTGGCGAGCGAGCGCACGGTGTCGGCCGCGAGCCACGCGAGCGACGGCTCCGCGTCGGGCGTCCACTCCGCTGCCGGGGACGGCACCGTGCGGATCTCGGGCGTGGGGTCGAAGAGACGGCCGAGCAGGAGCGCCACGACCCGGCCGCCGTCCATGGCGGCGTGATGGACCTTGATGACGATGGCGACCTTCCCGCCCTCGACCCCTTCGACGAGCAGCATCTCCCAGAGCGGCTTCGACCGTTCCAGGGGACGGCTCGCGAAGTCGCCGACGAGCTCCGCGAGCTCGCGCACGCTGCCGGGAGTGGGGATGGCGACGCGGCGCAGATGGTTGTCGAGGTCGAAGTCCGGATCCTCGATCCAGTGCGGGTCGCCGAGCCCGAGAGGACCCTCGACGAGACGGCGCCGAAGCGGCGCGAGCAAGTGCATCCGCTCTTCGAGGACGCGTCGCATCACTTCGAACAACGTCGCATCAGGCGGCGGCTCCAGGACGACGACCCCCATGGTGTGCATGGGCATCTCCGGGGTCTCGGCGTAGAGCATCCCCGCATCGAGACTGGAGACACGCTGCATCGCAGCCTACCCCTCGGATCCGGGGGTCACCGGTCGACCGCGGAAGCGGCCTTCACGGGTCCTCGGGCTGCCCAGGCTGCTCGGGGCCGACGCGGTACGGCCGCATCATTTCGTTGTCCTCGTGCTCGACGATGTGGCAGTGCCAGACGAACTGGCCCGGCGTCCGGAAGATGGCACGGACCCTCGTCACCTGGCCGGGGTAGGCGATGACCGTGTCCTTGAAGCCCGTCTCCCACGGCTCGGGCGGCGTCGGCGGCGTACTCGTGTCCACCTGCACCGTCCGCGTCGACTCTTCGACGAAGATCGGCTGGCGGTTCACCACCTCGAACGTGACCTCGTGGATGTGCATGGGGTGCGCGTCGACCGTCGCGTTGTAGAGCTCCCAGATCTCGGTCGCACCGACGTCCGGGTTCTCGGTGACCGGATCTTCCCACCGGAGGGCCGTCCAGGCGCCGGGACCCGCATTGGGGTCGCCCTCCACCGTGCCGAGCCGCGTCTCGGCCGGAGCGTCCTCGAAGAAGTGCGACACTTCCTCGAGCAGAGCGAGCGGCCGGATCCGCGTGGCCGCCGGCAGGGGGGCGACCGCCGGGAGAGACAGGAACTGCAGCGGTGTCGTGTCGTCCACGTCCACGGCGGACCCGACACGGAACTCCATGACCTGCCCCGTCGAGTCCGGGTCGGCGACCGGGAAGTCGACACCGGGCACGCCGCCTCCGAAGGGCTCGTCGGGGCCGACGTTGGCCAGGACGTAGCGCCCGACAGGCACGTTGGTGAAATCCGCGATCACGTCGGCGCGCTCCGCGGGACCCAGGATGAGCCTGTTGCGATTGACCGCAGTCAGGTTCACCGGCTCGGCCAGAAAGCCTCCTTCGTTTCCGATCTGCCAGACCTCGACGCCCGGGACGTTGCCGAAGTCCAGGATCAGGAAGCGGGAGTCGCAGCCGTTGAGCAGGCGGAAACGGTAGCGCCGCTGCTCCACGTTCAGGAAGGGCCAGACGTTCCCGTTGACCATGATCGTGTTGCCGAAGAACTCGGGATTCCAGATCGGCGAGACGTCGGTGTCGGGAATGTAGGGCCCGGCGACCCCGTCGAAGAATGCGCGCGTGTCCGGGTAGAAGAGCGAGCCATCGGCGTTGAACGAGCGGTCCTGGATGGCGATCGGGATCTCGCGGTACGGCTTGTTGCCGCGGTCGCCTTCGCGGGGCGCGGGGCCGGGGAGCGCCGCGGGCTCCCCCGTCCTGCCGTCGAGCGCCGCGTCGTGGGGGCCGCCCCGGATGAGGTAGAAGCCCGCCGGGCCCGCGTACACGTTGAGGCGCGTCATGCCAAGCGTGTGGTCGTGATACCAGGCGGTCGAAGCCCGTTGGCCGTTCGGGTACTGGAAGGTCGCCGAGCCGGGGCTCCAGCGGACGTCGAACTTCGCGGCGGCCTTCCCGGCGAAGAAGTCATACCAGGTGCCCGTGGTGGCATAACCGGACGGGAGGTCGTTGGCTGCCGGCAGGTACCAGGCCTCGGCGTAGCCGTCGCTCTCGTCGCCTACGCCGGACGAGCCATGGACGTGGGTGACCATCGGCACGGGCCCGGTGTAGGGGCCGGGGGTGGCCTCGAACTCCGGGCGCATGTCACGGCCGTCCAGCCCGCCGGGCGGATTGGCCCAGTGGAGGGTCGGATCGACCGGGAGCAGGTGGGGCAGGTAGCGGCCGTCGGCGTCGACGAGCTCGTTGATCCACTTGATGCGGACCGGCCTGCGCCAGGTCGCCTCGATGGTCAGCGAAGGCGCATTGAATACGGCGCCGGGCACGCTAGCCGAACCGTAGCCCCACACCGAGGTCGCAGGGAAGCCGGCGGGCAGGATCTGCTGCTGAAACTGGCGGACGGCGATCTCGTAGTAATCGGCGTTCTTGCCGCCCTTGAGGTTGATCCTGCCGCTCTTCGGCATCACGGGCGGAACGAGCAGCGGCGTCGCGTACTTCGGGATCGTGGTCGGGTCGAGCGTGCCGCCCGGCAGCGGCAGCGCCAGGACGCGGCCTCCACCGAAGCGGGCGATCAGGAAGGTGCCGGCGCTGGTGACACTCAGCTTGAGAAGGGCGCGTCGCGTGAGCACGGCGGTGTCCGCCTCGTGTCGCCCCCTTCGACCAGAATATCACGAAGCTCGTCGTCGCGCGGAGGGCTCATGGCCCCGGAGGGACGCCAGGGCCGGCGCGGCGTTCGGCCCGGCGTCGAGACGCGGTACGCTCGGTGAATCGCCGAGAACGGACCCCACCGCGGCTTCTTCGACCTCTGGTCGCTCGTCTACGACGCGCCCTGGGTGCAGCGCCTCACCTACCGGCCGGGACAGGATGCGGTGGTCGCTGCGCTCGCTGCGTCTCCGCCGGAACGCATCCTCGACGTCGGCTGCGGTACCGGACAGCTCACTGCCCGGCTCGGGCGCGAGCTGCCGGAAGCCTCTGTCGTCGGCTGCGACTTCTCGCGCGGCATGCTCGCGCGCGCGCGCGGGCGGAGCCGGGCCGCGCACTGGGTGCAGGCCGACGCGCAGCGGCTTCCCTTCCCCGCCGGCCACTTCGACGCCCTGGTCTCGACCGAGGCGTTCCATTGGTTTCCCGATCCCGACGCCGCGCTCGGCGAGTTCCACCGCGTGCTCGCGCCGGGCGGGCGGCTGCTCGTCGCCCTGGTGAATCCGCCGCTCGAGTGGATGAGCGACGCCAGTCAGCTCGGCTCGCGACTCGTCGGCGAGCCGTTCCGCTGGCCGACGCGGAGCGCCATGCGCCGCATGGTCGAGAGCGCGGGCTTTCGCGTCGAGACGCAGCGGCGCATCTTCCGGCTGCCCGCGCCGTTCAGCTTTCCTACGGTGCTCACGGCGGCCGTGCGCGAGCCGGACAGCCCTGCGGGCTGAGCCGACGGATCCTAGGGGTCCTGCGCGCCGGGCTTGCCGAGGTTCAGCGTGTAGGAGACCCGGCCGCGGACGATCCCCGCCTCGCGAAACCCCGCGCTCGCGGCGAGCGCCCGGACGCGCGTCACGCGCTGGTAGTGGGGGTCGGGCAGCACCTCGGTGATCGACAAGACGCCACCCGGGCGAAGGGCCCGGTGGATCTCCTGGAGCGCGGCGGCCTTGTCCGGGATCTCGCCCAGCACCGTGATCAGCAGGGCGACGTCGAACGCGCTCTCGGGCAGCTTGCCCTCGCCGAGCCCCGCTTCGACGACCTCTACGTTCGTGAGCCGATGGGTCGCGAGGCGCTCGCGCAGCCTCGCCAACATGGCCGGCTGGACGTCGACGGCGACGACGGCGCCCGCAGGCCCGACACGAACGGCGGCGGGGAGGGTGACGCGCCCGGGCCCACAGCCCGCATCGAGCACGCGCATGCCGGGCCGTACGCCCGCGCGCTCGAGGACCGTCGCGGCGCCGGCCACCGCCTCGAAGTACGGGTTCTCGAGCAGCGGGACCAGCCAGGCAGGACAAGGCCAGCCGGCCCACCGCCAGGTCAGGCCGAGGGCGACGATCAGCGCGAGCGCGAGGAGCGCGGTCGTCAGGAAGGTCCCTCCTCTGGACTCGACGTCAGTCCGTGCAGCCCTTCTGCGAACGCGCGCAGACGCGTGACGGCGTCGGGCAGGTGGAGGAGGAAGCCCATGTGGCTGCCCGGGTACCACTGGATCCGGGGCTTGCCCCAGCGTTTCCACATCTGCCGCACCACCTCGGGGCGGAAGAAGCGGTCGTCGTCGGCCGCGAACAGGTGGATGCGCTCGGGCGGGATCGCCGGGCGCAGTCCGTTCCAGCCGATGCGGTCCGTGAAGGCAGCGACGTCTCGCGGAGCCCACCCGAACCGGGCGAGGTCGGCGCGCATCGCGCCGAGGACGGGGGCGTCGGCCACGAGCGCGCCGAGGTCCATGTGAGCGATGAAGGGCGCCGCGAAAGAGAACCCCGGCTCGACGCAGGTGAGCGCGGCGGCGAGGGCGCCTCCCAGCGAGAGGCCGACGACACCCACGGGCGCGGAGGACTCGCTGCGCATCCACGCCAGCAGCGCGCGCGCATCGAGGATCGTCTGCCGTACGGATTCGATGCTGCGCACGAGATCGGCCGTCCAGTAGAGCTCGCCATCGATGCGCGAGCCGCGGGGCTTCCTGCGTCCGTGATAGGGCGGCTGCAGCTGGACGACCTCCATATCCAGCATACGCGCCATCGTGGCGAGCAGGGCCACCTCCTCGAGCATCGTCTCGGGCTGCATGTAGCCGTGGATGTAGAGCAGCCTCGGCCGGTCGGGAGCGGTGCCCAGGCGCCAGATGCGCCGCGCGTACACGGTCTGGATGCGGCGCCGTCGCTGGTGGTAGTAGCGCTGGAAGTCGGGCTCGAGCGGCTGATGGAGCGACTGGAAGATCAGGTCCTCGCTCTCGAGGCCGGCGACGCGCCAGCGGCGACGGCGCGTCACGTCGGGCACGCGCTCCGGAGCGGGGAAGAGGCCCCCGATCCCGACGGTCTCGTAGACGCCGAGCCGGTCGAGCGTGTTGCGGACGCGGGGCCGCGCCACCTGGAGGATGCGCGCCAGCGCACCGGTGACCTCGTCGAGGTGGGGGAGTTCGGGCATCAACGAGAAGGGTACTCCGCGTCCTGCGCGATGTTCGCGCGCCCTGCCCCTGGCGAGCACCGGCGGCGGAGAACCTGGGGGGAAGATCGACCCAGTCACGATGCCGGCGGAGGCGTTGCGCCCCAGCGTCGCTCTCTCTGCGCCTCCACCACCGGCTTCGCCCGGCACGCGCTTTGCTCTACGTTCCCCGGACGATCGGGTGACGGAGCTCCCGGCCAAACGATGATTCGCTGGTGTGCCTACTGCCAACGCTACCAGGGGGAGGTCGAGCCCTACGACGACTACTCCGTGACGCACACCATCTGCGAGGCCTGCGAGGCACGGGGTGCGTACCTGAGCAAAGAGCCGCCCTCCCTCGAGTCCATCCGGCTCTTTCTCGGGCGGCTCGCTCGCATCGGAACCGGCCCGGGGCCGACGGCTGCGGAGCTCGTCGCGCAGGGGGCGGCCCTGGGGCTCGAACCGGACGACCTGCTGCTGGGCGTCGTGCAGCCGGTGCTGCACCGGATCGGCGAGCGCTGGGCGCGGGCGGAGGCGACGATCGCCGAAGAGCACCGCGTCACGGCTTTGTGCTCCGCACTGATCGAGCGGATCGCCGAGACGGATCCGAACGTCGCGGCTCTGCGGCAGGCGCAGCGACCCGACGCTCTGCTGGTGGTCGCCGAGGGCAACGATCACACGCTCGGCATTCAGATCCTCGAGGCGCTCCTGATCCGGAGCCGCATCTCGACGTTCACCCTCTATCCGGGATTGCCGCCCGAAGAGACCGTTCGGCTCGCTCGCTCGCTCTCGCCCCGCGTGGTCGCGATCAGCGCCGCGCTGCCGGAGCAGCTCGAGCCGGCGTTGCAGGTCGCCCGTCGTCTCGCCGACTCGCCGCCGGACGAGCGCCCGCTGGTCGTCGTCGGAGGGCTCGCGCTGCGAGGCGACCGCTCGCTTCCGGCGGGCGCGCCGCTGGTTCCCTGTCGAGATCCGCGCGCGCTGCTCGAGCTCGCATCCCGCCCGCGGGGGGCGCCCGGCGCCGCTTCCTCAGGAAACGATCAGTCGCTTGCGATCAGCTCGGAAGCCAGCACCGGCAGCTCGGACAGGATCGTGAGGTGACCGTGCCCCGGGAGCGCGCGGAACTGGGCGCCCAGTATCGACGCCGCGGTGTGCGGCGCTCGCTGACAGGACGGCCTCTCCGCCTGCGCTCGCCAGCGAGAGAGCGTCGGGCTCCGGCAGGTCGAAGCCCGAGCCCGTGAGGAATCCGCTGCCATCGCGAGGAGCGCCGTCACGCGCTCGGGCAGCAGGGCCGCGCAGCCGACCGCGTAGGGGCCGCCGGACGAGTGACCGGCGACGGCGAAGCGGCCGATCGCGAGCGCATCGGCGAGCGCCGCGACGTCTCCCGGCCAATCGTCAACGCGCGGCCGGGCTGTCGCGAGGACCACCCGTAGCCTGGGCCGTCGGGACACGCCGAGTCCCGCCCGGTCCGCCTCTAGAAACCAACCTGTGTCATGCGCTCCCTCGCCGCGGTCCGACGACCCGCGAGACCTGCAGGCGGGGCCGAGGCTTGCTTTGTAGAAAATGCGCGACGTGAGTTCGCCTGCGCGCCGATCGCCCCTCGGCGCGCGGGCACACGGGTTGCAAAAGCTCTGCGTGCCGCTCGCCCTCCCCCTCGCGGCAACGGAGCCGACCCCGCCATGGCAACGAAGAAGAAGAACGGACGATCGACGGCCCGAGCGAAGAACGGCAAGAAGACGAGCTCGCGGAAGACGGTGAGCTCTCCCTCGGGGCCGCGCGGCCCGTCGACGGGGGGCTCCGACCCCTGGATGGAGAAGCAGGAAGGCGCCGAGGCGATGGCCGAGGCGATGCCGCACAACGAGGGCAAGGCGCTCGAGTACGGCGACGCCGCCCGCGAGCCTCACGAGGGCCGCACCAGCGAGCCGCCGAGCCCCCTGGCCACCGCGAGCACGCTCAGCGAGGTCCAGGGCTCGGACAAGACCGGCTCGGCGGCCCCGCGCGGGCTGAACCCCGGCAACGCCCCGCTCGACATGGTTCGCGTCGACTCCGAGGGACGTCGGCTCAGCACCAACCAGGGAGTTCCGCTGGCGGACAACCAGCACTCCCTGAAGGCCGGCCTGCGCGGCCCGGCGCTCCTCGAAGACTTCATCCTGCGCGAGAAGATCACCCACTTCGACCACGAGCGGATCCCCGAGCGCGTCGTCCACGCGCGCGGCTCGGCCGCCCACGGCACCTTCGAGTGCTACGAGCCGCTCGGCGAGCTCACGCGGGCCTCGCTGTTCGCCGAGGCGGGCAAGCGGACGCCGGTGTTCGTGCGCTTCTCGACCGTGATCGGCGAGCGCGGCTCCGCCGACACGGTGCGCGACGTGCGGGGCTTCGCCGTCAAGTTCTACACCGACGAAGGCAACTGGGACCTCGTCGGCAACAACATGCCGGTGTTCTTCATCCAGGACGCCATGAAGTTCCCGGATCTCATCCACGCCGCGAAGCCGGAGCCCCACTTCGCGATGCCCCAGGCGGCGACCGCCCACGACACGTTCTGGGACTTCGTGTCGCTGATGCCGGAGTCGACCCACATGCTGATGTGGGCGATGTCGGACCGGGCCCTGCCGCGCAGCTATCGGATGATGCAGGGCTTCGGCGTCCACACCTTCCGCTTCGTGAACGAGGCGGGCGAGTCGTGCTTCGTGAAGTTCCACTGGGAGCCGGTCGCGGGCACCCACTCCCTCGACTGGGACGAGGTCGTCAAGATCGCGGGCGCGGATCCCGACTACAACCGCCGGGACCTCTGGGAGGCGATCGAAGCGGGGGCCTACCCGGAGTGGGAGCTGGGCATCCAGGTGTTCAGCGAACAGCAGGCCGAAGGCTTCAGCTTCGACGTGCTCGACGCGACGAAGCTCGTGCCCGAAGAGCTCGTGCCCGTGCGCCGCATCGGGAAGATGGTGCTGGACCGCAACCCCGACAACTTCTTCGCCGAAACCGAGCAGGTGGCGTTCTGCGCCGCGCACGTCGTGCCGGGCATCGACTTCAGCAACGATCCGCTGCTGGCCGGGCGCATCCACTCCTACCAGGACACCCAGCTGCTGCGGCTCGGCGGCCCCAACTTCCACGAGATCCCGATCAACGCGCCGCTGGCGCAGGTCCACAACAACCAGCGCGATGGCTTCCATCGCCAGGCGATCCATCGGGGGCGCGTCTCCTACGAGCCGAACTCGCTCGGCGGCGGCTGCCCCTTCCAGGCGGGCGCTGCGGGTTTCAGCTCCTTCGCCGAGCCGATCCGGGAGGACAAGGTCCGGGGCAAGCCCGAGAAGTTCGCCGACCACTACACCCAGGCGACGCTGTTCTGGAATAGCCAGACCCCGATCGAGAAGGCGCACATCGTGCGCGCCTACCGCTTCGAGCTCACCAAGGTGCAGACGGTCGCGGTGCGCCAGCGGGTGGTGTCGATGCTCGCGAACGTGGCCGAGGATCTGGCCCGTGCGGTCGCGGACGGCCTGGGGCTGGACCTGCCGGCTCCGATGCCCAGGGCGCTCGAGACGCCCGTGGAGCCCGAGGTGCAGTCGTCGCCGGCGTTGTCGCTCTTCGCGCGCCCCGGAGACGGCAGCGTTCGCACGCGGCAGGTGGCCATCCTGGTGGCGGACGGCGTCGACGGCGAGTGCGCCGCGGAGCTTCACGACGAGCTGTTCGAGGCGGGCGCGGTGCCGCGCTTCGTGGCGGCGCGCCTCGGCGCGGTGCGCACCGCCCAGGGCGATCGGCTGGACGTCGAGGTGACGCTCGAGACCACGCCGTCGGTGCTCTACGCCGTCGCCATCCCCGGCGGCGAAGAGAGCGCGGAGAGCCTCGCCGCGCTCGGCCAGGCCCTCGAGTTCGTGAAGGATGCGTACCGCCACTGCAAGCCCATCCTCGTCGTGGGGGCGGGCGCGGGCGTCTTGAAGGCGGCCGCCGTCCCCAGCGAGCTGCCCTCGGGAGGTGCGGATCCGGGGATCCTGAGCTTCCCGGCCGGTCGCACGTCGGAGGCGATCGAGAAGTTCGAGGAAGCCATCGCCCGCCACCGCCACTTCGAGCGGGCGATGGATCCGCCGCTCGTCTGATTCCCCCACCGCGCCCGCGCCGGCTGAGGCGTCGTGCCCCGCCCTTCCACTCGCGACGGGCCCGGGTCGCCGACCCGCCAGCTCCGCATCCCGGGGCCCCGCCGCGGCGGCGACTGCCGGTACGCTCCGCTGTCGAAAGCGGCGCCCCCGGGGCGTCATCCAGGCGGGTACCAGAAAGGGGGATCGCGGTGAAGTACATGCTGCTGATCTACGAGGACGACACGGCGCGGGTCGAGAACATGGACGACTGGATGCCCACCTGCTCGGCCTACGTCCAGGCGATGACCAAGGCGGGCATCTACGTGTGCGGCGATCGCCTGCGCGGGGCCGGTACCGCCACCACCGTGCGCGTGATCGACGGCAGGACCCAGGTGATGGACGGCCCCTACGTCGAGTCCAAGGAGCAGCTCGGCGGCTTCCACATCATCGACGTTCCGGACCTCGACGGCGCCCTCGCCTGGGCCGCGCGCTGCCCGAGCGCGAGCCGCGGGAGCGTCGAGGTGCGCCCGGTCTGGCCGCTCTAGCTCGATCGCCTCGCCCGTCTCGGGCGCGCGGTGCGCTGTGCGCGCTGGGCGGCATCGAAGCCGTCCCACTCCGGCTCGGGGCCGAGGCTCTCGGCGAGGAAGTCGATCAGCGCGCGCACCTTCGGGGAGGGGTGGCGGCTGTGGGGGTAGATCGCGAACAACGACGCCTCCAGCTCGAGGGAATCGGGCAGGATGCGCATCAGCCGGCCAGCGCGAAGATCCTCGCCCACGAGGTAGGTGGGGAGACACACGATGCCGTGGCCGAGGCACGCGACGCGGCGCAGCGCATCGCCGTTGTCGACGAAGAGATCCCCCTGGAGCCGCACGGCGCGCCCGCGCGGAAGCATCGGATGCCACGGGGAAGCGCCGACGCCGAGGCAGTTGTGCCGTTCGAGGTCCGCCGCGTTGCGCGGAACGCCGCGGCGCTTCAGGTAGCTCGGTGCGGCGCACACCACGAAGCGGATCGGGCACAGGCGCCGCTGCACGAGCGTCGCATCGGTGAGCCGGCCGCTGATGCGCACGGCGAGGTCGAACTTCTCGCTGACGAGGTCGACCACCTGGTCCCTGAGGTCCATCCGCAGGCGCACCTTCGGGTAGCGCGCCAGGAAGGCCGGGAGCCGGGGCGCCAGCTGGATCTGGCCGAAGGAGGTAGCTGCCGCCACGCGGATCTCGCCGCGCGGCTCCGCCTGGAGGGCGCCGACGGAGCGCTCGGCCTGCTCCGCCTCTTCCGCCACGCGCTGGCAGCCCGCGTAGAAGGTCTCGCCGATCTCCGTCAGGCTCATGCTGCGCGTCGTCCGGCGCAGGAGCTGCGCGCCGAGCCGCCGCTCGAGGCGCGCCACCTCCCGGCTCACCGAGGCCTTCGAGAGGCCGAGGCGGCGGGCGGCCTCGGTGAAGCTGCCGGTGGCGACGACCTCCGCGAACACCAGCATCGCCGCCGTGTCGGGGCGCACGTCCTCGGTTCCCATGCTGGAACGATGATATCCAGTTCTGTCGATTGTTCTCCCGGCGAAACGGGCGACCCTGGCGTTTCCACCGAGAGGAATCGCAAGGGGGTCCGATGCCGGACGACGCGCTGCAGATCGGAGCCGCCGCGCGCGAAGCCGCGGAAGCGGTCGCGCGGCGGAGCTACGGCAAGCTGGTGGCGCTGCTCTCCGCCCGCACGCGGGACGTGGCGGGAGCCGAGGACGCCCTCGGCGACGCCTTCGCCTCCGCCCTCGTCGACTGGCCCGCCAGCGGCGTTCCGCGCGCTCCCGAGGCGTGGCTGCTGACCGTGGCGCGCCGCAAGTGGATCGACGCCTCGCGCCGGCGGCGCAGCGCGGAGGCCGCGTCCGATCACGTCCGCTTGATCGCGGACGAGATGGACGCCGCAGCGGCGGCCGACCACGAGCTTCCGGACGAGCGCCTCGGCCTGATGTTCGCCTGCGCGCATCCGGCGATCGACCCCGGCATCCGCGCGCCGCTCATGCTGCAGGCGATCCTCGGCTTCGACGCCGCGGCGATCGGCTCGGCGTTCCTGGTCTCGCCGAGCACGATGGCCCAGCGGCTGGTGCGCGCGAAGCGGAAGATCCGCGAGGCCGGCATCCCGCTGCGGGTACCCGCGACCGGCGAGCTCGCGCCTCGCCTCGAGGCGGTGCTCGACGCGCTCTACGCGGCCTTCGCCGAAGGCTGGTCGGACGCATCGGGCGCGGACGCCCGCCGGCGCAATCTCGCCGAGGAAGCGATCTGGCTGGCCCGGGTGGTGGTCTCGCTGCTGCCCGGCGAGGCCGAAGCGCTCGGTCTGCTCTCGCTGATGCTCTACGCGCAGGCGCGGGCCGGCGCGCGGCGAGACGCGCGCGGCGAGTACGTGCCGCTCGCGGCCCAGGACCCGGTCGCCTGGGACGCCAAGCTCATCGAGGAGGCCGAGGAGCTGCTCTCGCGCGCCAGCGCCCTGCCGGGGGGAACCGGCCGCTTCCAGCTCGAGGCGGCGGTGCAGTCGGCCCACGTGGTGCGGCGCCTCGGCGGCCCCGCGGACTGGGCGGCGATCGAGCGCATCTACGACGCGCTGCTCGAGATGACCGGCTCGCCCGTGGTCGCGGTGAACCGGGCCGCGGCGCTCGCCGAGACCGAGGGGGCCGCGGCCGGCCTCGCGGCCCTGGCCGCCGTCGCGGACGACCGCCGGCTGGCCGATTACCAGCCCTACTGGGCCGCGCGCGCGGAGCTCCTGGCCCGCGCAGGCGATCGCGAAGCGGCCGACGAAGCCTACGAGCGCGCGATCGGCCTGGAGCGCGACCCCGCGGTGCGCCGCTTCCTGGAGCGCCGCCGGGGGGAGCTTCGCCCGGGGCACTGAGGCAGCGCGGAGGCGGCTAACCTCCCCGGTGGGAGGTTCCATGAACCGCATCCTCGACGTCGCCACCTCGCTCGTCGCCACCGTGATCCGCCTGCCCGCGGGCCTTTCCGTCGGCACCCTCGGCAAGCGCCCCGCGCAGCCGCTCCAGCTCTACGAGTTCGAGGGCTGCCCCTTCTGCCGCAAGGTGCGCGAGGCGCTCTCGATGCTCGATCTCGAGGTCGACGTGTTCCCGTGTCCCAAGGGCGGCGAGCGCTTCCGCCGCGATGTGGTCCGCATGGGCGGGAAGGCGCAGTTCCCCTACCTCGTCGACCCGAACACGGGCAAGTCGATGTACGAGTCCGACGAGATCGTCCGCTACCTGTTCAGCGAGTACGGCGATGGGAACGTGCCGTGGGTGCTGAACCTCGGCCCGCTGACCACGGCGTCGGCGGGGCTGGCGGGCGCGCTGCGGCCGGGCCTCGGCACCCACTACCGGAAGGCGCGCGCCCCGGAGCGGCCCCTCGAGCTGTGGAGCTTCGAAGCCTCGCCCTACTGCCGCATCGCACGCGAGGCGCTCTGCAGCCTGGAGCTGCCCTACCGGCTGCACAACGTCGCGAAGGGAAGCCCGAACCGCGAAGCGTTCGTCGAGCGCTCGGGGCGCATGATGGTGCCCTACCTGGCGGACCCCAATACCGGGGTGGAGCTGTTCGAATCCGCGGACATCGTCGCCTACCTGGAGCGCACCTATGCCGAGTAGCGCGGGCGGGCCCGCGGCGTTCTAGACTCCGGCTCCATCGAGCCGGAGGGCCCCCGTGAAGTTCGCGTTGTTCTACGAGATCCCGGTGCCGAGGCCCTGGGGCCGCGAGAGCGAGCTCGTCGCGTTCAAGAACGTGCTCGAGCAGGCGGAGCTCGGCGACCGCATGGGCTTCCACGCCTTCTGGACGGTGGAGCACCACTTCCTCGAGGAGTTCTCCCACTGCTCGAACCCCGAGGTGCTGTACGGCGCCGTGGCCGCGCGCACGAAGCGCATGCGCATCGGCTACGGCGTACGCCTGGCGCCGAAGCCCTACAACCACCCCGTGCGCTCGGCGGAGTCCGCGGCGGTGCTCGACCTGCTCTCCGACGGCCGCGTCGACTTCGGCACCGGCCGCTCCTCGACGCGCCTCGAGCTGGAGGGCTTCGGCATCCACCCCGACGACACCCGCGAGATGTGGCAGGAGGCGCTCGAACACATCGTCGGCTGCTGGACCAACGAGTACCACGAGTTCGCGGGCAAGCACTGGTCGATGCCGCGGCGCCGCGTCCAACCCAAGCCGCTGCAGGACCCGCATCCGCCGATCTTCGGCGCCACCGGGAGCGACGACGGCCACCAGCTGATGGGCGAGCTCGGCATCGGCGTCTGCTCGTTCAGCGTGGCGGCGCCGCCCGAGGACGTGAAGCGGCGCCTCGACATCTACCGCAAGGCGCTCGCCGGCTGCACGAAGCCCCTCGGCCGCACGATCAACGCCCAAGCCGCGGCCTTCACCATGGTGAACTGCGCGCCGACGAAGCAGGAGTCCTACGACGTCTCGCGTGAGTCGTTCGTCTGGTACGTGAAGCGCTCGGTCGAGCTGATCAGCTCCGTGGCGAGCTGGCTCGAGGAGATGAAGCGGGAGCTCGGCACCTACGCCTACCTCGAGGTCGCCAAGCAGGCGGTCTCCGCCGGCGCCCACCAGGCGCTGAACTTCGAGTGGCTGCGCGAGCAGAAGTGCGTGCTGGCCGGCGATCCCGACGAGGTCCTCGAGACCGCCCGCGCCTACGAAGCCGCCGGCGTCGACCTGCTGCTCTGCCTGGTGAACCCCTACGCCATCCCCCACGACAAGGTCCTGCAGACCATCGAGCTGATGGGCAAACACGTCCTCCCGGAGTTTGGCTAGGCGGGGACGGGGAGAGGGGACGGAGTCAACTAATCAACTAACACCACCCACGGGGAGACTTAGTTGATTAGTTGACTCCGTCCCCTCTCCCCGCGACCTCGCGGAGGATGCGGAGGGGGCCGGCGGCGCGGATGCGGGCGAGCTGGGCGTCGTCGAAGGCGAGCAGCGCGCCGGCGAAGCCCAGGGCGTTGACGGGAGCGCCTTCGAAGAGCGCGCGGCGGCGGGGGATCACGAGCAGCCAGCGCGAAGTGGCGACGAGGTTGTAGGGGCCGGCGGGAGCGGCGTCGGCGGCGAAGCCCAGGCTGCCGAGAGCGGCGCGGTAGCGGGCGTGGAGGGCGTCGGGGCCGAGGCCTTCGACGCGCTCGGCGACGCAGCGGAACGGGAGGCGGCCGCCCTCCAGCAGCGGCTCCGTCGCCAGCAGCGCCGGCCCTTCGCCGAGCGGCGCGGGGACGAGCTGCAGGTGCTTGTGGCGCTGGCTCGCCCCCGCGCCCGGGCCGGAGTTGTAGGCGACGAAGGCGGGCCCCTCGGCGAGGCACGCGGCCAGCGCCTCGAAGTCCGCCTCCCCGAGGTACGCCTCCTGCTCCTCGAAGGCGCGCGTCACCACCAGCGCGTGGCGCGGCAGGATCGGGAACTTGTTCAGCACGCAGGAGTGCGTGTCGGAGACATGGGCGACGAAGAGCTCGGGCTCGGGCACGGCGAAGGGATCGACCCCCTCGCGGCGCTGGGCGGCCGCGTGGCGCTGCTTGCGCGGCTCGCCGCCGAGCACGTGCACCAGGAAGCGCACGCCCTCCTCCTCCACCCACTCGCGACGAGTGGTGATCGGCTGGAGCGCGCCGCAGGCCAGCGCCGAACGCGAGCGCGCGTCGATCTCGGGCCAGAGCGAGCCGGCGCGCAGGCGGACGCTCACCCCGCCCCGAACTCCTCGGCGCCGTGCGCGGCGATCGCCTCGATCCACCACTTCGGCACCTGGGCCATCAGCGTGTTCAGGTCCCAGTAGTCGCGCCACAGGCGGATCTTCCCGCCGGCGACCTCGTGGATGGTGACGAAGGGGTTGCGCATCGACTCGCCGCTGGCGAAGTGCCAGACCTCGGTGTGCTCGAACACCACGGTGTCGCCCTCCGCCACCATGCGGTGGAAGTGGTGCTCGAAGCGCTCCACGTGGTCGAGGCCGATGCGGAGGCGCCGCACGACGTTCGCCGGCCCGCGGGCGCCCGGATCCGGCGCGGGGACGTCTTCGTAGTGGCAGTCCTCGGCGAGGCAGGCGGCGACGCCGTCCCAGTCCTTCCGGTAGAGCGCCTGCCAGAGCCGCTCGACCGCGCGCTTGTTCTCGGCGAGAACCGCCTCCGTTACCACTGGAGCTCCGCGGGGAGGAGCTCCCCGACCAGCGGCTCGTAGTATCCCCGCAGCGCCGGCCAGGACGGCCGCTCCTCGCTCTTCGAGTAGAGGTCGTAGGGATTGAAGCGGCGCACCGCCGCCCGCTTCTCGTCGTCCTCGGGCGCGAGCAGATGGGCGTAGGCGCCGTGGCTGTGCCAGGCGTAGAAGGAGTGGTAGCGGATCACCGCGAGGGCCGGCGGCGGCAGGTAAGGCCGCAGCACGTGGTAGAGGTACTCGTCGTGGCCCCAGGAGAGCAACAGCGCGTCGAGCCCGCAGCCCTCCCGATAGATCCCGCAGGGGGTCGCATAGGCGGGCACCGACGCGTCCGGATTCGCGGCAAAGAGCTCGGCGTGCACCACGCGCGGGTCGAAGGCGCAGCCCACCGGGAAGGTGTCCCCGACCACCGCCCACTGCGGCTCGCCGAACAGGCACAGCACCTTGCCGAGGTCGTGCACCAGGCCCGTCAGCACGAGCCAACGCGGCTCACCGGCCGCGCGCAGGGCCTCTGCGGTCTGCAGCGCGTGGCCCTGTTGCGTCGCCTCGAGGTCCGGGTCCGACTCGTCCACCAGCTCCGCCAGCGCCTCGAAGGCCTGCCAGACGCCCATGCGCCGGCGCCGCAGCGGTAGATACTCGTCCCGCTTCGCGCGCACGAAATCGACCGTCTGGTGCGCGTGGTTCAGCCGATAGAGCTCGCGCACTGCCGGCCGGGCGCCCGCGTAGTCGCGGAAGGCGGACTCGGGCTTCGCGACGGACGTCGGCTCCACGGCCGACGAGTCTACCCCCGCCTAGAACTCGACCGCCAGCGCCGTGGTGAAGCGCTGCTGGAAGATCCCCTTGTGGTTCGTGATGGCGCGCTCGTAGGCGAGGCTCCAGGTGACCCGCTCCGTCAGCTTGATGTGACCGCCCACCGCCGCGGTGATCAGGTCGAGGTTGTCGACGCCCTGCGAGCCCAGGTTGGCGATGTCGGCGCCCTCGAAGCGCCCGGTGCCGAGCGCGTCCTGCACCACGCCGAGCGGCAGCGACCCGTGCTTGAGCAGTACGGGCATCTCGCCGTTGCCCGACTCGATCCAGCGGATCCCCGAGATCTGGACGAAGGGGGAGAAGCGCGGGTGGACCGCGTAGTCGGCGTAGAGGTGATAGAAGACGTTGCTCGAGTTGTCGCCGCCGTCGATCGGAATGTTCCCGCCGAGGCCGCCGATCAGGTGGAAGCGGCCGAGCGCCCAGGCCGCCGAGAGCGACGGGATCACCAGCCCGTCGCCGTGGTCCTGGTAGTTGTCGGTGCTGCCCGAGTCGAACTCGAAGCGCAGCGCGGGCGACACGTAGATGCCTCGCTCCTCGTCCTCGAAGAGCAGGTACTTGAAGCCGGCCCCGAGGTTCAACCAGCCCTGGGTGTCGTCGAGCAGCGGGTTGTCGGGCCGCCTCCACATGAACCCGTCCTTCGTGGCGATGAACGCCAGCCGGTCGGTCAGCGCCGCGCGGAGCTGGAGCGCCGCCACGTGGGCGTCGCCGCCCTGGAATGCCGACTTGTTCGGGAAGTCGTGGTAGACGTAGTAGGGATAGGCGCCCGTCGTGATGAAGGGATCTTCGAAGAGGTAGGGCTGCACGATCGGCTTGTGGAAGCCGTCGGGCCGGCCCGAGCGCCCGCAGCGCACGTCCGGGAACCAGGTGCAATCCTCGGCGGGCTCGCCCGCGGGCCCGGGCTCGGGCTCCACTTCCGCCGCAGCAGCCGCCCCGAAACCGAGTGCCAGGGCGATCACCGCCACCTGCCAGGTCCTGCGTCCACGCATGGCCATCCCTCCTGGCAGGCCGTTTTGCAAGGTGCGTTCCGCGATGAGCGCACGCCGAACGCCCGTCTCCGCAGCCCGGACGGGGCGTCGCGCCTCGCCTCCCGGAAGACGCCTGAGGCGGGCTGCCCTAGCTCAGGCCGAGCAGCTCCGGAATCTGGCGCAGGTCCTCGACGACGTGATGGGGCTCGCCGGCCTCACCCTCCGCGGACCCGGGCGCCTCGCCCTCGCCGTCGCGGATCAGCACGGTGCGCATGCCCAGGCGGCGCGCGCCGGCCACGTCGTGCACCCGCGAGTCCCCCACGAACACGCTCTCCTCCGCGCGCGCCCCGGCCTTCTCCAGCGCGAGCTCGAAGATCGCCGCGTGGGGCTTGCAGGAGCGAGCGGCCTCGGAGCTGGTCCAGGCGTCGAGCGAGCCGCGCAAGCCGGCCCGCTCGAGCATCGGCTCGAGGTAGTCGTCGTCGATGTTCGAGACGATCGCCGCGTGCAGGCCGGCGGAGCGCAGGCGCGCCAGCATTTCCTTGCAGCCCGGGCGCAGCGCGAAGCCCTCGCGCACCAGGTCGCGCTGGGCCTCGTGGAACCACTCCAGATCGGCGGGCGACGCCGCGGCCCCCAGCTCGGCGGCGAAGCGACGGAAGTTGTCCTGGAACAGGTCCTTGTGGAGGTAGTACGGCCGCGGATTGAACTCGCGCCAGCTGGCCGCCGCCGCGCGCTTCCAGGCGCGGCCGACCTCGCCGGGCGCGACGCGCACCCCCAGCCGCGCCAGCGCCTCCGCGAGGAGCGGGCGGAACGCGCGACCCTGCACCTCCCGATAGCTGAAGAGGGTGCCGCCGAAGTCGAACAGCACGGCGCGCGGACGCATCCGCGGGATCGTATATCATCCCGACCGATGTTGGACCCGCGAATCTTGAAGGAACGCCGCGAAGAGATCCTCGAGAGCTGCCGGCGGCGACACGTCGGCAGCGCCGACGTCGACGCCGCGATCGCGCTGCAGGAACGCCTGGCCGCGCTCCAGACCGAGCTCAACGAGGCCGGCCGCCGCCGCAACGAGCACCAGGACGCCGGCAAGCGCAAGCTATCGCCCGAGGAGCGCGCGGCCCACGGCGCGGAGGGGCGCCGCCTCAAGGAGGAGGTCGCGCGCCTCGAGGCCGAAGTGGGCGCCGCTCGCGGCGCGCTCGACCGGGTCGTCGCCCTGCTGCCCAATTTCCTCCACCCGGAGGTCCCGGAGGGCGGCGAGGAGGACGCGCGCGAGGTGCGGCGCGTCGGCGAGCCGCCGCGCTTCGACTTCGCGCCGCGCGACCACGTCGCCGTCGCCGAGGGCCTGCAGGGCATCGACTTCGAAGGCGGCGCCCGGGTGGCGGGCCAGAAGTGGTACTACCTGAAGAACGACCTGGTGCTGCTGGAGCTGGCGCTCCAGCGCTACGCCCTCGACGTGCTGCTCGAGGACGGCTTCACGCCGTTCGTGACGCCCGACGTCGCGCGCCCCGAGATCGTGGACGGGCTCGGCTACAACCCGCGCGGGCCCGAGACGCAGATCTACTCCCTGGCCAACGCAGATCTGTGTCTGGTGGGGACCGCGGAGATCACGCTCGGCGGCCTGCTCGCCGACGCGATCCTCGAGGAGGAAGGCCTGCCCCTCAAGTACGCGGGCCTCTCTCACTGCTTCCGGACCGAAGCCGGCTCCCACGGCCGCGAGAGCAAGGGGCTCTACCGGGTGCACCAGTTCACGAAGGTGGAGATGTTCGCCTTCACGCGGCCCGAGGACTCGGAGGCCATGCACGCGCACCTGCTTGCGCTGGAGGAGCGCATCTTCCAGGGCCTCGAGATCCCCTACCGCGTGCTCGACATCGCGGCCGCGGACCTCGGCGCGCCGGCCTACCGGAAGTTCGACCTCGAGGCCTGGATGCCGGGCCGCGGCGAAGCGGGAGCCTACGGCGAGGTGACCTCGACCTCGAACTGCACGGACTACCAGGCGCGCCGGCTGCGCGTGCGCTTCAAGCGCAAGGGCGGCAAGCGCACCGAGCTGGTGCACATGCTGAACGGCACGGCGGTGGCGAACTCGCGGGCGATCGTCGCGCTGCTCGAGAACCACCAGCGCGCCGACGGCAGCGTCGCCGTCCCCAAGGCGCTCCAGCCCTACGTCGGCCGCGACGCGCTGCGCCCGCCGCGCTGAGCCGCGGAGCTACGCCGCCCGGCGCTCGGGGCTGAAGCGCACCTGCATCTCCGTGCAGGAGCGCACCAGCGCGGCGGGCTTCACCACCGGGCCGCCGTTCGAGAACTCCATGTCCGGCAGCCGGCGCAGCAGCTCGCGGAAGGCCACCCGCATCTCCATGCGGGCCAGGTTGGCGCCGAGGCAGAAGTGCGTGCCCACGCCGAAGCCGAGGTGCTGGGGATTGCGCTCGACCTTGAAGCTGTCGGCGTCCTCGAAGACGTCTGCGTCGCGGTTGGCCGAGGGGTAGATGATCAGCAGCTGTTGCCCCTTGCGGATCTGCTTGTCGCGCAGCGCCACGTCCTGGGTGGCGGTGCGCGCGAAGGAGTGCACCGGGGAGACCATGCGCACCATCTCCTCGACGGCGGCGGGGATCAGCGAGGGGTCGTCGATCAGCTTCTGGCGCTCGCCGGGGTTCTCGATCAGGAGCTGCATGCCGCCCGAGATGCCGTTGCGCGTGGTCTCGTTGCCGGCCACGAGCAGGATGGTGAGGAGCATGAGCAGCTCGTCCTGGGCGAGGCCCTGCTGCTCGGCGCTCTCCAGGCCGGGGATCTGGCGGCGCTGGAACTCGGTCAGCACGCCGCCGTCCTTGGCGTTTGTCAGGATGCTGACGAGGTCGTCGCGCGGATTGGCCCGGCGGTCCTCGATGATGCGCTTCAGGTAGCCGGAGTACTCCATGAAGGCCATCCCGGCGCGCGCCATCACGGCGGGGTCCTTGCTGCCATCCGCCAGGATCATGTCGTCGGACCAGCGGTGGAAGGTGTCGTAATCGCTGCGCGCGATGCCCATCATCTCGGCGATCAGCTTCAGGGGCAGCGGCACCGCGATGCGGGTGACGAAGTCGCAGGCGCCGAGCGGTGCGACGGCGTCGATCGCCTCGGTGGTGATCTCGAGGAACGAGCGCTCGAGCACGCCCACCATGCGCGGCGTGAAGCCCCGGTTGATGAGACGGCGCAGCATCGAGTGGCGCGGCTCGCCCTCGTCGATCAGCCCGATCTTGGCCGGCGTCCCCGGACGCACGCCGAACTCCGACGTGAAGAGCTCCTGGTGCTTCGAGACGTACTCCACCTCCTCGTACTTGCTGACCAACCAGAGATTGTCGGGCTCGGACCAACGCACCGGCTCGTTCTCCCGCAGCCAGCGCAGCCGTTCGGGCATCCCGGCGTCCCAGCTCTCGGGGGCCAGCTAGGGGACGTCGACGTGCATGACGGAGCTCCTCTCAGCGGTCGGTGGGGTCGGGGAACAGCGTGGCCACGAGCCGGCGCAGGAAGCGGGTCTGGCGTGCGAGGGCGGGCTCGGCGAGCAGGTCCTCGCCGCGCGCTCCGCGGTAGAGGTCGGCGACCGTGAAGTAGCCGACCACGACGTGGTACATGGCGAGCACCAGCAGCGGGACCTGCTCGGGGGTCCAGCGGCGAGCGGCCGGGTCGGCCTCGATCAGCGCCTCGGCGCGCTCGAAGGCGGGACCGATGAAGCGCTCGACCATCGGCGTCAGGCGCTGCCCGCCCGCGAGGGTCTCCTGGAGCAGCAGGCGCGGGAGGTGCGGCCTGCGCGCCAGCAGCGCCATCACCTCCGTCACCAGGCGGTCGCGGTCGGGGCGGCCCGCCGCGTCCCCCTGCGCCGCGCTGGCCAGCAGCCCGAGCACGGGCCCGACGCTGCGCTCCAGCACCGCGCCGTAGAGCGCCTCCTTGCTCTCGAAGTGGTTGTAGAGGCTCGGGGCGCGGACCCCGACGCGATCCGCCACGTCGCGCAGCGAGGCGCCCTCGTAGCCTCGCTCGGCGAACAGCGCCTCGGCGGCGTCGAGGATGGCCTCGGCGGTCCGCCCCGCCGGGCGGCGCGGGCGCAGGGGCGGAGCAGAAGCGGGGGTCGGGAAGGGCAGAGCGGGCTCCCGGTCGGACTAACTAACGATAGTTAGCCTGACGCGGGCGGGGCTTCAAGGGCCGCCCGGGGCCGCGGCGCCCCCTAGGGAGCCGCCGGCTGTGCCGCCTGGGCCGTCTGCTGGCGCTTCAAGCCCTGGACGAGGCGCTCGCGCAGGTCGTCGATCTCTTTGCTCTTCAGCTGGCGGATCCCGGCCGGCGCGTTCTCGTAATCGACGTGTCGCTCGCCGCGGTCGCCGACGTCGAGCGACGCGTCGCCGGCGTGCAGCATCGCCGCGGCGTCCTCTGGCCGCTTGGCGCCGAGGTAGGCGAGGCCCATGAGGTAGAACTCGCCGGTGTGCTCCATCGAGCGCGGGAACTTCGCGTCCCGGTGGGCCGTCACGACCCGCTCGAGCGCCACGCGCTCGCCGCTCGTCGGTTGGAAGGACACGCTGCCGGTGCAACGGTCGACGAAGTCGAAGTGGTGGTAGGCCACGAGGCGGTTCTCCAGGAGCAGGTACCACGCCACCTTCTCGCCGTAGTAGCGCTGCATGTCGACCTCCGAGAGGCAGCGCACCGTGGCCACCACGCCGTAGTCGCCGGGGGCGTCCGTCGCGAGCACTTCGTCGAGCTCGGCCTTGCCGAGCACCGTGGCCCCGCCGTCCGCGAGGCGCAGCACGTCGACCTTCTGCAAGGTCCGGCTGTAGGCCGCCACCGGCGGCGCGTAGAGGCCCGCGAGGGTCTCGTGGAGCGAGGCGCCCGCGGTCGGCGCCTCGCCGTACCAGTCGGGGTTCTTGGCCTTGTAGGTGTCGTACGGATTGGCGGCGCAGCCGAGCGCGAAGGCGAGACAGACGAGCGACGCGCGCATGGTTCGGCCCTCCCGGGGCGCAGCATGGCACGCGGGCGGGAGGGGATCTACTGAATCCTGCCGAACGCCGTTCGGCTGAGGGGAGCTGCAAGCGCGCTTGCAGGGGCTACTGGAGGAGCGCGACCGACTCCCGCGTCCAGTCGAGGGCGCGGATCCAGGTGAGGAAGGGCGGCTGGTTGGGCAGGATGCCGAGCAGCAGCACCGCGAAGGCGCACACGGCCAGCACCGTGGCCTCGCCGGAGGAAATGTCGCGCCGCACGTCGGCCTCCGAGGGCTCGCGCATGTACATCACGACGGGCAGGCGCAGGTAGAAGTAGACCGAGATCACGCTGGTCAGCACCGCGACGATCGTGAGCACGACCTCGCCGCCGCGCACCGCGGCCAGGAACAGGTGGAACTTCGCCATGAAGCCGACGGTGCCGGGGATCCCCGCCAGGGAGAGCATGAACAGCGTCATCAGCGCCGCCAGGCCGGGCCGGCGCTCGGCGAGGCCCGCGAACTGCTCGATGCGGTCGGTGTCCTGGCCGCGGTTGGCGAGGGCGACGATCACGGCGAAGGCGCCGAGATTGGTGAACAGGTAGGCCAGCAGGTAGAACATCATCGCGGCCCAGGCGTCGGGGGTCGCGGTGACCAGGGCGATCAGCAGGTAGCCGGCGTGGGCGATGCTCGAGTAGGCGAGCATGCGTTTCACGTTGTCCTGGATCACGGCCATCACGTTGCCGACGATCATCGTCGCGGCGGCGATCACCCAGAGCGCGGGCCCGAGGCCGGTCTCCACCGGGCCCGGGAAGGCGCTGGTCAGCACGCGCAGCAGGGCCGCGAAGGCGGCCAGCTTGACCGTGACCGACATCCAGGCGGTCACAGTGGTGGGGGCGCCCTCGTAGACGTCGGGGGTCCACTGGTGGAACGGCACCGCCGAGATCTTGAAGGTGAAGCCCACCAGCAGCAGGCCCAGGCCGCAGAGCGCGAGCGGGCCGCCGTCCCAGCCGGCGCGGATGCCCTCGAAGGAGGTGTGCCCGGTGGCGCCGTAGAGCAGCGCCATGCCGTAGAGCAGCAGGGCGCTGGCGAAGCTCCCGACCAGGAAGTACTTGAGCGCCGACTCGTTGCTGCGCAGGCGCCGGCGGTCGAAGCCCGCCAACACGTAGATCGGGATGCTCATGATCTCGATGCCGAGGAACACCATCACCATGTCGGTGGCGGAGACCAGCAGCATCATCCCGGCCGTGGCGATCAGGAGCAGCGCGTAGTACTCGCCGTGCTGGATGCGCAGCTCCGACAGGTACCCCACCGAGAGCAGGCACGAGAGCAGCGACGCGAACGCGACCAGCGCGATCGCGAAGTTGGCGAAGCGGTCGAGGCGCACCAGCGGGCTGGCCGGGTCGAACACCACCGAGGTGCCGGCCAGGAACGACTGCCAGGTGGCCAGCGTCGCCAGGCCGAGGAAGGCCGAAGCCGTCAGCGCCACCGTCGTGCCGAGCCAGGAGCGGGTGATCTGGCGGTCGAGGACGGCGCGGCGCGGCGCGAGAAACACCTCGAGCATCAGCACCACCATCGCCCCGACGGCGACGAGCAGGGCCGGGCCGACGGCGCCCCAGTGGATCTCCGGCGGAGTCATCGCGGCGCCTCGGGCAGCGCCGCCGCGAGGCGCAGCGCCGCACGCTGGGCGGTCTCCTGCCCGGGCGCGGCGGCCGCGCTGCGGGTCTCCATCACGTGGAGCAGGTCGACGACGGCCGGGCGGATCTTCACCAGGAAGCTCTCGGGGTAGACGCCGATCCACACGATCGGCGCGATGATCGCGAGCATCACCGCGCGCTCGCGCAGGCCGAGGTCGATCAGCGAGCGGTTCTCGGGCCGCTCCACCGGCCCGAACATCATGCGCCGGTAGGCCCAGAGCAGGTAGGCGGCGGCCAGCACGACGCCGAAGGTGGCCGGCACGGTGAAGCCGGGGCTGGCCTGGAACGCGCCCAGCAGGATCAGGAACTCGCCGACGAACCCGTTCAGGGCCGGCAGGCCGATGCTCGACATCGCGACGATGCCGAACAGCGCCGCGTAGATGGGCATCGGCTTCGCCACGCCGCCGAACTCGCCGAGCTCGCGGGTGTGGCGGCGCTCGTAGATCATGCCGACCAGCAGGAACAGCGCCCCGGTGCTGAGGCCGTGGTTCACCATCTGGAGCACGCTGCCCTCGAGCCCCTGCACGTTCAGGGCGAAGGTCCCGAGCATCACGAAGCCGAGATGCGCCACCGACGAGTAGGCCACCAGCTTCTTGATGTCGCTCTGCACCATCGCGACGAGCGCCCCGTAGAGGATGCCGGCGAGGGAGAGCGCGAAGATCACCGGGGCGTACTCGACCGCCGCCACCGGGAAGAGCGGCAGCGCGAAGCGCACGAAGCCGTAGGTGCCGAGCTTCAGCAGCACCCCGGCCAGGATCACCGAGCCGCCGGTGGGCGCCTCGACGTGGGCGTCCGGCAACCAGGTGTGGAACGGCACCAGCGGCACCTTGATGCCGAAGGCCAGCGCGAAGGCGGCGAACAGCCAGGGCTGCGTCTTCCACCAGACCGCCTGGCCGAGCAGCGGGATCACCGTCTCCACCAGCGCCGGGCGATGGGAGCCGGGAGCGCGCACGAAGTCGAAGTTGAGGCCGGCTCCGGCGCCCTGCTGCTCGAAGTTCAGGTAGTAGATCACGAGGATCGCGACCAGCATCAGCAACGAGCCGACCATCGTGAACAAGAAGAACTTGATCGCCGCGTAGACCCGGCGCGGGCCGCCCCAGATCCCGATGATGAAGTACATCGGGATCAGCATCAGCTCCCAGAACACGTAGAACTGGAACAGGTTCAGCGAGACGAAGGCGCCGAGCATCCCCGTCTCGAGGAACAGCATGAAGAACACGTAGCCCTTCACCTGCTTCGCGACGTCGTTCCAGGAGCCGAGCAGCACCAGCGGCATCAGGAACGTGGTGAGCACGACCAGCACCAGGCTGATGCCGTCGATCCCGACGAACCAGTGGATGCCCCATTCGGGGAGCCAGGGAGCCCACTCGACGAACTGGTAGCCCGACTGGGTGGGGTCGAAGGCGCGCCAGGCGAGCAGCGAGAGCCCGAAGGTGACGAGCGTCGCGGCGAGGCCGGCGACCTTCCAGACCCGCTCCGGGAGGCCGTCCGCGCCGAGGCTGCGCAGGGCGCCGTTCGCGGCGATCAGCGCCACGCCGACCCCGAGCGGCAGGAAGGTGGTCCAGGAGATCAGGTTGGGCAGACCCGCCATCTCGCCGCCCATCTACAGCACCAGCCAGCCGACGAGCGCGGCCGTCCCCACCAGCATCACCACCAGGTAGCCCTGGGCGAGGCCGGACTGGACGTACTTGAGGCTGTCGGCCGCCAGCGAGCGCACGGCGCGCGCCGTGCCGTTCACCGCGTAGCCGTCGATCGCGAGCGCGTCCACCAAACGGTAGAGCACGCGGTCCGAGAAGCGCACCAGCGGGCGCACGATCCCGGCGTCGTAGATCTCGTCCACGTAGTACTTGTTCAGCAGCAGGCGGTAGGGAGCCGAGAAGGTCCTCGAGATCTGCCCCGACAGCGCGGGGTTCTGGATGTACAGCACCACCGCGAGCGCGAGCCCGATCACCGCCGCGGCGATCGCGTAGCCGGCCAGCGCGAACTCCGTCGAGTGCTCGACGGCGTGCTCCGCATGGCCGATCACCGGCGCCAGGAAGTTGGCGAGGGTGTTGCTGTCCGGGATGCCGAGCAGGTCGCCGTACGCCTGCGGGAAGCCCAGCAGCCCCGCGGCGGCCGAGAGCGCGGCGAGCACGTAGAGCGGCACCATCACCGTGGCGGCGGGCTCGTGCACGTGGCCCAGCTGCTCGGCGCTCATGCGGCTCTGGCCGTGGAACACGCGGAAGAACAGCCGGAACATGTAGAACGACGTGAGCGCCGCGGTGGCCAGGCCGATCGCCCAGAGCCAGCGGTGGCCGGGCACGTGGGCCGCCCAGGCCGAGAGCAGGATCTCGTCCTTCGAGAAGAAGCCGGAGAAGGGCGGGAAGCCCGCGATCGCAACCACACCGACGCCGAACACCACCCAGGTGCGCCAGATGCGCTGGCGCAAGCCGCCCATCTTCCGGATGTCCTGCTCGTGGTGCGTGGCGAGGATCACCGCCCCCGCGCCGAGGAAGAGCAGCGCCTTGAAGAAGGCGTGGGTGACGAGGTGGAACATCGCCGCGCCGTAGCCGCCGCAGCCCGCCGCCAGGAACATGTAGCCGAGCTGGCTGACCGTCGAGTACGCGAGCACCTTCTTGATGTCCGTCTGGGCGATCGCGACCGTGGCCGCGAAGATCGCCGTGGCGCCTCCCGTCCAGGCGATCGTCGCGGCGGCGCCCGGCGCGGCGTCGTAGAGGAAGCCGAGCCGGCAGACCATGTAGACCCCCGCGGTCACCATGGTGGCCGCATGGATCAGCGCGGAGACCGGGGTGGGGCCGGCCATCGCGTCGGGCAGCCAGACGTAGAGCGGGAGCTGCGCGGACTTACCAGCCGCGCCGACGAAGAAGCACAGCCCGATCAACGTGGCGAGCTTCCAGTCCGGCGCCCCGGGCAGGAAGGCCAGCCCCTCGGGCAGCCGCAGCGTCTGCTCCGCGATCGCCGGGAAGGCGGCCTGCACGTCGCGGAAGGAGACGGTCGGCGCGCCCGCGTCGGCGAGCGACCAGAACAGCAGGAAGATCCCCAGCAGGAAGCCGAAGTCGCCGATGCGGTTGACGATGAAAGCCTTGCTGCCGCAGTAGGCGTAGAAGCGGTCGCTGTACCAGAACCCGATCAGCAGGTAGGAGCAGAGTCCGACGCCCTCCCAGCCGAGGAACATGAGCACCAGATTGTCGGACAGCACGAGCATCAGCATCGAGAACGTGAACAAGTTCAGGTAGCAGAAGAAGCGCTGGAAGCCGCCGTCCTCGCGGTGGTCGTCGTTCATGTAGCCGATCGAGTAGACGTGGATCAGCGAGCCGACGCCCGTCACCACCAGGATCATCGCCGCCGAGAGCGGGTCGAGCAGGAAGGCGGCCTCGGCGCCGAAGCTCCCCGAGCCGATCCAGGTGTACAGCGAGTCGACCAGCAGGCGTTCGCCCTCGGGTCGCCCGCCGAGATCGACCAGCGCCACGCACGAGAGCAGGAAGCTCGCGATCACGGCGCCGCACGAGATCGCGACCACCAGGCCCTTCGAGAAGGGCCTGCGGACCAGCGCCAGCCAGGCGCCGTGGATCAGCGCCCCGATCAGCGGCAGCGCCACGATCCAGCGCAGCAGGTCGCTCTGGACGGCTTCGTTCACCATCGCAGCAGGCTCGCGTCCTCGACGTTCACGCTCTCGCGGTTGCGGAACAGCGAGATCACGATGCCGAGGCCGACCGTCACCTCGGCCGCGGCCACCACGATCACCATCAGCACGAACACGTGGCCCGCGATGTCCCCCCACTGCCGGGAGAACGCCACCAGCGCCAGGTTCACCGCGTTGAGCATCAGCTCGATCGACATCAGGATCACGATCAGGTTGCGGCGCGCGAGCGCGCCGGCGGCCCCGATGCAGAACAGCAGCGCCGAGAGCGCGATGGCGTGGGAGATGGGCACCATGTCAGTCGACCTTCCGCTTGGCGAGGACCACCGCGCCGATCATCGCGGCCAGCAGCAGCAGCGAGGTGGACTCGAAGGCGAGCACCCAGTCCGTGAACAGCGCCATCCCGACGTCGCGGTAGCCGCCGAAGCCGGGGCGCAGCTCCGCCGGCGGAGCGAAGGTCGGGATCAGCCAGAGGAGCTGGAGCAGCAGCAGCACCGCCACAGCCACGCCGAGCACCTTGCCCACGGCCAGGCGCTCCGGTCCGAACTGCTCGCCGCGCAGGTTCAGCAGCATCACCACGAACAGGAACAGCACCACGATGGCGCCGGCGTAGACCAGGATCTGGAGCACGCCGATCAGGTAGGCGTCGAGTAGCACGTAGACGCCGCCCAGCGAGACCATGGCCAGCACCAGGCTCATCGCGCCCGCCACGGTGTTGCGCACGTTGAGCACCATGCCGAGCGCGCCGCCCACCGCGAGGGCGCCGAACACGTAGAACAGCAGGGCGCTCACCGGAGCCCCTCGGCCAGCAGAATCGCCCCGCCGGTGACGAAGACGTTCGCGATGGAGAGCGGCAGGATGTACTTCCAGCACAGGTCCATCACCTGGTCGTAGCGGAAGCGCGGCAGCGTCCAGCGGATCAGCATCTGCAGCCAGATCAGCACCACCACTTTCACCAGGAAGGTCACCACGTGCAGGATCATGCACAGGCCGGTGGCGAAGCCCACGCCGAACGCCTGGGACACGCCGCCGATGATCGTCTCCTGCGACAGGAAGGGCACCGCCCAGCCGCCCAGGAAGAGCGTCGCGACCAGCGCGCCGATCACCGGCACCTCCAGGAACTCGGCCGTGTAGAACAGGCCGAAGCGCATCCCCGAGTACTCCATGTGGTAGCCGGCGATGATCTCCGACTCGCCCTCGGGCGCGTCGAAGGGCGGGCGCTTGTTCTCCGCCATGATGCAGGTGAGGAACAGGATGAAGCCGAGCGGCTGGTAGAAGACGCCCCAGGCCGGCAGCCGGATCCAGTCGAGCCACGCCGGCAGCGCGGCGACCACGCCGAACAGCTCCAGGAAGCCGAGCAGTCGGAAGGTCGTGTCCTGCGCGGCGGCGATCTCGGTGAGCTTCAGGCTGCCGAAGACCATGAACAGGCCGACCAGCGCGAGGCCCATGGTGACCTCGTAGGAGATCATCTGCGACGAGGCCCGCATGCTGCCGAGCAGGGACCAGTTGTTGTTGCTGGCCCAGCCCGCGATCACCGCGCCGTAGGTGGCGAGCGAGCCGACCGCGAACACGTAGAGCATGCCCCAGTCGATGTCGGCGACCACCAGGTTCAGCGCGCTCTCGCCGAACGCGTAGACGCTGCCGAAGGGGATCACGGCAAGCGTGATGATCGCCGGCACCAGCGCCATCACCGGCGCCAGCAGGTGCAGCACGCGGTTCGCGCCGCGCGGGACGACGTCCTCCTTGGTGAGGAGCTTCAGCACGTCGGCCGCCGGGTGGAGCAGGCCGATCGCGCGGATGCCGAACAGGTCGGCGCGGTTGGCGCCGATGCGGTCCTGCATGATCGCCGCCTGCTTGCGCTCGACCCAGGTGATGAGCGGCAGGAAAGCCCCCATCATCACCAGCACGATGAAGAGCATCTTGACGATGACTTCGATCATCGTCAGGCCACCGCGCGGCCTGCGCCTGCGGCCGGGGCGACGCCGAAGCCCGTCAGCCCCAGCGCGGCGCCGAGCGCCGCGAGGATCTCGCCCTCGCAGTACGCCTCGAAGGCGGGCTCCACCGCCGGCTCCACGCGCTGCGCGAGGCCGGCGTGGTTGGTGAGCGTACCCGCGCGCTCGGCCGGGTGGCGCGCCGGGAACACCACGTGGGCGGCGCGCTCGAGCTCGGAGTGGTGGGTGTCGAGCAGGATCACGGCCTCGAGCCCGGCCAGCGGCTCCGCGCCGCCGAGGAAGGCGGGCAACAGCAGGTCGTGGCCGAGCACCACCAGCGCCTTCACGGCGCCCGAGCGGATGCCCGCCAAGATCGGCGCCGGGTCGCCGAAGCCGAGGGCGCGGGCGCCGGCGGCGTTGGCGGCCTGCTCGGGCTTTCGGAGCAGGTCGTCGGCGCGCCAGGTCGGCACCGGCACGCAGCCCTGCGCGCCGAGCCCGTCCAGCAGGCGCTTCAGCACCTCGAGGTCCTCGTTGCAGGCGTGCGCCGACGCCACGCCGGCCACGGCTCCCGGGCCGTGCGCGTCGACGGCCCGCTTCAGCAGCGCCGCGGCGTGGGCCAGCGCCGCCCCGCGCGTCGCGGCGGCCAGCCCGTGGGCTCCGCGCAGCGCGGTCTCCTTGATGCGGTCCGGCGCGCCGATCGCCTTGTAGCTGAGCCGCCCCTCGTCGCACAGCCAGGTTTCGTTCACCGCGTCGTTGCGGCGCGGCACGTAGCGGTAGACCTTGTTGTTGGCGACGCCGAGGTAGACGTTGCAGCCGTTCGAGCAGCCCGTGCAGACGCCGGGCACGTCGTTCAGGAACCAGACGCGGATCTTGAAGCGGAAGTCCTTGGTGGTGAGCGCCCCTACCGGACAGATGTCCGCCACGTTCATCGAGTAGTCGTTCTCGAGCGGCTGGTCCGGCAGCGTGTCGATCAGCGAGCGGTCGCCGCGCGCGAACACGGCCAGCTCGCCGGTCTTCGGCACCTCGCGGCAGAAGCGCACGCAGCGCCGGCACAGGATGCAGCGCTCCTGGTCGAACACGATGGTCGGGCCGAGGTCGACGCGCTTGGCGGCGGCGCGGCGCGGCTCCCGCGTGCGCGCGTGGGCAACGCCGTACTCGAAGGCGTAGTCCTGCAGCTTGCACTCGCCGGCCTGGTCGCAGATCGGGCAGTCGAGCGGATGGTTGACCAGCAGCAGCTCCATCACGCCCTCGCGCGCCTTCTTCACGCGCTCGGTCTGCGTGCGGATCACCATGCCGTCCTTCACCGTCGTGTTGCAGGCGATCTGGAGCTTGGGGAAGCCCTCGATCTCCACCTGGCAGAGGCGGCAGGAGCCGTCGATGCTGAGCTTCGGGTGCCAGCAGTAGTGCGGGATCTCGACCTGGCCCATCAGCACGCCGAGGTCGTCGAGGGCCTGCAGGATGGTGCGGCCCTCGGAAACCTCGTACTCGACGCCGTCGACGCTGATCTTCGCCATCTCAGAGCTCGAAGGAGTGCGCGAAGGGGCACTTCCGTTCGCGGAGGTGGAGCTCGAAATCGCTGCGGAAGTGCCGCAGCAGGCCCTGGACCGGCCAGGCCGCGGCGTCGGCGAAGGCGCAGATCGTCTGGCCCTCCATCTTGGCCGCCACGTCCTCGAGCACCGCGAGGTCGTCCTCGCGGCCCTCGCCGCGCTCGATGCGCTGGAAGATCTTGTGCAGCCAGCCGGTGCCCTCGCGGCACTGCGTGCACTGGCCGCAGGACTCGTCGCGGAAGAAGTACGTGATGATGCAGCCTGCGCGCACCATGCAGGTGTCCTCGTCCATCACCATGATGCCGCCGGTGCCGAGCATGGTCTTGCGCTCGCGCAGGAACTCGTTGGCCATGCGCACGTCGAGCTGGTCGGCGGGCAGGATCGGCATCGACATGCCGCCCGGGATCACGCCCTTCACGCGCTTGCCGCTGCGCACTCCGCCCGCGTGATCGAAGACGATCTCCGAGAGCGGCGTGCCGAGCGGCAGCTCGTAGAGGCCGGGCCGCACCACGTGGCCCGAGACTCCGAACAGGGTCGTTCCCGGGCTCTTCTCGGTGCCGATCGAGCGGAACCACTCCGCGCCGCGCCGCAGGATGTGCGGCACGTGGCAGAAGGTCTCGACGTTGTTCACGGTGGTGGGCATGCCGAACGCGCCGTACTGCGCCGGGAACGGCGGCTTCTTGCGGGGCTGGCCCTTCTTGCCCTCCAGCGACTCGAGCAGGCCGGTTTCCTCGCCGCAGATGTAGGCGCCCGCGCCGCGCTGGAGCACGACGTCGTGGCGGAAGCCGCTGCCGAGCGCGCTCGCGCCGAGGATGCCGGCGGCGTAGGCCTCGTCGATGGCGCCCTGCAGCACGCGCGCCGCCTCCGCATACTCGCCGCGGATGTAGACGAAGGTCTTCTCCGCGCCGATCGCGAAGGCGCCGATCAGCAGGCCCTCGAGGAGCTGGTGCGGTCCGCGCTCCATCAGCAGACGGTCCTTGAACGAGCCCGGCTCCGACTCGTCCGCGTTGCAGACGAGGTACTTGGGCTTGCCGGCGTCCGCGGGCATGAAGGACCACTTGAGGCCCGTGCCGAAGCCCGCGCCGCCGCGACCCTGGAGGCCGGCGTTCTTCACCAGCTCGACGAGCTCCGCGGGCGCGCGCCCCAGGGCGCCGCGCGCCGCTTCGTAGCCGCCGCGCGCGCGGTAGCCGTCGAGCGTGCGGAACGCGTCGTCCGCGAAATGCTCGGTCAGATAGTTGGTGACCCAGGGCGCACTCTGCATCGCGAGCTACTCGAGCCGGTCCACGATCTCTTTCGCCGCATCGGCGTCGAGAGCTTCGCAGTAGCGGTCGTCCACGCGCAGCATCGGCGCGTAGGCGCAGGCGCCGAGGCACTCCTCGTGGCCCAGGGTGACGCGCCCGTCGGGGGTGGTCTCGCCGGCGCGGACGCCGAGGTGCCGCTCCAGCGCGCGCAGCAGGCCGCGCGCGCCGCGCAGCGAGCAGGGAAGGTTCGTGCACACGTGCACGTGATGGCGCCCCTGCGGCCGGTCGTAGAACATGTTGTAGAACGAGATCACCTCCTGGATCTCGATCGGGTGGATCTCGAAGATCTCCGCCAGCGCGCGCACCTTGGCGGGCGGCAGCCAGCCCTCCTCCGCCTGCGCGAGGTGCAGGGCGGGCAGCAGCGCGCCGCGCCGCTTCGGATACTTGGCGATCTCGGCGTCGATCTTCGCCCGGGTCTCGGCGGAGAGCGCGTCTACCATTCGAGCGCGCCCTTCTTCCATTCGTAGACGAGGCCCACGACCAGGGGCACGGCGAAGATCGACATCGCGGCGAAGCCGAAGCCGCCGAGCTCGCGGAACAGCGCGCCCCAGGGGTAGAAGAAGACTGCCTCGAGATCGAAGACCACGAACAGCATCGCCACCAGGTAGAACTTCACCGAGAAGCGCTGGTGGGGCGAGACGATCTGCTGCTCGCCGCACTCGAAGGGGTCGAGCTTCGAGTCGAAATCCCGCTTCGGGCCGAGCAGCCGGTGGCCGCCGAGCATGGCCGCCGCGACCACGAGAGCGAGGACGAGGATGAGAAGGACGCCGGTGAACTCGGCGAGCATGCGCCCCCCTCCCTGGCGTCCCGCCGGGGAAAACGCGTGCGGACGTTAGCGCGGGTGATCGGAGCGTCAAGAAATTCCGGGGCTCGGGAAGCGAGTCGCCTGGTATATTCGCCGCCGTGCCGACCCCGGTGGCCGTCCTCGGCGGCGGCAGCTTCGGAACCTGCCTCGCCGTGCTCGCCGCGCGGCAGCACGACGTCGTGCTCTGGGCCCGCGACGCCGCGGTCGTCGAGGGCATCGAGCGCGACCACCGGAACCCGCGCTACCTGCGGGACATCCCGCTTCCGGCGTCCCTGCGCGCCACCCTCGACCTCGAGGAGGCGCTGCGCGGCCGGGAGCTCGTGATCGTCTCGGTGCCCAGCCACGCGCTGCGCGAGATGCTGGCCCGCGCCCTGCCCTACCTGGCGCCCGGCGCGGTCCTGGTGGCCACCATGAAGGGCATCGAGATCGAGACCGGAATGACCATGAACCAGGTCTTCGAGGACGTGCTGCCCGAGGAGTTCCACCCGCGGGTGGTCTATCTCTCGGGCCCGTCCTTCGCGCGGGAGATCGCCCAGCACAAGCCCACCGCCGTCACGGTGGCGAGCCGCGAGCTGAGCTACGCGATCGCGGTCCAGTCCAGCCTCTCGACCCCCTGGTTCCGCTGCTACTCCCACGACGACGTCGTGGGGGTCGAGGTCGGAGGCGCCGTCAAGAACGTCGTGGCCATCGCGATCGGAATGTGCGACGGCCTCGAGATGGGCCTGAATGCCCGCGCCGGCCTGATGACCCGCGGGCTGCGCGAGATGACGCGCCTCGGGGTGGAGCTCGGCGCGAACCCGCTCACCTTCCAGGGCCTCTCGGGCATGGGCGACCTCGTGCTGACCTGCACGGGCGACCTCTCGCGCAACCGGCGCGTCGGGATCGAGCTCGGCCAGGGCAAGAGCCTGGCCGAGATCATCGCGGGGATGGACCAGGTGGCCGAGGGCGTGAAGACCACCTACGCCGTCTGCCGGCTGGCCGACCGCATCGGGGTGGAGATGCCGATCGCCGCCGCCACCCGGCGCGTGCTCGACGGAGAGCTGAAGCCGAAGGATGCGGGCCTCCAGCTGCTCACGCGCCAGCTCCGGACCGAGCTCGAATAGAGAGAACGCGTTCGCATTGACGCCTCCGGCGCCGCCGATAGACTCTCCTCGGAAATTGAAAATCGTTTTCATTCAACCCCTTCGCGATCGGACTCGCCCTTGAACCTCGCGCGGTTGCCCGTGGGCGGAGCCGCGGTGGTCGAGGCCGTCACCGACGGCTCGCCGGTGTCCGCCCGGCTGCTCGACCTCGGCTTCGTCCCCGGCACGGAAGTACGAGCCCTGCGCCGCGCACCCCTCGGCGACCCGACCCTCTACGAACTCCGCGGCGCCCAGCTCTGCCTCCGGCGGAGCGAGGCGGAGCGGATCCTGGTGCGCGCCCTGCCGGAGCGGGAGACCCCGTGAGTCAGGCGCTGGTCGCGGACGAAGGCCCCGGAGCCCCGCCCCTTCGCCTCGGGCTGCTCGGCTCGCCGAACTCGGGGAAGACCACGCTGTTCAACGCCCTGACCGGCCTCCGCGCCCGGGTAGGAAACTACCCGGGGGTCACGGTCGAGCGGCGCGAGGGCGAGGCGGAGGTGGACGGCCGCCGGCTGGTCGTGATCGACCTGCCCGGCACCTACAGCCTCGATCCCATCAGCCCCGACGAGGCGATCGTCGCGCGGCTGCTGGCCGGCCAGGTCGCGGGCGTCGCTCCCCCCGACGCCCTGGTCGTGACCGCCGACGCCTGCACGCTGCGGCGCTCGCTGCTCTTCGTGGGACAGGTGCTGCGCCTCGGGCTGCCGAGCTGCCTGGTCGTCACGATGACCGACGAGCTCCACGCGCGGGGCGGGAGGCTCGACAGCGCTGCGCTCTCCGCGGCCCTCGGGGTGCCGGTCGTCGCGGTGGTAGGCCACCGCGGGCTGGGGCTCGTCGAGCTGCGGCGGCTGATCGGTCATCCGGAAAGCTGGAGCCGTCCGGTGCTCCCGCCTCCCGGCGACGCCGCCGCGCGCGCCGGCTGGGCCGACTCGGTAGCCGCGCGTGCGCTCGTGGCGCCTCCGCAGCGCGACGCCCGCACCGCTCGCATCGACCGCGTGGTGCTGCACCCGCTGCTCGGCACGCTGCTCTTCGCCGCCGTGATGGTGATCTTCTTCCAGCTGATCTTCGCCTGGGCGGAGCCGGCGATGAACGCCATCGACGCCGCGGTCGGCGCGGGCCAGGACGGCGTGCGCGCCCTGCTGCCGGCCGGCCTCGCGCGGGACTTCCTGGCCGACGGCCTGCTCGCGGGCGTCGGCTCGGTGATCGTCTTCCTGCCCCAGATCCTGATCCTCTTCGCCGTGCTCTACCTGCTCGAGGACGTCGGCTACATGGCGCGCGCCGCCTTCGTGGTGGACCGCGTGATGGGGCGCATCGGCCTCGAGGGGCGCGCGTTCGTGGCGCTGCTCTCCTCCTACGCGTGCGCGGTGCCGGGCATCATGGCGACGCGCACGATCCCCTCGCCGCGCAACCGGCTGGTGACGATCCTGGTCGCGCCGCTGATGACCTGCTCGGCGCGGCTGCCCGTCTACGCGCTCTTGATCGGCGCCTTCGTGCCGGCGCGCAGCGTGTGGGGGCCCGTCGGCCTGCAGGGCCTGGTGCTGCTCGGGCTGTACCTGCTGGGGGCGTGCGCCGCGGTCGTCGCCGCCGCGGTGCTGAAGCGCACCCTGATCCGCGGTGAGGGCCTGCCCTTCTACCTCGAGCTGCCGCCCTACCGCGTTCCGCCGCTGCGGCTGCTGGCGCATCAGGTGTGGGGCGCCGCGTCCGCCTTCCTGCGCCGCGCGGGTACCATCATCCTCGCGGTGACGGTCGTGCTCTGGGTGCTGCTTTCCTTCCCGCGGAACGCGCCGCCCGGCGGCCTCTCGGAGGGCGAGGCCGCGCGCTGGCACGTGGAGCAGAGCATCGCCGGGCGCATCGGCCACGCCATCGAGCCGGCCATCGCGCCCCTCGGCTTCGACTGGAAGATCGGGGTCGGGCTGGTGGCGAGCCTCGCGGCGCGCGAGGTGATCGTCGCGACCCTGGCCCAGATCTACGCGCTGGCCGACGAGGACCAGGGCTCGCTGCGCGAAGCCTTGCGCGCGGACACCGACGCCCGCACCGGCGCGCGCGTCTTCACGCCGGCCACGGTGGCCGCGCTGCTGGTGTTCTTCGTGTTCGCGCTCCAGTGCATGTCGACTCTCGCGGTGATGCGCCGCGAGACCAACTCCTGGCGCTGGCCGGCCTTCGCGTTCGGCTACCTGCTCGCCCTGGCCTACACCGCGAGCTTCGCGACCCACCGGCTGGTGACGTGGCTCGGCAGCTGAGGCGGGGACGGGGTTCAACTAAACAACTAAGTCCCCCCGCGGGTGCAGTCGGTTGCCTCGGCTAAGATCCGGCCTCGTGACGCGACCCACCCTCCACCGCCTGCTGTGCGCCGCCCTCGCCGCCGCAGCCCTGCTGAGCTCGGCCTGCGGCGCCCGCTACGTGCGCGTGCCGATCTCCGACGCCGAGGGCATCACCGTGGAGCTCCGCGCCGAGAAGCGCGGCGGCAAGCTGGTGCCGCGCAGCTTCAACCATCCGGCGACGATCTCCTCGATCCGCGTCGCCCACGTGCTCGCGCGCCTCGACGTGCGCATGGGCTCCGAGGAGGGCGGCGAGCGCGTGGCGGCCTTCCCGACCGTCACGCTCTACCAGGTGGGCGAGGAGGTGTCGCGGGCCTTCGCCAAGGCGACGCCCGAACAGGAGGTCGTGGTCAAGGCCGTACGCACGGAGAAGCGCCTCGGCCTGTTCCACTCGAAGTACCTGACGAGCTTCGTCGCCTGGATGAAGGGCGACGACCTCGTGATCCATCTCTCGCGGGTCGAGTGGCTGGTGCCCAAGGACTCGGAGGACGAGATCCCCGAGCCCTACATCGACCGGGTCGTGCAGGAGTTCAAGGTGCTGCCGACCGAGGGCGTGGTGCCGATGGGCGCGCAGGCCGTCTCGGTCGACTGGCGCAGCCCGGTGTTCCGCAAGGCGGACCACGTGCGCGTCGGCGCCGGCGGCAAGCTGCTTCGGCGCCAGGTGCTGATGGAGGCCGAGGCGCCCGCGGAAGAGGAAGCGAAGGAGCCCACGGTGCTGCCCGCGGACCTCCCCGCGGAGACGCTGCGCGCGCTGGCGGACCTGCAGGAGCGCCGCACGCGCGGCGAGATCAGCGAGACGACCTACCACAAGGAGCGTCGCGACCTGCTGCGCCAGGTGGAGGACGCTCGGCAGGCGCCCCCGCCCGAGGCCGCGCCGGCGCCTTGAGCTACGCGCGCCGGGCCGCCGCCGCCCGGGCGTACGCCCGCTGGAGCGGCGCGTGGATTGCCACCGGCAGCAGGCGCTTCAGCCAGTCGACCAGGTAGGCGTCGGCTCCGATCCGCAGGCGCATGCGGTTGCGCTTCACGGCGTTCACCACCTTGGCCGCCAGCTTCTCGGGCGGCATGCCGAAGCGCGCGACCAGCGCCTCCAGCCTCGCCATCTCGTCGGCGTCGCCGCCGTGCCGGGCGGCCGCCTTCAGGATGTTGGTGCGGATCGCCCCGGGATGGATGCTGGTGACGCCGATGCCGTGCCGCGCCCACTCCGCGCGCAGGGACTCGCTCAGGGCCTTCACCCCCGCCTTGGTCAGGCAGTAGCTGGCCTGGCTCGGCAGCCCCATGAACGCGGCCATGCTCGAGGTGTTCACCACGTGGGCCTCCCCCGCCTGCCGCAGGTAGGGCAGGAAGTAGTGGCAGCCGTTCAGCACCCCCCACAGGTTCACGCCGACGACGAAGTCCAGCTCCGCCATCGAGCTGTCCTCGAACGCCTTGTTGATGGTGACCCCGGCGTTGTTGAAGAGCAGGTGGATGGCGCCGTGCTCGGCCGCGATCTCCGCGGGCAGCGCCGCCATCCGCTCGCGGTCGGCGACGTCCGCCACGTGCGTGCTGACCGGCACACCCGGCAGCAGACGGCGGGTCTCCTCGAGGCCCTCCGGGTCGAGGTCCACCAGCGCCAGCCGGCAGCCCTCGGCAGCGAACGCGCGCGCGAGGGCGCGGCCGATGCCGCTGCCCGCTCCCGTGATGACGGCCGTCTTGCCTGCGAGTTGCTCCATGGTGAGGGCGCAGGGTAGCGGCCGACCGAAGGGGGCTCGCCCCTCTTCTGCTTAGGGCCTTGCTCCCATTTCGGTCACTCCCGGCGGGCCGCCGTCCGATAAGCAGCGCCGGGAAAGGGGTGGGCCGATGATCATCCCCATCAGCCACGAGCAGTCCGAGGTGCGGCGGCTGCCCTGGGTGACGATCGCCATCATGGCGATCTGCGTGCTGGCGCTGCTCGCGACGGACCCGACCGGAGAGGCCGCCGACGAGCCCGTGAGCTCGCCCATCGAGCAGGCCGCGGACTACTGGCGCGATCGGCCCTACCTGGACGCGCCTGCCGAGGTGCTGAACGAGGTCGGCTACGACGTCGCGCCCAACCAGCGCAGTCAGTACATCGGCCTGCTGCGCACGAACGTCGAACCGCCCGACGACCCGGCCGAGATCGAGGCGGAGCAGGCGGAGCTCGACGCGATCCTGCTGGGCGAAGGCGCCGAGAGCGAGGCCGAGGCCGGCGCCCCGGAGTCGCCCTATCGCACGTGGGGGCTGCGCGGCGACCAGCCGACGGCGCGCGGCTTCCTCACGCACATGTTCATGCACGCGGGCTGGTTCCACCTGCTCGGCAACCTGTTCATGCTGTTCCTGGCGGGCCCCGCCCTCGAAGACCGCTGGGGGCGGCTGCTCTACTCGATCTTCTACCTGACGGCCGGCGTCTCCAGCGCCGCCTTCTTCCTGGCGATGGAGCAAACGAACCTGCCGCTGGTGGGCGCCTCGGGCGCGATCGCCGGCGTGCTGGGCGCCTTCCTGGTGCGCTACGCGAAGACGCAGATCAAGTTCCTCTACGTCTTCTTCGTCGGCATCCGCTTCCTGCGTGGCACCTTCCTGGCCCCGGCCTGGGCGGCGCTGCCGCTCTGGTTCGGGAACGAGCTGCTGGCGGCCTGGCTCGGCGTGGACGACGGCGTCGCCTACTGGGCGCACGTGGGCGGCTTCGCGTTCGGCGTGGGCGCCGGCCTCGCGATCCGCCAGCTCGGGCTGGAGGAGCGCTTCGACCGCAAGATCGAGTCGAAGCTGACGGTCCGCGGGAACGTCGCGGTCGACGAGGCGCTGCAGCTCCGCGCGGACGGCGACCTCGAGGGCGCCTGGGCGAAGCTGCAGGCGGAGGTCGAACGGAATCCTTCCGACTCCGACGCGGCCCTGGCGTTCCTCGATGCGGCCGCCTCACTCGGGCGCGCGGACGCGGCGCTCCCGGCGCTGACGCGCTCGATCAAGGCGCTGCTGCGCGCCGAGCCGAAGGCGGCGGCGCAGTGCTGGCTCGAGCTCTGCGAGCACGCCCCCGCCGCGCGCCTCGATCCGCTGACGCTGCTCGCCCTCCACCAGGCGCTCGACGCCGAGCGGCTGGACGAGGAAGCGAAGCGCGCGCTGCGGCACGCCGCCGACCCTCGCAACCCGGGCCTCACGCCGGCGCTGGCGCTGCGCGTGCTCGAAGCCGCGCGCGAGCGCGATGCCCAGGCGGCGGCCTCGGCGGCGCGCGTCGCGCTCGACTCGCCCCACATGCCGGAGGAGAAGAAGACGAAGCTGCGCGCGCAGCTCGCGGAGCTCGAGGCCCGCGCACCGGCGCCGGCCGAGACCGCGCCGGAGTCCGCTCCCCGCCGCATCGAGCCCATCGACATCGGGCCGCTGGAGCCGGAGGGCGAGGACGCCGCGTTCTCCGCGGAGACGGAAGGGGAGATCGTCGACGAGCTCGAGCGCAACGTGGGCGACGAGGAGCTCGGCGCCCTGATCGCGACGTCGCGCTTCCAGGACGTGAAGCTGACGGAGGCGGTCCCGACGGGGCTCGACGACGTCGGAGTCCTCGTCGCGCTCCCCGGCGGGCAGAGCGGGCGCATCGCGTTCGCGAAGATCCAGGCCGTCGCGGTCGCCACGGTGGCCGGCCTCGCCGCGCGCCCCGTCGTGCTGGTCGACCTGCTGATGAACTGGAGCGCCCTCGAGGAGAGCGCGCTGCGCGTGGTGCGCCTGCGCAGCGACCGCTTCGACCCGCGGAAGCTCGCTCCGGGGGTGGCCGCCCCCCTCGACGCCCTGCGCGCCTTCCTGGCCGAGCTGCTGACCCACAGTCGCGCCACCCCGCTGCCCGACGCCGACGCAGCGCGCGCGGCGCCGCTCCGCAGCTTCGCGGACCTCGAGACCTACCAGCGCGAGGTCCTCGAGGTCGGCTAGCGCCGCGGGCACCCGTCCATTGACGGAACCCCCGGTTGTGCCGATATATCGGGGGCCCGAAGCAGGAGGTCCCGTGCCGGATTCGACCCCCCCGGAGAGCCGCCCGAAGAGCCGGATCGACGCCGTCGTCCGAGAGGTGCGCGATCACCCCGTCGCCTACAGCGTGCTCTTCACCTTCCTGCTCTGCGGCCCGCTGCTGGCGAAGCTGATCTTCCCCGAGGCCCCGCTCGGCGCTCTCGTGCTGGGCGGCATCTTCCTGGGCGCCTACGCCGCGTTCTGCGCCGTCCCCGGAGAGTTCCTCTAGCCTACGCGCGGTTGCGGTAGAGGCTCGCCTTCACGGCCGCCGCCATCGCGGCCTCGTCGAGGCGCCCGCCGAGGAAGGCGTTCACCTCGCGGACGGCCGCGGCCGGGTCCGTGACGGTGGCGCGGTAGTCGACCTCGATCATCTCCATGTAGGGCTGCTTCCGGGCGAACAGGCGCGCCGCGATGATGTCGTTGCGGTACGCCTCCTTCATCGCCTCGAGGTCGGCGCCCGGCGCCGCGTTGCCGAGGCGGTCGAGCATCTTGTCCTGGCTCTTCAGCACCTCGTCGAGGTGCCGCCGCATGTAGACGATGCGGTAGGCGTTGTCGTCGGGCAGGTGGCGCAGCAGGAAGGAGATCACCTTCAGCGCGCGGCCGCGCGCGCCGCGCACCCAGCTCCTGTCGGGGTCCTTCTCCAGATCCTTGGCGCGCTCGAACTCGTAGTAGCCCTCGGGATTGTCGATGTCCGCCGTGCGCTCGCCGTCGGTGAAGGGCTGGATGCCGCCCGCCTCCAGCATGCGCATCATCATCGAGGTGCCCGAGCGCGGCAGGCCCGACACGACGTACACCGGCTCGCCGTAGCGGCGCCGGCGCAGCCAGCCTCGGATGGGGTCGACCACCGCTTCCCTCCGCCCGCCTAGAGCGTCACGCCGAAGCGGCCTTTCAGCGCGAAGCCCGCGACCAGCGACACCCCGAAGAAGGTGGCGAGGATGCCGAGCTCGCCGCCCGGCAGCAGGCCGAGCTCGCGCTCCGGATAGGCCAGCGAGACCGTGCGCAGCGGCGAGCTCGCCGGCAGCGCAGGCTCGCCCGGGTAGAGCAGCGCGTCCCAGCTTTTGGTGCGCTTCACGGGAACCTTGCGGTGCGCGCCGCCGACCGCCCAGACCTTGGTGACCGTCTGCTCGCCCATGCGCAGCGAGAGGACGTGGTCGCCCTCCGCCTCCGCGCGCAGGCGCCAGTACACCTCGCCGTCGGGGGTGCGCACCGGGGGCGCATCGAGCGCGACGCCGGCCGGCAGCTCCAGGCTCACCTCGCGGGGCGAGACGCCCGCCTTCGGATCCAGCTCCACCCGCAGCAGCTCCACCGATCCGACTTTCCCCGGCGCGAAGGCGTAGTTCGCCTCGAGCTGCGTCAGCACCGCGAGCATCGGCGCCAGCACCACGACCATCGGCAGCAGGTTGTGCCCCAGGTAGACGGCGTTGCGCAGCAGGATCTTGCCGGTCGAGCCGAGCACCACCAGCGGGTCGTGGCGGAACAGGCGGATCTCGTAGAGGTGGGCGCGGATGCGGTCCTTCGCGCGCTCGATGCCGCGCTGGTTGCTGACGTACTTGTAGGCCACCAGCGCCAGGATGCCGGCGAGCACGGGCCAGAGCAGCAGGTCGAACCACGCCGGCCCGTGCCCGAAGGGCGCGAGCAGCGGGTCGAACAGCGCGGTCGAGATGGCGTTCAGGACGACCACGGCCGCCTAGCTGATGTAGCCGAGGCCCTTGAGGCGGTCGCGCATGTCCTTGTCGTCCTTGGCACCCTCGAAGTGGAGCATCTCCTTCTCGAGGATGTGGGTGATGAACTCCTCGACCGTCGCATAGCCGGCCACGTCGGCCACCTTGCGCAGCTTGTCGACGAGGTCGCGATCGAGCTTCACCTTGACGGAGCTGCCACCGAACATGGAGTCCTCCCGCAGCGATTGGCTTCCCGGGCCGAGCCCGGCAGGAACGAGCTGCCCACCATACCAGGGAGCGGCTCGAGGCCGTAATGAGCGAGCAGCGAGGCCGTGACGTCGGTGAGGTCGTACCCCTCGCCGACCCCCGGACGGTTCACCAGCAGGACGCCCGGCACGAGGCGCGGGTCGATCAGGTGGTTGCCGGACCAGCGGCTGGTGTTGTCCTCCAGCACCGCTTCGGTGATCTCGCCGAGGGTCGACGGGTCGGAGCCCGCGTACCCCTTGTTGTAGCCGACCACGAGGTCCGGGGCCTCGGCGACGCGCTCGCCGTGGAACGCCTCGGCGGCCGGGTAGACCTTCAGCACGACGGCGTCTCCCGAGGCGGGATCGCGCTCGGCCTCGAGGGCCCGCGTCAGCTCCCGGCGCAGGGCGTCGGCCTCCGCGGGGGCCACACTGCCCTGCGCCTCGCGCCCCGCCAGGTTCAGGTAGAGCCCGTTGAAGCCGATCCCGTAGGCCCGCGAGCGCGACCAGTCGACGTCCGCGAGGCCGACGCGGCCCGTGCGCTTGCCGTCCTTCAGCACCAGGTAGCCGTGGTCGCGCAGCCAGGCGTTGAGGTGGAACTTCCGCGTGTAGGGCTGGAAGCCGTGGTCGCTCATCACGATCAGCAGCGCATCTTCGGGCAGGCGCTCGCGGACGCGGCCGAGCGCGGCGTCTACGTCGGCGTAGAAGCGCTCGATGTCGTGGGCGTGGGCCGGCGCCACCGCCGGATCGCGCGCCGGGTGGCCGAGGCCCGGGTACTTGGGATCGGCGTGCCGCCACAGCATGTGGCACTGGAGGTCGATGTCCGAGAGGTAGACGAAGCTGGCGTCTCCCGGCCCGAAGCGATCGAGGGCGAGCTCCAGCATCGCGCGCGAGTCGCGCTGCACCAGCGCCACCTGCGCCAGGTAGTCGTCGTCGCTGAACACGCCGTCGCGCAGCGCGTTGGTCTCTTCGGGCATGCCCTGGGTGTAGAACGGGCCGAGGGAGGCGTACAGCTCGTC
>Ga0105107_10000056_pt1 | contig 57170 bp, 40 predicted proteins | sample PPLLaktember2015_6_FD_79335 | JGI IMG/M metagenome (GOLD analysis project Ga0105107, IMG submission 79335) | Freshwater sediment microbial communities from Prairie Pothole Lake near Jamestown, North Dakota, USA - PPLs Lake P8 Core (1) Depth... | ecosystem: Environmental > Aquatic > Freshwater >...
ACTTTGTTCGACTGCAGATGCCCTACAAAGTGCCAGCGAATATCCCGCGCAGACAGTGTTTCGCGCTTGCCAAGCAACTCCTGCACATAGTTCTCTCCGATGTCCACGACGCCGGCGCGGACCGCTTCGTCAACCTGTTCCGCCGGGAATGTCTTGGCAACTGCAACAAGGGTCACATTCTCCGGCCGACGGCCTGACCTGCGGCTGGCAGCGGCAATGCGCTCCCGCAATGTGTCAATATTCGTGGAAATCATTGAAAACTAAGACACAAATATACGGCTGTGGGCCCTCAAAATCAATCTATTGACTTCACCCACTTTTTTGAACTTATTACCCCTGAGGGATGTCTTCCAACGGAGCTGTGATGAGCATTCTGGACAACGGCAGTTTTGACGATGATGAGGGCGAGGAGGGGAGATCGGACCGTTTTGAAGACGAGCTGAAGAAGTACAAAGATCTGCTCGGTGACGGTTCATCTGATATCACCAACCTCGAAGCGCTCGACGAAATCGTCAGTTTCTACTTCGACAATGGGCGATACGAAGACGCGCTCCGTTTTGTTGACCGGATGCTCGTGCATGTGCCGTACAGTGCCGACACCTGGCAGCGCAAGGGACTCATCCTCTCGAATCTGAACCGTTCCGCCGAAGCCCTCGATGCCTATACCACGGCTTTAAACCTCAATCCGGTGGATACGGAGATCCTTGTGAACCGCGGGATTGCCCTGGACGAGCTGGGGAGGCTCGAGGAAGCCATCACGAGCTACAACCAGGCCCTTGAGATCGAACCGACCAATGGGGAAGCTCTCTTCAACAAGGCCATTACGCTCGAAAAGATGGAAAAATACGATGACGCCGCCCAGATCCTGCGGTTCATCCTTGATGGAAACCCCGATCACCGCGAAGCATGGTACGAGCTGGGATACTGCTATGACTATCTGGACCAGCTTGAAGATTCATTGCGGTGCTATGACGAGCATATCGACCGCGACCCCTACAACTTCAACGCCTGGTACAACCGCGGCATAGTCCTGAGCCGGTTGGGACAGTTCCACCGGGCTCTGGAGAGCTACGACACCGCTCTGGCGATCCGCGAGGATTTCCCTGCGGCCTGGTATAACAAAGGAAATGCCCTGGCAAACCTGGGCCGCCTGCACGATGCTGTCGAGTGTTATCAGGAAACGCTCCGTCTTGAGCCAAAAGACCTGCCCGCCTGGCACAACCTCGGGAATGCTTACGAAGAGCTTGCCGAGTACACGAATGCCATCAATAGCTTCAACCAGGCCATCAAGCTTGACGACAGCCACTACGAGTCCTATTTCGGACGCGGCAGCTGCTACGATGCCCTGGAGGATTTCCGCAGGGCGCTGACGGACTACAACAAAGCGATCACGATTCATCGGGGATATCCCGAGCTCTGGTACGCCAAGGCGGATCTCCTGTACAATATGGGAAAGCTCCGTGAATCGCTCGTGAGCTACCGGATGGTGACCCGGCTTGACCCCCACAATTTCGAAGCGTGGCTCGACTACGGCGAGACGCTTTTTGAGCTGGGGTATTTCCGCCAGGCACTCAAGGCCTTTGACCGTTCTGTGGATGCGAACCCCAAGTCGGCTGAATCGTTCTACCTGCGGGCCAAAGTACTCATGGTATTGAACCGCAACTTTGAAGCCGTAGAATCGCTAAAAAGCTCATTCCGTCTTGATCCGAACATGCGCAAGGACTTCGAGCGTGAATTCCCCGGAGTCAGGACGATGAAAGAATTCAAGAGTCTCCTGCGGAAGTAGGCGGCGCAACGGCGTCAACCGCCGACCTCGCTCCGCCTCGGTGGGGCGAGGTCGTTTCGTTCAATAGGATGGAAGCGCACATGATCAACCCGGCACTCGAAGAAAAATATGGCGCCCTCCGGCGTATCCTTGATGAAATGCAGAGCCTGGTCATCGGATATTCCGGAGGGGTGGACAGCACGCTTCTGCTGAAAGTCGCGGTCGATCAGCTCGGCGGAAAAACTCTGGCAATGATCGGCCGCTCGGAGACTTACCCGACCCGGGAATTCGAAGAGGCACTCGCCCTTGCCCAAAGCATCGGAGCACGATACGAAATCGTGCAGACGGAAGAGACCGATGTGCTCAAGTTCCAGGAGAACCCGCCGGACCGATGCTACTACTGCAAAACGGAACTCTTCGGCAAACTTCGTGAGATTGCCCAACGGGAAGGCATTCTCTGGATCGCCGATGGGACAATTACAGATGACCTCGGCGACTTCCGGCCCGGCATGCGTGCCCGTTCCGAGGGCGAGGTCCGCTCGCCGTTACTGGAAGCAGGTTTTTCGAAAGCCGAAGTCCGGGAGCTCTCCCGACATCTGGGGCTGTCTACCTGGGACAAGCCGTCATTTGCGTGTCTCTCGTCCCGCTTCCCTTACGGTACGCCCATACTTCGCGACAACCTGAGCCGGGTCGACGCCGCCGAAACCTTCCTCCGAGACAGCGGGTTTCGCCGCTTCCGGGTGCGCTTCCACGATGACAGCACGGCGCGTGTGGAAGTGGATCCCACAGAAATTGAACGCCTGGTCAAAGAACCCCTGCGCGGTGAGCTTGTGGCCCGCTTCAAACAGCTCGGGTTTACATATGTCACGCTTGACCTGCAGGGATACCGCACCGGCTCGATGAATGAACTACTGACGGAAGAGGAAAAACAGCGATGGAAAAACCCGTGACACCCTTTACCGACCGCCTCCGTGCGCTGCAGGACTCGCAGCGTTCTCTCCTCTGCATCGGCCTTGACACTGACATTGCGAAACTTCCTGCACATCTCCCACGGACTCCCGAAGGTGTCCTTGAGTTCAACAAACGGCTGATCGATGCCACGCATGACCTTGCATGCGCCTACAAATTGAATCTGGCGTTCTATGAGGCGCTCGGCGAACAGGGGTGGACCGTGTTGCACAGAACACGGGAGCATATCCCCCCATCTGTCATTGCCATCGCCGACGGCAAGCGGGGAGATATCGGGAATTCATCAGAACTCTATGCGCGCGCCCTGATAAGCGAATTACGCTTCGATGCATCCACCGTGCACCCGTACATGGGCCGCGATTCGCTCGAACCGTTTTTCCGCTCGGCAGGCCACGGCGTCTTTGTGCTCGCACTCACCTCAAACCCCGGCGCGAGAGATCTTCAGTACCTGAAAAGCGGGGGAAAACCGCTCTACGAGCAGGTGATCGCACGGGTCAAACGGTGGAACACGCAGGGGAACCTCGGCCTTGTCGCCGGGGCAACCCGGCCATCGCAACTGAAACGCATCCGTTCACTCGCACCACGGCTTCCGCTGCTCATCCCCGGTGTCGGGACACAGGGGGGCGACCTCAGGCGGGCGGTGCAGTACGGCTGCGACAAGAACGGCTGCCTTGCGATTATCAACGCCGGACGGAATGTGATCTATGCCTCCGCCGGTGAAGATTTCGCTCACGCCGCCAGAAACGCCGCATCAACGATGCGCGATCAGATCAACGAGTATCGCGCAGTCGCGTAACACCCCCGCGACCGGATGCTGATGTTCCGGCTGCAAGGGCGTTCATCTTCATGGTGTCTCAGTATGGATGGAATCTCGGAGATATCCATCCGCCGCGTTTGGGAACGACTCGATTCTACCTCCCTCCTGCACACCTCCGACCGCCGGCCTCTGATGGTGCTTTCGCCCGGTGTACCGAATTGTGATGGCGGACCTGACTACACTGATGTGCTGATACGCCTTGATGGTCGTTTGTATCGCGGCGCTGTTGAAGTGCATCTGCACGCACGTGATTGGGTGGCACATCATCACGACAAGGATGCACACTACAACGGTGTGATACTCCACGTTGTGGGCGAATGCCCCAGCGATGTTCGGCCGACTCACACGGCAGGCAGGCGGGTCGTCCCTGTCCTCATCCTGCCTCCGGATGGATCATCAACAGCTCCATCATCCCCTCCACCCCCCCCGTGCGTCCGTCAACTTGGTGTTCTCCCCGCGAAATCACTCTGCCGGGTGCTGCAGCGTCTCGGATGGCGGCGCATCAGGCGCCGGATGAACGTACTTGAGGCGCGGCTCGACGAGCTGCTCCGTGAAGAGCACCTGACCGTGCATGAGCAGCGACGCTGCTATAGAAAGGTTCCGGAACGTGAGCGGACAACGGCGGAGAGATGGACAAGGTGCGAGCTGAACGCTCAACCTGCGTGGGATCAGATGCTCTATGAGGGCATCCTGGAGGGATTGGGATATGTGAAGAACAGAAAACCATTCGGCGCGCTTGCACAGAATGTGCCGTTGAAGCTGCTGCAACAGTGGTCGCTCGCGGACACGGAGACAATGATGGCAATTCTTTTCGGAGCTTCGGGCCTGTTGCCTTCACCTCATGGATTGAAGGAGCAAACGTCCGTGCGGTATGTGCGTCGATTGCGGCACCGATGGAAGGATCTCCGGAGACAGATTCATCGCCCTCTCCTTCATGAAGCTGAGTGGCTGTTCTTCCGTCTGCGTCCGGTCAATTTTCCCACCAGCCGGCTTGCCGCCTTCGTGTTTCTCCTTCCGGCCATATTCAACGACTCCGGCGCACACCGGATTCTCGAAATATTCCGTTGCGACGGCCTTTCACCCCGTACGCGTGTGAAGCGGCTGCGCGATGTGTTTGCGTTCTTGCCCGACGGGTTCTGGAGCCGTCACCTGCACTTCCGGAACAAGAGAACCGGCACACCAATCGCCCTCGGCACGCACCGCATCGATGCTATGATCATGAATACTCTTGTGCCGATGGCCTTGCTCTACGGCCGTCTCTGTCATGATCACTTACTCTGCCTGCATGCGCGCGCAGTGGCCAGGGCGCTGCCGACCCCGCCGCGCAACAGCGTTACCCGGGCCGTCGAGCTGAATGTGCTCCGCGGGTGTGTGAGCATTGACTCAGCCCTTCTTCACCTCGGAGCGATTGAACTGCACCGGGCATACTGCCAGCCCGGCCGGTGCGTACAATGTCCAGCGACGCCCGGAAAACCAGCTAGAAAGTGACGCCGATGCTCACAGGGACAAGGGTGCTTGCCTCCGGGTCGGTCATCACCCACATGTACTTGACTTCAAGAAAGAGTGTGACACCGACTGACAGGTCAACACCCGCACCGAGATTCCATGCTGTTTTGGTTTCCGAGGCGAATCCCGCGTAAGCTTTTGTTTCAATACCACCCTGTATGACCTTCGCATCGTCGACGCTCAGCCGGGCCACCCCGACGCCGCCGGTGAGGTAGGGCTTGACGATCGGGAGTGGGAGGATCGCCATCTTGGCATTAATATTGCCGGACCACATCGTGATCCCGCCACCGGAGACGCTGAACTGGCCGGCAGCCGTCCCGATAATCCCTTCAAGCCCCTGACGGTATTTGTCGTTGTCCGGAGAGAACGACAGGTAGTCGCCGGAGAGGCGGAAGCTGACCATTGCCAGCTGGACGTCGAGGTGGACCCCCCCGCCGAATCCCGCACCATAGACATCCTTCAGCGCGGCGGCTCCATTGACCTGTGGGCCCGGGAAATTTGCGTTCATGAAATTCGCGTGGGCCCCGAAGTTCACAGAAGGAGCAAGCCCTCCGACAACCGGCTGTGCGAAGGCGGCCGTCGCTACGAGGAACGCAGCGGTAAGTATGAAAGAACGCATGGAACCTCCGGAAATGGTGGAGAAATGGTACATAATGGTAACAAGTCTAGGTCTTCTGCTGTTTCTTCTTCGCTGCCGGAAAAAGGATATTGTTCAAGATAAGCCTGTATCCCGGCGAGTTCTTGTGCAATGACAGATCCGTCGGCGGATCCCCGACCGCGTGCTGGTAGTCCTCCGGGTCATGACCGCCGTAGAACGTGAACGTGCCCCGACCGTAGTTGCCGTGGAGGTAGCGCACCTCGTCTGTCCCCTCCTTCTGGGCAAGAACGATGACGGTCTTCTTGATGCACGCCTTTTTGAAGCTGGTGGTCTGTCCGAGAAATCCTTTGATGACATTCATATGATTTTGCGTCAACATTGTCGGCACGGGATCAAATTTCGCGGAGAACTCAAAAAGCGTGAAGTAGTCCGTTTCAGGATTCTGGAGCGCGAGCAAATCACTGGGGGGCTGATCAATATCTGAATACTCGTACCGCAGCGGGTTTTTCTCCAGCGTGAAATTTGTGAACGCTAGTGTTCTGGAGAAATCCAGGCGCGACTGGGCATCGGGATCCGGAGGGTCGCCGTCGTACATTGCATCGCAGATGTCGGTGTTCTCCGCCGCGAGCGCAATGTCATAGGTATCGGTCGCTGAACACATGGCGAACATGAATCCGCCGGCGGAGATGTACTCCTTGATGCTGCGGGCAACGGCTTTTTTGAGCTCGGACACTTTCTTGAACCCGAGCGTGCGTGCCTCTCTCTCCAGCATCGCCTGTTGCTCGAGATACCAGTTCGCACTGGCAAAGGATGCAAAGAATTTTCCGTACTGCCCCGTGAAATCCTCGTGATGCAGGTGCAGCCAGTCGCACTCGTGCAATTTCCCTTCCAGAACTTCTTTGTCCCAGAGTTTCTCATAGGGGATTTCGGCGTACGTGAGCGCGAGCGTAACGGCATCATCCCATGGTTTGTACCCCGGCGGAACGTACACGGCGATCTTCGGGGCTTTCTCCAGCCGCACCACATCCATGTTGTTGTCATCGCGCTGCACCTCTGCATAGATCTGTACCGCAGCCGCAGCGGGAATTCTCTCGAATGCAACCCCCCGGACGCTGCACTCTGTGCCAAGCACCGGGTTCTCGTCCATCATGAATGACCCCCCCCGGTAGTTGAGAAGCCAGTCAACTTCCATGTTCTTTGTCAGCGCCCAATATGCCATCCCGTATGCCTTCAGGTGATCGGTCTGCGCCAGATCCATCATCACCAGGATCTTGTTCTGTGCCGTGGACACGCCGGCACACATGCTCAACACAAGGATGCTGGTCCACAATTTCAGTCCTGATATCTTCACAGTGATTCTCCCCTCAGCATGCGAATGCGCCGACGCGCTTCATTGGCAAGCACCGATAGTGGATAATCGGAAAGAAGGCGTTCGTATGCGGCGATCGCCGCTGCCGGCTGGCCCAAACCGTATTGCTGCACCTCGCCCATGCTCAACAAGGCGTAGTCAAGCATTTTGCTCTGGTCGCGATATTTCGTCAGCAGGCTGTCGTATACACCGAGCGCGTCGCGATATCGTCCGGCCTGTGCGAGCAATCCCCCCGCGCGCAAGAGCGCATCATCGATCAGGGGAGAGAGGGGATATAGCCGTGCGAGCTCCACGAACTGTTGTACGGCCTCGGGAGTCCTGTGTTGCCGGGCAAGAAATTCCGCACGTCCGTACAGGGTGAGCGCCTGGGGCGAAGCGCCGGTATTCTTCTGCAGCAGCACCTGGAGTGCAATGGCATCATTGGCAAAGTCATTCTGGACATTTGTCGATATTCCCGACAGCGACTTCACCGCATCGTCGATTCGCCCGTTGAACAGGGCAATCTCGGCCAGGTGCAGTTGCGCTTCATCGGTCTGATCGGGCGTTGCGTTCCGCGCCGCCACTACACTCTGCAGTGCCGCTGCCGCGTTGGTCGTATCAGCCCGGGCAATCAGGAGTTCCGCCAATCGTAGCTGGACGTCATTGCGCATGGAGGGGTTTGCCGACGGATCTGCAAGTACCCGCTGAAACGTCCTTGCCGCAACATCCATATCCTGAAACTGGCGCAGCTGGATGAGGCCGATCTGATAGAGCGACTTTGCCGCATATTCGGTACCCGGATGTGCCTCCGCAATCGCGTTGAATGCGCTCACCGCTTCCGCGAGGCGCATACGGGCATCGCCGGACGTCCGGATGCCTGTTACGGTCAGAACATCCCCGCTGTCGGCGGCAACCTCGAGCTCCTTGAGTGCGCACGCATTGCCGTACATAGCCTGAGGCACGCGTTGTGCCGGCAACGCCCGGCTCAAAGCTTCACGATATGCCTGGGACGCAACGGCGTACGCCCGCTCACGGACAGCACGGTCGGCAAAACCCAGAAGCGCAACACCGTTGGCGCTGGAAATGTCATCAATGCGACGGTACACCTGAAACGCTTCATCGAAGCGCCTGCCCTCCATGTGGAGCCAGGCAAGGATTTCGTAGAGACCGGGTGTGGGCTGGCGATCGAGGCGGGACTGGACTACACGGGTGGCTGCTGCCCGGCCTTCGTCCTTATACGTGAACGCCGCGAGGCGGTTCTCCACAAATGCGATTTGTGCCGGGTTCTGCTCGAGCCAGCGCAGGTACTCTTCCGTTGCGCCTGAATAGTCCATGGAAGCAACGAGAAGTTGTGCGAGCTCGAACGTGAACAATTGTGCATCACCGCACGCCACCCGGCCCCTCCGGTACATCTCCGCCGCCCTGTCGAGCAACCGGTTTTCGATCATGAGTGTGGCGACAAGCCTGTAAGATTGCTGGTTGGTGGGGGCAATCTCGATCGCACGTTCCCATGCCCGTGTGGCTTCCGGTTCATGCCCGGCCCTATACTCCACTGTCCCGAGCATGCCATAGAGCATCGGATCGTTCGGGATCAGCGAAAGGCGTTTCCGGATTACACGTACGGCGTCGTCATAGCGCTTCAACTGCGCATACATCCGTTGGAGGCCGTCAAAATAGGCAAAATTGCCCGGTTCATTCTGGAGAAGGTCGCGGTAGAGTTCCGCAGCCCGCTCCCACTCACTTGCCTGCTCAAACCCCTGGGCAAGACGAAACTTCGCCTGTGCATCCGGCGTTTGAGAGTGGAGGATGCCCGTACACACAACGGAAAACGAAAGCGTGAAAATACAGATCCGGATCACGTCAAGCGCCTGGCGATATGCGTTCTGTTGCCTCATTAGCTTCGTCATCCCGGCTGTTCGTCCTCCAGAAATGTAGCTTCCTGTTGCTTGATATACAAGCAGGGTTTGGTTACCTTGATAAGACAAGTGAATTCCGTGTGAAACACACAACTCACATCGCTATCCTCGGCTCCACCGGTTCGATCGGGCGGAGCAGTCTGGATGTCATCAGCACCTTCCCGGACCGTTTCCGGATTACGTATCTTTCCGCAAACCGGAACGTGGACCTGCTGATGGAACAGGTTCGCAGGTTCCATCCGCGCGGTGTGGTTGTCCTTGATGCATCCTGCGCTCACCGCGTCCGCAGCCTCGTGAATGGTACTACTGAGGTTCTGGTAGGGGAAGAGGGACTACTGGAGGTGGTGTCGCGTGACGATGTTGACACTGTGGTCAGTGCGGTCGTCGGCTTTGCGGGATTGCTCCCGACGCTCCGTGCGATAGAGGCACGAAAAGACATCGCTCTCGCGAACAAGGAAACTCTGGTTGTGGCTGGTGAGTTGGTGATGCAGAAGGTCAGGGAACACGGGGTCAAGCTCCTCCCAATCGACAGCGAACACAGCGCAATCCTGCAATGCCTGCAGGGGGAGGATACGCTGAGTGTCGCACGTCTGATTCTCACAGCATCCGGCGGACCGTTCCTCAATTTTGAGGTGGAGGACTTCGCTCAGATAACACCCGCGCAGGCACTGCGCCATCCAACCTGGAAGATGGGCAGCAAGATCACAATTGACTCGGCCACTCTTATGAATAAAGGGCTCGAGGTAATCGAAGCCCATTGGCTTTTTGGTCTGCCGGCAGAAGCCATTGATGTGGTGGTCCACCCGCAGTCCATTATTCATTCGATGGTTGAATTTGTGGATGGCTCGGTGAAGGCCCAGCTCGGCATCCCGGATATGAAACTACCCATTCAGTATGCGCTGACGTACCCGGAGCGCCCGCGTTCCACGTTTCAGCGGCTGGATTTCGCGGCTCTGGAGCACATGACCTTTTTCGCACCAGATTTGGTGAAATTCCGTTGCCTGGCCCTCGCATATCAGGCCTTGCGTTCCGGGGGCACGGCGCCGGCGGTCATGAATGCCGCAAATGAGATGGCCGTGCAAGAGTTTCTCGAAGGCCACATCGCCTTCAGCGCGATACCCGAGCTGATCACGGCGGCGCTGGCATCACACCAGACGGTGCACCATCCTCAATTGTCCGATATCCTCCGTGCCGATAGCGAAACACGTGAATTCGTGGTCAGGCAATTGAATGTAGTCCCTTCATGAGAAAGAACCATGCAGGTACTTGAAACTGTCCTCTATTTTGTGATTACCCTTGGCGTGCTCGTTTTCGTCCATGAATTCGGGCACTTCATCACCGCCAAACTATGCGGCATGCGGGTGGACCGGTTTTCCATTGGCTTCCCTCCACGGGCGTTCGGGAAGGTATTCGGAGACACCGACTACTGCGTCTCGTGGATTCCAATCGGCGGGTATGTGAAGATCGCCGGTATGATCGACGAGAGCTTCGACACGGACTATCTGGGACAGGAGGCGAAACCCTGGGAATTCCGGGCAAAACCGATCTGGCAGCGGATGCTCGTGATTTCAGGCGGGGTTATCATGAATATCCTGCTTGCCGTGGCCATTTTCTGGGGTATCAACTACACACAAGGCAAGGTGGTCCGGGAAACCACCGAAGTGGGAACGGTGCTTCAGGAAAGCGTTGCCGCGAAGGCCGGACTGCAGGCAGGCGACCGAATTCTTGAAGTTAACGGAGCTCCGGTGAGCGATTGGGACGCTATTCTCAATCGTGTCTACATCGACAACGCCGGCGACGACATCGATTTCACCATAATGCGGCGAAGTGGACAACTCCACGTACAGGTTCCGCGCGCATCGATCCCCGATCCATCGGAAAGCGCCTTTGGCATTGTCCCAACGCATACCGAAATCGTAGTCACCACGGTGCAATCCGGCTTGCCTGCCGACAGCATGGGACTGAAACCGGGCGATGTGTTGACCTCCATCAATGGCACACCACTTGGCGCGGATGGCCAGGTGAGACCGCTGGTGCAAGCCAATGCCGGCAAGCCTGTACAGGTGGAGTGGCGGCGGGGCGGAGAGAAGCTGACGGGCACCACGATCCCTACAGCCGATGGTATGATCGGCATTGGTTACGCGCTGCGGTATAACGGTCCCGTGCACAAAGTGGACTATTCGCTGCCCGAATCTTTCACGCAAGCCTGGAGTGACGTGTTCAGCGTCAGTGTCCTTTTCGTGAAGCAGGTCGGACAGATTATCGCCGGTAAGATTGCGTTTGCACAGTCCGTCGGTGGGCCAATCAAGATCGCCCAGATGGCTACCCAGACTGCAGAGCTCGGCATCCTCACGTATCTGGGTTTCATGGCATTGCTGAGCATGAGTCTGGCTATTTTGAATTTCCTTCCGTTCCCTGCACTCGATGGGGGACACATGGTCTTCCTTATCTATGAGGCCATATTCCGACGTGAGATCCCGGTCAAAGTGCGCATGGCACTTCAGAAGGCAGGATTTGTCCTTCTGCTGGCGTTTATGGCATTTGTGCTCTACAACGATTTGATGCATTTCTAGGTATTTGCACGATACGGCGTTATTTGCTATACTTTATTTTTGATGGCAGTTCTATCACTTCCTATCGGGCGATCTCATGAGAACATCCCTTCTTCTCATCGCCATACTCGTCGCTGCAGTGTTGCCGCTGTACGCGCAGGTCCCGACGATCGAAATCACCACGGTTACCGCTCCCGTCGACGTGCTGACGCTGCAAGATGTGGATTTCATCAATTCCACGTCCCCGAAGTGGCTGTTCACCATCGACCTCCGGGTCAAAGGGGTGGTGGGTGCTGCCGCGTCGGTCGACGCGACCATGCGACTTTTCCTTGATGCCCATTTGTCCGGTGGCGAGTCCTTTCCCTCAGCTTTGCATTTTGAGTCGGCTCTGTTCACCATCCAGGGAAGCCGTTCATTCACCAATCTCGATCTCCGGAACCCGGACCTCCGCCGCGGCTATGGCATGGACCCTGCCGCCAAACGACACTTCGAGGAAGTAGCACTTCCTGCGGGCGTGCTCCCTGCCGGCGTTTACACATTCCGGATCGAGGTCGAGAGCACGCGACAGCAGATCTTCCGGGCCACATTCAAGTTCGTCCTGTCGAATCCTTCGCGGGTTGAACTTGTGTTCCCGGTGGACAATGACGCCGGTGTGGGCCAGTTTCCTCTCTTTCAGTGGAACTATGATGGAGCCCGTGCGCGTATTTCGATTTTCGAACGGCTGCCCGGGCAATCCTCTCCCGAAGAAGCCACGAGCGGCGTCCCACACGTGATTTCAGAGGTAACGGGCAACTCCTTCCTCTACCCCGGCGCGGGGGTCCGCCCGCTTGAACCGGCCAAAACCTATGTGTGGTTCGTCGAGGGGTTGTTCGGCACGGCGGGGGGAAGCGGCCGCGCATTGCGCAGCCCGATTCGCTCTTTTACGGTGAGCGGCGGCGGTAATTCGGCCATCCAGAGTCTTTTGGATGAACTCGAACGGGCGCTGGGGCCACAACATAAGGCCTTGTTCGAACGTATCCGGAGCGAGGCGTTGTCTCCCACAGGCCAGATCCTGTTGAACGGCGCACCGGTAACAACATCCGAACTCGTGAAGCTGATTGAGCAGATACGTGAAAACCCCGCGAGCGTCATCAACGCGGATATCGAGTAGGACGCCTCTCCACTGGAGTCTGCCATGAAACCGATTTTGCTCCATCTTCTCATGCTGATCCTGTGTTGCACTCCATGTACTGCTTTCGCGACCGCTCCTCCGGGCGCGCCGATCGGACTTCTCAGCAAAGTGATACTCGACGTACTGCGGAAGGAGACCGGACGAACGTGGGAGAAAGCCGCCCGCGGACAAACGCTGTCTACCGGCGACATGGTGCGCACGGGTCCCGCCTCCCTTGCCATCATCAAGTTCAAAGACAACAGTCTTGTGCACCTCCGTGAGAGATCCGAACTTACGGTCACCGGTAGTATATCGGGCGGGTCGTTCTCGAAATCGGTGGAGGTCCAGACCGGCGTCGTTGGTTTCAATGTGACAAAGCAACGTGCGGGAGAAGAATTCCGCTTCACATCACCAACCTCTGTTGCATCGATTCGCGGAACAGCCGGAGCACTCAGCGCGACCACAGGATCCGACACGCTGGTAGTCACCGACGGAACAATTCAATTCTCCAACCGTTTTTCTTCCCGTTTTCTTGAAGTCCGTGCAGGATTCACGGGGATCTCCAACCGTGACGGTACTCTCGTCGTCCGCCAATCCACGGACCGCGAGCGGAGGGCGGCAGCTAATGCCCTGCAGGACGGGCAGAACAAGAAAATTGAGCTCGAGTTGCGCAACCCACAGGGAAAGTCGAGCCGGCTAAAGATCGAGTTCAGGGACTAGTGTCCCGGGATGCCGGCACGCATGAACACATCCCCGTTTCCAGTCCTGGTGATTCTCTCTCTTCTTCCAGCGTGGGGTGCCAGCGCTCAGCTTTCTTCGGCCGTTACCGGCGTTTCGACGGATGAGGGGGTTTCCCGGAGCAGCGTTACGGTCACCGCCTCGTTGCGTGACGGACATGCCGCTACGACGGTCCTCCTGCTGTACCGGCCCTTTGGTACGCGGGAGTTTCGCAGGGCGGAAATGGATCTTCGCGGGTCCTCCGCTTCATCCGTGATTCCCCCTGCCAGCGTCATTCCGCCCTTCATCGAGTACTACCTCGTTCTCGCTGATGCCGCAGGGCACCGTGAGGCATATCCCCGGAGTGCCACGGGCGATCCGCTTGTCGTGCCCCCGCCACAACTCTTGCGCATCACCGTTAGGGAAGCCGCAGAAGAACAGATACTGTTTCTGAGCCCCGATCCGGACGAGGTGTTGAGCGCCGACGATGTGCTGATATCCATTTCGCTGCTCCGGGCGGACACCGCGGTCGTACAGCGTGCCACGCAAATCAAGCTTGACGAGGCAAACGTCACGAAGGCCGCCGTATTCAGCGGAGACCTTATCATTCTTGCCCCGGAGAATTTGGGCATCAGGCTCTCACCGGGACGGCACACGGTCAAGGTGGGCCTCTTCAACAGGATGGGGCGGTTGCATGCCACATCAGCGCGCACGTTCTTTGTGCGGCGGTCCGGCAAGGAGACCTTGCTGTCGTCGACCATTCCCCAGCGCCGTTTTGACTACAACGCGACTCTCCAGGTGGAGTCGCGCCACGAAAACATCAGCAGCACCGGCATCTGGTATAATCGCGCCTCCGCGCAATTCAACGGGCGCACAGATGTCTGGAAATTCAACGGCAATCTGTTCCTCACTTCCGATGAGAAGAGTGACCGGCAGCCTCAACACCGTTACTTTATCGGTGTCGAAACCCCCTGGATTACCGCCGGATATGGAGACCATTATCCCGCGCTTCCGGAACTCGTGCTCAACGGCAAGCGCGTGCGCGGTTTGCAGACCAACGCCAGGTATGGTATCTTCGGCCTGGATCTCTCACTCGGTGAGATCACACGCGGCGTCGAAGGGACACTCCTTTCGTCGTTTCCTGCCGACAGCCTCACGCTGGAATTCTTGCGCGACTCAACAGCGGCGTTCGACCAGATTAACAGCACGACCTGGGGAAAATTCTCCTACGGAACCTACGCACGCAGGTTGTTCGCGGTCCGCCCCAGCATCGGAAACAGAAAGAACTGGGAGGTGGGATTCTCCTGGTTGAGCTCCGGCGACGATCTCGGCTCCATCCGGAACGGCACAAAGCCTCAGGAGAACATCCTGCTGGGGACGGATTTCATGGCCAGGTTTGACAACAATCGCGTTGAACTGACGGGTCAGGCCGCCCTGACGGCCTACAACGCGGACATCAGCAGCGGTAATTTCACGGACGCATACATCGATTCTGTATACAAAAGCAATCCGGGCACTATTAAGGCGGTTCGCGACATCCTCACCCGCTTTATCACTGTCAACGACAACCTGCGTCCGCTGTCGCTGGAGAGACTTTCGACGCTTGCCTATCAGTTCGGTGTCGGTCTGGAGTATTTTAACAATGCCTTCCGCGCAACGTATCTGTTCCGCGGCAGCGACTATACGTCGTTCGGCCAGTCTTTTCTCCAGACGGACATCCGGGGCATTCAATTGACCGACCGCGCCCGACTGCTGGATGATCAGATGTTTCTCACGCTGGGCTTCGAGCGATTGGAGGATAACACTGCAAAGACGAAGGCGGCCACGACGGTATATTCGAATATCAATGTTGCTGCGACATGGTTCTCCCGTCGCGATTTGCCGACGGTCACTGCGGGCTTCTCGCGGTACAGCAACGATAACAGCCTTTCTGCGGCGGGCCCGGATTCGCTCTCCGCGATCCTGGATGCGACGTTGCGCTTGTACCTCCAAACCTCATATGATTTTCAGCTGGCGGCACGGCACACAGCAACGCTCAGTGTTTCCACCTCGAAGCGCAGCGATGAAACCGTGCGAAAGTACGACCTGGCAAGTTTCTCCGGCGAAGCCGGCCTCACGACACAGTACGCAATACCGTTGCAGACCGTCGTGAGCATCGGGGTGCATAGGAACACCATTCCCAGCAGTGAGTCTCGCGGCCGGAGCATTGATTGGAACTATACGGCACTCTCCCTGGTAGGGCGCTACACGCTGATCAGCGAAGTGCTGACGCTCACCGGTGCCATTGCGCCGACATTCGGTGACTACCGGCGTACAGCCGCCGATCTAGGGGTGGAGTGGTCGGTCCGACCGGATATGAGCTTCCAGCTTCAGGGTACGTACTTCCACACCGACGATGGCATGAATGACAGCATCGTCAATCTGCGCTACCGAGTCACCATTTAGGGCAGGAGGCGATGCCAGCGATTCGGCTCACCATTGGTCAACGCGGCTGGTTGACTCGATTCGGTCTGGCGTTCGGCATGGCGGCATTGATCATTGCCCTGACGCAGGTGCGCGTGATGCGTCTGGGCGTGGTCCAGCGGATCGAACTTGCCACAATTGACTACCGCTTCCAGATGCGCGGCTCCAATGCCGCGGTGAAAGACTCGCCACACGTCATCATCGTTGAAATCTCCGATGATACTTTTCGCAATTTTCCCGAACGGTTTCCCTGGCCGCGTACATACTACGCGCACCTGTTGCGCAATCTCAAGGCTGCAGGCGCCCGCGCCGTGGGTATTGACCTGCTCTTCAGCGGGCCCGATTTGTATTCACCTGCCAATGACTCGGCTCTGGCGCACGCCATCCGGGAAACCGGCATTGCCGTTCTGGCCGGCAAACGCGACGCCGACAGCGATGTCTATGTAACCTCCTCCGCCGACGAAGACTTCAGCAACATCTTCTATGCAGTCGACCCTTCCTTAGGCCTGGTGAACATCCGGAATGACGCGGATGGTGTGTTCCGCACCTACAATACCCTGTTTGTGATCGATTCGGGCGGCACGGAGATCGCAATTCCCACACTGGCCTTCGCCGTCTTGAACAAAGCCCTCAAGCTCCCGCCGCACACTGTGCCCGTAGCACAGGGCGACGGGTTTCTGTACGCCGGGCGCACCATCCCGCGGTATGACGCCGGATCGTTTCTTATCAACCTGGCAGGGCCCAACGGGACATTTCCGCACATCCGATTTCATGATGTCATTGACGACGAAACCCTGAACACGCTCGACGAGAAAACCCTGGCGCAGGATATCAACACATTCAGCGATCCTTTCTATGGATACCTCTACGACAGCACCTTTGCCGGGAAAATCGTCCTCGTTGGTGTGACGGTGCCGGAGTACAAAGACCTCTTCCCCGTTGCGATTGCCCGCGGGGTGTACAAACGCGACAACCTGATGTACGGCGTCGAAATCCATGCCAATGTGATCGAGAGCATTCTCCGGAATTCGTTTCTTACTGTGCAATCGCCCTTCACGGAATCGCTGATCATTCTGTTCCTGGTGCTCGTCACACTCATCGCGACGTCGATGCTGCGCGATGTGAAAACGCGGTATCACCTGCTGGTCGGACTCCTGGGATTTCTCTTCACCTTGGCCGAAATCGTGATCATCGTCGGCGTGGCAATATTTGTCTTCATCAACTTTTCCTATGTCATGGCGGTGGTAAGCCCTATTCTCGCCGTGCTCGGAGGTTATGTGATGAGCACGACCTACCATCTCGTGGTTGAGCGCAGGGAACGCATGCTCATCAAGTCCATGTTCAGCACCTATGTCAACCCCTCCCTCGTCGACGAGCTTGTCGCTCACCCTGAGCGGCTGGTGCTCGGCGGACGCCGCGAGGAACTGACGGTATTGTTCAGCGATATCGAAGGCTTCACGGCCATGTCCGAACATCTCCCGCCGGAAGGCCTGGTGAGCATTCTCAATGAGTACTTCAGCGTGATGTCGGGCCTGATTTTTCAGAATGACGGCACGCTGGACAAGTATGAAGGCGATGCCATCATGGCCTTCTGGGGTGCCCCGATCCCGCAGAATGATCACGCGCTGCGTGCGTGCATGACGGCGCTGCAAATGCAGCAAAGCACTGTGCAGCTGAATGCCGAGTGGCGGAAACTCAAACGGCCACCACTCCACATTCGCATCGGGCTTAATACCGGTGACATGGTTGTGGGAAACATGGGTGCAACCGGCAAATTCGCCTATACGGTGATCGGCGACAGCGTAAACCTCGCATCCCGCCTCGAAGGCGCCAACCGCGAGTACCGTACCGGGATCATGGTGACGCATCGTACCTATGAACTCGTCAAGAAGGAGATTGTCGGCCGCGAGCTTGACCGCATTGCCGTTCGGGGAAGGCATGAACCGGTGCGCGTCTATGAACTGCTGGGAATGAAAGGGGAGGAAACTACCGATGCACTGGAGCACTTCTTAACGTACTACGCAGAGGGCATGGCGGCGTATTTCTCACGTCACTGGCAGGAGGCCTGCACGGCCTTTGAGGCGGCTCTCGCGATACAACCGGATGACTATCCCACGCAACTCCATCTTGAGCGGGTCCACACCTACCGGCGGCAACCTCCGCCCGACGATTGGGACGGGGTTTTCGTGATGAAAACCAAATAGCCGGCGACACTCACCGGCATCGACTATTCAGGATCGGGGACCCTCTGGAATTCTGCTGATTCCAGCGTGAAGGTCATGGATATGCGGTGGGTATCCATGTTGTCGCCCTGATCAAACCTCATGAACGAGTAGTCGATGTTGAGTTTGGGGAGATGCACACCCGCGCCCAACGTAAGTTGTTTGATGTCGCTGTACCCCACGCGCAGGGCGATCAGATCCTTGAACTGGTACTCCATCCCCGTATGGAGGTCGACACTGACCGGTCCCAGATGGGCCAGAGACGCCGTCCGCCGGTTTTCAAAACGGATGTCAAAATCCATCGCAGGTGCAAAACGCCCGCCAAATGCCTCGATGAGATAGGCCGAGCCGACTTTCAGCGTCGGTGAGATGAGTTCGTTGGTCCCGGTGTCCCATGCAAGAAACGTTGTCGTCACGTCCTGGAAATTGGCGCCAAGCAGCAGGTTGTCGAGGGGTGTGTACCATACGCCGATGTCGACGCCGATGCCCGTGGCACCATGATCGCCTAATTCGCGGCGGATCAGTTTCACATTCGCGCCATACGAGAAATCCTCTGAATACGCACGGGCGTAGGACACATACATCGCCCAGTCAGCCGCATTGAAGTACATGACTCGGTTGGGATCTACCCGGCTGAATTGAGAGGGGTCGTAGGTAAGATTGCCGTTAATGTCCACGCCGGCGTTGCGCGTATCCGGAATGTCATCCACCCCCAGCCGCAGCAGGCTGACGCCAATGGTCGATTGTGAACCGAAGGGGAAGGCTACGGCACCGTAGTCGTAGTTCACCAGACTGCCGAAGCGTTCGTCATGCATTAACGTGAGCTGGGGGTAGGAAATCCGGGCGAGGCCGGCGGGATTCCAATATCCGGCGGTAACGTCATTCCCCAGCGCCACATATGCTCCACCCAATCCGAGTGCACGGCCACCAACACCGAGCGAGATAAACTCCCCTGCGTACTTTGCCACACCTGTCCCCGCTTCCGCGCATTGCGTCAGAACAAGGAGCACGACCAGCATTCCATATCTCATATCTCTCCCGCTGCTTGTCATCATGCCAGCATCCAGTGACATTATCTCAAAAACCCGCTAAAGAGTCAAGCGCCGGGAGCCGGAGGCCCAAACGCACCGAACCCGCCGCGGTTCAGGCGTTGTGCCCCCGGCTATCCCGGTACATATTCGGCGCTGAGGTGTTTCCCGCTGCACACCGTGCATCCGCATCCCGGTCCCCTCGTTCCGCGCCCTGATCCCCGGCCCGCGCTCGCCCGCAACGACCGCCGACGGAGGATACTGCACGAGGGTGCCACGGAAAACAGACTCTGGGCGAACGGGAAACACGACTTCCTCTGCGCCATCGTCGACCCAACCAGGCGGCTATTCCGCTGTCGCAACCGACCAGGCTTAGAGGCCCGCGCCGAAAAGAACGGTAACAATGCTCAACTGTTATTACACCGTGAGCGGGGATTTTTCGGGGGGGAAAACAAAAAAAAAGAAATGAAAAGTGGGGGCCGTTCAGATCGGTTCCGCACCAAGCTCTCGTTTGAGGGCTTTGATAATGGGATGTTCATCGTCGGCTCCTGCGGGGGGATGGACCGCCGACTCTCCCGACACGATCCGTTCTCCGGTAACGCGCACGTGGACGTGAAAGACCGCTTGAAATATCCCGGCAAGGACTTCACGGTTGCGCTCAACGGAAGCCACCTGGAACTCATCAACACAGCCGATGCGCAGGATGCCTTCCTGCACACCCAGGAGAGCCGTCGATCCGAGCACTGTGCCGACGGAGATCTTGGCGCGCGATACCTCGGCCACGAATTCAGTCCACCGCGATCGTACTTCGTTTTCACTCACCGCTGCGGATGGAACCGGGCGCATTGCGGGAGACACCGGAGGTGGTACCACACGTGGCGGTACGGAGACAGATGGGGGAGGCGGAACCCGCCGTACCGGTGCGACGGGAGAAGGGGATGGCTGCTGTCGCGGCCCGGTTTCCGGAGTCTCTAGCTGCCGTTCACCGGCCAGTTTTTTTTTTAGCTCGTCGAGCCCTTCGATCAGCGTGCCCAGGTCCACCGATCGCGGCATGGTCACCAGTTGAACGATGTCTGCTTCAAGCCGGAACCGGGCTTGTGCGGTGCGGGAGAGGCTCATCTCCGTCGCACTGACATGGCGCTGCGCGCGGAGCAGATCACCGATGGAAAATTGAGCTGCGACTTCCCCGTACCGTTTCCGCAGTACATCGGACGCATCAATCAGCTCCAGTTTGCCTGTCGCCTTGGCCACGAGGAGATTCCGGAAATGTTCGATCAGGCCGACCAGAAACTCACGGAGGTCGTACCCGTGGCTCATCAGGTCCTCCACGAGGGCGAGACCGCCTGCAGGGTCCTGTGTCCCCATCAGCGATGTCACGCGGAAAAAATAGTCCTCGTCGACGATATTGAGCGCTTCGAGCATTGCTGCGTGTGTCACCGTGCGGCCGCAAAGGGCAATCACCTGGTCAAACAGGCTCTGGGCGTCGCGAAGAGAGCCGTCGGCGCGCCGAGCGATCAGCAGCAACGCTTCGTCATCCACCACAAGCCCTTCTTGCTGGGCGATCCCTGCGAGGTTCCGGTGAATCTCGCCTGTTGGAATGCGCCGGAAGTCGAAGCGCTGGCAGCGGGAGAGAATCGTGGCCGGGACTTTCTGAAGCTCCGTGGTGGCAAAAATAAACAGGATGTGGGGCGGGGGTTCTTCGAGGGTTTTCAGGAGCGCGTTGAACGCCTCCTTCGTCAGCATGTGCACTTCGTCGATGATATACACTTTGTACCGGCCCTTGACCGGCGCATAGCGCACAGCCTCGCGCAGATTGCGAATGTCTTCAACGCTGCGATTCGAGGCGCCGTCAATTTCCTGCACGTCGAACGAACGCCCTTCGGTGATCTCCGTGCATATTTCGCACGCATTGTCGGGGTTCAGATCAACCGGTGAAAGGCAATTTACCGCTTTGGCCAGCAGGCGCGCCGTGGTGGTCTTACCGACACCTCGGGGTCCGCTGAATATGTACGCGTGGGCTATGCGTCCCGTCGAAAGTGCGTTTCTGAGTGTCACAATGACGTGACGTTGTCCCGCGACATCTTCGAACTTCATAGGGCGCCATTTGCGCGCCGTGACGATGAATTCGCTCATGAGGAAGTCGCTTTGTCAGGAGGTTGCTTTGCGTTTTCGTGGAGCGGCCGAGAACACATGGGGCAGGGCCTCTTCTATCCGGCTGATCGGCACAAGCGTCAACCCCTCTTTTACTCTCGCCGGTATCTCCTGAAGGTCTTTCACGTTTTCCTGCGGTATCAATACGGTGCCGATGCCGCTCCGCTGCGCGGCGAGGAGTTTCTCGTTCAGACCGCCGATGCTGAGCACTTCGCCGCGGAGCGTGATCTCGCCCGTCATGGCGACATCGGACCGGGCTGGCCTTCCGCTGATCGCGGAATACATGGCCAGCGCCATGGTAATACCGGCGGAGGGCCCGTCTTTGGGAATGGCGCCTTCCGGAAGATGAACGTGGATTTCCCTTCCTTTGAAGAACGTTTCGGGCAGCTGCAGCTGTTTTGCATGCGACCGCAGGTAGCTCAACGCCGCCTGCGCTGATTCCTTCATTACGTCGCCAAGTTGTCCGGTCAACGTCAGTTTCTCCGCGCCGCGCATGACGCTGACATCGACATGGAGGATATCACCGCCCACGCTGGTCCATGCCAGTCCGGTCACCGAACCCACCCGGCGTTCCTCCGCCCGTTGCCTGTTACGGAACCGCGGCACCCCGAGATACTTCTCGACCAGAGCGGCATCCACGGTGAATTCACCCTTGCTTCGCTTTGACTTCTTCTGTTTCGCCGCAACAATGTCTTTTGCTACTTTGCGGCAGAGCGAGGCAATTTCCCGCTCGAGATTCCGGACGCCCGCTTCCCGCGTATATTCCGTGATCACCTTGGCGATCGCCGCATCCGTGAACACGACACTGCGGTGTTGCAGACCGTGTTCCGACAGCTGTTTCGGGATAATATGGCGGCGGGCGATCTCCATCTTGTCGTGTTGCAGGTATCCCGGCAGCTCGATGATCTCCATGCGATCCTGCAACGGCAGCGGGATAGCGTAGCGCACATTCGCCGTTGTAATGAACATGACGTGCGACAGGTCGTAGTCAACGTCAAGATAGTGATCGTTGAAGGCCACATTCTGTTCGGGGTCAAGGACCTCCAGCATTGCCGCAGAGGGATCGCCGCGGAAGTCCATGCTCATCTTGTCCACCTCATCAAGCAGCATCAGGGGATTGATGACACCGGCGCGCCGCATCGACTGCACGATTTTCCCCGGCATCGATCCAATGTACGTTCGACGGTGCCCGCGTATTTCCGCCTCATCGCGGACACCCCCGAGCGAGATCCGCACCAGCGTTCGCCCCAGCGCACGGGCAATGGACTTCGCCAGCGACGTCTTGCCGACCCCGGGAGGCCCGACAAAGCAGAGAATCTGCCCCTTCATTTCCCGCACGAGATTGAGAACGGCAATGTGCTCCAGAATCCGTTCTTTCGGCTTCTCGAGCCCGAAATGATCGTCGTTCAGGATCTTCTTGACATGTTCAACGTTGAGGTTGTCTTTGCTCCTCTTGTACCACGGAACGTTGATCATCCAGTCAAGATAGCTTCTGATCACCGTGGATTCCGGCGACATGGAAGGGGTTTTCTTGAGCTTGGCATACTCCTCCATTGCCTTCTCTTCCACGGCTTTCGGCATCCGGCACTTCTTCAGGTCCTCCTTCAACTTCACCAGCTCCGGCGAGGTCTCCTCGTCGCCGAGCTCGTCCTGCAGGATGCGGATCTGTTCCTGAATGAAAAACTTGCGCTGCGATTTGGCAATGTTGTCGTGTACCTTGGTGTCAATCTCTTTTTCAATCTTGAGAACGTCGTTCTCGGAGTTGAGGATGCGGATGAGTTCATGAAGCTGCTCACGGATGAACGTGATCTGGAGGATACGCTGTTTGACTTCGACCGACTGGAGAATGTTCGCAGCAATATAGAACATCCGGCGGAGCGGTTCGCGGGTATTCTCGAAGGCAACGAGTACTTCGCTGGGGACGTTCCGGTTGAGGTGAACGTACTCCGCGAACAGTGTCGCCGTGTGCCGCAACAGGGCATCCAGCTCGGAATCAACCACCACAGGCATCGACGCAAGCACCACGTCGGCTTCGAGGTACTTGGGATTGGCGACGAAATGGTCCACTTTCGCCTGCACCACGCCGTCCACGAGGATCTTCATCAGCCCGTTGGGCAGCTTGAGAATCTGGATGATCTTGGCAACAGTGCCCTCGTGATATATCTCTTCGATGCCCGGCTCTTCGGTGATCGAGCTTTTCTGTGCGACCAGGAGAATGTACTTCTGCCGTTCAAGGGCCTCGTTGACGGCACGCAGGGATGATTCGCGACCGACAAGCACGGGAAAGATCATGTACGGATAGATCACCACGTCGCGAAGCGGGAGCACCGGCAACCGGGTCGGGATATTCTCCGGAGGAGAGGGAGCAGTAGCACTATGCTGATGTTTTTCTGATGCCATGGCAACGAGTTTGCTGAATTGGGAATGATAAGTTACCACAAAGGGGACGGTTTGTCAACTCGGCGATTCGTTGGTGGGGATACAGGTGAAATGAAGCACGGAGGGCGGTCTAAGGGAAGGGAGGCCGGGATGGTGGCCTGATGCATTTGAGGTAAGGATGGTCTCCTGATGAAATGGAAGCTGGTCCCGGGGACGCCTCTGGATCCCGGCGCGTCGTGTGTACGGTCCCTAATCCTTTGGAGCGTACCCCCGGTCTTGTGCGTAGGTGAGCAGCTCCGTGCGGAGGAGACTCCTTCCACGATGCAGCCGTGAACGCACCGTACCCAGGGGTACAGCAAGAAACTCCGAAATCTCCTCGTATGTCAGTCCTTCAATATCACAGAGGATGACGACTGTCCGGAAGTCCTCAGGAAGGTGGACAATCGCCGTTGCGACATTGTCGTCAAGGAGTTGTCCGAACGCCGACTCCTGCGTATTGCTCGACGGTGCCGAGTCGGCGCGGATGGTATTGTAGAAGTTCTGCACCTCATCGTAATCCACCGTGTCCGGTTCTTTCGACTCACGCCGGTAACGGTTGATGTACGAATTCTTCATAATGCGGAACAGCCATGCGCGGATGTTGGTCCCTTTTTCATACTTCTCCCAGAACCGGAACGCCTTGAGAAAGGTTTCCTGTACCAGGTCATCCGCATCGGCCGCATTGGTTGTCATCCGGAGGGCATAATTGTACAGGAGGTCGGCGTGTGGAAGGGCCTCGGATTCAAATTCTCGCTGCTTTGTGTTCTTTCCTGCAACCTTCATGGCATCCGTTTTGCGAAATAACGGAACACTTCTTAAGTATGAATGGTACGGGATCCTTCGGGAAGTGTCAAGCACGGGAAGGGGGTGAGGCCCGGTAAATCTGCAGGAGATCGTACAGCGTCTGGCGTTCGACACTGCTTTCGACGCGCATCAACTCCGGGGGCAGGACCCGCTTCCGCAGGGTGTGTACTTCCAGCCCGCCGTACAGCCGGAGGTCTCCTATTTCCTTGATGGTCGCACGATCACTGTAGCGCTCGTACAGCACACCGAGATCGGCAGTGCCGGACCACCCGTTGGGATGGCGGAGCTCAACCCCCCTGATCAGCAGGTCGAACATCCGCGAGCCATTCAGCGGGAGGCCGGTATAGGAATCCAGATCGGCGTCTTCATACGCACCGCCCGCGATACTCCAGAGACCCGAGAGAATTCCTACGACGTTCAACTTGCGGATCGTCGCTTTATCCGGATCATGCGGCCAATGGCCGGATTCGATCAGCAGTGTGCTGCTCCCCAGAGACTGAAAGAGATCTCCGAATGCACGCGGTTCGTACACATCATCGTACCGGGTAATGTGCCCGCCGGCAAATGGGTGGAGCGCTTTCGCAATGAGTGCCCCCAGGCGCATCGCGCGCCGGCGCACACGCGGGATGGATCGCTGCTCATCAGGGGGCGGCGCCAGCAACGCGAGCGCTGCAACGCGTGCTGTGTCACCGGCTGAATGGAGGCTCTGATCATGCAGATTGAATGCGAATTCGGGCGCAATCTTCCGGTGGATGTGACGCAGCGCCCTGGCCTCGGGAGAGAGCCCGGCGCGTGCGTCCCGGTTGATGTCGATGCCGACGGCATTATGCCGTGTGCGCGACTCGGCCCCATCAGGGTTGACCATGGGAATGCAGTGCACCGAGAGAGACCGGAGTGTTTTTGCAACCCAGGGAAGCCGGCTTTCACGCGTGAAGAAGTGCAGGATGTCGAGCAACGCAAGTGTCGCGGTGGATTCATCTCCGTGCATTTGCGACCAGACCAGAACATTCCGCGGTCCGGAACCCGCGGTGAGAAGATTGATGCTTCGTCCCTCTATCGATCGGCCGATTTCCTGTTGTGTAAGGAGACCGTTGCTGTCACTGACAAGACGTTGGATTTCCGCACTGAGCCCGGCGTGGACACAGGTCGCCGGCGCCTGGTGATCCAGACGGAATCCGGGATAGTTTTTGTACAGCGTGCGGGCAATCGAGGAGACAGTGTACATGGTCAGCTATTTCTGCAACGCTTCAAAGTATTTGCGGATCAACTCTTCATAGTCTTTGCTGTAACCTTCTTCCAGCGCCCGCAAGAGGTCCTGCTGGAGCTTGCTTCGGCCTTCTTGTGTCGTGAGGTCCAGTGCGCCGGGACTCTGGCGGGCGATGTCTGTTCCGGATTCCGACTTGCGCCGCTTCTCGTAGTCCCGTTCGCGCATGGAACGCTGTGCATCGAGCATGCGGGAGAGAATGCGCTCCTGTTTGTGGAGCGTTTCAGGGTTGACGTTGCCCTGCGCAAGGTCCGTCTGGACCTCCCGCATGTCTTGGGTGATGCGGTTCAGGTCACCCAAGAGCTTGCTCATTTCGCCTGTCCGTCTGGCCTCACGGGCAAGCTCCTCCATGGACTTGCGCACCATGCCCTGTTCCCCGGCAAGCCGCGCCATCTCGGCTGCCTGTTGTGGACTGAGGCCCTGTGTCGCATCATTGACGCCTTGCTGCATTCCGGAGAGCCGCTGAAGCCGTTGCATGAAGCCTGCCATCCCCATGCCCTGTCCGCCACCCTGCATCAGACCCTGCGCAGCTTCCTGGAGCTGTTGCGCGGCCTGGTTCAACGAGCCCATTGCAGCTCCCTGTTGCTGGGCCGCCTGCGCTCCACTCCTTTGCTCGAGGGATTCGAGGGCCTGGGTCATGGCACGCATTGCATCGCCGAGCGTCTTCCCCATCTCCGGCGAAATGCTGAAGGTCTTCTGGGAAAGCCCTCCCAGACGGCCGGTGACATTTCCCAGATCGCGCAGCGCGTCCATTTGCTGCTGGGCATTCTCCCGGAAGCGCTGCGCGGACGGATCAAGTCCGCGCGATTCGTTCTTCAGCATTTCTTCACGCTTCGAGATATCCAACAGGTCCTGCGTCGCACGTTGCATCTCCTGCACCACCTGCCGCTGCTGGTTTTGCAGCATGTCCTGTTTCATCCGCTGCAGTCCTTGCTTGAGCGAGCGCAACGCCTGTGATGATTTCTCCTGCTGCTGCACGGCCTGCTGATAGTCACCCTGCCGGATTTGTTCTGTGCTCTGCTCCATGGCGGCATCCATTCCGCTCTTCTCCAGGAGTGCCTGCAGCTCCTGCATCTGCTGCACCGGCATTTCGGCGGGGAATTCCTCCATACTCTTCTCCAACGCCCCGAGCTCCCGTTTGAGCGAGGCCGCCTGGTCACGCAGATCGTTCTGTTCCTGTGCTTTCGACTCTGCGGCGGATTTGTCCGCCGGGGGACGCCGTTCCAGATCCTCGCGCAATCCATCCTGCGCCTTCTCCATCGACTCCGTGCGCCTCAGCATCTCATCCACCTTCAGCTCGACCTGGATGCGCTTCAGGAGATTCAGTGTGCGCTCTATGCTCTTCCGGAACTGCTCCTCCGAGAACTGGAACTTCTGGAGCGCCTCTCTGAGCGCTTCCGGCGTCATCTGCTGCATGTTGTGCTGCAACCGCTTGAGTGCTTCGGCAAATTCCGGAGACGAAATCTGCTCCATGAGCTGCTGAAGCTCCTGATACTTCTCCATCGTTTCGGGCGAGAGCACGTTGTTCTTCTGCAACTCCTCCAGCATGGTATCGACGGTACGCTGGACGTCGTCAACTTTCTTGCGGATCTCCTCGTAGCGTCTGGCGAGTTCCTCCGCTTTTTTCTGCTCGTTCCAGTTCAGTTTCTGTTGTTGCCTCTTCACCTCGCGCGACAGATCGTCGAGTTCCTTGCGGGCATCCTCTGCCTGCTTCAGGGCTTTCTCAAGATCGCTTTCCGCCGCTTCGTGCCCCTTCTCGGCTTCGGCAAACACTTCGTCGAGGGACGGAAGACGGAGCGTAAATGTGCCGCTAACGGCAGCCTTTGGACCGGACACGGCATCGTTATCAAGGACTTCCGCATGATACTCGACAACATCTTCGGGCGAGAGATGAAGCGAGGAAAGCTCCCACGCAAACGGCACGATCCATTCGTTTCCGGGTCCCGGAACAAAGGGAACTTCCACCATGGTGAAATCGTCGGCGGCCGGCTCGTAGCGTGAGTGCACAAGTTTCTGCGCAAGGCGGAGCCGTGAGATGCCGTAATCGTCAGTGATGCGAAAAACCATCGGCAACCGTTCGTTGCCGGCAACATTGAGATTCATGCCGGGCGCGACAATGGTGATGGCCGGAGGTGCGTCGGGAATGACGCGGATCGCGTATTCTATAGGATCCGCATTGTGCAGCCCCTCCGTATCTACAACGTCAAGATGGTACTTCCGGTCGGCGCGCAGGATCAGCGTCCCGTGGGCGGTGTTCGCATCACTTTTCAGCGCGACACGTGTACCGTCGTCAAAATAGAGCGTTGCCCCGGCCACGGTCTTGCTGGATCGCAGCGATACCCGCATCACGCTCCCCGAAGGGGCGGTAACATCCCCGATGTTTTCATCGAGCTCCTTCTGCGGAAGGCCGGTGTACCGGGGATATGTCAACTGGACCCGGAGCGCAACGATGGAAGGCCTGTCAAGCACCCGGAGGAGATATTCTTCGGTACTGACGTCACCCGAGCGGATCCTGTAGGATGTCGACAGGCGGACTCCCTCCAGACGGTAGCGATACGTTCCATCGGGCCGTCCAGCAAGAGTATGGATATCGGTCGTTACCTGACCCGCCGGGCGCAGCAAGGCTTCGACCGGCCCATGGACCGTCCCCGCCGCACGCACGGTGATTTCGATCGATTCCCCTTTCACGACGTCGCGGTTCCCGGGTTCGACGTGCAGGACGAGCGTCGCGGGCGGCGAAAATGACTGCCGGAAATGCACAAGACGATACGCCGCCTGGCCGATGTCCCGCGGCAGGATGACTGCCGCGAGAGCCGACAGCACAATCCCGGCCAGCAGGAGGCGGAATGCCGTCCGGAGCGGACCGCGATCAATTATTGACGAAAAGTCCACAGACGCCACATCCCGCTGTGTGTCTTCCAGAGCGGCATCTATGAGTTCGGTGGAGTAGTAGGCGGATGCAGACGTTCTCTGTTGCGCCAATTGCACAATGTTGAGCAGGCGATCGTGAATTGCCGGGAAAACACGGCCGATCCGGCCGGCCGTAACAAGGTCCGCTTCGGCACGGAGAATGCCGAGACGACGGGCGAGGGGGACTCCTGCCAGCCAGATGATGAGACCGATACCGCCGGCGAGCATGACTACCGCAATGACGGTGCGTGCCGTGACGTCGAGCCACAACAGCGCTTCGATGCCGAGCAGGACCACGATCGCGGCAATGATGAGCGCAAATGCGAACAACAGCCCGCTCAAGGATCGTACGCTATAGTCCCGGCGACGGACATCGGCAAGCCGGCTGAGAATATTAGCGATATCGGTTGGCATGTGGTATGTCAGCGCCTCAATGGGTCAGGGCCCACATGATGATGTTCACGCCGAACCGGAGCGCCTCTTCCCGTTTGTCGGGCGGGTCGCCGTGCACCTCGGGATCTGCCCACCCGTCAGAGGGATTGCTCTCATACGTATACAGTACGATCAAACGCCCGTCATGAAACAGTCCGTATGCGCGCGGCGGGTTCTCGTTGTGCTTATGCGTTTTCGGGGGTCCCGCGGAGAAGGAAAAGGGGGTGTGGTAAAGCCCGAACGAAAATGGCAGTTCCACAAGATCACGGCCGGGAAACGCACGGCTGAGTTCACGCCGGAATGATTTGTCCATGCCGTAGTCATCGTCGGCGTAGAGAAACCCGCCGTTCTGCAGGTATGTGCGAAGGTTCTCCAGGTCCTTGCCGGTCAATGCAATATTCCCGTGTCCCGTCATGAACAGGATCGGAAACGAGAATATCTGTTCGCTGCCTATATCCACCGGCGTGTACGTTGGATCGACATCGACACCCGTTTGCTGGTGGACAAACGCGAGGAGGTTCGCTTCGGCGGAGGGGTCGTTGTACCAATCACCTCCTCCCGCGTATTTCACGCGGCCGATGCGAACGGCGCTGGCGAGCGTTGTCGTCTGGGTCTGCACTGCCTCTGCAGCACACAAGAAGAGAACGCAAAGAAAGAGCGAGCGAATCATGAAAGAAAAGTAGAAAAGTCGGGAGGAAGAAGCAACCACAAGAGACGGGAGGCGACAGAGATAGGGAGTGACGGAGGTGGGAGGTGGCAGAGACGCAAGGGACAGAGAAGGGAGGTGACGGAGGTGGGGGGTGGAAGGTGGCAGAGACGCAAGGTGACAGAAAAGGGAGGTGACGGAGACCTGAAGTGACACTCACCTGCGTGGGCGCAGGTGAGTGTCACGTCTTTGCAGCATCAACGTCTAGTCCATAACTTTGCGCAAGAACGCCGGCTTTTCCCGATCGCTCTTATCGATCCTCTCTTTCGGAGGATCCTGCTCGGTACGGTTTCCCGCGAAGTTCAATTCGATGCCGCGCCGTTTGTAGGCAGGGACATCGAGGATCTGCAGGTCATCCGCGCCTGTCGGAACCCGCTCGATCGGGCGCACTGATTTCTGTGCGACGGGGTGCACCGCGCTCGGTTGCGGCATGTGCTGATTGAAGCCCGTGGCGATGACGGTGACAATAATCTCATCCGTGAGCTGGTCGTCAATAACGGCACCCAGTATGACATTTGCTTCATCGCCTGCGGCACCGTGAATGATCTCTGTCGCTTCATCAATCTCATACAGTGCCATTGATGGTCCGCCGGTGATATTCACCAGAACACCCCGGGCACCGTTGATGGAGACATCATCCAGGAGCGGGCTTGAGATCGCCATGTGAGCGGCTTCCGTTGCCCGGTTCTCTCCCGTGGCCTCACCTGTGCCCATGACGGCATCACCCATCTCACGCATGATGGTCCGGACATCGGCGAAGTCCACATTGATCAACCCGGGAACGGTGATGAGTTCCGAGATGCCGCGTGTGGCGCCGTACAGCACGCTGTTGGCAATGTCAAATGCTTCAGTCAGCGGCGTGCGGCGTTCTACGATCGACAGCAGTTTCTGGTTCGGGATGACGATGAGCGTATCCACCTGCTTGCGCAACTCGTCGATGCCCTGGTCGGCCTGTCCCGTGCGTTTCTTTCCTTCGCACTGGAATGGGCGGGTGACAATACCCACAACCAGGGCGCCCAGGCTTTTCGCGATGTTACTGACGAGCGGGGCCCCGCCGGTTCCCGTGCCGCCTCCCATGCCGGCGGTGACGAATACCATGTCGCTCCCGGTTAATGCGCGGGCGATCTCTTCGCGGTCTTCCTCCACCGCGCGATACCCGATCGTCGGATCAGCGCCCGCACCCAGACCGTGGGTCAGGTTTTTACCGATCTGTATCTTGTTCGGGGCCTGGTTTCGTTGCAGGGCCTGTACATCGGTGTTGACTGCGAAGAAGTCCACACCGTGCAGCCCTTTTTTGATCATACTGTTGACGGCGTTGCCGCCGCCACCCCCGACACCGACCACGCGGATCTTTGCTCCACGATCGAATCCATTATCCAGTTCGATCACTGTTTGTTCCTCCTTTGGGTTTATAAGTTACACTCAGTGGTCACAGGGCATCAAAGAACTCGCGCACTTTGCGCATCCACACGCCCAGGTTGTTCTCTCTCCTGCTTCGTCCTGATCCGGTTGAGGCTGCGGACGGGCGATGTTTCAAACCATGATAGATCAAACCGACTGCCGTGGCATACGCCGGGTTCTCTATTTCGCGGACGAGACCTCCGGAGAAACCGCTGGGGATGCCGATTTTCACGGGCATGCCCAGCACCATATGCGCCAATTCGCTTGTGCCTTTAATGAGAGCGCCCCCGCCTGTCAGCACCACTCCTCCAGCCAGATGTTTGCTGTACCCGGAGCGCTTGATTTCGAGCCCGGCGATTTCCAGGATTTCCTCCATCCGGGGCTGAATGATCTGTGCGAGCACACGCTTGTCAATGCTGATCGGATCCCGCCCGCCCACACCTGGAAGCACGATGGGTTCATTGTCCACGACCGCAGGGACATATGCACAGCCATGTTCCTTCTTGATGCGCTCGGCTTGCTCCGTGAGAATTCCAAGCCCCTTGCGTATATCATCCGTGACTTTCTTTCCCGCAACGCCGATGACTGCCGTATGCCGGATCGTCCGTTCTTCGAACACCGCCAGATCGGTGGTGCCTCCGCCGACATCCAGGAGAGCGATTCCCACTTCCTTTTCCTCATCGTCCAGCACGGCGTAGCTCGATGCCAGCGGCTCGAGCACCATATCGCTGATTTCAAGTCCCGCACGTTGCACACATTTATAGATGTTTTGCGACGCACTGACGAGTCCGGTAATGATATGCACGTTGGCTTCCATCCGCACACCCGCCATGCCGAGAGGGTCGTACACGCCGTCCTGTCCATCGATGATGAATTCCTGGGGGATGACATGTATGATCTTCCGGTCCGACGGCAAGGCCACGCGTTTGGTGTCTTCGATGAGGCGATCGATATCGGCATTGGTCACTTCGTGTTCCGCACCGCTGATCCCGATCACCCCGCGGCTCTGGAAGCTCTGGATATGGTCGCCGGCGATACCGACGATCACGGAACGGATGGCAACGCCCGAAGAGGCCTGTGCCTCACTGATGGCACTGCTGATGGCCGAGGTTGTCCGATCGATATGCGTCACCACGCCACGGGTCATCCCTTCGCAGACCGCTCGTCCCACGCCAAGGATGTTGATGCGACCGTGTTCGTCTGTGCCGGCGACAACTGCACACACTTTTGTGGTACCGATATCGAGGCCTACAATAATGTTGTCCATAGAATGTCCTTCCGGTGACATCAGTCAGTTCGTCATCTGTTCGTCACTATTCGTCCAGCGTACCACTACTTGATCTGCAAAGCGAAGGTCGACCGACGCGAGGGTGTGCGCGCCCCGGTTGGTCACCATAGCGCTCCAGAACGCTTCGAATTTCTCAAGCTTTGTCGTGATGTCGCCGCGGCCCACGACCACGGGCACCCCGGTGTCAGCGGTGTACATGAGGAGATCTCCCGAGACATCGACGTGCACTTCGGAAATCCTCCGGTAAAGCCCGTCATGCAGTTGCCGGGCGGCCATCACCAGAAGCAGCGCCTCGCGAATTGCCGGGTGTGTGAGCCGCCTTCCGGTTTCGCAGGATTGGACTTTCGCTACGCCTGTAATGATCGGGAGATCAAAGGCGTCTTCCGACCGGATCACCGGCATCAACATGCCTTCGGCATCCACATAAAACGTGTTGTGTGCGGCAACAACTGCCACCGGCGTCCGTTCCTCCACCTGGATGAGGATGCGATCCGGGGGATCCCGGTGCACCGCAACGTCCCGGACAAATGGGTTCCGGCGCACGCGGTCGCGCACTTCAGCCAGCTGGACATCATACAAGCGCTGGTCCATGGGCACGGCCGCAAGGTGGAAAATATCAGCGGACGGAACGATCCGCGTTCCCTCGATGCGGACACCAAGTACCGGGAGCCTGTCCATCCAGATGCGGGCTCCGATTGCAGCGCCGATGATCACCAGTGCCAGCAGGAGAAGTACGAGAAGCTCCGGGCCGCGCCGCGCCGCATGCGGTGCTGGAGATATTGTCCGTCGTGTACTCACTGTGCCGCTTTCAGTTTGCCAATGAACTCTTCACCAAACCGCCATATATCTCCGGCACCCATCGTGATGATGATGTCACCCGGTTGCTTCATCTCCATCAGAAACGCCGGTACTTTGGCCTTGTCTGGGAGGTATACGACATGCTTATGGCCGACTTCCTTTGCGGCATTGACGATCAATTCGCCGCTGACGCCCTGTATGGGTTCCTCGCGTGCCGGGTAGACATCGGTGACGACCAGGATGTCGGCGTTGAAGAACGACCGGCCGAACTCGTCGTAGAAATCGCGCGTCCGCGAATACAGGTGCGGTTGAAACACGCATATCACGCGCTTTCGCCATCCCGCCTTCACTCCTGCCAGGGTCGCCTTGATTTCCGTCGGGTGGTGGGCATAGTCGTCTACGACCATGATATCTCCGATTTCCGCCTTCACCTCCCAGCGGCGGAAAACGCCCGTGAATTTTTCGATTCCAGCCTTGACCTGTGCAAACGGCACGCGGAGTTCCAGCCCGACTGTGATGGCCGCCAGGGCATTCTGGACGTTGTGCTTGCCCGGGATCTGCAGCTCCACATCGCCCAATTCGCGCCCGTTCTGTAGTACCGTGAAGCGCGTCCGGTTCTGTTTGTGGGAGATGTCCACCGCCTGCAAATCCGCCTGGCTGTTCAGGCCGTAGGTGATGATTTTCTTCTTGATCTTCGGCATGATATCCTGCAGCGCAGGCTCATCGAGGCAAAGAACGACAAATCCGTAGAAGGGGACTTTGCCCGCGAATTGAATGAACGCCGATTTGATGTCCTCCAGATCGCGATAACAGTCAAGATGATCGGTTTCGAGCGTCGTCAGGACCGCGATGGTGGGAGTGATCGACAGGAACGAACGGTCAAACTCATCCGCCTCGACGACGATGAACTCCCCTTTTCCCATCCGTGCGTTGGACCCCGCCAGTCCATGCAGGCGGCCACCCACTATCACGGTGGGATCCACTCCGCCTTCCATCAGCACGAGACTGACCATGGAGGTCGTCGTGGTCTTTCCGTGCGTTCCGGCGATGCCGATGCCGTATTTCAGCCGCATGACTTCTGCCAGCATCTCGGCACGGCGGATGACAGGAATCTTGCGTTGGTGCGCAATGACGATTTCCGGATTGTCGGGCGGGATGGCCGACGAGTATACGATGGCATCGACGTCGGGATCGACATTTGACGCTTGGTGGCCGATCGAGATCTGTGCCCCGAGCGCAATGAGGCGATCGATGTTGTCGTTGCCCGCACGGTCCGATCCCGTTATGGTGAAGCCCTGGTCAATCAGAATTTCCGCGATGCCGCTCATGCCGATGCCGCCGATACCAACGAAATGGAGTTTCTTGATGGAAGTGAACATGCGTCTATTCTCTCTGTCGCTGTATCGTTACCGGTCCGTAATCCGGGGCCGTCGCCACACGCGCCGCTTGCGCCGGGGAACACGCGTCGCAATGCCCTGCATTTCCTGCACAAGTTCTTTTTCCCGCTCATAGCGTCCGACGCGGATACGGTAGGCACGCCGTTTATCGTTCAGTTTTATCAGGATCACCTGGAAACGGCCGCTGGTCTGCACGCCGGCTTCGCGGCCGATGTGCATCCACTCGATGTCCCCGATGGCGATGCGGCGTTCATCCCACCGGTGTTTGAAGATGACTGCATCCTGGGTGATGATCAGGCGACGGTTGCGCGCCATGTTGAGCAGTAACGTCACAAATGACATTACCACAAAGAAGACAATGACATACAGCAATGGATCACGCAACACGTACTTGAACTCGGCCTCGACAAAATTGCCGCGGATGCCGCCGTACACAATCAGCGTGAGAAGATAGATGAGCGCTGATTGATAGTAGAAGTCGAGTTTGTACTTGAATATTTTTTCCTCATCCGCCATGGTATCGTCACATAAGTTTCAGAACTGCATCCGCGATGGTCCGCGCAGCGTCAGGCAGTGCCAGCGCCCGCGCGGCCGCACCCATCGCCTCTCTGCGTTCGGGATGCGCGAGAATCTCCCGGATTTCCTTCCCGAGCCGTTCCTTTGCTTCCGAGTCGGGGATGAGTACCGCCGCACCGGCGGCGGCAAGCGTCCGGGCATTCAACGTCTGATGATCCGCCGCGGCATAAGGATACGGTACAAGCACCGCCGGCAATCCTGCACAGAGTACTTCTGCCAGTGTCGACGCCCCGGCCCGGCACACAGCCAGATCCGCCGCCGCATAGGCCAGGGGCATCTCTTCCAGGAATCCACGGAGGTGGACACCCTCACTTCCGGGCAATACGGCGACGCGTTGTTGCACCCGCACCAGCTCCGATGCGCCGGTCAACCAGAGTATCTGCACATCCGGCCGGCTCAACAGATCCGGCGCGGCAAGCAGCGCATCGTTGATGGATGCCGCGCCCTGGCTCCCGCCAATGACAAGCACGGTGTGCCGACCGGGAAGAAGCCCGAGCCGCTCCAGGCTCTCCGGCCGCGCCAGCGTTCCGACGGCGGCCCTGACGGGAGTGCCGGAAAGAAATACCCCATGGCTCCGCCGGAGAAACTTCCTCGTCGCTTCAAACGCAATGTGCACTTCGCGAACGCGACCCGCCAGCAAACGGGTGGTAATCCCCGGATAGCTGTTTTGTTCCTGCACTACGGTCGAAATCCCCAGGAGCGTCGCCACGAACACCGGCGGCCCGGACACATACCCTCCCGTGCCAACCACAACCGCCGGGCGGAAACGGAGCAGCAACACCAGGGACTGCAACAACGAAACAACCAGCTGCAACGGGAACAACAGCGTCCCGATCGACATACGACGGCTGAATCCGGCAATCCATATGGTAGTAAACGGAAAACCATGAGCCGGTACGATCCGCGCTTCAATGCGTCCGCGCGTACCTACAAACACCATCTCCAGATCCGGCGCTGTCCGCTGCAATGCCTCGGCAATAGCCAGGGCGGGGAACACGTGACCACCCGTTCCTCCGCATGCAAACAGCACCCGCCGTGGCATGCTCAATAGACCTTTCCCACTGCCGGTGCGCGGTGCGCGTGCAGCGGCACAGTTCCATCCGTACCCGCCGCCTGCCGCGGGTAGAGATCGGTCTGCGCGGAGATGTTCAACAGCACGCCGATCATTATGGAACTCACGAGCATGGATGATCCGCCATAGCTGATGAACGGCATCGGCAAACCTGTCGTCGGAAGTACGCCGAGCGTGACACCGGCATTCACCAGAGCGTACAGCGTGATGCTGCAGGTGATGCCGAGGGCTAGATACCGTCCGAATTCATCCTGTGCATGATTCGCGATTTTCATGCCGCGCACCAGGATTACCAGGAAGATTGCAAGCACCGCAATCGCACCCAGCAATCCGTACTCTTCTCCGATAATGGGATAGACGAAATCGCCGTACGGTTCCGGAAGGAACAGGTCTCGCTGCCTGCTGTTTCCCGGCCCAAGGCCGAGCAGACCACCGTTGGCAAATCCGATCAATCCCTGGAAAACCTGGTGGTTGATTTTGGTCACGCCGGATTCAGTGAAGACCCCCCGGACGAAATCCAGAACCCGTGTCATCCTGTATTCCGCGCTGACCATGTACACCAGCAGGGCGGGTATCAACCCGCCTAATGTCAAACCTAGATGGCTCAGTTTCACGCCGCCGAGAAACAGCATTATGATGCTCACGGCAAAAATCATGGTTCCCGTGCTGAATCCGGGCTGGACCAGCACCAGGGCGGTCACCACACCGATCCAGATCATCAACGGGAGATATCCCTTCTTGAGATCCCTCACACGTTCTCCGCGCAGCGACATCAACAGTGCGAGATGGACAATGAGGGCAAAGCGGGCAAACTCCGAAGGCTGCAGGCCGAAGTTGCCGATGCGAAGCCATCGCGCCGCGCCGTGCACCTCGCCTCCCGTAAGCCGGGTGACAACGAGCAGCAACACAACCGTGATCAACAACGGTTTTGAAATCTTCTTCAGCAGGTGATAATCCACCTTCATCGCAATAAGCATGACCAGGAACCCGGCAATCACCTTCTCGGCATGGCTCCCCAGCAGCCGTCCGCTCTCGCCCCACCGCTGCAGTGCGTAACTGGAGCTCGCGCTGTATACGATGCCCACGCTCATGACCATCAGGAAGAGCGCCGCAATCAGCGTGATCAGGTCGATATGGTTCTTCCGTACTTTAGAGGTCCACATACTCATGCACCCGGAAGTGCGCACACAATTTCTTTGAACACCCTGCCCCGGTGTTCGTAGTTGTCAAACCAATCAAACGATGCACAGGCCGGCGACAGCAACACGATGTCGCCACGTGCCGCACGTCCGGCTGCCAGGCGCACCGCCTGTTCCATTGATGCCGCCGTATCCACCGGCACGATGTCAGCGAAGGACGACTGCACCTTGTCGGCTGATTCGCCGATGGCGATTATGGCCTTGACATGGTTCCGGACGGGGTCCCGGAGCCGCCCGTAGTCGTTCCCCTTGTCGCGCCCGCCCAGAAGAAGAACCAGCGGCGCCGTGTAACTCTGCAATGCATACCAGACCGAATCCACATTGGTCGCCTTGGAGTCGTTGACGTAGGTGACCCCGTCAACCGTCCGCACCATTTCCAGGCGGTGTTCCACGCCCTTGAAGTCGCGCAGCGTTGCGCGCACGGATGCCGTGCTTACCCCCATAACCTGTGCTGCCAGCGTGGCGGCCATGGCATTGTACAGGTTGTGCGTTCCGGGAATGCTGATCTCGTCCGCTGCGATGACGTCCGTGCGCCGTCCGTCGATGGCCGTGGTAAGTGTGCCTTCTGCCAGCCAGGCTCCCTCCCTCAACGTGTGCCGGACGCTGAAGGGCAGACGAAGCACCCCGGCCGGCAGACGTTCCTCCACCGCCTGCCGTGTGACTTCATCATCATCATTGTAAATCACGGTGTCTCCCGCACGTTGCTGCGCAAACAGTCGGCACTTGCTGGCTATATATTTTGAGAAATCATGATCGTACCGGTCCATATGATCCGGTGTGATATTCAGCAACACCGCAACGCGAGGGCGGAAAGCTGCCACATGATCCAGTTGAAAACTGCTCACTTCCAGGATCGCTGTGTGCCCGGGCGTCATACCGCCCACCACATCAGCGAACGCCGGATCGATGTTGCCTCCCACCACCACGGGTTTCCGGGCATCTTCGAATATCCGCCCGCACAGAGTCGTCGTCGTGGTCTTGCCGTTGGTACCCGTGATTGCCACAATCGGACCGGGGCAGAACCAGCTTGACACTTCAAGCTCGCTGACCACCGTGATGCCGCGCTGGAGCGCCTGCTGCACCACGGGTACCGTGTCCGGCACGCCTGGGCTGATGACGATAATCTCGGCATCGAGAAGCTGCGCGCTGTGACCGCCGAACTCATAGCGTACCCCGAGCTGCTCCAGGGCGCGGGCTGCATCCGGCTTCTTCTCTCGGGGCGCATGGTCGCTGACGAACACAGACACGCCCGCACCATGCAGCAGGCGGGCCACCGCCACGCCGCTGCGCGCCGCACCGATCACCGCACAACGCTTCCCCTGTATGTGCGACGGGACCACGCAATCACCGCACCTTGAATGTCGCCAGGCTGAGAATCATCAGCAGTATGGCGACGATATAGAATCGTGTGACAATCTTCGGCTCCGGCCATCCGAGAAGCTCGAAATGATGATGCAGGGGAGCCATCCGGAAGACCCTGCGTCCTTCCCCGTACTTGCGCTTCGTGTACTTGAAATACAGACGCTGAATGATCACGGAAACCGTCTCCGCGAGAAAAACACCGCCGAGTGTCGGCAGCAACAGTTCTTTCTTGATCAGGACACACAGCGCTCCCACAGCTCCGCCGAGCGCCAGCGAACCGGTGTCTCCCATGAAGACCTGTGCCGGGTAGGCGTTGTACCAGAGAAAACCCAATCCGGCACCGACAAGAGCCGCGCAGAACACCGCAAGCTCGCCATTCCCGCGCAGGTATGGAATCGTGAGGTACTGACTGAGCACCGCATTGCCCGAAATGTAACTTATGATCCCCAGCGTCAATCCCACAATCGCCACCGTGCCGATCGCAAGTCCATCCAGGCCGTCCGTCAGATTGACCGCGTTGGACGTGGCGACAATTACAAAAACCACCACCGGGATGTAAAGCCGGCCGAAATCGAATTCCAGATTTTTGAAGAACGGTACAGTCGTTGATGAACTCAGCTTCCACAAATCCGGATCAATCCACTGGGGCGCAAAATATATGACTGAGCCTACGACCAATCCCACGACCACCTGTCCCACGATTTTGTAGCGGCCGATGAGTCCCTTGGGTTTCTTCTTGATCACTTTGAGGTAGTCGTCCAGAAATCCCACTGCCCCGAGCGCGGCCGTGACGAAGAGGATCAGCACAATGTACGTGTTCGCCACATTACCCCAGAGCAGAGTCGGCACCAGGATGGACGCAAGCACGATCAATCCGCCCATTGTCGGTGTGCCGGCTTTGGTCAGGTGCGTTTTGGGCGCCTCCAACTTTGCCGCTTCGCCGATTTGACGCTCGCGCAGGGCGCGGATGATTTTGGGACCGAGCCAGAATGCTATCAGCAGCGCTGTGATCGCGGCGGCAGCCGCGCGAAACGTGATGTAACGGACCATCCCGAATCCGGGCGGGTGGGCAACGCGTTCAATCCATTCAAGAAGCATAAACAGCATGCGTCATCCGTTCTGATCGCTGTGCACTCTTATGCCGCCGGCGGTGCCGCTCCCAGCCGCTGCTGCAGAAACACCACGATATCCTCCATGGCCATCCCCCGTGAACCTTTGATCAAGACCACGTCGTCCGGACCCACAAGTTCGGCCAGGTATTCGGCCAGAATGTTCTTCTGCTGATAGTGCATCGTCACGCATCCGGCGGCCGCGCGCGAAATTTCCGCCGCCCATTTTCCGCAGGTGAGCACATAGTCAATATGCAGTGCCGCTGCCGCCGCACCGACTCGCGCATGTTCTTCCCTGCTCTGCTCACCGAGTTCCAGCATGTCGGCAAGGACCGCAATGCGGTGCCCGCGCGAGGGCATCGCCGCGAGCGTGTGCAACGCGGCAATAGCCGAATCAGCATTCGAATTGTACGTATCGTTCAGTACCGTCACATTCCCGATCTGCATTACTTCCATCCTCTTGCTCAGAGCACGGAATTTCTGCAGCGCATCCGCGATTTTCGCCTGCGGCACGTGCATGACGACGCCGACGGCGGCCGCCGCTAATGCATTATGGGCATTGTGTATGCCCGGAATGGTAAGGGCGACTTCTGCGTGTGTGCGCATCCGGCCCCCACGGAACCGGAACACAGGGCACCCCCGGTCACTGATCCGGAGAGAAGAGCCCCGCACATGGACTTTCCGCCTTCCGAAGCCGTATGTGACCGATCGCTTGAGACCGCGTGCAGCCTGACGCGACAGGGGATCGTCAGTGTTGATGAAGGCTGCCACCCGGCTCCCGGGATTCGCCCACCGCCACAGCATGGACTCCTCTTCCACCACGCCTTCCAGCGTACCAAAGAACTCCAGGTGTTCATGACCGATGTTTGTCAGAAGCACGTGTGTCGGCCGCACGATCGCGCAGAGCACCGCAAGTTCACCCGGATGATTTGTTCCGACTTCCACCACCGCGACATCATGTGTGCGATCGAGTCCGAACAGCGTTTGCGGCACCCCGATGTGATTGTTCAGATTTCCCCGGGTCGCCAGAACGCTGAAGCGCGTCGCAAGAACGCACGCGATCATCTCCTTCGTCGTGGTCTTGCCGTTGCTCCCGCCGACGGCGATCACCGGAATATCGAACCGTTCCCGGTGTTGACGGGCGAGGGCGGCAAGGGCGGCTGCGGTATCGTCAACAACGAGGACCGGGACACCCGCGTGCGCACTGACCGCACCGTCGGCGTGCACGACCAGCGCCGACGCGCCACGCGCAACAGCATCCCCGAGAAACTGATGCCCGTCATAGCGCTCTCCGCGCAGCGCGACGTACACCATGCCCGGCATGACCGTTCGTGTGTCCGTCGAGACGCCTGCGGCCGTCCATCGAGTTGCGCTCTCCGGAACGGTGAGCGCACGATGGGGAATCCTGCGCAGATCGGCGAGCGTCAATTTCATCGGTGCGCACGCATGAATGCGTCCACTTCTTCCCGGTCGTCCAGGTGCGTTCGGGTGGTGCCGACCACCTGGTAGGTTTCGTGGCCCTTGCCGGCAATGAGTACCACATCGCCGGAACCCGCCATGGTAAGGGCCTGGGCAATTGCTGCCCGGCGGTCGGCGTTGGTATGCACCGTCGCCCCGCTGATCACGCCGTCACAGATCTCCCGGATGATCGCCAGCGGATCTTCCGTCCGCGGATTGTCCGACGTCACGATGGTGACATCGCTCATCGTGGAAGCGATGCGTCCCATCCGGGGCCGTTTGCCGCGGTCGCGGTCTCCGCCGCACCCGAAAACTGTGATAATGCGCCCGCGATTGTCTGCACCGCTCAGCTGCCGTATCGCCCGCAGGGTGTTTTCGAGCGCGTCTGGCGTATGAGCGTAATCAATGATTGCCGTCCAGCCACCGGGTGAGACTATCTGTTCGAAACGCCCGCGTACGGCTTTCACCGAGCCGACTCCACGGGCGGCGATGTCCTGTGGCACACCCATCGCTGTCGCCGCCCCCATCGCAGCGAGTATGTTCGCGACATTGAATCCGCCTATCAATGCGGTCCGCACCAAGGTTGACCCGCCGGGCATCGACACGGTAAATTGCATCCCCCGGATACTCATCGAGACGTCCGCGCCGTTGATCTCGGCGTTCTTTTCCAGGCCGTAGCGGACGACACGCGCCCGGATTCCCCTCACCATCTCATCACCCCGCGGATCGTCGGCATTTATCACCGCGACGGCATCGGCCGGTAGACCGCTGAAGAGTATCTTCTTTGCCGCGCAATAGTCGTCCATGGTCCCGTGATAATCCAGATGATCCTGTGTGAGATTCGTGAAAACGCCGGCTGCGAAGCGGACTCCGTGGACGCGGTGTTGTACCAGTGCGTGTGACGAAACTTCCATGACCGCCGATGTGCAATTATGTTCGACCATGGTAAGGAGTAATGCATTCAGTTCGAGCGACTCGGGTGTCGTGTGTGTCGCCTGCACTACCGCATCTCCCAGATCATAGTGAATCGTGCCAATCAGACCAACCCGCTCGCCGTTGGCTTCAAGGGCGGCTTTGATCAGGTGGGTTGTCGTTGTTTTTCCGTTGGTCCCCGTCACGCCGATCAGACGCAAACGGTGAGACGGATGGCCGAACGCGTTCGCGGCCAGCTCTGCAAGCGCAATGCGCGCGTTGGGAACGACTATCTTCACCACACGCGCGTGCAGGAAAAGCGCGTCCGGCACCGCTATGTCGTCCTCAAGCACCACGGCTGCCGCACCGCGGTCAATCGCATCCTCGACAAAACGCAGGCCGTTGACCGAAGTCCCCGGAACCGCCACAAACAGGTCACCGCGACCCACTTTGCGTGAGTCGTACTGCACTGCGTGCACCTCGACGTCCTGCGACTGTGCCGAAGCGCCGTACTGCAACATGAAAAGTTTGCTGACAGCGACGCCGTCCAGCAGTCGGCCGAGGAGCACGGTATACCTACGAATTGCCGGCCGGACCCGGCCGGGGTTCACACCGCAATGTTACCTGTGTACCCTGCCGCACCTGTTCTCCGGGCGGAGGCGCTTGCGCACGGACGTTTCCCGATCCGACAATGGCGAATTCCAGCTGGTGTGTTGCCAGCTGGTTGATGGCACGGCGGAGCGAGAGTCCGCGCACCTCCGGAACAAGCGTGAAGCCCGCAGGAACCGTACGGGAAAGTGCGTTCGTCGTGAGCTTTACTCTGCTTCTTGCCGGGACGGAGATTCCCGGCGCAGGCGACTGCGCGACGATCATCGTCCCCGCACCGGACACTTCCGGTACGAATGCTTCCCCTTCGAGAAGGGTTGATGCGACATCGGCCCGGAGGTTCATCACGTTAGGCACTCTGCGCACATCACCGGATGCAATCATCCTCGAAGGCGATGCGGAACGGAGCCGGCTGGCCATCGTCCGGATCTTTTCCACAATGGCTTTGAAAATCGGAGCACTGGCCTGACCGCCGTAGTAGCTTACTGCACGCGGCCGGTCGAGCACAACAAGACAGACGATCGTCGGCTCTTCTACGGGGAAGTATCCGACAAAGGAGGCGATATAGTTCCCCGGTGCGTAGCGACCCTCAATCGTCAACCGTGAGGTACCGGTTTTGCCGGCAATACGCAGCCCCGGCAGTTTGGCCGGTGTACCCGTCCCGCGTTCCACTGCTCCTTCAAAGAGTCTCGTCAGAATCGCGGCACTCTGCGGCGAGATGACAGGACGGACCCGTTGGGGTTGTGCATCCATAATCACATCGCCCTGCCTGTTTCTCACCTGACGGACGACAAACGGCCTCATGAGAACGCCCTTGTTTGCCACCGCGGCATATGCCATGACTATCTGCAGTGCCGTCGCATTCACTTCGTACCCGTACGCCATCGATTGCAGGGTGGTTCCCGACCAATCCTTGGGTTTTTTCAAACCGCCGGTCGCTTCCGCCGGGAGTTCGATGCCTGTCGGTGCACCGAAGCCGTACGCGCGAGCCATACGGAACAATCGTTCCGAACCAATGCGGAGGGCGACTTTGGCCATCACGATGTTGCTCGACTGTTCGACAGCTTCCTGGAATGTCAGCGTCGCATACGGATGCGTGTCGGTGATTTCCCGTACCCGGCCACGGCCGCTCGGCGCACGATACGTTCCGTTTTCCGCATTGAACTTCTCATCCAGACGGGCTGCTCCGTGTTCCACGACGGACGAAATCGTCACAAGCTTGAAAATAGAGCCGGGTTCGTACACATCGGTAATGACCCTGTTGCGCATGGCGGCCAGATCGAGGTCCGACGTCTTGTTCGGGTCCATTGACGGATAGGTCGCCATCGCCAGGATCTCTCCCGTGGCCGGATCCACCATCACAGCCTGCCCGCCTTCTGCCTGTGTCCGGTGTACGCCACGTTCGAGTTCCTCTTCCACGACCGACTGGATATCGGCATCAATCGTGAGCACCAGGTTCTGACCGTCGACCGGGTCTGTGCGCGGATAATCCACCGTCGGACGCGTCCTGCGCAGTGCATCCCGCTGGAGCACCACAAATCCGTCACGACCACGGAGCCATCTGTCAAACTGCTGCTCCAGACCGCTCAATCCGCCGTTGTCGACACCCGTGACACCGATCAGCTGTCCGGCGGCGCGATCGTAGTGATACAACCGCTTCGGCTCTTCGCGGACGATGAGTCCCCGCAGGTCACGTCCGGAAATACGGGATGCAACCGAAGGGTTCACGCCCCGTTCAAGCCAGACGAAGCGCCGCGTGCCGTCGCGCATATCGCCCATGTATTCCCGCCGGGGCTTGTTGAACACCCGGGCAAACCGTGCGGCTATATCGTCCCGGTCGCTTCCCGCGATAAAGGGGTCTGCGGCATACGAGACGTACAACGTATTCGAGACAAGGAGATAGCCGTTCCTGTCACTGATTGTTCCGCGTGCCGCCGGGAGAGTCATACGGGCTTCATATTGCCTTCGCGCCTGCTCGCGATAGGCGCCTGCCCGGACAATCTGGATATGCACCAGACGGGCGGCAATCAACAGGAAGCAGAACAGCAGAAGGATTTTCAGCCCGCGCACGCGTTGAAACGCCCGATGGCGCGGCACAACCTTCGGTGCCAAGGGATCGTTCAGCGGCGTCATTTCCCGAGCTCCTTGCGGATCTGCGCTGCGCGCTCCTGCAGATCGGAATCCACGGTAAGCCACTCCGGCTGCTCCTGCGGATAGATCATGTCCAGCGATTCAGAGGCGATCTTCCCGATCCGCTCCAGCGATGCCTTGCGGTTAACCTCTGCCTGCAGGGTGGCGTTGGTCTCGATCTGCCGCTGATACTTGACCTGCAGTGCATTGACATCCACAACCAGCCGGTTCACTACTATAATATTGTCGATGTAGAACACGATCGCGGCACCGAGCACGAACAATGCGAGGAGAATATTAAACGTCGACATCCGGCGATGGATGGTCCGTCTGTTCTGGCGGACGGCATATCCCGACACCGCCGCCGACGGCTCTCCGTTGAAGATGTACCGTTGTTCCCTGTGCACCTCGGGAACACGTCCGGCGCTGCTCTTATGTCCGCTCCGTTCCCACATCCGTTCGTTCCGCCACCCGCATCTTTGCGCTTCGCGCGCGGGAGTTCTGTGCTGTTTCTTCCTCTGATGGAGTTACGGGCCTGCGGGTCACCAGCCGCAGCCGTCCCTCGGCCGCAGGCCCCCGGGCAAAGGGATTGTTTCTTTCCACCGCCGATTCCGCTTCACGGCGGAAGGCCTCTTTGACAATCCGGTCTTCCAGCGAATGGTACGAGATCACCACGAGCCGACCACCGGGAACCAACAGCTCGATCGCCTGCGCGAGGACACTCCTCAGGTTGTCGAGTTCATGATTCACCGCGATCCGCAGCGCCTGGAACACCCGCGCCAGTGATTTTACCAGGTAACGACCGCCGACCGCACGCTCGACGATAGCCCGGAGGTCTCCGGTGCCATCGACCGGCCGCGCCGTTACGATGTACCGCGCAATTCTCCGCGACGCCCGCTCCTCGCCGAATTCCCAGAGCAGTGCGGCAAGCGCCTCCTCAGAGGCGTTGTTCACCAGGTCCCACGCCGTCGTCGGTTGACGCCGGTCCAGACGCATGTCAAGGCGTTCATCGCCACGAAAACTGAAACCGCGCCCGGGGATGTCGAACTGATGTGATGACACACCGAGATCAAGCAACAGCCCATGTATCCGGGTGACGTTCACGCGCCGGAGCGCGTCGGTGAGCTCCGCAAAATTTGTATGAAGAAACTCCGTCCGCTCTGCAAACGATGCCAACCGTCTGCGTGCGGACGTCAGCGCTTCAGCATCAGCATCCAGACAAATGACGCGACCACTGCCGCGAAGTCGGAGACACACCTGTTCGGAGTGACCACCGCCTCCCACAGTGCCATCGACATAGCACCCCTCCTCGTCCGTGATCAGTACTTCCACCGCTTCCCGGCAGAGGACCGGAATGTGAAACGCTCCAGGGACCACGCCGTTATTTCTGCAGAACAGTTTGCGCTACGGCTTCGTACGATTCATCTTGAGTCTTGAGGTACGCTTCGTATATCCGGGGATTCCATACTTCGATGTGTTCCAGCACTCCGATGATCAGCACGTCGTTTTCGATCCCGGCAAATTGCAGCAGGTCTTTCGGAATCATGATGCGGAACTGACCGTCGAGTTGTGCTTCGGTCGCCCATTCGAGCAATCTGCGAATGAAAAACCGGTGCTTGGGATTCGTAGAAGAGAGTTGGCGGATTTCGAGTTCGAGACGGGTCCACTCATCGAGAGGGTACAGATACAGGCACTGGTCGTAGCCGCGCGTCACAATAAATGTATCGTTGGCGTCGGTCGAGACGTATTTCCGCAGCCTCGCAGGGATGTTAATCCGTCCCTTGCTGTCGACAGAATAACTGTATGAACCCTTGAAAGAAGACACGTATCACCTCTAGTGCTATGTACCCACCAGCCACCCACTTTTACCCACAATACTCGGATCAAGATAGGGAATTACCTGTGAAAGTCAAGTTGGGATGGCATTTACGGGCTAATCGGGGGAATTCTGATGGGAGTGTGGCGGGACAAACCGGCAGCGGGGAGAAAAATTCCCCACGACTCCCCCCTCAGTTACTCGAGATGGCCTTCAAGTACTCCAGTGCGCGGGCAATGATCTGCTCGTCGGGCTTCTTCGCGCCAAGTGGAAACAGGGCATTGAGTTGATCGGCGGTCTGCTGCAACTGCACGCCGGCACCCCTCATTCTGCTGATGACATTCATCATTTGCTGAAATCCCGGCGCGTCGTAGAACGCAGCGGCTGATTCCGGCGGGAAGGATAGCCGCAGCATTTCACGGCCCACGTGCACCTTGGGAAGCTGCAGACGCGCGGCGGCCAGCTTGATGCGCATGAGCCCCAGAAGCGTCTCCACAGGCTCGGGCAGCCTCCCGAACCGATCGCTCAACTCCTGACCTACTTCCTCGAGCTGCTCGGGAGTGCTGACCGCGTGAAGACGCCGATAGATCCGCAAACGTTCTCTTTCGCTCGCCACGTAGCTCTCCGGTATGAGCGCCTCGAGATCCGCTTCCACGACAACGCTGCGTGCGGGAACCTGATCCGCAACCTCGGGAAAGAGATCGCGGAATTCTTCCTCCTTCACCTCGCGTACCGCTTCGTCCAAAATGCGGGTGTACGTCTCAAACCCCATTGCTTCAATAAAGCCGCTTTGCTCGCTCCCCAGCATGTTGCCCGCCCCGCGTATTTCCAGATCCCGCATCGCCAGGTTGAATCCCGAGCCGAGCTCGTTGAACTCCTGCAGCGCCTGCAGGCGCTGCACGGTACTTCTGCCCATCACCGACACAGGCGGGATGACGAGGTAGGCGTACGCCTGGACATTGGATCGCCCGACCCGGCCGCGCAACTGGTAGAGTTCCGCCATGCCGAAACGGTCTGCCCGGTTGATGATGATGGTGTTGACGTTCGGAATATCCAGGCCCGATTCGATGATCTTGGTCGACACAAGCAGGTCAACCCGCTTCTCCAGAAAGGCAAGCATCACCTCTTCGAGTTCGTGCGCATGCATCTGGCCATGTGCACAGCGCATCCGTACATCGGGCAGAAGCTGCTGCAGGCGCGCGGTGAGATCCGCAATCGTCTGGACACGGTCGTGGACGACGTACACCTGACCCCCGCGGCGGACTTCCCGCCGCACCGCGTCGGTGATGGTCTCGTCTTTCCACTGTATCAGCTCTGTGATGATCGGCAAGCGGTTCCTCGGCGGTGTGGCAATGATCGAGAGATCGCGCGCACCGAGAAGCGAAAAATGGAGCGTCCGCGGGATCGGTGTAGCCGTCAACGAGAGCGTGTCCAACTGTGTGCGCATATGCCGGAGCTTCTCTTTTGCGGCAACACCAAAGCGGTGTTCCTCATCGATCACCAGGAGACCGAGATCCTTGAATGTCACGTCCTTTGACAGAATGCGGTGCGTGCCTATCAGGACATCCACCTTTCCTTCTGCAAGATTGGCGAGGACGGAGTCCTGATCCTTCCGGGAGCGAAAGCGCGAGAGCACCTCGATGCTGGTACCGTACCGCTCCATCCGGTCGCGAAATGTATTCAGATGTTGCAGGGCGAGGATCGTGGTCGGCACAAGCATCGCCATCTGCTTGCCCGCCATCACCGCTTTGAATGCCGCGCGCACGGCAACTTCCGTCTTGCCGAAGCCTACATCCCCGCAGATCAGCCGGTCCATCGGCGCGCCGGCCTCCATGTCACGCTTGACGTCCACGGTGGCCTTCGCCTGGTCAAAGGTATCTTCATACGCGAACGAGGCCTCAAGCTCTTTCTGCCACGGCGTGTCCGTTGGGAAGGAAAAACCTTCCAAGTGCTTACGGCGTGCATAGAGGCGTATGAGATCGCGGGCAATGTCCTTCACCCGCTTCTTCGTGCGGGCCTTCAGCTTCTCCCATTCGCCGCTGCCGAGCCGGTGTACCTTGGGGATGTGTCCGTCCTTTGAGGAGTACTTCTGCAGCTTGTTCAGGTAGCTGATGTTGACGTACAGAACATCATCGTCCTCATACACCACGGACGCGACCTCCACGTGCACATCGCGCACCTGGATGGTCTTGAGCCCGGCAAAACGCCCGATGCCGAAATCTTCATGCACGACATAGTCGCCTTTGTGCAGCTGGTGCATTTCGCTCTCGGTGATCCCTTTGAACCGGCTTTTGCGCCGGTGGCGGTGGCGTTTGACACGGCCGAAGATCTGGTGCTCGGCGTACAGTGCCAGGCGGAGGGGCGGGAGGAGAAATCCTTCATGCAGCGGTTCGAGCAGGTATTCCACGCGCGCCGGATCGGGGCGCTCCGTGTCGTCCAGCGCAGCGATTGCCGTGCCGATGAGTTCCTGAATGCGGTCCCGTTCCGGACCGGTCTCACAGGTTACAAGCGTGCGGTACCCGCCGGCCTGGCGTTCCGCCAGATCGCGCACGAGCATCTGGACGCTGCCGTTGAACGCCGGTTGGTGGCGCGCACCGACATCTACGTCAGGGGTGCGGACCGGCAGCGAGGCCACATGCATGCGCGTGAAAAGCGCCAGTACTTCCTCGAGCCGTTCAGGGTGTACGACATCGGGCCGTCCGGCCGTGACAAGTCCACGCCAGACTTCAGCGCACTCTTGTGGCTCCACAAATACAATAACGGCTATATCCGAAAGATATTCCACCAGGGTCGTGTCGCCCCTGCTCACGCCTTGCTCCCCGGGCTCCGCCCTCAGAAGGTCCGGCACGACCATCGCCGCATCCAACGGACGGATAGAACGCTGCGACGTCACGTCGAACTCGCGCAGCGAATCCACGGTGTCGCCGAAGAACTCTATGCGGATGGGGTTCTCACCAACGAAGGGAAATACATCAATGATGCCCCCCCGAATTGCATATTCGCCGGGCTGTTCGACAATGTCCGCGCGATCAAATCGGAACTGCTGCAAACGCCGCACCGTTGCATCAAACCCCGCCGCGTCTCCGCGGGTCAGCACCAGAGCGTCGCGCTGCACCTCCGCCGGGAGCGGGAGGCGGACTGCGAGCCCGGCCGCATGCGTCACCAGGATACGGACTTCTCCCCCGGTCAACAGCCGCAGCGACTGTACATCGTTGCTCTCCCTGCTGCGGCCGCTGAGAACGGCTTCATGTTCCTCGCGCCCCAGAAAGAGACGCACCCCCCCCTCACCGCACGCCAGCGCCACATCGTCCGCCGCACGCAAGGCCTGGTCCTTTTCGGGCATCACCAGCACCAGCTGCCGCTCCAACGCCGCATGCAACGATGCAACCAGCAGCGCAGTCAGGGAGCCGGCGACACCGGTGACCAGTACCACGTCGCCGGGTCTCGTCGCACGGAGTTTGTCTGTCAGTGTGCGGATGAGCGGACTGTTATCGAGCTCTGTTCTTAGTACCTCTGCCATCATCTTCCGCGCGCTCAGCGCGTTTGCTCTCCTTCACCGGTGGCTCGGCGGACAAATCCGTCTGCAGCAGCGATGCGCGCCTGCGCCTCGGCGAAATCCACGCCGGTCTTGATCATGACAATCGCACTTTTGACGTGCCCTCCCGCGCGTTTCAGGTATTCCGCGGCAGCCTCATACTCCACGCCGGTAGCCATCATGACAATGCGGCGTGACCGCTCCACCAGTTTTCTATTGGTCAGCTGCAGGTCCACCATCATGTTCTCGTAGACTTTGCCGAGTTTCACCATTGCCGTGGTAGTAAGCATGTTGATCACGAGCTTCTGTGCCGTTCCAGACTTCATGCGTGTCGAACCCATCAGGACCTCGGGGCCGACTTCAGGACAGATTGCCACATCCACCTCGAGGTTGAAATCCGACCGCGGGTTGGTTGTCACGTAGATGGTTTTCGCCCCCAGCTCCCGGGCGCGGGCGACAGCCGCAACGACATACGGCGTGCGGCGGCTGGCCGCAATGCCGCAAACCGTGTCCGTCGAATTCACGTTGTGCGCATCGACGTCCTTTCGGGCCTGCGCCTCGTTGTCCTCGGCGCCTTCCTGAGACTTGAACATTGCGGCATGGCCGCCGGCAATCACACCTACGACCTGTTCCGGAGGGGTACCAAATGTCGGTGGGCATTCCGAAGCGTCCACGACGCCGAGGCGTCCGCTTGTTCCCGCACCAAAGTAGAGCAGGCGACCGCCGCGGCGGAATGAGCTTACGATCAGTTCCACGGCCTGCATGATGTAGGGGATTTCCTTTTCCACGGCGAGCGGGACCAGCTTATCCTGGGCGTTAAGCAGGCGGAGGATCTCCTCGGTGGACATGCTGTCGAGATTCATCGACGCAGGATTGCGCTGCTCCGTCAGGAGTTTTGCGAGAGTGTTCAAGAGTTCATGTGGCATATGCAATAACGGATATAAGATGAATGATCAGGTGAACTGCAGAACTACCAGCTTCTTGCCTTCCAATCCCGCTTCGGCACTTCCACGGAATACAAGATGGTCAACCCGCTGTACCGTGCCGTGAACCTTCGTGCGCAACGCACCCAACTCATCCTCGAGATCCCCACCCTTGTACGCCGCCACCGACGGCACGGGCAGAACTTTTCCCACCCCTTCTTTTGAACCATCTTTCCCTTTTCTGAGATACGGCCGCGACCATTTTGCAAGTTGAGCCAACGGCGCCACTCCGCGCGCTACCACCAGGTCGTACATGCCACGACGCCCGGCAAGGATTGTTTTGTCCTCAACTCTCCCGTTCACAACGTCAATCCTCCCTATCCCGAGTCGGTGAACAATGTCCTGGAGAGCCAGTGTTTTTTTGGTGATCGAATCCAGAAGCGTTACACTCCATCCTTGTTTCACTATCGCTAATGGGATGCCGGGAAGGCCGCCTCCTGTGCCGATATCCAGGACTCTGATCACATCGGGAACAGTCCGGCCAAAAAGAACTGCAACGCTATGGAGAAAGTGGCTTTCCCAGAGACTATCCTGATCTTTCCGCGAAATCAGGTTAATCTTCGCATTCCACTCAAGAAGGAGACCCGCGTATGTTTCAAAGAGAGCTAGCTGCTGTGAGGATAGACTCAGCCCGTTTGTCCTGCATATTTTGGCGAAGACTATGGATTGTTCCACGTGGAACACTACCTCATTATTCCAATCATCAGGATCGTCGCGTCGGCAGGGCTGACGCCACTCATTCTCATGGCCTGTCCAATTGACCGTGGGCGAATCTTCGCGAGTCTCTCCCTCCCTTCATTGCTCAACGATTTCACGGCAGCGTAGTCAAAATCATCGGGAATGATCAATGACTCATTCTTCTTGAATAGCGCGATCTGTTCATCCTGGCGCTTCAGATAACCCTCATATTTGACTTCAATCTCAAGGCGCCTGGCGGCGTCCCGGTCAGCCATGATCTTCTGGACCACAGTGTGTGCCTTCAGCCGGCTCACATGTAAGATCTTGTCCAGGGTTACGTCCGGTCTGCGCAGGATCTGGTTGAGCGTCTCCGACTCTGGATCCGTGGCGCCGTTTTCACTACCCAGAACAGTGCGGATTTCGCTCCTCGTCAGACGTTCACGGAGGAAGTACTCCCGGGCGGCCGTGACGCTGGTCTCCTTATCGTCCAATCGGTCAATTACTTGTTGCGAAATGAGCCCCAGGGTATGTCCGCGTCTCATAAGTCGGGAATCGGCGTTGTCCTGACGCAAAGCAAGCCTGTACTCCGCCCGCGATGTAAACATGCGATAGGGTTCTTCGGTCGACTTGTTAATCAGGTCATCAATCAGCACCCCGATGTACGCTTCGCTTCTGCCGATAATGAACGGTTCTCTCCCCTGGACCGACAGGGCTGCGTTGATGCCTGCAACCAGCCCCTGGGCGGCTGCCTCTTCGTACCCGCTCGTCCCATTGATCTGCCCGGCAAAGTAGAGTCCGCGCAATCCTTTCGTTTCGAGAGTGTGGCGCACCTGATACGGCGGGAAGAAGTCATATTCTACTGCATATCCCGGACGCATCATGACGGAGCGCGCAAGCCCCGGTATCGTCTTCAGTGCAATTTCCTGAACCGCCGCGGGAAGACTCGAAGAGAATCCGTTTACGTAGACAACATCCGATTCATATCCCTCTGGCTCGAGAAAAATCTGGTGGCGATCCCTGTCAGCAAAGCGATTGATCTTGTCTTCTATCGACGGGCAGTATCGAGGACCAATACCCTTGATCCTGCCTGTAAAGAGTGGCGACTCGTCAAATCCAGTCCTGAGCAAATCATGTGTCCGTGGATTTGTATATGTCAGGTACATTGGAATTTGACGGTTGGCAATCTTGCTGTTCTGGAACGAAAACGGCGTCGGATCCTTGTCTCCCTGTTGTACCTCGGTCTCCTGGTAGTCGATGGAATCGCTTCGCAGACGGGGTGGGGTGCCGGTTTTGAGCCGGCCGGCAACCAGCCCGGCGTTCAGGAGGCGTTCAGTCAGTCCGGTGGAAGACTTCTCCTGGAACCTCCCCCCTTCCGACCTGGAATTTCCGGTATGCATGACCGCGTTGAGGAACGTGCCGCTGCACAGCACCAGGGTGACACAACCGATTTTGATGCCGGTTCCCGTTACAAGGCCCCGCACGGAACCATCTTCTATCAAAAGATCAGCGACTGTGTCCTCGATAATGTCGATCCCATCCTGATTTTCGATGCGGCGGAGCGCTTCCCTGCTGTACCATTCCCGGTCATTCTGTGAGCGTGGCGACCAAACAGCAGGGCCTTTCGACATGTTGAGCATGCGGAAATGGATGCCTGTAGCATCAGCGATTTTGCCCATTTCGCCGCCCAGGGCATCAATTTCCCTGACGAGGTGGCCTTTCGCCGTGCCGCCGATGGCCGGATTGCACGACATTCGGCCTATTGCTTGCCTTTCCATGGTAATCAAACCGGTGGAACACCCCATTCTGGCAGAAGCGAGCGAAGCCTCAATGCCGGCGTGGCCGCCGCCGACTACGATGACGTCATATCGTTGTTCCACGTGAAACATTCAATCATTTTCCTATGCAAAACCTGGAAAATATGGCGTTCAGGATCTCTTCGCTCGTCATCTGACCAGTGATTTCCGACAGGGAGTTTACTGCTTCCCGAAGATCCAGCGCGACAAACTCGTTTGTCGCCCCCTGAGTCAGGGTCGCGCGCGCCCGATCCAGGTCCGCTGCCGCCCGTTCAAGGGCTTCTTTATGTCTACGGTTCGTGATAAGCACGTCATGTTCGTCTGATCTGAATCCCGAGGATGCAAGTCTCACAAGTGTTTTGTGCAGAACCTGAATTCCCTCTCCAGTCAGAGCCGAAACCGATAAGAGAGTTCCGCAGCTGTCTTCTTCTCCCTTGACTGTCGTTACCGGCACAGGGTGATCCAAGAGATCGGTCTTGTTGAGCGCAGTGATAAGTTTCTGGCCTTCCGAGAGCGGACCCAGCTCTTTGACAAGCGTGGCGGGAGGGGTCTCTACCGTCACGTCTGCGACCAGCACAATGATGTCGGCTGCTCGCAGGGCATTGTGTGCGCGGAGGATGCCTTCCTGTTCTATTGCATCATTGCTGGCACGGATACCGGCGGTGTCGATCAAGCGGAACAGAATGCCGTCAAGCGCGACAGATTCTTCGAGGTAGTCCCGCGTAGTCCCTGGAACCGGGGTGACAATTGCGCGTTCTTCTTTCAACAAGGCGTTGAAGAGACTTGACTTGCCGGCATTGGGTCTGCCGGCGAAGACGACTGCCACACCATCGCGATACAGTCGTCCTTCCTCATAGGTAGACGCCAGGTGGCGCACATGTCCTGCTGCCGCCGCGAGCCGCTTATCGACACTCGCGGGCTCGATTACTTCCAATCCTTCTTCCGCAAAATCCAGGTCAAGTTCCAATAACGCACATAAATCCAGGAGCTCTTTGCGCAGTTCACCCACGCGGCTGCCCAGGCGCCCGGAAAGCTGTTCCAAAGATGCCCTCCGCGCCCGACCACTGCGCGCGCCGATGAGATCGGCAACTGCTTCGGCTTGCGAAAGATCGATCCTCCCGTTCAGGAAGGCCCTTCGCGTGAATTCTCCCGGCTCTGCGTTCCGCGCCCCGGCGGCGAGAAGCGCATCCAGGACTGCGGCGGTCACCACCGCTCCCCCATGACACCCGAACTCCACGAGGTCCTCCCCCGTGTACGAATGCGGCCCGCGGAAGATGGTCGCCAGCACCTCATCGACCGTCTCTCCGGATCTGTCCACGGCAGACCCGTAGTGCACGGTGAAACCCGCAGCACGCGAAAGCGGTGCCCGTCCGCGAAACACCGCGTCGGCCACCCCCACTGCCTCCGGTCCGCTCACCCGCACAATTGCCACGGCACTTACGCCCGGCGCCGTCGCTATAGCCGTTATTGTATCGCCATTATGCATGAATCCACACGTGCTGACAGCAAATATTCTACGAATTTCAGCATCGAGGCGCAATGCTGTAAACAGTCAAGCCCCGCCAGACACTCGCGGGGCTTGCATATTCGTACATACTTGCAGTATCGCTCTTACTTCCTCTTCGGCAGGTCCTTCGCAATGCGGCTCAGGATCCCTCCTTGCGACTTCTTCGGATCGACTTTCCGCAACGGTTCATCCTGGTGCTGCCGGTTGAAGATGGCCTGTTGCCCTATTGAGAGAAGGTTGAACACAAAGTAATAGAGATTCAATCCGGACGGCAGGCTGTTGAAAATCAACAGCATCATCAACGGCATCATCCAAACCATTGCCTTCTGGCGCGGATCCGTCACTGTCTGCTTTTGCTGGATGATGGTCGTTGCTGTCATCAGGAGTGCAAGTCCGCTGAACGCCGTGATCCCCGCGAAAGGAATGGTAAATGGCAGATCGATGAGGTAGTCCGGAACCGAGAGATCCTTGATCCACCAGACAAACGAGGACTGACGCAGTTCAATGGAAGACCGAAAGACCGAATACAGCGCAAACAGGATCGGCATCTGCAGCAACATGGGCAGGCATCCCGACGCCGGATTCGCCCCGTATTCCTTGTACAGGTTCATCGTGGCCTGACTCAGCTTCTGCTGGTCGTCTTTGTACTTCGCCTTAATCTCCTCGATCATGGGTGCCAGCTTTTGCATCTTGCGCATCGAACGCATGCTGGTTTTTGTGAGTGGGTGGAGTGCGATCTTGATGATGAGGGAAAACACAATGATGACCACGCCGTAGTTCGGGATGAACCAGCGCAGGAACTTGAACAGTGGTATCATGACATATTCGGAGATCGGGCGGATGATCCACGCGGCGCCGAGATTCATGGTCTCCTCGAAGCCGAGGCCGAATGCTTTCATCCGATCGTATTCGAGCGGTCCGATATAGATATCCAATTCGGCGCCCTCGTTTGTGCGGCCGCGAAAGGGCATCTTCAACGCCATCCCGTATTGCTCCAGCACGCCATGATCCGGCAAGGAAAGCGCAACCCCCTCGAGATACGCTCCTTCGCTCTTTGTCCCCCGTGGCAGCATCGCCGCAATGAAATATTTGTTTCGCTGGGCGACCCAATCTGCAGTGCCGGTGATATCACGCTGCACATTCTCGCCGACGCTTGACGCATCAACTTCAGTCAGCTCACCGCCGGAATATGCGTACGCCATAGCAAAGCTGGATTCGTCCACGCTGTTCTCTTCTGCATACCGGATCCCGTTCTCCCACACGATCTGGTACTCAAAATTCGAGATCACGGAATCCATCCGTTCGAAATCCATTTTCAGTCCGAATGCGTAGTCATTGCCGTGAAACGTAAACCGTTTCACAATCCGCCCGCCGTTGTTGGCGCGGAGAGCCAATGTCACAGTGGCGGAATCGCTTCCCGTCAGCGTAATGCGATCGGTGAACGGCCCGTCGACATCGAAGAACAATCCGTGAGTATTGATCAGCCGCCCGTCACGCGACGTGAAAAGCACACTGATATCCCCGCCCGATTCCGACTGCATAAGCTGAACCGGATACCCATCCCAGGTTTTGTACTTCTGAAGCTCCCAGGTTTTGATCAGGCCGCCGCGTGTCGTGAGTTGCGTCGTGTACAGATCTGTCGCAATCGTCACGGTTTTCTCAACACCCTTCTCTTTGCCGGCGAAGGCACTTCCAAGTTCCAGTGCTGGTGACTCCGTTGACCGGCGGGGTTCGACGGCTGCGGGCGCCGCAGCACGGGGCACCGTATCCAGAGGGGCTTTCCCCTGGACAGATAAGGTATCGGTGACAGCGGG
>Ga0105107_10000057_pt1 | contig 56649 bp, 50 predicted proteins | sample PPLLaktember2015_6_FD_79335 | JGI IMG/M metagenome (GOLD analysis project Ga0105107, IMG submission 79335) | Freshwater sediment microbial communities from Prairie Pothole Lake near Jamestown, North Dakota, USA - PPLs Lake P8 Core (1) Depth... | ecosystem: Environmental > Aquatic > Freshwater >...
CATGGGTTGGTGTTCCGCGAAGAGATGTAAATACACGCACTCGTTAAGCAACGATTGATTTGACGCATTAAAATCTTCAGGTAGGGGTCCAGTGGATAATTTCTCCGCTTAACCCCTACCCGCGGAACAACCTGCTTGATTGTTTACTACCCAAGCACTGTATACAAGCGGGGCAGTAATACGCCTTGCTTACTGAACAACGAGTAAGCCCCCGCCCATGTTCAAACTCAAAGATTTTACCCATCTTCCCCAACTGGATCAGCTCTTTACCCGCCTGACGGATGATCGCTCGCCAGGTCTGGTTCTGGTCGTGGGAAGTGAAGCTCATCCTGCCGCACCCACCTTGAATAGTGGATTTTTTGTTTCCAGTGGGCGTAATACTATCTTTGAATTACTTTACCAGGCGTACCTGACAAAACACAGCCATCTCCAGGCTTCCCTCATTGCCCATGATAAAGCCGCGCCCCACCTGCCACGTGCCTTGAAAACCCGGGTGCAGGTTTCTGTCGCCCCAGCGCATGACAACTATGTGCACAGGCTGGAGAATGCAGCCAGCAAACAGACGGATGTACTGATCATTGATCGCCTGGATGTCGAGAACAGTGCTGCGACAATCAAGCTGGCAGCCCAGGGTTTCAAGGTTTTTGCTCAACTGGATTCACTTGCCTGGGGTAGCGCTGTCCTGCGCGAGCTTGATCAGGCAGGCGCCCAATTCGAACTGTCCAGCATCGTAAGGTGGATTGTCTCCATCCAACGTCTGCCAGGACTTTGTGCACATTGCAAGCAGCCTGCTCAAATCTCTCCAGACCAGCTTGCCCTATTGCATCACCGTTATCCCTGGCTAGTAGAAGAACAGACCTTTGATCAGGCAGTCTTTTACCAATCCGGTGGCTGCTCCAACTGTGGACCATCGGGTCGCAGTGGCCATATCATGGCATTCGATGTGTATTGCGCCGAAGAGAATAATCTCCCCGCTGGTGCGAGTGTCTTAGCACTCGAAACCTACCTTTATCATCTGGTGGCTTCTGGACTTATCCCGCTGGATGATCTGGTGCATTTACAAAGCGATCATTTACGGCGCATGTACAATTTGCTCCAACACAGCCGTTTTGCCTTGCAGGATGCCAATGCACATTTAAACCGTAAAAGTGCTGAGTTGGATGCTGCTAACCAGGTCTTATTAAAGCGGACTAATGCTCTCATCACCCTGCAAGATACCCTGAAGATGCTGGCGTCATCGAACAACCTTGGCGATCTGGCTCAACGCGTCTGTCGAAAGGCCCGGGATGTGTGTGGCGCAGACCGGGCGATCTTGTATTACCTGCATGCAGGCGGCCCCCATCCCGAAGCAGAAGTATTGGCTGTAGCCGGTTGGGATCCACGCCTACTCCACCTGCGTTTGCCTGCCGAACTCCTGCCCGGTGGAGAAGTTGAAAGCGAACCCACACCCGGGATCAACCTGCCCATCGGCGAGCTACCGCCTGGGGTGACCATCGAAAGTACGAATCTGGAAGCCGGGCTGCGAGTGCCCCTCATTTGCCAGGGACAGCGCCTGGGTATGATGATCCTGCACAGCACCCACAAACGTGCATTTTCACCTGGCGAGGCCGCCCTGTTACAGACATTCGCCAATCAGGCTGCAATTGCCATCCAGCGCGCCGGTCTGATTGATGAGCTGCGCAACCGCTTGCGCGACCTGGAAGCTGCCCAGGGTGAGCTGGTCCAGAAAGAACGCCTGGAGCATGAATTAGCGCTGGCCCGTCAGGTGCAACAAAGTGTCTTGCCGCGCCAGTTTCCTGAATACCCCGGTTTTTCTTTTGCAGCCGCCAACTTACCCGCCCGCCAGGTTGGGGGTGATTTCTACGATGTGATCCGCCTGGATGACAAGCATTTTGGATTGCTGATTGCCGATGTCTCCGACAAAGGTATGCCGGCTGCATTATATATGGCGCTTACGCGCAGCCTGCTGCTGGCGGAAGCCCACCGTTCGCTCTCGCCCAGCATCGTCCTGGAAAATGTCAACCGCTTGCTGATGGAGTTGGGGCAGGTGGACTTGTTCGTCTCTGTTTTTTATGCGGTGATCGATTGCCCAACCCGCCGCATGGTTTACACGCGCGCCGGGCACGAACGCCCGATCTTGTTACGGTCTGGTTCAGCTCAACTATTGCCTGGGCGAGGCACGGTGCTCGGTATCCTAAATCTTGAAGACCTGCTGCTTGAAGAGGAATCCCTGGACCTGCAGGTAGCTGACCGCCTGATCCTGCTCACGGATGGTTTGCTGGACGTCAGTAATCCGCACGGAACGTTTTTTGGTCGGGAGCGCCTGTCCGGGTTATTCTCAACATTTTCAGCTCAATCTCCCCAAGAGCTGTGTCAAACAATTTTCGACCAGTTACAAGCCTACCAGGAAACCAGCAGCCAGTTCGATGATATGACCCTGCTCGTGATGGATGTAACCGACAATCATCCTTGCCCCTGAGATGTATTCGCGGGATACTCATAAGCATAGCAGCATGCATCAAGAAAGGACTATAGCCCATGGCGCAATTCTTTGCTTTAGATTATCAAGGCGCAGCATTCGAGTTATTTGGGATCGCCCATCTGGTGGCGCTGGGCGTGGTTCTGGGGATCAATCTTTTGATCGTTGCCAACCGCAAGCGCTTTACCCCGCAAATGCAGAGGTATTTTCGGGTAACGCTGGCTGTGATCCTGTTGGTGGATGAAGCTGCCTGGCATGCCTGGAACTATTTTACGGGGCAATGGACCATTCAGACAATGCTGCCTTTGCATCTGTGCAGCGTCTTGGTATTTGCCAGCGCCTATATGCTATTGACCCGCAGCTATAAGGTCTACGAATTTGCGTACTTTCTAGGCATCGCAGGGGCGCTGCAGGCTCTGCTAACGCCTGATGCTGGCATCTACGGTTATCCCCACTTCCGGTTTTTCCAGGTGATCATCTCTCACGGCTCGATCGTCACCGCAGCAATTTATATGACCTTTGTAGAAGGGTACCGTCCTTATATAAGTTCGCTGAAGCGCGTCTTCATCTGGACGAATATTTATATGCTGGCTGTGTTTATCCTGAATCAGATCTTGGGCAGCAATTATTTATTCATCGCTCACAAACCAGAAACAGCCAGTTTGATCGATGTTTTGGGACCCTGGCCTTGGTATATCCTGGTCCTGGAGGTCATCGGCATCGTGATGTGCCTGCTCATGTACTTGCCATATACCATAGCAGATATGAAGAGAAAACAGGCTCCTGAGGCGGTGTAAATTTGCGGCGAGGAGATTGGGCATTAGGCTGGAAAATGTAAAGCCATGCCTTCCCCTGGAAAAAAATGGCTAACCCCTCTTTGTTGTCAAAGCCCTGAAATAGAACCAGTCACTCAGGTAGGTGATAAGTTCTGGCAAGCGATAAAGTAATCACTTATCGTAAGTATAATAGAACAAAGAAAAGGCTTTTTGGGAAAGCAAAGATAGACTTACCGAACCTGATCGGGCAACTGAAACAGAGTTATGAAACTCACAGAAGTAATTAAGATACTTAAGAAAAACTCACCAGAACTGGTGCAGCTGGGTGTGAAGTCTTTGGCTTTATTTGGTTCAACAGCCCGCAATGAAGCCACATCTACCAGTGACGTGGATATCCTGGTCGAATTTGACCGACCAGTAGGGTTGTTTGAATTTGTGCGCTTGAAAATGCTTCTGGAAGAAATGTTGAACAAAAAAGTTGATTTAGTTACACCGGATGCCTTACATCCTGCGTTGCGTGACCGCATTTTAAGCGAGGCGATTTATGTGTGCTAAGAATACCGGACGCGACTGGAAGTTACGGGTGAATGATATCCTGGCGTGTATCGAAAAGATACAACGCTACACTGCTGGGCTGACCCTTGATCAATTCCGCTCCGATCAGATGATTGTAGATGCGGTGATACGCAATTTTGAGATCATCGGCGAGGCTGCCGGGTATATTCCCGAAACGATTCAGGAAAAATACCCCGAGCTGGCCTGGTTGGAAATGCGCGGCATGCGCAATATCATGATCCATGAATATTTTGGTGTGGGCTTGCCGATTATCTGGCGTACTATCACCCATGACCTCGGCCCGCTGGCAGAGGGATTAAAGCATTTGTTGGAGAGTGAGGAACCATGAAAGTATCTGAAGCCATCCGTCTCAAGCGCGCGGTGCGCGAATTCTCCCCTGAGCCGCTGCCTGAGGAAACCATGCACGCCATCCTTAATGCCGGGCGACGCTCACAGTCTTCCAAAAACAGCCAGCCCTGGCACTTCCTCGCCATCACCGATACGGCAACCCTTAAGCACTTATCCGAATGTGGTGAGTGGGCGGGGCATCTGGCTGGAGCAGCTATGGGTGTGGCTATTCTCACGCCCGATCCGGTAGCCAAATTTCAGACCATGTTTGATGCCGGTCAGGCTGCGGCCTTCATGCAACTGGCAGCCTGGGAGCTAGGTGTGGGGTCCTGCCCGGCCAGCATCTACGAACCCGACAAGGCGCGCCAGATTCTGGGCTTTCCGGCAGAGTTGCATCTACGCCTAGCCCTCTCATTTGGTTATCCTGCCGAGACTGCTACGCTATCCCGTCCCCCTAAAAAAGGCGGCCGGCTCAAGTTAGATGATGTGGTGCATTGGAATCATTGGTAAACAGATCACGATCGATTCCAAGCCCCTGCCTGAAACCTACCACCGGTTCCTGCGTATATTACAATGAAGCAGTATTTGATATTAGCCTGTAAGTGCAGGAATACTCAGGAGGATACTTAAATGACACAACAGAAACCGAAATTACGCCGCTCGCGCCATAACCGCGTCTTCGCAGGCGTATGTGGTGGTTTGGCGGAATTTTTCGGCATTAGCGCATTCTGGTTCCGGCTGGCCTTTTTACTGGCGCTGATCCCAGGCGGCGTACCGGGCTTACTGGTTTACTTCTTGATGTGGATTATCGTCCCCGCAGAATAAAACTGATCTCAACCACACAAAATGGGCTGTCCAAAAAGAAGGGCAGCCCATTTTTGATCGCAGTGTGTGGCAGGTTAGTTCAGCAAATTTTCCATCGCAGGGTCTGGCCCTGCAACGCAGCCAGCACTTCTTCAGCAATATCAATGCCCGCACGAGCCTGAGCCTCTTCTGTCTGAGCAGCAATATGTGGCGTTGCAATCACCCTGGGATGCATGGCGATACTTCCCGTTGGGACCGGCTCAGTCGCAAACACATCCAGGGCTGCCCCGGCTACCTGCCCGCTATCCAGAGCAGCGCGCAGCGCTTCTTCGTCTACGATCCCCCCACGCGCCGTATTCACCAGGCGCACACCGGGTTTCATTTTAGCAAACGCATCCGCACCCAGCAGATTGCACGTGGTCTCAGTGTATGGCACATGCAGCGACAGGTAGTCAGCTCTGCCCAGAAGCTCATCGAATTCCACTGGCTGCACGCCACTCTCCCGGATCGCTTCCGGGGTTAAGCTCGGACTGTAAACAAGTACCTGCATGCCAAAGGTAGTCGCATACTGAGCCAGCTGGCTCCCAACGCGCCCATATCCCACTATGCCCAACACTTTCCCGTCCAGCTCACCGCCTGTGAATGCCTGCTTATCCCATTTGCCTACCTTCATCGAAGCATCTACGGCAGGGATCTGGCGGGCCAGGCCCAACATCAGCGCCATCGTCATTTCCGCAACTGCCATGGTTGCTGCCAGCGGGCTGTTCACCACCGTGATACCCGCCTCAGCCGCAGCGATCAAATCAATATTATCGACACCCACCCCGGCGCGTCCAATGAGCTTCAGACGTTTGCCAGCCGCGACGACCGCAGCCGTAACCCTGGTGCGCGAGCGCACCACCAGGGCATCATAGTTACCGATCTCTTCCAGTAGATCTGCCGCGGAAATTTGCGGCTGGAGACTCACCTCGGCAGTCTGGCGTAGTAAAGCCAGGCCTTCTTCATCCAATCCATCGGCTACCAAAATTTTATATTGAAACATAAATCCACCCATAGACTCTCTGGCTCAAACGATCCTCAAACTTTACCCGTTCTGCCGTTGAAATTCAAGCATGTACTGCGCCAGCGCCTGGACCGCTGCGAGTGGGCAGGCATTATATATCGAAGCGCGCAGACCTCCGACCGAACGATGACCTTTTAAGCCGACCAGGCCATTCGCCTCGGCCGATGCGGCGAACTGATTTTCCAGCTCCTCAGATGGGAGGTGGAAGCTGACGTTCATCAAAGAGCGGCTATCGGCAAGTGCATGTCCGCGGTAGAAGCCTCCGCTCTGGTCAATGGTCTTATAAAGCAGGTCGGCCTTGGCCTGATTTTGGCGCGCAATTGCCGGTAGACCACCCAATCCAACCAGCCATTGAAGTACCAGGCCGACAATGTAGATTGCAAAAGCAGGGGGGGTGTTATGCATCGATCCGCTGGCAGATTGCAAGCGATAATCCAGCATAACTGGCAGATTCGTTGGCACTCGCTCCAGGAGATCTGCGCGCACGATGACCATGGTAACCCCTGCTGGGCCAGCGTTTTTCTGCGCGCCGGCGTAAATCAAACCATATTTCGATATATCCACCGGCCTGCTTAGAAAATCCGACGACATATCACATACCAGCGGCACACCTGGCAGGGGCAGCGGCTCTTGAGTATATTGCACTCCATGAATGGTCTCATTGGAGGTGAAATGCAGGTAAGCCGCGTTCGGATCCAAAACCTGTTCTTCCGATGATGAAACCCTGTTGAAATTGTCCGCCTCAGTCGTCGCCGCAACACGTGCATTCCCCAACCGCTGGGCGTCTTTGATCGCGGCTTTACCCCACGTACCATTGACCAGATAATCCGCCGAAAGACCCGCCGGGCGCAGGTTCATCGGGAGCATGGCGAACTGCAGGCTGGCGCCACCTTGCAGGAAGAGCACCTTGTACTGGGGCGGGATATTTAACAACTGCCTCAGGTCAGCCTCGGCTTGCGCCATAATTGCTTCAAACGGCGCTGAGCGGTGGCTCATTTCCATCACGGACATCCCGAAGCCGTGATAGTCCAGCAGCTCGGCCTGGGCGGTCTGTAAAACCGAGAGCGGTAAGGCTGCCGGTCCGGCCGAGAAATTATGCACACGGTGAATCGTGTGGGTCAAATCGGTCATCACTCCCATCCTTGAACTAAGATATTTTATCTACAAGAAGCCTGCGTAAGCTGCCGTACGTGCCAGTTGTCCCCACGACAGGCAAATCCATGCAATAGCCTGATTCTAACCTGCTTCCAGAATAATACAATCGTTCATCAACATAAAAGCGACCAATACGAGCAGTGAAAGCATAATTGTACTCGAACCAGCACACACTTCTGTGTAAAGTATAATGGTTGTGTGGAGCATTTAAACCACAAAAACCTGGGATTGATCGTGACAAATTTCGCAAATTTATGGTATGCTATAGGTAATCAGGCAGAAATGGACTTTAGAAGGAGACGTGTTCGTCCCAATTAAACGAACCTTTAATAAAGTAAAAATTTAATACTTCTCCGAGCCTTAGAACCATATTATGCACAATGGTTAAGAAGGCCGCCCCCCTGGATAACAATCACAGGGGGCCATTTCAGCCAAAAACTGAAATGGACGGGTGAGACGGAAAACTACGCCTCACCTCCCGAAATCCCGGATCAAACCGGGATGGAATTGGAAAGGAGAACTGTGTCTGAGCATGGATTATTCCGCTCGCCAGATTCTCTTCTGGCGAGTTTTTTTTCACAACCAAATCGCTCTGCAGCGCTTGTTCTATTAACCGGCGTTAGTGGAAGTGGCAAGACAACCTGGTGTACAAGCCTCGTCGAGCAGGCGCGTAGTAGAGGCCTTAACCCCGCTGGGATAATTTCCCCGGCAGTATTTGAATCCGGCATAAAGACCGGGATCGACTTGCTCGATATCCAGAGCGGCGAGCGCCGGCTCCTGGCAACCCGAAAAGAGCCCGTCCGCTCCCCCGCCGCACCAATAAGAAGCACCCTTAACTGGCAGTTCAATGAAGATACCCTGGCCTGGGGCAACCACCTGCTTGAAAGCCTACCCCAGTCGGACATTCTGATCATGGATGAGCTAGGACCCCTTGAGTTTCTGGAAAACAAAGGCCTGGTAAACGGCTTGAAATTAATCGACCAGCAGCAGCATAACTTGGCCTGTGTGTCGGTGCGCCCAAACCTTCAGGCTACCGCTCAAGAACGCTGGCCCTGGGCAACCATCCTGCAAATAGAGGCGCACACAGCATGATTCACATCCAGAATCTGAGTGTGCACTATGGGAATATCCAGGCCTTACAGGATATCAGCCTGGACATCGCCCCCGGTGAATGCGTTCTGGTGACCGGGCCATCCGGTTGCGGGAAAAGTACTTTGGGACGCGTGCTGTGCGGGTTGATCCCACATGCCATCCCTGCTGAAGTTGAAGGCCACATTCAAGTCGCCGGTCTGGACACCCTCGCCAGTACCATCCCCGATATAGCCCAACGCGTGGGCATGGTCTTTCAGCGGCCCGCTTCTCAGCTCTTCCACCTGCGCGCTGAAGACGAAGTATCCTTTGGCCCACGCAATCTGGGGCTGGACGAAGTAGAGGTACAAAAGCGCACAGAATGGGCGTTACGAGCAACCGGTCTTTATGATCTACGGAATGAAAAGCCAGCCTCTCTTTCAGGAGGTCAAAAGCAGTGCCTGGCAATTGCCGCTGCCCTGGCCATGCACACTCAGGTATTGGTGCTGGATGAGCCAACCGCATCGTTGGATGTACCCAATACGCGCCGGGTAATTGATACTCTGGCCGCCCTGCGCGCCGAACATGGCATCACCATTGTGCTGATCGAGCACCGCCTGGCAGAAGCCGCTCAACTGGCAGAAAGAGTGATCTTGATGGAAGATGGTCGCATCTTCGCCGACGGCGTCCCCCAGGAAGTGTTTGCCGATCGCGAGCTCCGCAGGCGGCTCGGCTTACGCCGCCCCACCGAAGAGCCTTCCGTCTCCTGGGAGACATTGATCCAATCCGATGGGCATGCATTAACCGAAAGCCAGCCACTACTCGCGCTTGAGAATATATCAGCCGGTTTCAACGGCCATGCAGTCATCAATGATATCTTCCTCAATCTTTACCCAGGCGAATTTATTGCGCTGGTAGGGGACAATGGGACAGGTAAATCCACGCTGGCGATGGTCGCAGCAGGCTTGATCAGGCCTCAAGCTGGCACAGTACGCTTCCTTAATGGCACTCGGCCGCGCCCGGGTCTGGATGTGGCGCTGCTCTTCCAGGACCCGCAGGAACAGTTATTCACCGACTCGGTGGACGAGGAAGTGGCTTTTGGGCCTGGCAATTACGACTGCTTTGACCCTGACCAGCACGCTCAAATCCTGCAGGAGGCTGATTTATGGGAGCTGCGCACGCGCCGTCCCCTGGCACTTTCCATCGGCCAGCAACAGCGTACCGCCCTGGCTGCCTGTCTCAGCCTGCACCCGCGCCTGCTCATCCTGGACGAGCCCACCCTGGGACAGGATTGGGGGCATCTACAACGCTTGATGAACTATCTCCAGATACTCAACCAGCAAGGCACTACCATTTTGCTGATTTCCCATGACTACAAATTAGTCCATCACTACGCCCAAAGGGTAATCCTGCTGCGTGATGGGCGCATTGATCGTATCGGAAAAATCCAAAACTCACCGGCGTCGCAAGTGGAGGTCAATGATGAATCTTTCAACGCGTGAACTGGCTACTCTGGCTGTCTTTGGGGCTTTATGGGGCCTGGTTGAAGTCAGTCTGGGCTCTGTGCTCAAAACATTAAATATCCCTCTGAGCGGGGTGGTGCTCGCCGCGATAGGGCTGACCGTCGCCCTGACCGGACGGGTCTTCGTCCCCCGGCGCGGCTCAACTCTCTTCATCGGGGTTATTGCCATGCTGTTGAAGCTGTTCAGCCTGGGTGGGGTGATCATCGGGCCGATGGTGGGCATCCTGACGGAAGCCCTGGTGGCCGAGATCGTGCTCTCGCTGGCTGGCAAACCCCGACGGGGCGCTTTCGCCCTGGCAGGAGCGCTGGGGGTAGCCTGGGTGCTGCTGCAGCCTTTTGTCACCGGCCCACTGCTCTTCGGGCGCACCCTGTTCACCGTCTGGCTGGACCTGCTCGATCAGGGCAGCCGCTTGCTGGGTTTGCAAGCATCCGCAGCCATCTGGATCCTCCTGGCTCTCCTGGCGATATACCTGACGATTGGCGGGGCGATTGGCTGGCTAAGCTGGGATATCGCACGATTGTTACAAATCCGCCTTGGACGACCGGTTAGCAGTACACTAAAATCTTGATAACTTCGGGAGTAAAAATAAAATGAGACGCCTAACAATTCTCGTGTTTATCCTGTCCATAGTTCTTTTATCCGCCTGTGCTTCTTCGAATAATCCGGCCGGGCAAGATCCAGCTGACACCACGACGTCCAGCCTGGTAGTTTCCGGTGGCGAGATCAGTAAGACATACACACGGGCTGACCTGGAAGCCTTGCCCGCCAGCCAGGCCATATTCAACGAAATCACTTACCAGGGTGTCACGATTTCAACGCTCATCCAGGACGCTGGCTTTGACCCAGCCCTGGTCAAAGCGATCAAAGTCGTGGCCAGTGATGGTTTTACTGTCAATTACGACACCAGCCAGGTGCTGGTGGATGAGGTAATCCTGGCCTATGCCCGTCCGGATGGCGAGCTGGCGGAAGATGATGGCGCCTTCCGCATGGTGCTGCCGGGTGCAGAGGGCAAGCTCAATGCGCGTATGCTGGTTGAGCTGCAAGTTATCCAATGATCTCACAGCACTGCATGAAGTTGAGCCTGTCCGCCTCCTTCAAGGAGCGCAACCTGGGCGCAGTTGCTTATCTGGGGATTTTCATTTTCTCGGTCGTCACTGTGATGGTTACTCCTGCCTGGCGTTTACCCTGGGCGGCTGCGATCTGTTTGTTGGTTGCGCTGCTGGTCTACCCGCACGCCTTCCGCAGCCTGATGCGCTTGCGCTGGCTGGGGATGATCATCCTGCTCGCCCTGCCACCGATCTTTTTGCTGGGAGACCTGGATCGCAGTCTAGCTGGTATTCCTTATTCATCGGAAGGTCTGCTCAGCGGGATGCAAATTGCCCTGCGGATTCTGGTTGTATTGGTCGCCATCCAGGGGCTGACCAGCTCAGTGGATATTTCTTCTGTAGCCGGGCTGCTGGAGCGAGCAGGGCTGCATGGGCTGGGCTTTTCGGTAGGCGTAGCGCTCAACTTGCTCCCCGCTCTGCTTCAATCCGCCTTGAATGCCTGGCGCAGCCTGTGGATGCGGGGTGGTTTGCGCAAGCAGCGTGGGCGCGGGCTGCGTCTATTGGCAGTTACGGTGATCGCGGGTGCACTGAGCCGGGCGGAGGAGATCGCTCTAGCGGCCGAAGCGCGCGCCTACTCACCCGAACGCTCGCGCAGTATGCCAATTCGAATTGGAAAATGGGACTGGGCAATCCTGGGCCTGGGCTTGATCGGGATGATCGCTTTTGTACTGATACCCGGATAGGAGCATTCTGACGTGGAATCACTGGGTGACTTGTTAACCCGCTCGGCATCCCGCCATCACAACCTTTGCCCGCGCCAGGTGCTGGGCGTGCGCATGGGGATGCTGGCAGGGAAAATCTTGAATCTTGACTTGCCACAACAAGATAAACGCCTGTTCACCTTTGTGGAATGCGATGGCTGTGGGATGGGCGGCATCGCCATCGCTACAGGCTGCTTTGTGGAACGGCGCACGTTGCGCGTTCAGGATTTTGGTAAGCTGGCTGCCACATTTGTGGATACCCTAACAGGACAAAGTATCCGCATTAAGCCAGATCCTCAAGCCCGCGCCCGCGCCGAAAAATTACTACCCGATCGCCCCAGTCGCTGGCACAGCCAGCTTGAAGGCTATCAAATCTTACCCGACGAAGAGCTTCTCATCGTTGAACCCGTGCAACTGACCGTTTCCCTGCAAAAGATCATCAGCCAACCCGACCTGCGAGCGAGTTGTACTGGCTGCGATGAGGAGATCAGTAACGAGCGCCAGGTGCTGCGCAATGGTCGGGTTTACTGCCGCGCTTGCGCCGGAGAGAGCTATTACGCAAATCTCACCGCCAACCCAAAGAACCGGTTGACGCCCATTCCTGTGGTAACCGTGATTGGAAAATCCGGGTCTGGGAAAACGACCCTGCTCGAAAAATTGGTCAAAGAGCTGACCGGGCGCGGCTACCGCCTGGCCACGATCAAACACCATTCGCACAAAGGTTTTGAGATCGACATCCCCGGTAAAGACAGCTGGCGTTTTTCCCAGGCTGGCAGCCAGCATGTGGTTGTGGCTGCCCCGGACAAAGTCGCCGCTTATCGCCGTTTGGAGCATGACCTCAGCCTGGACGAAATCACAGCCGGGATCCACGATGTGGATTTGATCCTGGTGGAGGGTTATAAGCAAGCCAATCAACCCACTATCGAAGTGGTGCGCGCCGCCAACAGCCATGCAATCATCAGCACACCGGAGCAACGCATTGCCATAGCCTCCGATCTACCTCTGGAATTAGGCGTGCCAATCTTCTCTCTGGATGATATCCAGGGCATCACCGGGCTGCTTGAACAGCGCTTCCTGCAAGGTTAATCCTAACCCCTGATCGAATGGCCATTTCATAGTATATTTATGAGGCGATCCAGCAAAATTTGATAAGGAGTTCGAATGACTGAACATCTTTTTCCTGGCCTGCCCCTTCCCGAGCATTACGACCCTGGCAAAGCCGACCAGATCTGGAAAGTCCCTTATGAAAAAGTCGCGCTGGCAGCCCAAAGCTGGGCTGCCCAACATGCTATCCAACCTGCCTCTAGCGATAGCTTCCGCATAGCATTGCTCCTGGTTGATATACAGAACACATTCTGCCTGCCTGATTTTGAGTTATACGTAGGTGGGCGCTCGGGCACAGGCGCGGTGGATGATAACCGGCGCCTGGCAGCGTTTATTTATACCAACCTGGGCCGTCTGACCGAAATTACAGCTACATTCGACACGCACCAGGCAATCCAAATCTTCCATGCCATCTACCTGATTGACGAAGATGGGAGACATCCCGCACCACACACCCAGGTCAGCGCTGAGGATATTCTTAGCGGGCGCTGGCAATTTAATCCAGCCGTGGCGCACAGCCTGGATATCAGTCCAGAGTATGGACAGGAGCAATTAACTCACTACATTCAGCAGCTGGAAGCGCGCCAGAAATACGCCCTTACCATCTGGCCTTACCATTCTATGCTGGGTGGGATTGGGCATGCTCTGGTTCCTACCATCGAAGAAGCTGTCTTTTTCCACACCATCGGCCGCTCCGCCCAGGCAGAATACATCATTAAAGGCGCCAATCCATTCACGGAAAGCTATTCGGCTATCGGCCCGGAAGTTCTGGAGGATGCAGCGGGCAAGCAATTAGCACGCAAGAACGATCAGGTCATAAGACTGGTGGAGCAATTTGATGCCGTGCTGGTGGGCGGTCAAGCCAAGAGTCACTGTGTTGCCTGGACGATGGAAGACATGTTGAGCGAGATCCAGGCGCGTGATCCAGCTCTGGCTGGAAAGGTTTACTTGCTGGAGGACTGCACCTCACCGGTGGTTGTGCCTGGCGTGATCGATTACACACCCCAGGCGGATGCAGCATTCCAACGCTTTGCAGCGGCTGGCATGCACGTCGTACGCTCCACGGATCCCCTGGAAACCTGGCCTGGAATGCCTGAATAAACCCCAGGAGACTATCAAATCCGACAGGTTCTATCTCCATTGACATTTATAGGGTTGTATGCGATACTACAAACACACGAGTTACCCGGCAGGGTAGCTCATCCTTCTTCTGCCATCTTAATCAGGAGGAGGTGTTGCCAAGATGTCTGACCATAGTACCAAACTTAGCGCTGCGGCAACCCTCCTCGTAATCCGATAGGTTGCCGCAGCGCGACAGGGAGCCGTCCACACCGGGCGGCTTCTTGTTTTTAACTTGAATTGCTTCAGTCTAGACTGGTAAAATGGATCACATGCCTGGAGCACCTTGCGCTGGCCTGCGCATCCGAGACGGCGGCTGGCCTGTCTGTAGTAATATCAGTTCATTGCGTCGTGGTAACTCAGTACTGGTTCCAAATGGCAAAACCATCATCCATACCGGGGACACTCTGGTCATCGTGGTCGAACCCCATGAACAAGCAGAGATCCAACGCCTGTGTCAAACTAAAGCAGAGGGATAAGGATATGCGCAGCCGCATGACTGGTTTTCTGGAAAAATACATCAATGCCAATTTCCGTTATCTGCCTGGAGAACGCCGAAGAGAAGTTCTGGAGCAGTTGTCAATCGCCTCATCGCCCAGTTTTGACTATTTTTTGATGGTCGTGCTATCCTGCGCAATTGCCACTTTCGGTCTTTTAACAGACTCAGCCGCGGTGATTATTGGCGCCATGCTGGTCGCCCCACTAATGTCACCAATTTTAGGATTGTCGCTGGCTTCGGTCGCTGGTGAACGCAGCGTGTTCCAGAAAGCTGTGATCGCTCTGATCCGGGGAATTCTAATTGCCGTTATCCTATCTACATTGCTCAGTTGGATAGCCCAATTATTTCCCTTCGATATCCTCAAAGAATTGCCCAACGAAGTTTTGGCCCGTACACATCCTACTCCGTTTGATCTTGGAATCGCGCTGGCGGGTGGAGCGGCAGCCGCTTATGCCTTAGCCCAGCCTCAGCTTTCGGCAGCCTTGCCAGGCGTTGCCATTGCCACCGCCCTGATGCCGCCACTGTGTACGGTGGGCATCGGAATCTCATTACGCAGTCCCGAAATCGCCCTGGGAGCTTTTCTGCTCTTCCTGACGAACCTAGTAACCATTTCTTTTGCCGGGATCCTGGTATTTGTTCTAATGGGCTTTCGCCCGACCATTCCCCAGGAAAACAGCAACGGTCTGCCACGCAGTCTGTATATCTCGATGGTTTTGGTATTGATTGTCCTGGTCCCGCTGGTTGCATTTACTCTGAGCTTTGTTAAGCTGGCGCGTGCTGAGCAAGCCAATCGCGAATATGAAAATATCATACGCACGGCAGTGAACAGCGAACTGGCCGGATTACTGCCTGGAGACTTAATCGATCTGAATATCACCAGCGCCGAGAACGGCTTAAACCTGGAAGTTGTGGTGCGCACATCCAGACAACCTGCCTATCAAACCGTTGTAACGCTTCAGGAGGCGATCGCCGAACGATTGCAGCAACCTGTAGCGCTGGAGCTGCAAGCCGTACCGGTGATTCGGCTGGACCCGCTGATCCCACCCACCTTTACACCCACACCCACTCCTGGGCCAAGCTCTACTCCAACTGCCAGCCCCACTCCCACCTCCACACTACGACCAGCAACCTCTACAGCCACCCTCACACCCACCCCCAGTAACACCTCGACGGTGACAACCACGCCAACGGCAACCCCAATTTTTGGATATATCGCCAATACGTCTGGACATGGTTTATATCTACGCGAAGCTCCTGGTGGAAATGTGATTGGCTCTCTACCCGAAGGGGCGCCTGTAGAAATTTTATTGGGCTATGAAACCATTAATCACATTGATTGGATCGAGATCCGCGACTTATTTGATCGCACAGGTTGGGTGGTAAGCCAGTTTGTGATCATCCGTCCTTAGCCTGGTTCCGCTGATAAATCGAATTTGACTTTATATCACGGGCGCGTTATAATCAGCGTTCGCGGATGCAAGCTTCCGTGGATGAATTATTTAACTATTTCCGCCGATTTGGGTGGATTGAAATTTGTCAGATTGGAGTATAGTGCTATGGAAACAGAAGCCCTGGCAGCCCCGGAGAATACCGAAAATCCCGAGCTTGAGAATATAAAACGCAAAACGCAATTTTCGGGGACTGTTATAAAGACGACCATCGCTGGTGCAGTCGTAGATATTGGTCTGAGCACCCCCGGTGTGGTACATATATCACAGCTATCGACTGAGCCGGTCAACCGCGTTGAAGATGTAGTGACAACCGGCGCGCAGGTAGAAGTGTGGGTCAAGCGTGTCTTCCCCAAAAAGAATCGTATTGAGCTAACCATGATCAAGCCGCTCGACCTGGAGTGGCGTGAAATTACCAAGGACATGGTCTTGAAGGGTAAGGTCACCCGCCTGGAGAAGTTTGGCGTATTTGTGGATATCGGTGCGGAACGCCCCGGATTAGTGCACATTAGCGAAATGACCCACGGCTATATCAAAAACCCTGGTGAGATTGCTAAAGAAGGTGACGAGATTGAAGTACAGGTACTGAACGTCAATCGTCAGAAAAAGCAGATCAAGCTGAGCATGAAAGCACTGGAAGAAAAACCGGAGAAGGTCGTCAAGGAACCTTTACCGCAGGCGCCGCGTACCTCCAACGTTGCTGAAGAACTTCCCAAAGAAGAACCTGTGCCTACCGCCATGGAAATGGCCTTACGTGAAGCCATGGAACGATCTAACAAAGGCCGCGCAGTGGAAGCTCCGGTCAGCAAGGATAAACGCAAACCAGCTCCCACCAGCACCGAGATCGAACAGATCCTGGCGCGCACCCTGAAGAATAAAGCAAAAACCAAGTAGAACTGCTCTTTTCAACTAGGTTGCGGGCTTTTCGTAGAATGCTGCACGGCTCATCTCGAAAACGGATGAGCCGTGTTTATTTTAAGCATGCGGGCAACAGAAATAGCCTACTCGTACTTCAGCGCATCCACCGGGATCAGAGTTGCCGCCCGTAAAGCAGGATACAGACCACTGACCAGCCCAATGAGCGTGGCAAATATCAGGGTAAACAGCGGCAGCCATGTGGGCGTATATACCGCGATGGAAGGCGGCGCTCCCCCGGTCTCTACCGCCTGCCCGGCCAGATAAGCCATCGCCAATACGTTAATGATCTGACCCGCGCTCCAGCCAATGATCACCCCTCCCAGGCCGCCGATGAAGCCAATCCCGGCAGCTTCCCCCAGGAAGACGCTCAATACATCCCGGTTGGTTGCGCCAATTGCCTTCATCAGACCAATCTCACGCGTGCGTTCCAAGATTGCCATCGCCATGGTATTGGCGATGCCGATCGCCGCCACCAGCAGTGCAATCGCCCCCACCCCGCCAAAAATCACCTGCAAGACCAGGTAGAAGCTGTTGATCCCCTGAACAAAAGACTGCGGTGTATATGCCTGGTAACCCAAACCGGTAATCTGATCCGTGATATCCAAGACCTGATCGAGATCATCCACCTTCACGATCAGCATGTTATAGCCATCCCGGTTGCGGTTAATGCGCTTGCCGAGCGCCCATTCATTCATCGCCACCAGATCTTCCATGGGCAGATAAATCGAGAAATCCGACTCGCCGCGCGATTCTGCAATCACGCCCGCCACAGTCAGGGGGATGACCTTGCGAGTTTCGGTTCCTTCCTGGCTGTATTTCGACAACGTCAGGCGCAAGGTCTTACCCATCAGCTCCGGCGGTGTGGGCGGCTCCTGCCCGGGTCGCCAACGAGGATCATAAAACTGGTTTTTCACCATCGCACCGACGACAATATTTCCTCTCGATAACTCCAGGCTACCTTCAGCAGCCTGCAGGCCAAGGGCGCTCAGGTCACTGATCCCAATGCCAATGAAATTAGGGTAAGTCTCCAGACGGTCCAGCTTGATGGAGCCGCCCGCCATCAGATAATCCCTTGGAATTACGTCAGACACCCCTGGCATGGCAGTAATTTGAGCCAGGGTATCGTCGGTGATCAGAGTGACGTTGGGGTCCTGTTGTTGGCCCGGGCCAACAGACATCACCATCATGCCTCCCTGGCCAGAATCCTGATATCCCGGATAGACCTGGATTTGGGTCAGGTCGCCAATGCCACCGAGCTGCTCGTTAGCGTTGCGCTGCAGGCCAATCGCCAAAGAAACCAATACGACCACCGCAGCCGTGCCAATCACCACCCCGACTGCGGTGAGGGCCACGCGCGCTTTACGCCGCCCCAAATTGTCGATGATCAAGGTAAGTAAATCAAAAAAGCCCATTACAGCTCATCCACAACTACTGATTGAATAGTACAAGGTGGTTCGTCTAAACCTCAGCCTTTGATGGGAGGCGCTACGGGTACAGCCTCTTCAGAGCCACCTTCAGGCATCTCCATGGGCGGCATGAATTCTTCACCGCCGGATGGTTGGGCGCTATCCAACCCCAGCAGGCCGCGCAGGAAACGAAGAATTTTTTGGCCGATCGTTTCAGGCTGAGAAGGTTCGGGGAAGCCACCATCGGGGAATTCTCCACCATCGGGTGGGAAGCCGCCATCCGGAGGAATACCACCATCCGGCCCGACCATCATCTCTTCGATAACGACTGAAATCGTCCTGGTGATGACCTGCGCTTGATTGAAGTCATCGGTGTAATCCAGGCTAACGATCAGATCGAGCGGGCCAGCCGCCTCAGGGATCAGCGTGGCATCCAGGGTGTAATAGCCTCCCGGATCAAGCGCTCCGATCAGGGTGGTGTTGTTCATCAGCTGCGCCCCCGGCATGCCCTCAGCTGGGCGGGCGCTCACGCGCATACTACCCAGCACAGCTTGCTTGCGCCCCAGGTTGACCACCTGCAGAGGAATCTGGTTAGGCTGACCGACAAAGAACTGCCCGGCATCGCGATAGAAACTAACTTCGAGCTGCGGTATCGAAAATACCAGCAGAGTGATCACCTGATCATCTGTGTAAGAAATATTATCCGGACCTGTGTAGACGTAAGAAATTTTCATCGGATAAGCACCGGGGTTGGCGGTGGCATTCACAATCAGCTGAGCATTAGCAGGCAGCGTACTTCCGGCCGTCAGGTCACCTAAGAATTGAACATTGGATGATGCAACCGGCGCGAAATTTCCAAAGTCGCCGCTGCTGCCTGAAACTCCTCCCGGCACAGCAGTGCCATCGGGATTGGTGCTGCCGCTCGATCCGCCACCTAGGATCATGGTGATGCGTTTAGCATCCGCGTTGCCAACATTGTTAATCGTAAGATCAAGCGAGAAGCGCGAGCCGGGTGTCAGGATTTCCAGATCGGTTTGATAGGCGCCTATTACCAACTGCGGGCGTGGGCGCGCCAGCACGGTGGGTGTAGGCGTAGGGGTCGATGTTGGGCCTGCCACACCACTGTAGCCAATCACAGGCAAACTCAAAGTGAAATTTTCAGTGTAGGTGGTGCCAGAAGCGTCTGTGTACGTGAGTGACATGGTTTGTGACGCCACTGTAGAACCCCACAGGTCATAGGTAGCTGTAAAAGGCTGCTCTACTTTGCGGGTCTCGCCCGGGTCGAGCTCCTTGACCGCCACCACCCCGCCCGTTTCACGCGGCACTAAAGTTCCGGTCGCGAAGGTGGCCACAACATTGGTCGCTTCGCGCTGTCCAGAATTTTTAAGCTTGACCACCAGATTGAAGTTTTGCCCGGGCGTGATCTTATCAACGCTCATATTATAGGACTCGATAATGACCAGCGGGCGAGAATAGGGTGTGGGGGTAACCTCAGAACCTATATCCTGAGGGGTCTGGCTGGCCTGCACGATCTGCACACCATTCGCTAAAAATGCCGAGGTGGAATCCGGATTGATCACAGTGATGCCATACGAGCCTGTGGGGAGGCCGGCAGGCATGGTGGCCGTGAGCACAGTCGCGCTGACAAAGCTGGTCTGCAACCCGCCAAAGTTTTCCAGCACCACCACCGCTCCATCGATAAAGTCGGTGCCGGTGATCACCAGGTCAACCGAAGTTGTGTTCGAGACCACATTCGGCTGCACACTGGTAATGCCCAAGGCAGCCAGGGCTGTCTGCGGAGGAACTGCCAGAAAGCTCCCAAATAGGAGCAGGCTGATAATGATCCAATGTAGGGTCAGGTGTTTTTTCATCTTTTTGTTCCAGTCTTCTTTTCTGAATGCCAGGCAGCGCCATTCAAGCCATTTCAAATGCCCGATTGATTGCGCTCTCTTCAACGATCTTGCCATCCAGCAAACTTACTGTGTTCGTGGCGAATTGGGTCATGCGCGAGTCGTGGGTCACCACAATCACTGTGCGCCCACTCTGATGCAGCTCTGATAGCAATTCCATGACGCTGGCGCCGCTGGCCGTATCCAGGTTGCCCGTTGGCTCATCCGCCAGGATCAAGCGGGGATCATTGACGAGGGCGCGCGCAATCGATACACGCTGCTGCTGACCACCGGAAAGCTCAGTGGGCTTATGGTGGGCGCGATCTGCCAAACCAACCCGATCGAGCAGTTCGGCTGCCCGAGAACGCCTTATCTTGCGCGGCAGGCGCGCAAAGCGCATGGGGAATTCCACATTTTCCAGGGCAGTCATGCTGGAGATCAGGTTGAACGATTGAAAAATAAAGCCCACCGATTTGCGGCGGAAGACCGCCAGCGCATTCTCGTCCAGAGTCTCGAGCGCATGATCTCCGACCTGGATACTCCCCGTGGTAGGACGGTCCAGACCGCCGATCAGGTGCAATAAAGTTGATTTACCCGATCCCGAAGGGCCCATGATCACTAGCAGAGACTGCTCATCGACGTCCAAATCGACGCCAGCCAGGGCATGCACGGCGATGCGCCCCATGACATACGTCTTACGCAGATTGCGCACGCCGATAAACGAATCCGACTCTGGGGCTTGCAGTTCAACAGTCATCGGTTTAGAAGAAGGGCCGGATAACGGTAAGGCCGCCCAGGCTGGAAGCCAGGTAGGTCAACAAGCTCTGAACCAACAAGACCAGCAGGATGGTTGCCGTCACTGCCAGGAATGCCTTGACCGGGGAAAGACCATTGTGAGAGCGTAGTCCAATCACGATCAAGATGATGTGCCAGATCACGTAGAGATCGACCAGGGCCAGGAACGCTGCCAGGAACAATGCCCAATTCGTGCCATCGGCTGGCGCAAAACCAGCCAGACCTGGGGAAACGAGCGCCTTACGGCCAATCAGAGCTGCCAGGGTGCGCACCAAATCGCGTACTGCAAAGGGCAGACCCGCCCAAGCGACAATATTCATGGCGCGCGCCGTGTTCCCCCGCCCGCCCAGCATGGTGGACACCAAATGGATGATGCCACCTACCAACAACCAGCCGAACCACACTTTACCAATGGCAACCAGGGCCGGAAAGACATACACAAACACCGGCCCCTGCATGGCAGCCATAGCCTGCATAATTTGGGCTTGTTGCTCGGGCGTGTAATACTCGGGGATTTGGGGCATTTCGCCGGTCATCCCCATGCCATAGGTCTGGGAGATATAACCGGTTGCCAGGACCAGGAGGATCGCAGTCAGGGTCTGGACCACGATCGGCGTTAGCCAGACCGCGCCCATCTGCTGCGTAATTTGAGCAAATGCCTGTCTGGGCTTAAAAAGAACAGCTGGTATCCAATCAAATTGGAACCGCCGTGCCGGTTCTACAGGGAGGGCGACATCTTCAACCATGATCTTTGGAATCCTTTCCTATCGCTGCAAAAAAGGATGTGAATACACAACGCTGCAGGCGAATTCTACCACGCCTACTGACGTTTAAAACCAGCCAAAGGTTCCATGTTTCACTCCCCAAAGGTATAGTATTTAGGAGTTACGCAGTTCCGGGGAAAATTAAAAAGATGTTGCGCTCGGGGTGCGAGGTAACCGGCGATCAGGGGAGGTAATTTGCGAGGATGAGAAGACCGCCGGCTGCTGGCAGGGATGATGAGCGCAACATCAGAACACTTGCCTGATGGACAGATAAGACGATCCAGGCGGCAAGTCTTCTACAAGTGGATAGAAAAACAATCCGGGAGCAGGATCTCAATTTGCAATGTTCATATAATCTTCATCAAATTATACAGGTATTTTTGTTGTTCTCGCCATCCAGGTTCCTACCTATTTTGTTAGGTGCAAAACAAGTCCATTCCGCAAAGTGGAAAGCTCGCAGTACAATTATCTCAAAAATAGATTATGTGGGGTGTTTTTCGGGGGCTACGCCGCCGAAAAACACCCCACCCCACATTTTTGACATGAGTTCTATTCATCCTGGTGGAAACGGAGGCGTGTGCGTGAAATCAGAGCCAATACCCGAACCTGAGTTGACTGGTTTTGCCAGACGCGTGGGCGAGCTACGCGCGTCGCTCCAAAATAACAATCCCCGGCAACTGGCTTTCAACACAGGCGCTGAGTTTCAAGAATCAGCTCCTGGAGAAGGTGAATTTAGCCTGCCGGTCTGGGGGCGCTCTTATACCATCAGCTTTCCAGGGCTGGTGGCCTGCGCAACAGGCAGCGCTGCGGAAGCGCCGATTGTGATGCAGGCGCTGCTGGCATATTACTTCTACACCGCGGATGGCATACCCCTGGCGGGAGAATGGGTTTCTTTTCACACTTTACCGGAGGGAAAGTTTTACAATCAGGCTTTTCAAGGTTACAGCGGCAAAGCCCTGGCGCGCGTTTTTGGCAACCATCACGATGCCTTGCAGCAGGCTGTTCTGGTTGCGGGTGGTAAACCTGTTACAGTTCCCGACCTGCCGGGGGATTTCGCCATTACCTTTTGGCCATTACCACGCCTGCCACTACTGATGGCTTACTGGCTGGGGGATGAAGAATTTCCTGCCAATGCTCAATTTTTATTCGACCGCCATGCTGCTCACTACCTGCCCAGCGATGTTTGCGCAGTGGTGGGTGGCATGCTGGCCCAAAAGATCATTAAAGCGCGTCCAGATGCCTGACCCAGGCTTGTGGTCAGCTGGGACGATCCAGGAAGCGCTTCTGCCACTCGTACAATTTGTTCAGGGCTTCAATTGGGGAAAGCCCATTAATGTCCAGGCCCTTCAACTCGTCCAATAGAGGGTTCGTCTCTGGGAAGAGTGCGATCTGGCGAGCTGCAATAGGATTGACCTTGACCGCTTTACCGGAGGAAGCCTCCAGCTGGCGCAAGATCTCGCTGGCACGCTGGACCACAGGGCGGGGTAAGCCCGCCAACTGCCCGACATGAATACCGTAAGAACGGTCTGCCCCCCCAGGAATGAGTTTATGCAAGAAAATAACCCGCCCATCGGCTTCACTGACCGCCACATTATAGTTACTGACACCCGGCAACAGATCAGCCAGCTGGGTTAGCTCGTGGTAGTGAGTGGCAAACAGGGTCTTGGCGCGCAATCCCGGATGATTGTGCAGGTACTCCACCACTGCCCAGGCAATGGACACGCCATCATAGGTGCTGGTGCCGCGCCCAATCTCATCCAGGATAAGCAGAGAGCGCGGGGTTGCGTGATGCAAGATATTGGCAGTCTCGACCATCTCCACCATAAATGTGGATTGCCCGGCATGGATCTCATCCTGAGCGCCGATGCGGGTGAAAATACGATCCACCAGCCCAATGCGGGCGCTGGCCGCCGGCACAAAACTACCCATCTGCGCCATCAGCACGATCAAAGCTGCCTGGCGCAGAAAAGTGCTTTTACCACTCATGTTAGGACCAGTCAGGATACGGATGCGCTCCCCCGCTTCAAATACGATGTCATTCGGAACAAAGCGTTCACTGCTTAAGGTGAGCTCAACCACCGGGTGGCGCGCTTCGCGCACCTCCAAAACATCCTCGATCACCACCTGTGGACAGACATAGCCGCCACGCGCAGCCGTTTCCGCCAGGGCTGCCAGCACATCCAGTTGAGCCAGAGCGCGCGCCGAATCGAGCAACCTGCGCGTCGAGCGCCCCAGCTCTGCCAGCAAGGCGCGGAACAGGCGCCCTTCAATTTCGTGCAATTGCTCCTCGGCATTGAGCACCAGAGCCTCGTATTCTTTCATCTCCGGAGTGATATAACGCTCAGCATTCACCAGGGTCTGCTTGCGAATATAGTCATCCGGAGCCATGCCGCTGTTGGCGCGCGTCAATTCAATAAAGTAACCGAAAACCTTGTTGTAGCCGACTTTCAGGGTTTTGATACCTGTGCGCTGGCGCTCGCTGGCTTCCAGGTTAGCAATCCACTCGCGGGCATGGCGTGAGCGTTCGACCACCCCATCCAGCTCGGCAGAATAACCCGGGCGGATCACTCCCACTGTCGCCAGTGTGGCAGGGGGCTCATCTGCTAATGCCTGCTCCAACAAGGCCAGCTCAGCCGCGCACGGGTCAAGATCAACCAGAACGCGCGCCAGAGGAGCGGCATCCGGTGGAATTAATGCACGCAAATCGGGCAGGCGCTCCAGCGTGGCGCGCATGGCTACCAGGTCACGCGGCAAGGCATTGCCGCCTGCCACCCGGTTCGCCAGGCGCTCCATATCGTTGAGCGGTTTTAGCGCGGCGCGTAATTCAGCGCGCAGCAGGCCATTCTGAAATAAAAATTGGACTCCGCTCTGGCGAGTGGCAATCAGCGCCACGTCCAGGAGCGGCTTGCTCACCCATTGGTTCATCAAACGCTTGCCCATCGGGCTTACCGTTTGATCTAATACGCCTAAGAGCGAGCCTTTGACTTCACCACCGCGCAGGGTTTCAGTCAGCTCCAGGTTGCGTCGAGTAGAAGCATCCAGCGTCATGAACTCCGCCAGGCTATAGGTGCTCAGGCCGTTGAGCAGCTTAAGGGCTGCCGGCTGGGTCTCGCCCAGGTATTGTAGGATCGCGCCACTGGCGCGCATCGCCAGGGTCTGGCCGCGCAAGCCGAAGCCATCCAGGGAAGCCACCCCAAAATGTCCCAGCAAGGTTTCCTGGCAGCGCCCGGCTTCAAAGCGCCACTCGGTCCAGGGCGTGGCATGCCCCGGCAGCCCGTTGGCCAGCGGCTGGCTGGCGGGGTGTAAGATTTCTGCCGGGTTCAAGCGGTCTAATTCAGCGCGCAGGCTCGACACAATATCGCTGGATGTCAACTCTGTCGCGGCAAATTCACCCGTAGTGATATCAACATAAGCGACCCCTGCCCGCTGCACCGTTTCAACCTCTGTTTCGCCTTCCAGCACATAACATGCCAGATAATTATTGGCGTCGCCCGGCAGCAGCGCTGGCTCGACAATTGTGCCAGGGGTGATTACACGCGTCACCTGGCGCGGCACCAGACCCTTTACCGGCTGCTCACCGACCTGTTCGCAAATTGCCACGTGGTAGCCTTTGTCAATCAGGCGCGAGAGGTAATTCTCTACCGCGTGGTAGGGGATGCCTGCCATAGGCACACGCGCTCCTTTGGCTACATTGCGCGAGGTGAGCACAATATCCAATTCGCGCGAGGTGATCTCAGCGTCCTGGTCAAAGGTCTCGTAAAAATCGCCCAGGCGGAAGAACACAATCGCATGCGGATACTGGCGTTTGATATCCAGATACTGTTTACGGATGGGGGTAATTTCATCAATTGGCATGCCCCAATTCTATATTCAGCAGGGCGAAACGACAAGAAGAAAGCACAGATTGGTATGAACCAAATCCTTGACAATTGGCGCGAATTAAATTGCTTTTTAGATCATGTGCGAATATAATGAAGTCACTATACTCGTTCAGAAAGGAGACTTTTCAATGGCAAGCGTAACCTACGATCATGTTTACAAAAGATTTGGGGATGTCATCGCAGTCAACGATCTTAACATCCAGATCGAGGACCGGGAATTCCTGGTGCTGGTCGGACCGTCGGGGTGTGGTAAAACCACTGCCCTGCGCTGTCTTGCTGGCCTGGAAGATATCTCCGAGGGGCGTATCTTGATTGGCGATAGAGTCGTCAACGATGTAGCCCCCAAAGACCGGGATATCGCCATGGTGTTCCAATCCTACGCGCTCTATCCGCATATGAGCGTGTACGATAACATGGCCTTCGGTCTGAAACTGCGTAAGACCCCCAAAGAGGAGATCAAACGACGCGTCGAGAATGCAGCCCAGATACTGGGCATCGAGGCGCTTTTGGAGCGCAAACCCCGCCAGCTTTCAGGCGGACAGCGTCAGCGCGTAGCAGTCGGTCGGGCGATTGTGCGCGAACCAAAAGTCTTCCTTTTTGATGAGCCGCTCTCCAACCTGGATGCCAAGCTGCGTGTGGAAACCCGAGCCAATATCAGCAAGCTGCACCAACAGCTCCAGACCACCTTTATTTATGTTACCCACGACCAGATCGAAGCCATGACCATGGCTACCCGTATTGCGGTGATCACCAAGGGTATCCTGCAACAGATTGACACCCCGCAGAACCTGTACGATCGCCCGGATAACCTGTTTGTCGCTGGCTTCATCGGCTCACCAGCGATGAACTTCTTCTCGGCCAACCTGCGCAAGGATGGTGAAAAGCTATTTGTAGACGGCGACTCTTTCGTCGTGCAGATCCCCGAAGACAAATCTGCCATCTTTATGCCTCTGGCCGGCAAACCCATCATCTTTGGCATCCGCCCAGAAGATATCCACAACCCGCAATTCACGCCTCCCGGCATCACCACTCAACCCGTGGAAGCCAAAGTGGACGTCACCGAATTGATGGGCAATGAAATCACTGTTTATCTGAAGACCGGTAACAACAGTTATGTTGCCCGGGTTGATCCGCGCTCGCGTTACCATATGGGAGACTCGGTGCAGGTCGTCTTCAACATGGACAATTTCCATATCTTTGACAAGGACACCGAGCGTGCCGTTCGCTAAGAGTAGTCCTGCCAACTAACTCAAGTGGGCGTCTCCCTCCGAGCACGATTGGGCAGGGAGACGCCTTCATGAAAGGAGCAAATATGTATAAACTCGTTTTACTACGCCATGGACAGAGCACCTGGAATCTGGAAAATCGCTTTACCGGTTGGACCGATGTTGGACTGACAGCGCAAGGCGTCCAGGAAGCGATTAACAGCGGGCGCGCCTTGAAACAAGAAGGCTTCACATTTGATATTGCTTTTACCTCGGTGCTGAAACGGGCGATCAAAACACTCTGGCTGGTGATGGAAGAGATGGAACTGGAGTGGATTCCGGTGGTACGCGCCTGGCAGCTCAATGAACGCCATTATGGGGCCTTGCAGGGCTTGAACAAAGCTGAAATGGCCGAAAAGTTTGGCGAAGCGCAGGTCAAGATCTGGCGGCGCAGCTACGCCACCCCACCCCCGGTGCTGGAGAAAGACGACCCGCGCTACCCTGGTTTCGATCCCCGCTATGCACGCCTTAGCGACGCCGAGTTACCACAGACCGAAGCACTCAAGAACACCGTCGAGCGTATGCTGCCTTACTGGCATACCACCATTGCTCCAACTGTGAAGATGGGCAAACGCGTGCTGATCGCCGCTCACGGAAACAGTCTGCGCGCCCTGGTGAAATATCTGGACAATATTTCCGAAGAGGAAATTACTGAGCTGAATATCCCAACCGGTATCCCCCTGATATATGAGCTCGATGAAGACCTCAAACCGCTCAAAAGCTATTACCTGGCTGACCCGGAGGCTGTGCGCAAAGCTGCTGAGGCCGTGGCAAACCAGGGTAAATCCAAGTAGCACGATAGTATTGGTGTTATTGAGCGGCCTGGGCGTATTTTAATCCTGGCATGACCACCTATTTATGGTGAGCGCGGGGCTGTCCTAGATAATTCAGGGCAGCCCCAATCTATCCAGTGCTGCAACCAGAACGGAATATCATTCGTAGATAATTTAAGGTAGAAGCATCTGGGGTAGCGATCTTCGGTTAAAATGAAGCCTGACTCGATGAAGTACCCAATCGCGCCAGGCGAGGGATGCATGACAATCCAGACGGTCCAAGATGACAATGCGACTCAATCACAGCCAGTCCGCTCCTGGTTGGTAAGCCTGGTTGGATTCCTGCTGGTATCAGAAGCAATTTTTCTTATGGTCCTGTTTCCTGCACTCATTCTGCTGAGACTCTGGCAGCTTCCTGATTTCTCCCCCAGCCAGTTGTTACCTCTTCAGCAAACCCTGCAAACCTTCAGGTTGCAGCTAATCACCACCCCTGAGTTGGCGCTTCAAGCACGCTGGGCCACCGGCGAATTGCAGTTACTGCCTGGACACGCTCCGGCGTTGATCTATCCATTTTTAGGTGTGACTCTATTACCGGTCAGCCTGTTCTTTTGGCGTGGCAAACGCTATGGCTGGACCCTGGCGGTGCTGATCCAGGGCGCCAGTCTGGCGATTGCCCTGGCGACTTATTTCCGCTATGAACCATTCTATACCTATCTGTTGTTGTTTGTTTGCGCGATGATGGCTTTTTCGCTGAACTTTCACGGGGTGAAGACCGCTTTTTTCCCACTGGAAGCCGTGATAAAAGTAACCGAACCCGAGCTGGAGGGCTGAATTCGGGATGACTGCAACGGATTTGGAGCTTCTGCGCCAATACGAGCCGGTGATTCGCTATACCCGCGGTGAATCCTTCTTCCCTATGGATGTAGGTTTATATGTCAGCGACTCCAGCCTGTGGGTCCAGCCGCCTGGTCGACCAGCTACTCAGGTTGCAACCCAAGGCGAATTGAACCTGGAAAAACTCGCCCAAATGCCCAATAGCAGCCCGACTGATATCCAATACTTGAAATTTATCGAGCCGCTTGAACTGCGAGAGATGATTGCTTATACCCAGGAACAGCTTAAGCAGCGTAAGATCACACAACATTTCGAAACCGGGCGTGGGCGACTGGCGCGGGTTGGCTTTATCTCACGTGTCCTGGATCTGCTTTTCTCACTCACCCTGTTCTTACGCGGCAGGGTGCGTGGAGACACCAGTGCTGCTGCAGCATTAGAATACGAGCACCTATCTGGGCCTAACTCCATACCACGCTACTACGGGCGTGTGATCCACCAGGATGGCTGGATCATCCTTCAATACTGGTTCTTCTACGCCTTCAATAACTGGCGTTCGGGCTTTTTTGGCGTAAATGACCACGAAGCCGATTGGGAAATGATCCATGTATACCTGTATAAGACCACAGATGGCATCCTGAAGCCTGAATGGGTGGCATACGCGCTGCATGAGGAAGCAGGGGATAATATTCGCCGCCATTGGGATGATCCCGAGCTGGAACGCATCGCCGGACATCCGGTGATCTATGCCGGCGCCGGCTCGCACGCCAGCTACTTCTCCCCTGGTGAACACCTGGCTGAGCTGGAGGTCCCCATCTTCACGCCGGTTTCACGCTTTTTCCGGCGCATTGCTGCCATCTGGAACCGCTTTAGCAGTCAAATAAACCCGGCCAATCCTGCCCAGCACACGCAGGAAATTTTTGCTTTGCGCGTACCATTTGTGGATTACGCGCGCGGGGATGGGAAATCCATCGGTCCTGGACAAACCGTCGAATGGGGAGAGCCTGCATTACTGAATCCTATCCCCGAATGGGTACAGCATTACCGCGGCCTGTGGGGGTTGTATACGAAAGACCCGTTATCCGGGGAAAATGCTCCTGCCGGGCCTATGTACAACAGGGATGGCAGCGTACGGCGGGCATGGTACGATCCGGTGGGCTGGGCCGGGCTGGATAAAGTCTCTCCGCCAAATCTGGTGCTGCAGCGCCTGACCCAGCGCAAAGCCGCCTTACAGATCGAAATCGCCCAATTAGAAACGCAAATTGAAACCCAAAGTCAGAAACTGGCTGGTTTGAGCATTGAGGTTCTGGCAATTGAGCAGCAACCCCACTTGAAACATCTCTGGACGAACCTGCGCCAGGAGGTGCAAAAACACTCATTGGAATTAGCCAGCCTGCGCGCCCTACTCGCCCAAGATCGCAGCCAGATGGAGGCACTACAGGGCTATGAGGAGCGCTTGCACTCCGGAGATGCACGCATAGTCCCAGCCTACCGCGCCCGCTCACGCCCCATCCGCGAACCCGAAATGCGCATTAACCGCCTGGTGGAGCTGTGGAGCGCAGTTAGCATCGGGATTCTGATGATCGGGTTCGTGGCGCTGATGATCTTCTACCGCCAGCACTTTATTGCCGGACTGGTGATCATGGTCTCGTTGTTTATTTTTCTTGAGTCTGGGTTCCGCCGCCAGCTGCCGCAGCTGATCAATAGCCTGACGATTGGCCTGGCGGTCGTGGCGCTGCTGGTGCTGATATTTGAATTTTTCTGGTATCTGGTCGTCCTGGCGGTGCTCACCGCAGGCGGTTTTATAATCTGGGAGAATTTACGCGAGCTGTACAGCGCCCGCCAGCGTTAAGCAGAACGCCGCCAGCGCAGCGCCAGGATCAACACCAGCGCCCCCAAAACCGAAAGACCGCCCACATAGATAAACATATCCCGCCAAAACCGTTCGGGGAACAAGCGGATCAGGGTATCCGTATGGAAAAACAGCCAGGTTCCCGGAGCGAAGAACACTTCGTGGAACGCCACAAAGATCACCCCAAAGCTGATCGCCACGAAGGCGATCACACTGCCCAGGAGCAGGATGGTCAGCCAACCGCCGCTCAGCAGGGCAGCCCGGAATGCTTCCATCCAGCGCCCGCGCCAGGCCCACAAGGTCAATAACAGCATACCTGCCAGAGAAACGAGCCAGACCCGTAAAGCAGCCTGAACCACCATCTTCACGTCTAACATATGGCTCAGCTCGCGTTCGTTATACACCGGGTTGCCATCTTCAAAACGCAGATCACCGAGATACTCGATCCCGGCGTCATTTACCAGATAATCCACCGCAAATCGCCCCCAGTGCAAGCGGTCTTCTTGGGTGAATCCATATGTATCTGCGGGGAATCCGGGAGTGTTGTATTCCCATACCAGCAAAGCCGGGTTTAACAACAGGCGCACAACTGTTAACACAATTACGACCGGTGTAATTAGTGTCACAATCCAACTAGCAAACTTTACCATGGGTGAATCACTCATCGCAGCTGCTCCATCTTTCCAAATAGCACAAACTTTAACACCATGCTGTTGGTCATCAGTTCAATCGGCGCCCAGTCATCTGTATATACAATATCACTCTGAGGGGTAGGCTGGAGGTTGGTCACCAGCCTGGTCAGCGCCTGGATCAGCAGGGGATGCACATCCGAGCGGGTGTATAAATGCAGCACGTTTTGATATAAATCTTCCACGCGCGTGGGCTGGCGGGTGGCGTACAGGATCGAATTGAATGTATTGGGCAGATCCATCACATGCACGCTGGGGAAGACGGTCTGGATCGTGCCCACCAGGGCTTCGATCAAGCGCCGGTCGTCAGGGGCGCGCCCCACATTCACCACCATCACGCCATCCTGCTCCAGGTGCTCATACACGGACTGGAAGAATTGGCGCGTGGTAAGGTGCCAGGGGATATACGGCGGGCGGTAGGCATCCACGCCAATGATGGTATAGCGGCTGGTGCTGCGCTCTAATCCCCAGCGACCATCCTGGGCAATCGCATTCAGGTTGGGCATATTCATATCGAAAAAACGCTGCCCCACAGTTATGATCTCAGGATCGATCTCATAGCCATCGATAGGAATGGGTCCAAAGACCGCGGTCGCCTGGCGCGCGCTGGTGCCGGCCGCCAGGCCGATAATCGCCATACTGCGCACATCTTCTGGATCGTTGAGGTTGGGACTAAAAAATGGACCCGCCAGGAACTGCTCCCAGGGACCATCATAAGCCAATTCAGTGGGATGCCAGGCTGAATGAATCCCCTGCCCTTCGTTCAGGCGCAAGTAGCGGTAACCATCCAGCTCGAGCACCTGGATGTAATTATAGGAGGATTCAGTCTCGTAAATTTGCCCTGCTGTATCTTTGATCGGTGTGCCTCGCAGAAACAGACCAACCCCAATCAGCACCAACGGCATCCATGCCAGGCGCAGCAGGCTGCGCCAGCCGCTGGAAAGCCACAAACCGCCAAACGCCACCAACAACAGGAACAGGCTAAAAGCCAGAAAGGTATAAGCGGTGCCAATAATGGGGATTAATATCAGTTCAGGTAGAAATGTTCCGATGAAAGAGCCCAGGGTGGATATGGCATAAATACGGCCAGAAACCTGGCCTGCTTTTTGCGGATCGGTGATCGCCAGGCGGATAGCAAACGGAGACATCGTGCCAAGTAAAGTGATCGGCACGATAAACAAGATCAACACCGCGGTAAAAGAGCCAAATAGCACCGCAACCTGTAATTGATCGAAAGCGTTGGCTGCCAGACGCAGCACCGGGCGGGCAATCGCCGGGATCAGGCCGGCGCTGAATGCGCCCCAGGCCATCACCGTGTACATCGTGCCTGGGTAAGGCCAGCGATCGGCCCAGCGCCCGCCGATGAAATACCCGAATGTCAGGTAGATCAGGATCAGACCAATGATACTGGCCCAAACCAGGTTGCTGGTGCCAAAGGCGCTGCCCAGCAGCCGCGAAGCCGCCAATTCCAACGCCAGTACGGTCATTCCGGATGAAAACACAGCGAAGTAAAGATATCGGTTCATCAAGGGTTGCCTGTGGATGATCAAAAAATTAAAGCGTTGTGGATTATAACGTAGAAAGACCTCCTCGCATCCAGCGCAGCTTAGCGGATAATCAATCAGCATAAATAAAGGCTCAGCCGTTAACCTGTTGGTATAATTCAACGAATCACGGCAGGCATTTTTCGCCTTATCTCTAAGCACTCTATGGATGGAAGTTTATGATCCCACCTGAATATACCGGCGCCAAGATACGCCAGACATTTATCGACTTTTTTGCTGAACACCGCCACACCTTTGTGCCTTCTTCGTCCCTGGTCCCGGGCGGCGACCAGACCCTGCTGTTTACCAATGCCGGCATGGTGCAGTTTAAGGATATCTTCCTGGGCACCGACAAACGCGACTACACCCGTGCCGCCAATTCGCAGAAGTGCATGCGCGTGGCTGGCAAACACAACGATCTGGACGACGTGGGACGGGATGACACCCACCACACCTTCTTTGAGATGCTGGGCAACTGGTCCTTTGGCGACTATTATAAAAAAGAAGCCATCACCTGGGCCTGGCAGCTTCTCACGGAAGTCTGGAAACTGCCGCGCCAGAGCCTGTACGCGACCTGCTTTGAAGACGAAAAAGGCCAGATCGAGCGTGATGACGAAGCAGCGCAGTGGTGGCACGCGCAACCGGGTATGCTGCCGGAGCACGTCTTGTTCTACGGGCGTAAAGATAATTTCTGGGAAATGGCTGATACCGGTCCCTGCGGACCCTGCTCTGAGATCCATATGGATCGTGGTCTGGAATTCTGTAATATGCAGGATGTCCCCGGTCATGTATGCGAGGTAAACGGCGACTGCACGCGCTTCCTGGAGCTGTGGAACCTGGTGTTCATCCAGTATAACCGCACCGGCCCCTATTCTCTGGAGCCCTTACCTGCCCGGCATGTAGATACCGGCATGGGCTTTGAACGCATCGTATCCGTCTTGCAAGGTGTAGATTCGAATTACAAAACCGATATCCTGGCGCCCTTGCTGGACGTGGTTCAGGAGCTTACTGGGCATACTGACGAACAACGTGCAGCGGATATCACCCCCTACCGGGTGATCGCTGACCACGCCCGCGCCTGCACTTTCTTGATTGCAGACGGGGTGGTGCCTGGCAATACCGGCCGCAATTATGTCTGCCGTATGATTGTGCGCCGGGCAGCGCGCTTCGGAGGCAAGCTCGGCCTGCACCAGCCTTTCCTGGCGCAGGTGGCGGATAAAGTCATTGAGTTATATGGCGATTTTTACCCCGAATTGGTCCGCAACCGCAAAACGATCCTGAACAACCTCACCCAGGAGGAAGAACGCTTCCAGCGCACTGTAGAAGGGGGTATGGCCAAACTGGAAACCCTGCTGGAGCGCCTTAAAGCTGAAGGCCAGGTTACCTTACCCGGCGAACAGGCCTTTGAGCTGTATGCCACCTACGGTTTGCCCCTGGAGCTGACCCGCGATGTGGCGCGCGAGCAAAACCTGGCCGTTGACGAGGACGGTTTTCGCCAGGCCATGGACGCGCACCGCCGGGCATCCGGCGCCGGGGAGACCTTCGGCGAGATGGGCGGCGAGGACGCACCTTTCTATCGCGACCTGCTCATCGACCTACAGAAGGCCGGTAAGCTGCCTGCGGATGGCGTGGCCTACAATCCCTACCAGTGGTTGGAGGTTGAAGGCGAAGTCCTGGCAATAGTAAAACAGGGCAGTGCAGTAGATCAGGCCCAACCAGGTGATAAGGTAGAAATCCTGCTGCCAGAGACTGGCTTCTATGTCCCATCCGGCGGGCAGGTTGCCGATACCGGGAGTATCGTCTCGGTCAAGGAGCCGCGCTGGGAAGTGCGCGTGGAGGATGTGCGCAAACCCGCAGCGGGGATCATTGTGCAAGTCGGCGAGGTGCTGAGCGGCTTACCGCGCGCCGGTGACATGGCAATCGCCCGGGTGGATGCGAGCCGCCGCAAGGACATCATGCGCAACCACACGGCCAGCCACTTGCTGCACCGTGAGCTGCAGGCTGTGCTGGGCGAACACGCTCGACAGGCCGGCTCACTGGTAGCGCCAGACCGGCTGCGCTTCGATTTCACCCATCCCCGGGGTCTGACGTCCGAGCAGTTAGAGGCCGTGGAGGCAGGCGTCAATCAGGCAATCCTGAATAATTACCCCTTGAAAATCAGCTTCAAACCACTCCAAAAAGCCATTGCCGAAGGCGCGATGGCGCTGTTCGGCGAAAAGTACGGCGAGGTGGTGCGCAATATCACCATCGGCGAGCCAGAAATCTACTCGAACGAGCTGTGTGGCGGTACACATGTAGATGAGACGGGCGATATTGGCCTGTTCCTGATTGTTAGCGAAGGCAGCACTGCAGCTGGCATCCGCCGCATTGAAGCGGTGACCGGTCGCGCCGCGTATGAGCTAGTCCAACGCCGTTTCAAGGCGCTCCGGATGGCATCCGACCTGCTGGAAACCAGCCCGGGGCAGATCATCGAGAAAGTCCAGAGCCTGCTGGAAGAACAATATGCCGATCACAAGCAAATATCTCTCCTGCGCCAGAAACTGGCCTCGGTCGAATTCATGGAGCGGTTGGGGAGCACCGAAACCATTCAAGGCGTGACCTTGCTGACCGCTACGCTGGAAGATACGGATGCAGATACCATGCGCCAGATGGTTGATCAATTTCGCAAACGCTTCCCACAAAACAGTGTGGTGGTACTGGCCACCGTCCAGGATGGCAGGCCAAGTCTGATCGCAGCAATGAGCGACGACCTGGTGCCACGCGGGCTGCATGCGGGTGAGCTGGTGAAATTCGTCGCCCAGCCCCTGGGCGGCAGCGGCGGCGGGCGCCCTACCATGGCACAGGCAGGCGGCAAGGACGCCAGCCAGCTGGAACAGGCCCTGGCTGCCGTGCCCAACTGGGTGGTTGAACACCTGCGCTAAACCATGCGCCTGCGCCTGCCTGCTCTCCCGGCCTGGTCGTTTCCACCGATCCTGCTGTTCTTCTGCCTGGCAGCCTATGGATTGCTGCTGCCATGGTTGGGTTTCTATTGGGACGACTGGCCCACCGTCTGGTATCTGCATTTCTGGGGCCCAGATATCTTCAAGGATGTTTTCGCCTCTGACCGTCCCCTGCTGGGAGTTCTGTTTCGTATCACTGCGCCGCTGGTCGGCGAGACCCCGGCAGCCTGGCAGGTTTTCGGGATATTTACCCGCTGGTTAAGCGGGCTGGCCTTTTGGGTGCTGCTGCGCGCCATCTGGCCGCGTCACCCGCAGCCCGCGGCCTGGACTGCATTGTTATTCGCCCTGTACCCGGGCTTCTCTCAACAGTTTATCTCCGTAACCTATAGCCAGGTATTGATTGTCCTGGCAGTCTTTTTGTTCTCGCTGACCAGCATGGTGTGGGCGGTGCGCCAGCCAGAACGATTTTGGATGTGGCTGGGGCTTTCGCTGATCTCAGCCGGATTGGTGTTGTTCACTGTAGAATACTTCTTTGGTCTAGAGCTTCTGCGGCCCCTGATCCTGTGGCTCGCTATGCGCCAGCAGACTCCCGAGAAACGCCCACGCCTGAAACGCAGCCTGAGCCTGTGGGCGCCCTACTTGCTGATCCTGGTTGTTTTCTTCGTCTGGCGGGTGTTCCTCAGCGACACGCCGCGCGGCGATGTAAAACTCATTCCGCGCTTGCTGGCGGATCCTGTGACGGCGCTACTTGGATTAGCACAATCCATCGGCCGCGATATCTTCTCTTCCAGCGCCCTGGCCTGGGAACAGACCGTGCAATTCAGCCGGCTGGCTAAATTCGGAAGCTCGTCCGTTGCTTTGTATGCCGGGTTGGTGCTGGTGAGCACACTTGTGGCAATCCTCTTCTTATTCGCCTATGCGAAAGGTCGTTCTAACCAGGTTGAAGCAGGAACCCATAATTCTCCCAGTTCTGATTGGGCGAAGGAGGCAACCCTCTTAGGCGTGGCAGGCTTACTGGTAGGCGGCTGGCCATTCTGGGCGGCTGGCTATCCCATCAGCCTGGAGTTTCCCTGGGACCGTTTCACCCTCGCGATGATGTTTGGCGCCAGCCTGCTGCTGGTGGGCCTGATCGGCTTATTGATCCGCCATCTCGCATTTCGCCTGCTACTGCTAAGCATCCTGATCGGCCTGGCGGTAGGGCTTCAATTCCAGCATGCCAATACCTATCGCCGCGAATGGAACACGCAGCGTTATTTCTTCTGGCAGTGGAGCTGGCGCGCCCCTGCCATCCAGCCGGGGACGACCATCCTGACCTCAGAGCTGCCCTTCGTCCACTATACCGACAACTCCCTGGCTGCGCCTTTCCACTGGCTGTACGCCCCCAATCACACCGAGCGCAGCATGGATTACATGTTTTACAACATTGATGCGCGCCTGGGCCTGACCCTGGCTGGATTAGAAGCGGGCCTGCCCATCGAGCAGGTCTACCGGGCGACTTCTTTCCAGGGCAGCACCTCCCAGGTGCTGGTGGTCACCTACCAGCCACCCGGCTGCCTGGTGGTGTACGACCCGGCGCGCCATGCCCGCGTGCCCCAGAAACCAAAATATATCGGCGATGTGATGGATATCTCCGATCCCAGCCTGATCCAGACACAGACCACCCAGCCAGCAATTCCCCTGCAGGATTACTTCGGCAGCGAACCCGAACCCAACTGGTGTTATTATTATGAAAAGGCAGAATTAGCCCTGCAAGTCAGCGATTGGGAACAGGTAGCCATCCTCGGCGACCAGGCTCTGGCTCTTGGCGAACAACTCTATGAAGTCAATGCCCCCGAGCTGCTGCCTTATCTTGAAGCCTATGCTCACACCGGGCAGTGGGAGAAGGCCCGCCAGGTCACCCTGGATGCTGAACGGCTGACCTTCCGCATGCAGCGTTCGTTATGCGATGCCTGGGATCGTATCCTGCAGTCGACAGCCGAGAGCGAGGCGCGCCGTTCAACATTTGATAGCCTCCAGTCTCGCTTAGAATGCACTACCCCTTGAGTCACTCCCTTATGAGATTCCCCTTCACCTGCTCCGTGATCATCCCGGTCTACCGGGGCGCTGAGACCCTATCCGAGCTGGTTTCCCAGCTGGTGAAAACCCTGGAAAGCAGCGTCCCAAGCTACGAAATCCTGCTGGTCAATGACGGCAGCCCGGACAATTCCTGGGAGGTTATCACCCATCTGAGCCAACAGGTTGAGCAGGTACGCGGTATCAATCTGCTGCGCAATTATGGACAGCACAACGCCCTGCTGTGCGGGATACGCCAGGCACGCGGCGAGGTGATCCTCACCCTGGACGACGACTTACAGAATCCACCGGCTGAAATCCCAAAATTGCTGGAAAAACTGGCTGAGGGGTATGACGTGGTTTATGGCACACCCGCCCAGGAGCAGCACGGCTTGTGGCGCGACCTGGCTTCCCAGGTTACCAAGCTGGCCCTGCAGAGCACCATGGGTGTGGATACCGCCCGCCAGGTAAGCGCATTCCGGGCCTTCCGCACAACCATTCGCCGGGGTTTTGCAGAGTTTCACAGCCCATCCGTTTCTGTTGATGTGTTGCTCACCTGGGGCGCGGCGCGCTTTACGGCTGTGCCCGTTGCCCATAACCCCCGCGCCGCCGGGCGCTCCAATTACACTTTCCGCAAGCTGGTGCGGCATGCCATGAACATGGTCACCGGCTTCAGCATCCTGCCCTTACAGCTCGCCAGCCTGATGGGATTTAGCTTCGCCATATTTGGTCTGCTGGTTCTGGTCTATGTCATCGGGCGCTATCTAATCCAGGGCGGCAGTGTGCCAGGCTTCCCTTTCCTGGCTTCGACCATTGCCATCTTCTCCGGGGTGCAGCTCTTTGCTCTGGGAATCATCGGTGAGTACCTGGCACGCATGCATTTTCGCTTGCAAGATCGCCCACCTTACGTGATTGGTGAACAGACCGCTACAACTGAGCCATCCCCGCTTCGAGAACCCGAGCCAACCCCACAGCCAGACCGAACGCAGTAAAATTAGCCTGTGAAAACCCAGATCATCAAACTAGAAGCACACGATGACCTGATCTCCATCCGCGATAAGATGGGTTGGGGGAAAACCGGGCGTATCCTGCTGGTGTGGCCGAAAAACGGTCAGGTGCTGCTCAAGCGCCTGGAATTGACCCTGTTGCAGCGCCACAGCCAGACGCTGGGTGCACAACTGGGTCTGGTCACCCGAGACGGAGAAGTACGCCAGCATGCCCGTGAACTTGGCATTCCTATTCATAAAAATTTACGCCAGGCCCAACAGGCCATCTGGCGCAGCCCGCGCCATATCCGCCGTGAGCAATCCTGGCGGGCGATGCAGTTGCGCCTTGGGCGAGAGACAGGCCCACGCCTGGATTTGCGCGCCGAGAAACCAACTCGCCCAACCCAGGCGCTGCCCTCGCTTGTACGTTGGATGGTGTTTGCCCTGGGAGTTCTCGCAGTGCTCGCCATTGGGGCGCTACTCATCCCGAGCGCTGAGCTGCGCCTGCGCCCAGCAACACAGACACAGCAAATTGAGTTAACCGTTACCGCCGATCCACAAGCCACGCGCATCAGCCTGGCTGGAATTGTGCCAGCCCATCTGACCAGCGTAGTGGTGGAAGGACGTGATCAGCTTATCGTTAGCGGTACAGCCACGCTCCCCGATCAACCGGCCGGAGGCCTGGTAACCTTCACGAATCTTAGCGACCAGGAAGTCACGATTCCGGCCGGGTTAGTGGTGCTTACCGTAGATCAACCAGCCGTGCGCTTCGCCACCACGCGGCAGGGGAGCGCTCCACCCGGTCCTAGCGCTACACTCAGCCTGCCGGTGCGCGCCCTGCAAGAGGGTGAGATAGGTAATGTCGCCGCGGGTGAGATTCAGGCGATTGAAAGCGCGCTGGGGATTGAGCTCAGCGTGACAAACCCGCGTGCCTTTAGCGGAGGCCGCGACCTGACCAGCCTGGCGCCTGATCCCAGCGACTATACTCGCCTCTCAACCCGGCTGGGCGAATCGTTGCGCCAGACCGTACTGAATGAGCTGATCAGCGCATTAGAACCAGGGGATGTACTCATAGAGAACTCTTTACAACTCAGCCGCACCCTGGAAGAAATTTTTCAGCCTGCAGATATCCAGCCTGCGGACGAGCTTATCCTGAACCTGCGCCTGGAATTCAGCGCCCTGGTCGCCCGCCAGGCCGACCTGTCTGACCTGGCTGAGAGCGTGCTGAATGCCAGCAACCCTCAAGGCTTTACACCGCAGCTGGGTAGCCTGGTTCTCACCCGGCTTGGCGAGCCGGAAATGACCTCGGATGGTCGCGCCACCTGGCCCATGCTGGCAGTACGCAACATCCAGCCAATCATCTCGCCAATGAAGGCTATTCAGTTGGTGCTTGGACTGGAACCGGAAGTGGCACGCCAGAAATTGGAACAGGGATTAGCGTTAGACGACGCGCCTGAAATCAGCCTTAGCCCGGCCTGGTGGCCGCGTCTCCCCATGCTGCCATTCCGTATTCACGTGGAGAGCACTCCATGAGCGAGCTGGCTTCAATTTCTGCGAACAGGAGAAGTGTTTAAACCATGCGCATCCTGGCGGTAGACCCCGGTGAAAAACGCCTCGGAATGGCTCTGAGCGACCCCAGTGGGTTGGTTGCCAATCCGTTAAAGGTGATTCTGCACATCTCGCGCCCCGTGGATGCCGCCCAAATTGCCCATGTGGCTGAGGAGCAGGGCGCCGGCTTGATCCTGGTCGGGCAGGCGCTGGACAGCGATGGCCAGCCCACCCCCGCCAGCCGCCGCAGCGCGCGCCTGGCCGCCGCCATCCGCACCCAGACGGAACTGCCAGTGATCTTATGGGATGAAAGCTACAGCACGCAGGCCGCACAGCGTGCGCGCCGGGCGATGGGCGTCTCCCGCCGGCAGCGCGCCGGGCACCTGGACGAGCTGGCTGCCACATACATCCTGCAAACCTACCTGGATTCTCAAGCCAACGCGAACCCACCTGCTGCTACAGACACACCATGAACCGCCGCCGTCCGACCTGCTTCACACTGCTATTGTTGCTGTTATTCAGCAGCCTGTGCCTGGCATTGGTTTTAGGCGGGTTAGCGGTATACAATCTTCCGCAGCGCGCCGCAGCCATATTTGGTCTGCCGGCAGCCAGCCTGGATACCTATGAGCGTTACTATCTTTCGGCGGTGCTCTTAACAGATGGGGTTGCACTCACTCAGCCGCTCGATCCCGCAGCTGAGCCGCGCTATTTTGTGATTGACTCGGGCGAATCGGTGTTCTCGATCTCCAATCGCCTGCAATCCGAAGGGTACCTGAGTAATGCCGAGACGTTTCGCAATTATCTGAGCTACAGCGGGCTGGATACCATCCTGCAAGCTGGCGAACATGAAATTAGCGCCAGTCTGACGCCGATCCAGATCGCTAAAGTACTGCAGGACCCCACCCCGGCACGCGTCAAGCTCAATATCCTGGCTGGATGGCGCGTGGAGGAGATTGCCGCATCTTTTCCCAGCAGTGGTTTGAACTTCACCCCGGATGAATTTTTGCGCATGGTCCAGAATCCACCCACACAATTCAACCTGCCAGACGACCTGCCGGCTGGCGCTTCCCTGGAGGGTTTTTTATTCCCCGACAGCTATACCATTGAGCGGCGCATGGGAGTCAAAGAATATATCAACTTAATCCTGGACAATTTCGAGATCCAGGTAACGCCTGCGCTGCGACAAGCCTTTCTTGGGCAAGGACTCTCTTTGTATGAAGCAGTTACCCTGGCGTCGATCGTTGAACGCGAAGCCGTGCTAGACGAAGAAATGCCTGAGATCGCTTCCGTGTTTTTCAATCGCCTGGCAGCCGGAATGAAATTGGACACTGATCCCACCGTGCAGTACGCAGTGGGTTATAACGCCGCTCAAAAAACCTGGTGGACAAATCCCCTGAGCGTCACTGACCTGCAGGTGGACTCGCCCTACAACACCTATCTGTACCCTGGCTTACCGCCAGGGCCCATTGCCAATCCGGGGCTGAAAGCCTTGCAAGCCGTGGCATACCCGGCCCAGACGCCTTATTATTACTTTCGCGCCGCTTGCGACCGCTCGGGGCGGCATAATTTTGCTGAAACCTACCAGGGCCATCTAAATAACGCCTGCCCTTAAGGCAAGCCCTTAAGGCAAGCCCGTGAGGCATGATCTTTAAGCAAATCCGGAAACCTAACATGCAACTCGCCATTAATTATTCCACCCAGGCTGCTCAATTGCTCAGCGAAGGTCAGATCAAGCTGGATCGTTTTAAGACCATGGACTGGCCGGATATGATCGCTGAGGCGCGCCGCTACCGACCCGTGGCGGTGCATTTCGGGCTGCAAGCCGGTGGTGGCAGGGTAAAAACGCTGGATTGGGAGATTGTGACCCGCATGCTGGACGAGACGGGCACCCCGCACCTCAATTTACATCTGGAGGCGACCAACAAAGATTACCCCGGCATCCCAGTAGACAGGCCACCCGCCGAGGATCGGGAAAAGATCTTCAAGCGCATGCTAAAAGATGTACGCCGGACAGTCAAACAGTTAGGCGCTGAGCGGGTGATCATCGAAAATGTGCCTTATCGCGGGCCGGGTGAAAAAGTCTTTCGCCTGTCCGTTGAGCCCGAGACCATCCAGGCCATTGTCGCCGAAACCGGCTGCGGCCTGCTGCTGGACATCTCTCATGCCCGCATTGCTGCCCATTCCCTGGGGATGGATGCCACCGAATATATGTCAGCACTCCCCGTCGAGCGCTTGCGTGAGCTGCACTTCACCGGCCTGCACAACCTGGATGGACGCCTGCAGGATCACTTGCCCATTCTGGACAGCGATTGGCCTATCCTGGATTGGGTCCTGGAGCGCATCCGTTTGGGAGAATGGCCGCAGCCCTGGTTATTCGCTTTTGAATATGGCGGCACCGGCGAAAAATTTGCCTGGCGCAGCGATCCAGCCGTCATCAAAAACCAGATGCCGATATTATGGTCAAAAGTAAAGGAGGCAGGATGTTAAGAAACTACCACTTCACGCGACAACCAGCCCTGGCGCGCAAATTACTCACTGTGGCAGCTATATGCATGGTTCTTGGAGCAACTAGCATGGCTTCCAGGGCTGCGCCCGCCGATCTACCTGGCCTGGAGCCCGTTCTTGTCACGGATGGGCTGACCCTGCCGGTCCATATCACGCATGCCGGGGATGGCAGCGGGCGCCTGTTCATCGTGGAACGACCAGGCGCTATCCGTGTTTATCTGAACAGCCTGCGCAGCACGCCTTTCCTGGATATCACCGACCGGGTGCTCTCAGCCGGCTCCGAAGAAGGCCTACTCAGCGTGGCCTTTCCACCGGGATATGCCCAAAAAGGCTATTTCTATGTCTATTACACCAACCTGAACGGAGACAACCAGATCAGCCGCTTTCATCTGGGCAGTGGCATGAACACGGCTGATCCGGCCAGCGAAGAGTTGATCCTGCTCATCCCCCACCCCACCAACAGCAACCATAACGGCGGTCAGCTGGTCTTTGGGCCGGATGGTTACCTTTATATCGGCACTGGCGATGGCGGGGGCAGCGGCGACCCGGATGACAATGCCCAGGATCTATCCAGCCTGTTGGGCAAGATCCTGCGCATTGACGTGGAAATGGAGCCTGTTTTACCGCCCGAGAGTCCCTTCCGCGCCTATTTACCCGCCCTGACCCGGGGCATCCCCAACGCTCCATTGCCGGCAACTTATCATATCCCCACCACCAATCCATTCAACGGAGTGCCTGGTGTGCGCGGCGAGATCTGGGCGTATGGTCTGCGCAATCCCTGGCGCTTCAGCTTTGACCGCCTGAGCGGCGATCTGTATATCGGCGACGTGGGCCAGAATGAATGGGAAGAGATCAACTTCCAGCCGGGTGCCAGCCTGGGCGGCGAGAATTATGGCTGGGATGTCATGGAAGGGCTGGATTGTTACAACGCCACGACCTGCGACCAGAGCGGGAAGACCTTGCCGGTATTCGTCTACAGCCACACGGAAGGTTGCTCCGTTACGAGCGGGTTCGTCTACCGGGGCGCAGCCTATCCCGAATTGGACGGGGCGTATTTCCTGGCGGATTACTGTTCGGGGAATATCTGGGGGCTAACCCACAGCGGCGATACATGGACCAGCCAGCAATTGCCTGTGCTAACGCAGAGGATCACCAGCTTTGGCGAGGATGAGGCTGGCGAGGTGTATTTAACAGATTATTTCGCCGGGGCGATTTACCGGCTGGCGCCAGCGCCATAATTCCTGATCTGGGGCGGCGCGACAATGACGCGCTGCCCCAGTTGACACGTTTATTGGTCAACATCTTCTAGCAAGCGTTGAATATCCTGATAATCATAAGGCGGGCGTCTGCGGATCCCCAAGATAATCAGCTGTCTACGGACATTTCCAGGCAGTCTTTTGAGATCATCATAGGCGAGCGATGTAAGGTATACTGCCGGTTTACTTCTTGGCATCATCCATTCGCTCCAACTCGGATCGAACTTTTTCCCAGGGTAGAAAACCAGCTTTCTCTAAATCTCCACCTGCTGCATCCAGTGCAGCCAGAGTTTCTTTCGCCAGCGTTAAATCTTCAGCGTCTTCCAGGGTTTCGATAATTCGTTCCCAGGTGGCAATATCAACCAAAACCGCGGTCGGTTTCCCTTCTGCTCCAATAACAAATTGAATATCTTTTGCCTGAGTTTTCATTGCCGCTACCTCCAATATCTAAGCTCATTATAATTTGTTCTCAATGAAAACGAAGAGAGCAACCCCCCTAACAGAATTTATACTCTTTTATGATTAATGCAACATCCCCTGAAACGGCAGGAAACCGTACAGCCACAATACCAGAGCAGTGATCCCAAAGGATAACAGCGCTCCCACCACCGTTTGCCAGGTATCATGTCCCTTGGCGCTTACCCGCGCCCAGGTGGTGAGCGGGATGAGTGCAATGAACGGGGTTGCGATCAAACCGAACAGGTACAGCAAGGCCGCCACCGGTCCGGCGACGCCGGCGGCATGCCCGCTGGCTTTGTAGCGCAAGATAAAGTTGAACAGGATCAAGCCCAGGGTGACGAGGGTATAGGTGATCGCCATAGCCTCGAAGATCTTGGGGGCATGCGTCAGGCGCAGGATGAGAAAGCCGATCGGGTAGCTGACGATCATGAACACGAAGCTGGCAATGCGCTGGCGGCGGATGATACGCGCCTTATCTTTCAGCTTGCCGGGGATGTAAAAGAACAAACTGCATAAGGGGATGATGCTGAGAAACAGCAGCGCCCAGCCATAACCCGGCAGGCGGTTGGGTAAGTCGTTGGGCAAGCGAAAGAAAAAGAAGGTGATCAGCGCCCCGGATAGAACCGGCACATTAAGCAGCTGCGAGATCACCTCGCCCACAATGCGGCGCACGCGGTTGGCGCCATTGCGAATATCCTGACCATTCATTGACTTTTTAGCGAGAAACCGCTCTCCTTAGGAAATAATCTAGACTCATCAACCGTTACTTTCAAGAGGGACCCAAGCGAAGAAAATGAGTTATACGCTTTTTCAGAGTGTTACATAATTGGTGAAACAAGTCAACACCAGGTTCCGTAATTTTGCCTACCCGTCGGAAATCAGATGAAAATGTATCTGTTTTACATCCTGGTACGCGCCGCCATTAACCAGAAGCCTGTATCCTGTCTTTTCGAGATTTAACTGCTTTACAAGCTTTTGCGAAATCATGATTATCTGATTCACAATTGGAAAATCAACGGATGTGATACTCATCAAACTCCCAATTTTCTTCTTCGGCATGATGATAATGTGGACTTTATGGACAGGCTGCGGGTGATTAAAGGCGACAACCAGATCGTTTTCAATCAGTTTATTGATTGGCATTAAAAAAGTCATGTGTTCAAAACCCCAGTAGATTACGAATGTCCCAATTTTACTGCGCACAATTTTGAATAATAAGCTTTTGAGAGCTGCTTTCATCATATGTACATTTATCCCAAATTACCGCCTGCGACAACGCATGGTTTGGGTTTTGGCTAACCTTATACCTGATACACCAGGCTCAGACAGGTCAGCCCGGCTTCGGCTTTCAGGAACTCGCTGCAATCGATCTCCTGAACGATATACCCCTCCTTCTGCAACATCTCCAGGGTGCGTGGGAAGGCAGTCTGCGCCCAGATACGCCCGCCGATGCGTAGCACATTGGCGCCCCAGGATTCCTCTTCTGGCACGGGCAGGATGCGCAATCCCCCAAATCTGGTGAGGTCGATCCAGTCCAGGTTGGCAAGCAGGATTTCGTCGTCCAGGGCGGTGCAGGCGGTCTTCAGGTGCAGACTGCCGTGCACGGGAACCGGAATCACCTGGTAGCCGTGCGATTGGACTGCCTCAACCAGGGCAGCAATCCCGGCAGGGTTCGTGCGCGTAGAGATTCCCACATAAAGTTTTTTGCCTATCTTCAGGACATCGCCGCCATCCAGGGTGGCGGGAGGTTGCATCCGGACAACCGGGCGTAGCTGGGCGATCAACGGCGCTAATCGCTCCACCTCCGGCTGGCGGACCGGGCTGCCGGGACGGGTAAGCACCGCCAACTCATCCAGGATCACGGCGCAATCCTCCACAAAGGCGCTGTCGGGCAGGTCCAGGCTGGTCTCCAGCACCTGCACCTGGATTCCGGCCGCCTGCAGGCTGGCGCAATAGGCCGCGTGCTGGGCGGAAGCCCGCCCAAGGTCAATATTTTGGCGATCGATGAAGGTAAGCTGGCACTCGCCCAGCAGGGGGGAAGGCCGGTGGGTGAGCGCCGCCCAGCTACTTGAGGATGTAGTAGGTAGCACGTTTATCTCCCACCTTGATCAGAACACCCCGCTCGACCAGGTCGACGAGATCGCGGCGCAGCGTCTCGGGATGCACTTCGGGACTCAGCTCCTGGTAATCGCGGCTGGTGATGCGCCGGTTCTGGATCAAATAAGCCAGGGCTTGCTCCTGGCGGGTGTTCAATTCCAGGTGCCGGTAAGCCTCCACCTGTTTAAGTTGGGCAGAGCTTGGGGATAGGCTTTCCCCATACAATGTGACCCGGAATGTCCCCCCTAATTCCTCAAATTTCGGCTGGCGCAGCCCGGCCTTGCGCACAGAGCGCACCACCCGGTCCAGCCCGTAGCCCAGGCGCTCCACAAAGCCCAGGTCGGCCAGCACCTGCACGATGACCGCATTGCGCGAGAAGCGCGCTTCCAGAAGGTTGTCCAGGGTTACCGGCCCAGGCAGGCCGCCAGGCGAGTGTACTTCCAGGCGGTCAGCAAAGATATTCAGGTGAATATTATCGCCCTGCAGGTTGTAATCGCGGTGGGCGACAGCATTGACCAACAGCTCGCGCACCGCTTCGGGCGGGTATTCCAGGGTTTCCTCGTGCGCCAGGCCCACCAATCTCACCACGCTGGGCAGGTTCTGGCGAAAAAACGCCTCCACCTGGTGCAGCTGGTCCACGAGCGTGCCGCCTATATCCTGTTTGAGATAACGATCGGCAAAGGTGGCGCCCGAAAAACGCGCCGCCAGGATGGTGGCGTTGGGCAGCCAGCGCTGCGGATGGCGCCCAAACAACAGCAGGCCAGCATAATTGGGGCGCAGGATAGCTTTGCCATTGGCGCCCTCCTCCCGGTTCAGGCAGCCGCGCTGCAGGAGGATTTGTTCGACCGGTTCACCTCGCGAGAAACCCAGAGCAGTCACATACGCGGCAGCTTTCTCCAGATCCAGATCGTCCAGGGTCGCGCCAGGCACCGGCAGCGCTTCAAACTGGACCGCGCCGCGCTCCACCAACAGCTGGCGCAAACGCCGCGCCGGCAGAGGGTTGGTCTGAGCGCCTTCACGCCCCAGATAGCGGCCTTCCAGGCTGTACACATGCGGCAGGCCTGCCGGTACCTGCACCAGCACAACCACCCCGGCCTCGGTGTGGCGGAGCTGAGGCAGCGGCAGGACTAGCGGTGGATCTACCAGTACTTCCGCCTGGAAGATGTAGTCTACCATATGCTGTGGATTGGACAGCCCCTGGATACGTCCGGCGCGCGGCGAAACCCCCAGCAGGATCACCCCACCGCTGCCATTGGCCATCCCCACCAGCACCCCTGCCAGGCGTTCCAGGGGCACATCTTCAGGGAACCAGTGCAGCTCGGGGCCCAGTCCTGCGTCCAGCAAAGCCTGCAAATCGTGCGAGTGAGTCAAAACAATGTTTCTCCTCAGCCAACAAACTTGGGTTGTCCAAAATAAAAGGGCGAAGCGTGTTTCGACCGCCACACATGGCACTCATCGGACTGCTTCGCCCCTACCGTTGGCGATAAACGCTACAGAAATGATATTTTTGGACAACCCACGCGTAAATCAACTAAACGCCGGGCTGTATGGTCGCTGGGTCTGTAGGCGGTTTGGAGGTAGCTTCCATCGCAACCTCCTGGTTGTCCTTGCGGCGGGAGCGCGGCACACGAGTTTTCTTCTCCTGCGTCACCAGGGCGACTTCCAGGACCTGGTCCATATGCTCTACCGGCACAATATTCAGCTCGCTGCGGGCGCGCTTGGGTAGGTCGATCAGGTCTTTCACATTGCGCTTGGGCAGCAACACGGTGCGGATGCCCGCCCGATGCGCCGCCAGCACCTTCTCACGCACGCCACCCACCGGCAGCACCCGCCCACGCAAGGTGATTTCGCCCGTCATGCCCACATTACAGTTAACTTCGCGCCCGGTAAAAGCGGAGGTCAGAGCAGTGGCCATGGTAATCCCTGCGCTGGGGCCGTCCTTGGGGATGGCGCCTTCCGGGATATGGATATGGATATCCACCTGGTCGAATATATCCGCATCGATCTCCAGGCTGCGGGCGCGTGATTTCAGGTAGGACAGCGCAGCCTGCGCCGATTCCTGCATCACATTGCCGATCTGCCCGGTGATCTGCATATTGCCCTTGCCTTCCACCAGAAGCACTTCCACGGGCATGATCTCGCCGCCGTTCTCCGTCCAGGCAACCGCCGTTGCCACACCCACTTCGTTCTGGCGATCGGCTTCCTGATTGAAGAACTGCGGCGGTCCCAGAAAACGCTCGACATAGGCAGCCGTGATGCGCGTGGCAAAACGTTTCCCTTCTGCCTTACGGCGGGCTACTTTGCGGCAGATCTTACCTAGCTCGCGCTCCAGGTTGCGCACCCCGGCTTCATAGGTATATTCGCGGATGGCGCGCAGGATCGCCTGGTCGGTGATGGTAATTTCTTCCGGCTGCAGGCCGTTCTCTTCAAGCTGGCGCGGCACCAAAAAGCGGTTGGCGATTTGCAGCTTTTCTTCCTCGATATAGCCTGGAAACTCAATCACCTCCATGCGGTCCAGCAAGGCTGGTGGTATGGTGCCGGTAGTGTTGGCAGTGGTAATGAACATGACCTTGGATAGGTCGTAGGAAAGCTCAAGGTAATGGTCCGAGAACGAGTTATTTTGTTCCGGATCGAGCACTTCGAGCAAGGCTGCGGCCGGGTCGCCGCGGAAATCCTGGCCCAGCTTGTCGATCTCGTCCAGCATGAACAGCGGATTCAATGTGCCAGCCCGGCGCATGGTTTGCAGGATGCGTCCCGGCAGTGCGCCGATATACGTGCGGCGGTGGCCGCGGATCTCGGCTTCGTCGCGCACGCCGCCCAGCGAGAGACGCACGAACTTACGCCCCAGGGCTTCAGCGATGGAGCGCCCCAGAGAGGTCTTGCCCGTACCAGGCGGGCCAATGAAACACAGGATCGGCTGGCGCAGACGCTTGGGATTCAAACTGCGCACCGCAATATATTCCAGGATGCGCTCTTTGGCGCGCGGCAAACCGAAGTGGTCACGGTCCAATACGACAGCAGCATTGCGCACATCCAGGTTGTCCTCGGTGGCGGCTGCCCAGGGCAGATCCAGGATCCACTCCACATAGGTGCGCACAATCCCCACTTCAGGGGACATGGGCGGCATCTGCGCCAATCGATCCACTTCTTTCAAGGCGCGTAACTGGGCCTCTTCCGGCAGGTTCGCATGTTCTACGCGGTTGTGGAGCTCCAGCACCTCACGCGCCCACGGGTCGCTATCGCCTAGCTCGGTCTGGATGACCTTCATCTGCTCGCGCAGGTAGAACTCGCGCTGGGTGCGGTCCACTTCGCTTTGGGCACGCGTATGGATTTCGTCTTCCAATTCGAGCACATCGGCTTCTTTAGCCAGCAGGCTGATCACCTGCTTCAAGCGTTCCATTGGATCGAGGACCAGCAACAAATCCTGACGATTTTGCAGCGGGGGAGCGATGGCAGTGATGATCATGTCCCCCAGCCAGCCGGGCTCCTTGATATTCAATGCAAACAGATAAGCTTCCTCAGGCAGAGAACGGTCCAACTGCACACAACGCTGGAACATTTCCAGGGCCGTGCGCATGGTGGCATCCGTTTCACGGTCCACTTCTGCAGTTTCATATACCGGGCGAGCGCGCACGATCAGGAAAGGCTCCAGCTGAACAAACTCCACCACTTCCACGCGCCGCCGGCCCTGCACTAGGGCAGAATTTGAGCCATCCGGCATGCTTAACAGACGCCCAACCGCAGTTTCGACACCCACAGGCAGAAAATCCTGCGGGCCTGGCTCCTCTACGTCCGCATCGAGCAGGGTCAGGGCAATTACCGTCTGGTCGTTGAGCTGCGCTTCTTCAACTGCCAGGATGGCAGCTTCCTGTGAGAGAAATACTGGCGAGACCATGTGCGGGAAAACCACCAGATCGCGCAGCGGCAGCACCGGGCATTCGATCAGGCCATCTTCATCCGGTTGTGTATCGGGAATACTGTACAGCTCTTCTGTGCGCCGGTGTAAAGCTTCACCAAAATCTTCTTCGCTATCCCGCAAATACCAATCATTATTTTTCATCTAGCTTTCCTTATCAAAGTTTAGCGCTCAAGCGACCCAATTTCATTCTGGGAGGCAGCCTGGTTTTTCAGCCAGGTCTCGCGCACGCCGGCAGCGACAAAAATACTACCTGCTGCCAGAACCAGAGCATCTCCGGCAGCCAAATTCAGGGCTTGCTCCAAAGCCTCTTCAATGGTAGGCGCCACGCTGGCAGGTATCCCATAGCGGTGAGCGAATTCCACCAGCGCTTGCGGCTCCAGAGCCCGGGGATGATACGAGCGCGTGGCAACCACCTGGCGCACGCGCGGCATCAATTCAGCAAACATCCCCTCGATGTCTTTATCTTCCGAGGCGCCGAAGATCAGGATGACGGGTAAGCCCGGAAAGTAGTCATCCAGAGCCAGACGTAATTTCAGGGCTGAGTCCCGATTGTGGGCCGAATCAACCACCAGGAGCGGGTCGTGCGAAAGGATCTCAAAACGCCCAGGCCAGTCTACCTGGGCGAACCCACGCTGAATAGCGGCATCGCTGACCGTCAGGCCGCGCCCCCGGGCAGTCCGCAGGGAGGCATAAGCTGTGGCAGCATTCTCGATCTGGTGATAGCCCAATAACGGGATGCTCAGGCGCAGCGGCTGCCAGGTTTCTGCACTGCCCCCTTCAATAAATTCGTTCACCTGCGCCTGCTGGTTGGCAGGCCATACAGACAGGCTCTGCCCGGTTAGCGAGCGCTCTCCCGGAGCATAAAGCACATCCTGACCTACCTGGATCACAGGCGCCCCGCGCTCGCCAGCCACGCGCTCCAGCGCCATGCGCGCTTCTTCCTGTTGAGGGGATAATACCACAGGCACACCCGCTTTGATAATCCCGGCTTTCTCCCCGGCAATGGCAGTCAGCGTATCCCCAAGAAACTGGGTGTGGTCATAAGAGATCGAGGTGATTACCGAAACCAGGGGCGTGATAATGTTGGAGGCATCCAGACGCCCTCCCAGGCCGACCTCAAAAATCGCCGCCGTCACCCCCTGGCGCGCAAAATAAAGAAAAGCCAGGGCGGTGGTGATCTCGAAGGTGGTCAGCTCAGTGCCGGCATCCAGGTAAGGGCGCAGCTCATCGACCATATCGACCAGCGTGCTGTGTGAGACCGGCTCGCCATCTACCTGAATGCGCTCATTGTAATCTTGCAGGTGCGGCGAGGTGTAGAGCCCCACTTTGTAGCCGGCCTGGCGCAGCGCCGAAGCGCACAGCGCGGAGACGGAGCCTTTGCCTTTGGTGCCTGCCACATGCAGGATCGGGTAGGCAGTGTGCGGGTTTCCCAGATGCGCAGCAAACGTGCGCATACGCCCCAGATCGAACTTCTCGGGTGAGTAGCGATCGGCATGCGTCAGGCTGTAGTCAACAAAGCCATACAGATATTCCAGGGTTGCCTGGTAGCGCGATTCAATGTCCATGTTTCAGGATTGTAACCGCGCCAAAGATGCAGGGCAAGAGGAATCTAAAAAAACTGCTGGTTAGCCTTGTCAGAGCGGCGAGTATCGACTATTATCAAGACACATTATCCTATTAAACAGGTGTTAAGTTGTCATTCTCCCCCATATCCACAATTAAATAAGAAGAAGCCATTATGCTGCGAATCCAAAACCTATCTAAAATATATGATGGCGGTGTCCAGGCGCTGTATGACGTCAGTTTTGACGTTCCGAAAGGGCAGTTCCTGGCGGTAATTGGCCTCAGCGGTTCAGGGAAATCTACCCTACTACGCTGCATCAACCGGCTGGTCGATCCCACAGAGGGCAAGGTTCTGTGGAACGACCAGGATGTCACGGCTGCTTCCCAGGAGGAACTACGCCGCATCCGCCGCAAAATCGGCATGGTATTCCAACATTTTAATCTGGTGCATCGCTCGAGCGTGCTGACCAATGTGCTGGCCGGCAGGCTGGGCTATGTGAGCCCCATCTGGAGCCTGATCCACCGCTTCCCCAAAGAAGATATCCAGAAAGCCCACGCCCAAATGGAGCGAGTGGGCATCGGGGATAAATTCAAAAATCGCGCCGACGAGTTAAGCGGCGGGCAGCAGCAGCGCGTGGGTATCGCCCGGGCAATGATGCAGGAACCGGAGCTGATCCTGGCCGATGAGCCTGTCGCCAGCCTGGACCCGGTGCTCGCCCACTCGATCATGCAGCACCTGGAAAAGATTAATCAGGAGCTGGGTGTGACGGTGATCTGCAGCCTGCACTTCCTGGATCTGGTGCATCGTTATGCCGACCGGGCTATCGCACTCAATGAAGGCCGCCTGGTCTTCGATGGACTGCCGAAAGACATCGATGATGCGCGCTTCAAAGAGATCTACGGCAAAGAAGCCGAGCGGGTAGGGTAGCCATGAAAAATGTCAATCGATCCATCAAAACTGCCCTGATCGCTCTGATCGTCCTGGTGGTCTATGCCTACGGGTTTGATGTCACCCAGGTAAATATGGAAACCGCCCGCCAGCCGCGCCGCCAGGAATCCTTTGTGCGCATCCTGCGCGCCCTGGCTCACCCGGATATCATCACCTATGAACAGACCGAAGTGGTGGTCAACACCCCCATCCTGATAGGCTGCCCCGCAGGCGGGGTTGACTTCCCCGAGCCGGATAAAGACGCGCCCTATATGGTGGTCACCCCCCCCTGCGCAGATCCCAATACAGAAGTAACGGTCGAAGGATTTAATTTTGCAGCCAACGTTAACGGGCCGATCAACTTCATCCCTCCCAGTGGGGTGACCATCCAGTTAGGCAACTTCCAGACGGATAACTCTGGTTATTTCTCGCAGATCGTGGAGCTGCCCAACCGCCAGCCCACACCTGAAACCCAGTATATCCGCAGCATCACCCGCACCAGGGTGGGCGGACCCCAACTATCGCGCAACGGCGAGGACACCTGGGATAAGATCATTGAAACGGTCTTCCTGGCTCTGCTGGCGACCACTTTCGGCACCTTATTTGCCGTCCCGGTCAGCTTCCTGGCGGCGAAAAACATCATGAAGGATGTGGTCAGCCCCTTGGCGAGCGTGGCCTTATCGCTGATCGCCTGGCCGGTGGGTATTGGCGCCGGCTGGCTGGCTGCACGTTGGGCGCACCAGATCAGCGACCAGTTTGGACAAACGACCTTACTGCTCATCGCAGGTGTGATTATCAGCCCGTTGGTGGCGTATTTCGCCATGCGCATTGGCTTGCCCCCCACTGACACCATTAAACCCACCACCACCCAGCGCCTTGGGCGCTTTGGGGTGCTGCTGATCGCGGCAGTAGCCGGCCTTGTGGCTGCCCTGCTGCTCTCCGAGGTTGTCAGCCGCTTTGGGGAAGCCCTGGAAAATGTTTCCTGGCTCGAATTCATGGGCTCCTTCTTTGTCAGCATCAGCGACATGGTCTCCACCTTCCTCGGTCTGGTGGTCGCTCTCTCCGTCGGCGGCATGTTGAGCGGCTGGGCTGGACGTATTGGTCAATGGATGACCGAAACGATGTCCATCTCGGTCTTGAAAACCGTAAACCTGTTCCTGGCAGCTTTAGCTGGCGCCTTTGTCGCCCTGGTCATCGCCGGAATCGTCGAGTGGCTGTATCAATATCAAAACCCCTGGATCGTCTTTGGCATCCCCGCTGTGGTGGGGGCGCTGATTGGCTTGCTCGTCGCCATGCGCCTGCCGCATAAAGGCTCGCTGCCGGTCGGGATGGCGATCTACAACTTCGTGCGCGCCATCATGAACATTATGCGCTCGATTGAGGCCTTCATCTGGGCGATCATTTTCGTGGTCCTGGTCAGCACAGGTCCCTTCGCCGGTACGCTGGCTCTGACCCTGCACACGATAGCCTCCCTGGGCAAGCTCTACTCGGAGCAGGTGGAGAGCATTATGCCCGGCCCACTGGAAGCGATTAAAGCCACCGGCGCCACCCGCCTGCAAACCATCATCTATGGGGTGATCCCCCAGATCGTTCCACCGTATATTTCCTTTACCATGTATCGCTGGGATATCAATGTGCGTATGTCCACCATTATCGGCTTCGCCGGCGGAGGTGGTATCGGCTTCTTGCTGCAACAGAACATCAACCTGCTCAACTACCGCGCCGCCAGCACGCAAATGATCGCCATCACCATCGTGGTGTGGGCGATGGACTACATCAGCTCGGTGCTGCGCGAGCGTTTCGTCTAGACGCTGGACTTTATCAGCTCGGTGATGCGCTAGCGCTTTGTCTAAATTTAGCGGATGGCAAGCATTTTCGCGGGGTTGTCCGATAGGGCAACCCCGTTTTTTTTGGCGCCTCAGGCGCGGCAAAGCCCATTGTACGTGGTAAAATTTGGCGCGTGTGGCGCAAGATTGTACGCTGGATCGCTAAAATCACTGCCAGCCTGCTCCTTTTAGCCGGGCTGGTCCTGCTCTTGCCGCGCCTGATCACAGCGCTTTACGCCGGGCCACGCATCGTAAGCGCCTCCGATGCGCCTGAGCGGCCGGTGGCGATCGTCTTTGGGGCCGGCTTACAGCGCGACGGCACGCCCTCGCCCGTGCTGCGTGACCGTGTAGCGACTGCCGCGGAGCTGTACTTCTCCGGAAAAGTCAAAAAATTACTGATGAGCGGGGATAACCGTTTTCTGGATTACAACGAGCCGGGCGCCATGGCTGAATATGCCATCAGTTTAGGCGTGCCGGAAGCTGATATTGTCCTGGATTATGCCGGGCGGCGCACATACGATACCTGCTACCGGGCGCGGCATATCTTCGGCGTCCAGGAAGCCCTACTGGTGACGCAAAGCTTCCACCTGCCGCGTGCTCTGTACCTCTGCAATTCCCTGGGCGTGCAGGCTGTGGGGGTCAATGCCGACCTGCGCACCTATTTGCGCCGTTCCAATTTCATCTGGCAGCTGCGCGAGACCCCAGCCACCCTGGTCGCCTTGTGGGAGGTGCATATCTCCCGCCCGGAGCCAGTGCTGGGCAACCCTGAACCGATCTTCCCAACGGAGGCCCAATAATGGATCGTGAAGCAGCCCTGGCCCTGGTGCGCGAATACGTGAAGAACGAAAGCCTGGTGCGGCATATGCTGGCCGTTGAAGCTGCCATGCGCTTTTATGCCCGCCTGGAAGGAGAAGACGAAGAACTGTGGGGCGTGGCGGGTTTATTACATGACTTTGACTGGGAGATCCACCCCAGCATGGAAGAACATCCCCAGGCCGGGGCGCCTATCCTGCGCCAGCGCGGGGTGGAGGAGACCCTGGTACACGCCGTGCTCAGCCACGCCGATCACACCGGCATCCCGCGCCAGAGCCGCATGGAAAAAGCCCTGGCAGCCTGCGACGAGATCACCGGCCTGGTGACCGCGGTTGCTATGGTGCGCCCCTCGCGCTCACTTTATGATCTGGAACCCTCTTCGGTGAAAAAGAAATGGAAGGATAAGGCCTTCGCCGCAGGGGCTAACCGGGATGAAATCCGCCAGACAACGCTAGAGTTTGGGGTGGAGCTATGGGAGCATGTGGGCAATGTGATCCTCGCCATGCGCACCATCGCCCCCCAGCTGGGCCTGGCTGGATTTTCATATCAATAAAAAACCGGGGTTGTCTGCAAGTCTGCGACAACCCCGGAGCGCTTAATCAAAAACGCTGGCGGCTATTCCGTTCCGATTTGAATCTGCGCACAAACCTCGCCGCATGTTTCGATCATGCGCAAAATATCCCCGGGCGCGGGTTGAGCGGCTAACAGCGACCTCCCATCCTTCAATACCAGGGTGATTTTTTCCGTATCAGCGCCTAAAATTTGGCTGACTTCGCCATTCAACAGCATGGCATAGGCCTGCGCCCACAGGACTTCATCGCCGCTCTGCGGGTCAGGATAAAGAACGCTGGCTGGCACAGCCACCACCAACTCCTGCTGCGGGTCAGGATATTCCACCGGTGCAGCTTCACCCGCCGGTTGGGTTCCCACAGGTCCCGGCTGGCAGGCTGCCAGCGCGGCCACCAATAACAGGCTGATTAGTATCCAGATGCTTGGTTTCATGGTTCCTCCATGGTTTGCTTCAGGTTGCGGTATCCCGCAACACGAATTATACACTCGATTGGCCCCGTCCCCGCTGCATTTCAAGAGCGTAAAGGAAGATAGAGGCAAGGGGGCGTCCAACGCAATGCTAAGGGCGCAGCTCCAGGCGCTCCAGGCGCCAGCGCTCCACCAGCTGCTGCAGCTCTTCAGAGGTCAGGTCCAGGCTCTGGCGCGCAGCGCCCTCGAAGGTCACCTCATTGAAAGCCAGGGAGACCCCGTAGCCACCATCCGGCGCATAGATCCACACCTCCCAGAAGTATGGGACGCCGGCCAGAAACGGCTCGCCGGTAACGTTATCTTCGGGCAGGCTGCTCAGCACATACTCACCCTTAAACCCCAACGGCTCGCTCCAGAACCAGGGG
>Ga0105107_10000058_pt1 | contig 56537 bp, 52 predicted proteins | sample PPLLaktember2015_6_FD_79335 | JGI IMG/M metagenome (GOLD analysis project Ga0105107, IMG submission 79335) | Freshwater sediment microbial communities from Prairie Pothole Lake near Jamestown, North Dakota, USA - PPLs Lake P8 Core (1) Depth... | ecosystem: Environmental > Aquatic > Freshwater >...
CCAGCGCTGCCCGAGCAATGGCGACTGCCGCATCATCCACACGCCACGCACCACGAACAATGCGTAACTCGTGACCACGCAGCTCACATGGATCAGCTTGAGAGCTGCGTAGTCGATCGGCCTGCCCCGATACAACAAGCGATGCCACTCATGGCAACAGATTGACTCCGGCGAGCGGATCGTTTGCCCGCGCCGCCTGGAGGGCTGCATCGAACGGTTCGAACAGTCCGCTTTCGACATCCAGCACCAGCACCCTGCCCTCTTCGATCAGATAGTGCCAGCCGCGCAGGTACAGGCGTCCCTCCTCCACCCGTCGCCGCACCATCGGATAGTCCATCAAGCGCTCGAGCTGCAAGGCCACCGACCGCTGTTCGGTGCGCCGCAGCGCCTCCTCGGACAAGGTCACCGGGAGTACCGCATCGCGACCAAGATCCAGCCATTTCGCCATGTGATTGGCTTCGGCCGGAAGATCGGTATAGAGCGCGCGCACCGCACCGCAGTGATTGTGGCCGCAGACAATGATCTCGCTGACATCCAGATTGAGAACGGCAAATTCCACCGCTGCAGCAGTGCCATGATAGCCGTGGGACGCGTCGTAAGGCGGCACGAAATTCCCGACGTTGCGCACGATGAACAGCTCGCCCGGCCCGCTGTCCAGGATCAGGTAAGGCAGAACCCGCGAGTCCGAGCAACCGATGAACAGCACCGTGGGGCGCTGCCCTTGTTCCACCAGGTCGCGGAACTGGCTGCGCAGCCGCGGAAAATAACGCGTCTGGAAACGCCGCAGCCGTTTGACAATTTCGTCGGGCATGCTGATTCAGTTCTGACTCGCGGGTATTACCGTCGCGATGTTAAAGTCCATTGCGGCAAGCGGCATCACGCATCCGCACAAAGTCATGCCGATCGCCTTGCTGTTGACAAGCATGCTCATTGCGCAATCTCCGTCTCCCTGATCGAACCGCCTCTTGCGGTTGCCGGCCACAGCACCGGCAACACGCGCCAAGAGTAAATGGCGAGGGATAACCATAGCAGCATTCCTCCCATGATCATCAGCCATCTGATATCAGCGGTTAATGCAGCTATGAACAGCAGCACCCCTGCACAGTGGCTTGCGAACTGTACCCACGCCAACACCCCCGCGACAATGGGCTTTGACGTGAATCTCGGCAACATGTGTGCACCCAATCCATAGATCAGGGATTGCACGAAACCGGCGCCAAAGAGATGCAGACCGATCCCGCGCAGGGGACCGCTCGCCACAATGGCCCCATGCCATGCAAACCAGGCGCCGCTCGCAATGAGGCACAGCATTGCGGTCGACACAAACCAGCGGTTGTCCAATGAAAGCATCATCCCGGCATGACGCGGCGATGCGCGGTGCCGCACTGGTGACGCAGCGACCATCAACAACGCCTCTGCAGTGCTCTGCACTCCGACCGCCTTCAGCTCGCCATCGATCACGATCGCCGGGATCGTACGCACGCGCAACCGGTGTGCCAGCTCCCGCCCTTCCTGCTGCGCGAGATCAATGACCGCGAATTCGAATTCTCTTTCTGCGGCAACCACACTCCAGACCCGTTCCGCCTGCGGACAGGTCGGACACCATTCCGAAACCAGCAGTTCGACTTTCATGGCTTACGACCCATGGATTCAGTCCGAGCAGCGCATGCACTGCACATCGTAGCGGTCTATCCAGGCCTTGAGCTGCTCCACCGCATCGCTGCCGGTAACAAGATGCTCCAGCGCGCGCCCGGGATCATCAGGTCGGACCACCACCAGCCAGGCGGCGGTGTAAGGCGCAATGTTGACCAGATCGGGGCGATCAAGCACCTGCTGGTTGCGCTCGACGATGACCCCGTCGAACGGTGCTGGTATTCCCCCAGCCCATTTGCCCGATTCCAGGCTGGCCAGAGGCTTTTTCCAGCGACGATGGGTGCCCACCCGCCTGATCGAAACATGCTGTATGCGCCCGGCCATAGTCTGCGAAGGATCGGTGATACCGATGCGATAAAGCCCGTCGGGCTCCGGCCTGACCCAGATATAGTCGAGGTCGTACCACAGGTCTTCCGGCAACTCGCAACCACGATACTCGCTGATGGCCATCGCTCACCTCGGATCGAGCGGAGACCGCCAGCGCACCGTCAGCAGCATATTGATGCCAAACAAGGTCATCGCCATGACCGAAAGCGCGCCGCCCAGCGCCACCAGCCAGTCTGCGTAAAGGAGCCACCCCCCTATCATCAGGGGCAGCCCGGCGTTGGCAAGCCAGAACTGGATGGATGCAACCAATTCAGAGCGCAGCGGATATCCGCCAAAGCGCGGAATGACATGCAGACCCACGCCGTAGATCGTCATCAGCACAAAACCCAGCAGCATCATGTGGCCGTGGATGCGCAGCACGTTACCAGGGACAAACTGCGGATCGATCAGCCTGAAGATCATCAGCAGACCACCCAGCAGGCCATAGATCAGACCGACGGTGACGTAGAGCCGGTTACGCTTGTGCATCGTTTGATCCAGCCGGTGCGGCCTGAGGGAGCGCAGCCAAGGTTCCCAGTATCCGGCGCGCACGGTCCTGCATTGCGCGATAACTGCGCTCCCATCCATCATTGTGCGGTGTTGTGCCGGCAATCATTCTGAGACCTGCGATCAGGACATCAAGCCGGTGGTGCGCTTGCTCCAGTTTGCCGACAACTTCGTCGTATTCGGCGGCATATACGAACTCCGCCTTGCGGTCCTGACAGATCCCAATGCAGGGCTGCGCCCCCTCGATCCGCCCGCAGCCGATGCACTGCCACGCCACCATGCGTTCGGTCATCGCGCTAGTCCCCGCCTGTACCCAGCCGCTGCATATGCACCGTTCGAGGGGTTCCGCGTCATTACCGGCAACTTTTTCATTAAAACAGTCAGCCCGGCTTGCCATCCAGCCGTGGTCGCGTCAGCACCGGCCAGTAACGCACGGCGTAGATGCCGAAAGCGGCGGCCCACAGCACGCCCGATGCCTGGATGCTCGGCAGATACCACGCAGCGGACACCATGACGCCGAATACACGCGCCACTGCCGCCCCCTGGATCAGCAGGAAGCAGGTCAATTCAAACCCGTCCGCCACCAGCGGCCGCGCGGTGTGGCCCCGTGCAGTGCGGGTCATCATGCCCAGCGTCAGACCGCCGATCGCGCCGGTGGTCAGCGCGTGTATCGCATAGGATTCGGGCAGCCAGCCCGGTCCCGACAGTGCGCGCAATGCGAGGTAGATCACGATCCAGGCATAGGCCGCATGCAGTATCCATACCAGCGGTGTCGACAGGGTGCGCCAGGAGCGCCAGTAATACAGGCGCAGGCCATGCGCAAGGGCAGCGCCCAGCGCGATCACGGCGACGATCGCGGACGGCCACTGCAGCAAATCCGCCATAAACAACAACAGCACCGAACCCAGCGCCAGCTTCTCCAGCCAGGCATGGCGCGTCGCACCGGCGCCGGGCACCCCGTTGTTGGTGAACATCGGAATGACCCGCCCGCCCATGACCACCATGATGAACAGCATCACGTCCAGCCCGAGCACCAGGCTCAGACGTGGCGGCAACTCAAAAATACCCAGCAGGGCAAGGTGCAGCAGGGCAACCAGGGCGCCCATCAGCAGCAGCAGACCGACGAAGAAATAATTGCGGACATTGCGTGACTGCCAAAGCGGTATGGCGATTGCCGCGGCCAGCGCCACCGGGAATGCCGCGTTCACGATGGCCGACAGCGCGCCCAGTGGCGTCAACATCAGCATGCGTCCCGCCACCCACAGCGCCGCCAGGGCCATCAGTGGCGCGCCGACCGGCGTTGGCTGGCCGGTCCAGGCGCGCACCGCCGTCAGCAGAAAACCGGCGACGACGGCCAGCGTGTAGCCGAACAGCAATTCGTGGCCGTGCCACAGCGGCCCTTGCAGATAGGCGGCCGGCAGCCAGCCCGAGTATTGCGCCGCCCACAACAGTACGCTGACGGCACTGAATACACTGGCGAGCAGGTAAAACGGGCGAAAACCCAGATTCCACAGCGCGAAGCCGGCCACGGCCAGGCCTCAGTTGATCAGCACGGGGTTGCCCTGCCGGTCGAATGGCATGAATGAACCGAAGGCGCCGGTCTTGACGGCTTCAATCATGCGCTGCAACGACTGGTCCGCCTCGTCGCTCGTCGGCGCGCGGCCGCCACGCCCGGACAAGCCCGCCACAAACACGATGGCCCAGTCCCGCCCGAACTGCCGCGACTCTTCAACCAGCGCAGCAAATGTGTCCAGCTCCTCAGGCCGCTTGTCCACCGATATCAACGGGATCAACGCACCGCCCTCGCCCAGTTCAAAGCGGGCACGCTGTTCGGTAGTGGCATCTTCAGGCAGCGCGGCATCGGCAAATACGAACAGCAGCCGCTGTGGCTCGGGCTGCGCGCGTGCGGCGCGCAGCAGGTCGTCAAAACTAGAAATATTCATGATTGTATTCTCCGGAATATCAGGCGGGGCCTGGCAACGCGCAATTACTGCACCAGCGGTGTATCGGCCGCCTCGAGATCCACACCGATGACAACAGCCTGGCCTGCCAGCAGCTGCAAATACTGGCGCACCGCCGTCATATAGGTCTGCTGGCGCAGCGTATTCGCCACCGCACCCTGCACCGACGCGAAGGGCTGCACCAGACCCGGCTCGCGCTCCAGCACCTCCACCACATGCAGGCCGAAGCGGCTGTGCACGAGGCGCGGCAACACGCCGACCTCAGCATGCCCGAACAGTTCGCGGGCCAACTCCGGCGCACAATCCGCAGCGCTGAGCCAGCCGAGATCGCCACCTGCAGCCGCACTGGGGCAATTCGACAACTCCCGGGCGGCGCTGGCAAAAACCCCGGACGCATTCCCGTCATGGCAGCGCACATCCAGCAAGGCGATCTCGGCGCGCTTGCGCAACGCCACCACATCCACGCCCGGGGTGACTGCAAACAGGATATGCCGCATGCGAACACGCTCCCCGGTGCGGTAGCTGCCTTCATGCGCCGCGTAGTGGCGACGGCAATCCTCCAGCGACGGCTCCGGAACGGGAAGGCTGCGTTCAAGCAGCGCTTCAATGGCGGCCGCTGCGGCCTCGCTGATCACGCCATCAGCCGCAGCAGGGTCATCCGCCGCCAGCAAACCGGCGGACTGTGCCGCCTGGCGCAGCAGTTCGGTACAGGCACGCTGACGCAACTCTGCCGCGGGCAGGGTTTCATCGCGCTGGCTCAGGGCCACGCCGTTGATACTGGCCACGGCACAGTCGAGGGCAGACTCGGTATTCATGATCGCCGGCTCCATGATTGTTCAGACGCCGGTGCCGGGCTGTTGCGGCTGGTTGTGGCCGACCGGCACATTCAGCCGGCGGCTGCGCACCACCTGCTGCGGACGAAAGAGGTAAGCCAGCGTCGCAAACCCGCTCCACACATGCACCAGCCGGCTGAACGGGAACAGCAGGAAGATGGTCATACCGAACACCAGGTGGACCTGGTAAGGCCAGGGCAGCACTGCCAAAGCACTGGCGTCTACCGGCCGCAACGTGATGATGCGTTGCGCCCAGTCTGCCAACAGCACCATGACGCTGCCGTCGGCGTGGGCAAGCGAGTACGGCAGGGTAATCAGTCCCAGCGTCAATTGCACCCACAGTATGATCAGGATGGCGAGATCAGTACGGTGACTGGTCAGGCGGATGCGCGGGTCGAAGATGCGCCGGTAGAGCAGCAGCGACAGACCGACGAAACACAGCAGCCCCGCAAACCCGCCCGCCACCACGGCGAGCAGCTGCTTGGTTGCCGCGCTGATGAAGATTCCGTACAGGCTGTGGGGCGTGAACAGGCCGACGAGATGCCCGATGAACAAGAACAGAATGCCAAAATGAAAAAGATTGCTGCCCCAGCGCAAGGTTCCGGCCCGCAGCAGCTGTGAAGAATCGCTCTTCCAGCTGTACTGGTTCTGGTCGAAACGGATCAGGCTGCCCACCACAAAAACCACCAGGCAGATATAGGGATAGACCTGGAAAAGAAAACCATGGACGCCGTTCATGACGATACTCCTTGTCTGGCATTGATCCCGCGGATGATGCGTATGGGTTGCGGCTGACCGGGCCGGGCCTGTCCTTGCGACGAGCAGCCGTCAAACACGGGGGGTTCGGCCCAGGTATCGTCCAGCGGCGGTTCAACTGCGAGCTTGACCGGCCGCGCCTGCTCTCCCGCCAGTTCGAGCAGCGCGCCGAGGACGCTGGCGTACGGGGATGCACGTTCCTGCAACGCATTGAACAAGGCATTGAATATGTGCGCCATCTCGCCGAGGAAAGCGCGCGCCTCGCCTGGCGGCTGCGTCGACACGAACTCCAGTACCGCCGGCAGATAGTCGGGCAACTCGCCCGGCGCCAGATGCAAACCCGCTTTTTCGTAGGTCTGCGCCAGATCGATCATGGCCGGGCCACGATCGCGCGAATCACCGTGCACATGCTCGAACAGGTGCAGCGAAGTGGCACGGCCGCGATCGAACAGTTCCACATATCTCGCTTCCGTATCCAGTGCATCGGCACTTGCGAGTGCGGCAATCAGTGCCTCCAGTTCGATCAGCCGGCCTGCCGACAGCGCAGCCTCACGGCCCAGTAATTCACGCATCTCCGGCAGGTAACCGCGCATTTCCGCATCGGGATAGGTCAGCAGCGCTGCCAGCACACGCAGGCTGCCGGGTGAAGACACGAGTTTTGAGAATCCCAGCATGATCAGACCTCCAGTTTGATGGGAATGGTGCGCTTCTTCTCGCCACCGAAGAGGCTGACCTCGCTGGTACCTTCCGAGCAACCGTTGCCAAACGAGAAGCCGCAGCCGCCGCGCAAGTTGAAGGTGTTCTCGGCGTACTCGCGATGGGTGCTGGGGATCACAAAACGGTCCTCATAGTTGGCAATCGCCATGATGTGGTACATCTCCTCGACTACGGCCTGGCTGAGGCCGACCTGCTGCAGCACCGCGGTGTTGATGCGCTGATCGACGTGCTTTTCGCGCTGGTAGGCACGCATGGCCAGCATGCGTTCGAGTGCGCGGATCACCGGCACCGTGTCACCGGCGGTCAGCAGGTTGGCCAGGTATTTGACGGGGATGCGCAGCTGGTTGACGTCGGGTATTTGACCGTTGGCACCGACATGGCCGGCATTCGCGGCGGCGCTGATCGGCGACAATGGCGGCACATACCAGACCATCGGCAGCGTGCGGTACTCCGGATGCAGCGGCAGTGCCACTTTCCATTCCACCGCCATTTTGTAGACAGGACTGTTGCGCGCCGCCTCCATCCACTTGTCCGGGATGCCATCGATGGCAGCCTGGGCGATGACCTGTGGATCATGCGGGTCCAGGAATATGCCCAGTTGCGCCTGATACAGGTCGCGGTCATGCTCGACGCCGGCGGCCTGCTGGATGCGATCCGCATCATAGAGCAGCACACCCAGGTAACGGATGCGGCCAACGCAGGTTTCGGAGCACACCGTCGGCTGGCCGGCTTCGATGCGCGGGTAACAGAAAATGCACTTCTCGGCCTTGCCGCTCTTCCAGTTGTAGTAAATCTTCTTGTACGGGCAACCGCTGACGCACATCCGCCAGCCACGGCATTTGTCCTGGTCGATCAGCACAATGCCGTCTTCCTCGCGCTTGTAAATCGAGCCCGACGGACAACTCGCCACGCATGCCGGATTCAGGCAGTGCTCGCACAGCCGGGGCAGGTACATCATGAAGGTGTTCTCGAACTGCCCGTAGATGTCCTTCTGGATGTCATCGAAATTCCGGTCTTGCGAGCGCTTGCTGAACTCGCCACCGAGGATTTCCTCCCAGTTCGGCCCCCAGACGATTTTGTCCATCTGCTTGCCGGTGATCAGGCTGCGCGGCCGCGCGGTCGGCGCGGCACGCATTTCGGGCGCGCTCTGGAGGTGGCCGTAGTCGAAGGTGAATGGCTCGTAATAATCATCGATCTGCGGCAGGTTGGGGTTGGCAAAAATGCGCATCAGCAGCTTCCACTTGGCGCCTTGCCGCGGTTGCAGGGAGCCATCGCCCTTGCGCACCCAGCCACCGTGCCACTTGTCCTGGTTCTCCCACTCCTTGGGATAGCCGATGCCGGGCTTGGTTTCGACGTTGTTGAACCACGCGTATTCCATGCCGGGCCGGCTGGTCCAGACGTTTTTGCAGGTCACCGAACAGGTGTGGCAGCCGATGCACTTGTCCAGATTCAGCACCATGCCGATTTGTGCGCGAATTTTCATACGGCCTCCTGAAGGACCGCCCCGAAGGGGGCAGACGCCCCCTCGGGGGGCAGCGAACCAATGTGAGCGTGGGGGTTCATGCTACTTCTCCATGCGCCTGCACAGGGCGTATCAGTTCATCGGCGACCGGCGTATCCAGCCAGTCGACCTTGTCCATCTTGCGCACCACCACGAATTCGTCACGGTTGGTGCCGACGGTGCCGTAGTAGTTGAAACCGTAGCTCTGCTGGGCATAGCCGCCGATCATGTGCGTGGGTTTGAGCACGATACGTGTGACCGAGTTATGGATACCGCCGCGCGCGCCGGTGATTTCGGACCCGGGCGTGTTCACGATTTTTTCCTGTGCGTGGTACATCATCACCATGCCGGGATTGACGCGCTGGCTCACCACCGCCCGCGCCGCGATCGCGCCATTGATGTTGAACAGCTCCACCCAGTCGTTGTCGACAATGCCGGCGCGCTGCGCATCGTCTTCGGAGAGCCAGACGCACGGTCCGCCGCGGCTCAGGGTGAGCATCAGCAGGTTGTCGGTGTAAGTCGAGTGGATGCCCCACTTCTGGTGCGGCGTGATGAAGTTAAGCAGGATCTCGGGGTTGCCGTTACCCTTCACGCCATGGATGCCGGCAGTGGTCTTCAAATCCACCGGCGGGCGGTAGCTGGCGAGTCCTTCTCCAAAAGCCCGCATCCACGGGTGGTCCAGGTAGAACTGCTGGCGGCCAGTGAGTGTGCGCCACGGAATCAGCTCATGCACGTTGGTATAGCCGGCGTTGTAGGAGACGGTCTCGCTCTCGATGCCGCTCCAGGTCGGCGAGGAAATGATCTTCCGCGGCTGCGCCTGGATGTCCCGGAAACGGATTTTCTCGTCCTCCCGGTGCAGGGCGAGATGGGCGTGCTCGCGGCCGGTCTGCCTGCCCAGCGCCTGCCAGGCCTTGACGGCGACATGGCCGTTGGTCTCGGGGGCGAGCGGGAGCACGACTTAGCAGGCATCGATGTCGGTTTCGATCTTCGGCATGCCGCAGGTTGCGCCCTCGGCGGTCACCAGGCCGTTGAGTTCGCCGAGTTGCGCCACTTCGGTCTGGGTATTCCAGCCGATGCCCTTGCCGGCGTTGCCCAGCTTGTTCATCAGCGGGCCCAGCGCGGTGAATCGCTTGTAGACATTGGGATAATCACGTTCGACCACGGTCATCTGCGGCGCGGTCTTGCCCGGGATCAGATCGACCTCTCCGCGCTTCCAGTCCTTCACGTCAAAAGCCTGCGCCAGCTCGGCCGGCGTGTCGTGCATCAGCGGGGTCAGCACCAGTTCCTTTTCCGTGCCGAGATGGCCGACGCACACTTCGCTGAATTTCCTGGCAAAACCCTTGTAGATTTCCCAGTCACTGCGCGCTTGCCAGGCCGGATCCACTGCAGTCGACAGCGGATGGATGAACGGGTGCATGTCGCTGGTATTGAGGTCATTTTTCTCATACCAGGTGGCGGTGGGCAGCACGATGTCGGAATAGAGGCATGTGGTGCTCATGCGGAAGTCGAGCGTGACCAGCAAGTCGAGCTTGCCTTCCGGCGCCTGATCGTGCCAAACCACCTCCTCCGGCTTCGCATCGTCGACGCCCAGGTCCTTGCCCTGCACGCCATGGCTGGTACCCAGCAGGTGCTTGAGAAAATATTCATGCCCCTTGCCGCTGGAACCCAGCAGATTGGAGCGCCAGACGAACAGGTTGCGCGGCCAGTTGGCCTGATGGTCAGGATCCTGGCAGCTCATTTGCAATGAACCATCCTTCAGCGCCCTGACCGCATACTCCTTCGGATCCATGCCCGCGGCCTGCGCGTCGCGCACGACCTGCAGCGGATTGGTCTTCAGTTGCGGGGCCGAAGGCAGCCAGCCCATGCGCTCGGCGCGCACGTTGTAGTCGATCATGCTGCCGCCGAACTTCTGCTTGTCGGCCAGCGGTGACAGCACTTCGGCCATGCCCAGCTTCTCGTAGCGCCATTGATCGGTATGGGCGTAGAAAAAACTGGTGCTGTTCTGCTGGCGCGGCGGGCGTATCCAGTCGAGCGCAAAAGCCAGCGCCGTCCAGCCGGTTTGCGGCCGCAGTTTTTCCTGACCGACGTAATGCGCCCAGCCGCCGCCGCTTTTGCCGATGCAGCCGCACATCATCAGCATGTTGATGATGCCGCGGTAGTTCATGTCGCTGTGATACCAGTGGTTCATCGCCGCACCGATGATGACCATCGACCGGCCCTGCGTTTTCTCGGCATTTTCGGCAAACTGGCGGGCGACGGTGATCACCTGGTCCCGTGGCGTGCCGGTGATGCGCTCCTGCCATGCCGGGGTGTACGGCGTGTCATCGTCATAGCTGTCGGCAGCCAGTTCGCCGGGCAAACCCCGGGCAACGCCATAGTTGGCGGCCTGCAGATCGAACACGGTCGCGACCAGCACCTCGCTCTGCTCCCCGGCTTTGCCGAGTGCGATGCGCTGCACGGGGACCGTGCGTACCAGCACGTCTGCGTTCTCGCCGTTCAGCGCATTGTTCTGGAAATGTTCACTGACGATGCCGCCAAAATAGGGGAAACCGACCCTCGCGGTTTCCAGGGAGGGCTGGCTGCCTTCGAGCAACGACAGCTTCAGTCTGACGTCATTGCCATGCTGCGCGTCCTTCGCTTCGAGGTTCCACTGCCCCTGGTCGGCACGACCATCGGGGCCCCAGCGAAAACCGATGGCGCCGTTGGGCAGCACCACTTTGCCGTCCTCACCCAATGCCACGGTTTTCCATTCCGGATTGTTGGTCTGGCCGAGCTGACCCGCGAAATCGGCGGCACGCACATAACGGTCGGGCACCATGACCTTGTCGCCGTTAGGCAAGGTGTGTGCTTTGAGCATCACCAGCATCGGCAGGTCGGTGTAGCGGCGCGCGTAATCGTCAAAGTACGCGCTGCGTTTCTTGAAGTAGAACTCCGTGAGGATCACATGGCCCATGGCCATGGCCACCGCGGCATCCGTGCCCTGCTTGGGATGCAGCCAGATATCGGCAAGCTTGGCGACTTCGGAGTAGTCCGGGGTCACCGCCACGGTTTTGGTGCCCTTGTAACGCACCTCCGTGAAGAAATGCGCGTCGGGCGTGCGGGTCTGCGGTACATTCGAGCCCCAGGCGATGATGAAACTGGAGTTGTACCAGTCCGCGGATTCAGGCACGTCGGTCTGCTCGCCCCAGACCTGCGGGCTGGCCGGCGGCAGGTCGCAATACCAGTCATAAAAACTCATGCAGACGCCACCGATCAGGCTGAGATAACGGCTGCCGGCGGCATAGCTGACCATGGACATCGCCGGAATCGGCGAGAAGCCGATGACCCGGTCCGGACCGTACTTCTTGATGGTGTAGACATTGGCCGCGGCGACGATCTCGTTGACCTCGTCCCAGCTGGAACGCACGAAGCCGCCCATTCCGCGCACGCTCTGGTAGTCGCGCCGCGTCGCGTCGGATTCGACGATCGAGGCCCAGGCTTCGACCGGACCCTTGCCCTGGCGCGCCACACGCCAGCTCCGCAACAGCCGGCCGCGCACCAGCGGGTGCTTCACGCGGTTAGCGCTGTACAGATACCAGCTATAGCTGGCACCGCGCGAACAACCGCGCGGCTCATGGTTGGGCATGTCCCAGCGCGTACGCGGATAGTCGGTTTGCTGGGTTTCCCAGGTAACGATGCCGCCCTTGACGTAAATCTTCCACGAACACGACCCGGTGCAGTTCACGCCGTGCGTCGAGCGCACGATCTTGTCGTGCGCCCAGCGATTGCGGTAGCCGTCCTCCCAAGTCCGGTCTTCGCCGTTGGTGACGCCGAAACCGTCGGCAAAGGATTCCCGCGGGCTCGCGAAATAATTCAGTCGGTCGAGAAAGTGACTCATTTTTGCTCCTTGGTTGCAGGTAAGCAGTTCGCAGTCAGCGACAAGCGGATGGTCAAAGGCACGGTCATCACCGCTTCCCGCTCACCGCTGCTTGAATTCAGCACGGCATTTCCGCGCTCTTGCGCGAGTAATACCACCAGGTCAGCGCGATGCAGGTGAGGTAGAAGACGACGAATACATACAGTGCCGCTTCCGGACCCCCGGTTGCCGTAATCGACGTCCCGTAGCTCTTCGGAATGAAGAAGCCGCCGTAAGCAGCCATGGCCGACGTGAAACCAAGCACGGCCGCCGCCTCCTTGTTTGCATCCTTGATGGCCTGCTCCTTCGCCTGCTCACCTTTGCCCTCCGCATCGCGCAGGCGTTCGGTCATGAATATGACCGGAATCATGCGGAATGTGGATCCGTTGCCGATGCCGGTGGTCAGGAACAGCAGCATGAACATCGCCAGGAAGCCGTAGAAATTCCCCTGCGCCGGCCCCCACGGCAATGCCATCGCGCTGCCCGCGCCCTTGGGCAGGAAATAGAGCACGCCGATCACGGCCAGCGCCATGACGATGAAATTCCAGAATGTCACCGGCGCTCCGCCCAGTTTGTCGGAGAGCCAGCCGCCAAAAGGCCGGATTACCGCACCCACCAGTGGACCCAGAAAGGCGTACGTCAGCGCGTTGACTTCCGGAAACTGGGATTTGATCAGCAGCGGGAAACCGGCCGAGTAGCCGATGAAGGAACCGAAGGTACCCAGATACAGCCAGCACATCAGCCAGTTGTGCTTGCGTTTGAAGATCACCGCCTGGTCGGCAAATGAGGCGCGGGCACTGGCAATGTCATTCATGCCGAACCATGCAGCCAGCATCGATATCAGGATGAACGGCACCCAGATGAAGCCGGCATTCTGCAGCCACATCTGCCGCGTCTCCGCACCCTTGGTCCAAACCTGCGGCTCACCACCCAGCGCGCCGAACACCCCGGCGGTAATCACCAGCGGCACGACGAACTGCACCACCGAGACGCCGAGATTGCCGAGGCCGGCATTGAGTCCCAGCGCCGAGCCCTTGCGCTCCTTGGGGAAGAAAAAGCTGATGTTGGCCATGCTCGAGGCGAAATTGCCGCCGCCGAAACCGCAGAGCAGTGCGAGCACGACAAAGGTCGGATAACTGGTGGTCGGATCCTGCACCGCAAAACCGATGCCAAGTGCCGGCAGCAGCAGCGATGCGGTGGACGCGGCAGTCCACTTGCGGCCACCGAAGATCGGCACCATGAACGAGTAGAAGATTCGCAGTGTCGCGCCGCACAGCGCCGGCAGTGCCGCCAGCCAGAACAGCTGGTTGGTGGTGAACTTGAAGCCGATGTTGGGCAGGTTGACGATGACCACGCTCCACACCATCCATACCGCGAAGGACAGCAGCAGTGCCGGTATCGAAATCCACAGATTGATGTTCGCGATCGCGTTGCCTTCCCGCGCCCAGAACGCCTTGTCCTCCGGCGTCCAGATCTGCAGCACGCTGCCTATCCTGGGCTTGGTTGAGACTGTCGGGTTGTTCATGAGAGATCCTTGTTTAAGGTCCTGCGGATTTCAGGTGAAGTGCGTCGGTTCGGGGCGCTTCCGGCTCTGTTCCGCGCTCAGTGGCCGCACCTCGGTGAAATACATCCACATCAGCGACACCCAGACGATGCCGAACATCAGCATGAAGGCGGAGGAACGCACGCCCGTCAGATCGACCAGCGCGCCGAACATGATCGGCAGGATGAAACCGCCCATGCCGCCGGCCAGGCCGACCACACCAGAGACGACGCCGATGTTGTGCGGGTAATCATCCGAGATGTACTTGAATACCGAGGCCTTGCCGATGGCAAAGGCAATCCCCATCGTGAACATGATCACGGTGAACAGGATCGGCCCCAGTCCGATATGGAAGGTCTTGGGTCCCGACACCGTCAGAATCGTGAACTGGGTCTGCGGATAAGACAGAAAGAACAGGCAGACCAGCGAGATCCACAGCACCCACCAGGTGATGAAATGCGCGCCGTATTTGTCCGAGAACCAGCCGCCGACAGCCCGCAACACACCGCCGGGTATGCTGAAACCGGCGGCCAGCAGCGCGGCGAGCTGAATGTCGAAGCCGTATTCGGAGATGTAATATTTGGTCATCCACAGCGACAGCGCAACGTAGCCGCCGAAGACGATCGAGTAGTACTGGCTGTAGCGCCATACCGTCGGATCCTTCAGCACCTGCAATTGCTCCCTGACCGTCACCGTCGCGGCCCCGGTGGCGTGCTCCTCATCGGTGAAGGTGAAAAACCAGAACAGGATCGCGGTCACCAGCATCATTACGGCGTAGACCTTGGGCACCGTGGCCCAGCCGTAGGCCACGACGATGGTTGGTGCGACCAGTTTGGTGACCGCCGCACCGGTATTGCCCATGCCGAAAATGCCCATCGCGAATCCCTGGCGGTGGCGCGGGAACCAGCGCGCGCAGTAGGCAATGCCGACCGTGAACGACCCGCCCGCCACGCCGACGAACAGGCCGGTGACCAGAAAGTGCCAGAACTCCGTGGCAACGGAAATCATCCAGATCGGCACCACTGTGGACAGCATCAGGATGAAAAATACGATGCGCCCGCCGAAGCGGTCGGTCCACATGCCCAGCGGCAGGCGGATCAATGAACCGGTGAGCACCGGCAAGGCCACCAGCACGCCGAACTGCGTTTCGTTGAGGCCGAGATTCTGTTTGATCGGAATGCCGATCACGGCAAACATCATCCACACCATGAAGCACACCGTGAATGCGGTGGTGCTCGCGGTCACTACCGACCACTGCTTGTATTGTTGCGATGCCATCCTTCGCTCCGGTTGATTCCTGCGAACGAAAATACCGGTCCCGCATGGCATGCACCATTCGGCTGAAGGCTGACCACGGCTCGGCAAATGGCCGGGCGCGACTAGTCAATTCGGACTAGTCCTGGCTGCAGGACGGGCACCATCAGTGGCAAGGCGCACTGCGAAACCGCCGCAAGGCCGGCGTACAGAAATTATATAACTACTTGTTTTTAATGTTATTTTTTGAAATTCCATGCTCGACGGCGTAGACCGCCGCCTGCACCCGGCTGTTCAGCTTGAGCTTGCGCAGGATGTTCTGCACATGGATCTTCACCGTGCTTTCGGCGAGGTCGAACTCGCGCGCAAGCTCCTTGTTGCTGGCCCCGCGCGCGAGTGCAGCGAGCACTTCACGCTCGCGCGCGCTGAGCGGGTCCTTCTCCGGCATCGGCGCCGCTGCCCCGCGCTTCAGGCCGGCGACCAGCTTGCCCGTCATCTCCGGCGATACCACCGAATCACCGGCCGCGGCACGCCGTATCGCATCGACAAAATACTCGGCATCGATGTTCTTCAGCAGGTAGCCTGCGGCACCCGCGTGCAGCGTATCGAGCAGATCATCGGCGTCCTCCGATACCGTCAGCATCAGCACGCGCGTCCCCGGCAAGTCCTCGGCCAGCGCCTTCACCGCTTCGCGGCCGCTGACCCCGGGCATGTGCAGATCGAGCAGGATGACGTCCGGCCGCAGCTGTCTGGCCTGTTGCACGCCGTCGAGGCCGTCGGCCGCCTCACCCACGACCTCGATATCGGCCTGGCGCGCCAGCAGCGCCTTCACGCCACTGCGAAACAGCTGGTGATCATCGACCAGCAGCACCCGTAATTTCCCGCTCATGCGTGTACCTCGCGTCCTTGCCTGACGGAGTGCCCGGCACTTTGTACCGCGGGCAGCGTAAACGTCACCACCGTCCCTGCACCGGGCTGCGAATGCACTTCGATCTGCCCGCCGATGCGCTGCGCGCGCTCGCGCATGATACGCAGGCCGATATGCGCCTCGGCAGCATCGGGCGCAGCCTGCGCATCGAAGCCACGTCCGTCATCACTCACGGTGAACCGGTAGACCGCATCACGGTGCAGCGTCAGCGCAACGCGGGTGGCACCGGCATGCTTGCGCACATTCGACAGTGCCTCCTGCAGGATATGCAGCACCTGCAGCTGACTCTCGGCATGCAGCGGCACGCCGGTTCCGGAATCAGCAAACTCCGTCGCAAGGCCCGCCTGTGCAGCGAAGCGCGCCAGCATCTTCTGCAAAGCGACGCCGATGTCCTCTTCCTGCTTTACCCGGGCGCGGAAATGGGTCAACAGCTCGCGCACATCGTCGTAGCTTTCCTGCACGCCCTCGCGGATACGGCCGAGCACTTCGGCAATTTCGCCGCGCGCGTCGCGTGCCAGCGAATCTTCCAGCATCTGCACCTGGATGTTGAGAAAGGCCAGCGCCTGCGCAATCGAGTCGTGCAGTTCCCGGGCGAGCAGGCTGCGCTCCTCATAGACCGCGAGCTCACGGTCGCGCGAGGCAAGGCGCTGGTTTTCGATGGCAACACCGAGATTCTGGCCCAGCGCCTCGAGCAGCTGGCGATCCTCCCGGCTGATGGGGTGCGGCATCGTAAAATACAGATTGAAAATCCCCAGCAGTTCGCGTTTCAGGCGGATCGGAAAGATGCCCACGGTACGATAGCCCGCCACGCGGCAATCGACAGCCACATCCGGCGCAATACCGTCGAGTACATCCACCTCGCTGCGGTTGGCCTGCGCCGCCACGCCGCACAGGCATTCGCCCATGTCGACGCAGCGCTCCTCGCTGGCAAACCCGGCCGACAGCCCCTCGTGCGCATAGAGATGCAGGCTGCGCGTGCCGGAGTCGAGCAGCCGGACCGCGCCGCCCGCTGCGCCGTGCAGCGCCATCATACGGCGCAGAAAACTGCGGCACAGCTCCTCGGGCATGGCCGGCTCATTGAGCAGTCGCGCCACCTCGTACAGCGCTGCCAGTTCTCGGTTGCGCGCACCCAGATCGCGGGTCTGGTCGGCGACGCGCTCCTCCAGCGTGGCGTACAGGTTCTGCAGCCGGCTCGCCATGCGATTGAAACCTTCCGCCAGTTCGCCGAACTCGTCGCGGGTCTCCACCGGCAGCCGCGCACCGAATTCACCTGCGGTCATGCGCTGCATGCCGTCGGCAAGGCTCGCCACCGGACGCACCACCAGCAGGAACATCAGGTAGATCAGGGCGACGGTGCCCACCAGCGCCAGGGCGACCAATCCGAACTGCATGTAACGCAGGATCGCGATATTGCGCGCGTTGTTGGCCTCGACCAGGCGCACCACCCGATCGATGCTGCCGACGAACACGTCGATCTCTGTACGCAACGCACCCATCTGCTCGGCACGCAGCGCAGTGCCGCCGGCGATCGCCCGCTCGAGCAGCGGCTTCACGCGACCCAACCAGTTTTTTTCGACCGCATCGAGTTCGGCGAGGATGTCCCGGTCGCGGGGCAGCACCAGCGGCCGCGCCGGATCCCCCGATTTCAGTCCCGCCAGCACCTCCTCGAAACGGCGCATCTCGGCGCGGATCTCCTCCCGCGCAGCGGTATCCGGATTGCGCAGGCTGTCCGCCAGCAGATAGGCCATGCGATAGGAACGCATGCGCTCGCTGCCCATGTCGTTGATGACCGCAGCGCCGCCCTCGAGCTTCCAGGATTCATACAGCGTGAAGCCGACGGCCGTCAGCGCCACGGCAAGAAAAGCAATGGCCATCCAGAACAGTTTTCCGCTCAGGCGCGGCCGTGACCGATTGGCCGGGCCGTTGCGGTTCACCGGGATGCCTCCATGAAGCGGATCCGGCCTATGCTAATGCTCGCGGTCGTCGTCATCCATCAATATCCGGTGTGCGGGACCTTCGAGATCATCGAACTGGCCGCTGCGCAGCGCCCACCAGAACACCCCGCCGATCGCGAACACCAGCACCACGCTCAGTGGAATCAGCAGGTAGAGAATTTCCATGGTTTCGTGCCCTCGTACGTCACCGGGCTGGCACGCGCCAGCGCGAGTACCGCAGCAACATCTGTAATGCAGGCTACCATGTTCCGCATTATCGCTGCTGCACGGCGGCTGTGCCGGCAACCGCCGGACGCAGCAGCCGCAGCGCGTTCGCCACCACCAGCAGCGAACTGGCCGACATGCCGATCGCGGCAACCAGCGGCGTCACCAGGCCCGCCATCGCCAGGGGCAACGCCACCGCGTTGTAGACCACTGCCCAGGCAAGGTTCTGGCGGATCACGCGCAGCGTGCGCCGCGACGCCCGCACGGTTTCAGCCAGCGTATCCAGCCGGTCCGCCATCAGGATGATGTCGGCGCTGATCTGCGCCAGCTCGGTTCCACCGCCCAGCGCAATCGACACCTGCGCCTGCGCCAGTACCGGCGCGTCGTTGACGCCATCGCCGACCATTGCCACGATGGCGCCCTGCGCCTGCAGCTCTCTGACCCAGGACAGCTTGTCGGCAGGTGTCGCGCCGCCACGATATTCAGCGATGCCGAGTTCAGCCGCGGTGTGCGCGGCGCGCTGCGGACGATCGCCCGAGAGCAGCGCAAGCTGCAGACCGTCGGCGGCAAGCGCCCGGATCATCGCCGGGGCATCATGGCGCACCACGTCGTCGAGCATGAACAAGGCGATCCAGCCGCGTTCATCGCCCAGCGCCACCATGCTCACCGCATCCGCAATGCAGTCGAGTTCCGGCGGCAATGCCTGGCGATGCAGTTCGGCGACGAATGGCGGTTTGCCGATCCGCAGCAATCGGCCACTGACCACCCCTTCGACGCCCTGCCCGGCGACCGTGCGCACACCGCTCGCGACCGGATGCACGCCCTGTGCCGCAGCCACCAGTGCGCGCCCGACGGGATGCTCGGACCAGGATTCAAGGGCTGCGGCATGCGCTAAGCTCTGCGCGCGCGTGTCAACCGACAGCAGCTTCACACCGGCGAGCACCATATGCCCGCTGGTCAGGGTTCCGGTCTTGTCAAAGACGAAATGGGTTGCCCGCGCCAGCGTTTCCAGGGCCGTACCCCGCGTCACCAGGACGCCGGCACGGTAAGCGGCACCGGTGGCCGCCGTCAGCGCCGCCGGCGTCGCCAGTGACAAAGCACAGGGACAGGTCACCACCAGCATGGCCACCGCGACCCATAGCGCCCGCGCCGGTTCGATCTGCCACCACACGGCAAAAGTGATCGCGGTGAGCAGCAGCAGAATGGCGACAAACCACTGGGCGACGCGATCAGCCGCAAGTGCGATGCGCGGCTTCTCCGATTGCGCGCGATCCATCAGCCGCACAATTCCCGCAAGTACCGTATCTTCACCGACCCGCCTCACGCGCATGGTGATCACACCATCGAGGTTGACAGCACCCCCGGTCAGCAGGTCGCCCGGACCCTTGGCAACGGGATGCGACTCCCCGGTGAGCAGTGATTCGTCTGCCGTGCTGACCCCGTCCACCACGACGCCATCGGCAGGTATCGCACCACCCGGGCGCACGCGCACCAGGTCATCCGGTTGCAGCGATGCGACTGCGACCCGCTCCGTCGCGCCAGCGCCGTCTTTCATCAACCGCTCTGCGGTAGCCGGCACCAGGCGGACCAGCTGCTCCTGCGTCTGCACCGCCCTGGCGCGCCCCGCCATCTCGAGAAAACGTGCCGCCAGCAGCAGGAACACGAACATCGACACCGAATCGAAATACACCTCGCCGGCGGCATTCCAGGTGGCACCGACGCTGGCCGTAAATGCGATCACGATACCCAGCGCCACCGGCACATCCATGCCGACGCGCCGGCTGCGCAGATCGCGCCAGGCACCGGTATAGAACGGCACGGCCGACCACAACGCCACCGGCAAGGTCAGTACCAGGCTGGCAATACGCATCAACTGTTCGATATCGGGCGTCATCGCACCGCCGGCGATATACACCGGGATCGCGTACATCATCACCTGCATCATGCTGAAGCCGGCGATGAACAAGCGCCACAACAGCACGCTGCGCTCGCGGCGCAGGCGTTCCTCGGCACGGCCGCTGTCATACGGGTGTGCGTTATAGCCGAGATCCGCAACGGCGCGCAGGATCGTGCTCAACGCAGTGACCTGCGTATCCCAGCGGATCCGGGCGCGCCGCGTCGCGTAGTTCAGCGCCACCGCCCGGACTCCGGGGAGGCGCGCCAGGCGTTGTTCGATCAGCCACACGCAGGCGGCACAGGTCACGCCGTCGATCAGCAGCGACGCCTCTTTTTCATGCACAGCCGCCGGTGCATCGCGCACGAAATTGCGCTGCACCTCGGGCATGTCATAGACGCCGAGTTCGGCCGGTACGCCGCCGCTGCTCCGCGCAGACGGAGCCGGCGCCGTACGGTTGCGGTAATAGGCACCCAGCCCGTTGTCGACGATGGTCTGTGCGACAGCCTGGCAGCCGCGGCAGCAGGTGTCGTGTTCGATGCCGTCCAGCGTGACGGGAAACACTGCCGCATCCAGCGGCAGACCGCAATGAAAACACCCCGCGGCGGTATCCTTCGCGGGGTGCCTGGGCCCTGAGACCGGCGTTATCGCCGTCATCCGGGGGTTACCTTCATCAGAATTTCATCCCCAATCCGAGGCCCACTATAATCGGGTTGATCTTGAAATTTGCCACGGTGGCGCCCGTTGCCGCCAGCTTGACGTCAGTGTCAATCCAGATTTTCTTGATGTCAATGTTGACGAAGAACGTCTTGTTGATCGGGAAATCCGCGCCGATCTGCAGCGCACCACCCCAGCTGCTGTTGTCCACTGTCGCCGCACCGCCCAGCAGGTTGATGTCGTAGAACTTCGTGTAGTTGATACCCGCGCCGACATACGGCCGGAACGAAGCGCTGTCCGGAGCAAAGTGGTACTGCAGCGTCAGTGTCGGCGGCAGCAGGGATACATCGCCGATCGGCGCACCGGCCGAGGTGATTTCATGCTGCTTGGTCGCCAGGATCAGTTCCATTGCCAGGTTGCCGGTCAGAAAATAGCTGAAGTCCAGTTCCAGCGTAGTCTCCGTGCTCGCATCCAGACTCAGCGCCGATGAACTCGCATCCGGACTGATGTTGATGACGCGTGCGCGTCCGAGCCAGTCTCCCTGTGCTGCACTTGCGATGCTGCTTGCCAGCCCGATTGCCAACGCCACCGCTACCCATAACCGCCGTTTCATGAGCTTCTCCTTGTGATTGAATTGCGCCAGGCGATGCTAGGACAGCAACCAGCGACGGGATTTGACCCATATCAAATACCGTTCATGCAATCAGGGGCGGTTTAGAATGACCGGCATGATTCCCTGGCTGGAAAACGGCGACCCTTTCCCCCCGGTCGAGCGTGCCCTGGACAAACCCGGCGGCCTGCTGGCAGCAGGCACTGACTTGTCACCGGCACGGCTGCTCACGGCTTACCGTAACGGCATCTTCCCCTGGTACAGCGCCGGGCAGCCGGTGCTGTGGTGGAGCCCCGACCCGCGGATGGTGCTGTTCCCTGCCGAATTCCGCATGCCGCGCTCGCTCGCCAAGCGGCTGCGCCGGCGCGATTACGAAATCCGCGTCGATACTGCTTTCGAAACCGTGATGCGGGCGTGCGCCGCGCCGCGTGATGACGCCGCTGGCACCTGGATCACGCCGGAGATGATTGCCGCCTACTGTGAATTGCATCGCCTCGGCCATGCGCACTCGGTCGAAACCTGGATCGCCGGCGAGCTTGCCGGCGGACTCTACGGCGTCGCGCTGGGCCGGATGTTCTACGGCGAGTCGATGTTCACCCGGGTGCCGGATGCCTCGAAAATCGCACTGGCTCACCTGGTGCGCCAGCTGGAGCGCCGAGAGTTCGGCATGATCGACTGCCAGATGAACACCGCGCACCTCGCACGCTTCGGTGCGCGGGAGCTGCCGCGCACCGCGTTTTCGCGGCGTCTGGCGGAATTGGTAAACTACCCCACGTCCGCCGATGTCTGGCGCTTTGACAACGACCTGATGACTTGAGCCCTTAGCGGTGACCAACCTCTCCGAATTTCCGCTGTCAGTGCTGCAGTTCTACGCCACTGCGCCGTATCCGTGCAGCTACCTGCCGGAGCGCATGGCCCGTTCGCAGGTCGCCACGCCCAGCCATCTGATTGACAGCCCCATCTACAGCGAACTGGTCCGCGCGGGATTCCGCCGCAGCGGCGCGTTCACCTACCGCCCGCACTGCGACCACTGCCGCGCCTGCGTCCCGGTGCGCGTGGTAGCCGAAGATTTCCGGCCGAACCGCACCCAGCGCCGTACCGCACAACGCCACGCCGCACTGGAATCGCAGATACTGGAACTCAAATACCACCCTGAACACTATGCGCTGTACCTGCGCTACCAGGCGATGCGCCACGCCGGGGGCGGTATGGACCAGGACAGCCGTGAACAGTACCGGCACTTCCTGCTGCAAAGTAATGTCGACTCCCGGCTGGTCGAATTCCGCGAAGACGGCGTGCTGCGCATGGTCAGCATCCTCGACCAGTTGCAGGACGGGCTGTCGTCGGTATATACATTCTTCGATCCCGAAATATCGGGCGCCAGCTTTGGCACTTACAACATCCTGTGGCAGATAAAACTCTGCCGCCAGCTTGACCTGCCGTATCTCTATCTGGGCTACTGGATCGCGCAGAGCAGGAAAATGGCCTACAAGATCCAGTTCCAGCCGATGGAAGGCCTGCGCAACGGCCGCTGGCAGCCGCTTGCGGGCTGAAGGCCCGCCTTGCCATGCGCATCCTGATCATCGAAGACGACGCGACCATCGCAGCGAACCTCTACGATTTCCTCGAAGCGCAGGGACACCACGTCGATGCCGCCGGCGACGGCATTACCGGACTGCATCTGGCGGTGACGCAGGCATTTGACGCCATCGTGCTCGATGTCGGGCTGCCCGGGATGAGCGGTCTGACACTGGTGCGCAAGCTGCGCGACGAGGCGCACGTGGACACGCCGGTTCTGATGCTGACCGCGCGCGACACGCTGGATGACAAGCTCGAGGGCTTCGCACGCGGCGCCGATGATTATCTGGTCAAGCCGTTTTCGCTGAAGGAGGTCGAGGCCCGGCTGACCGCGATGTACAAGCGCGGCAGCGGACGCGTCACCACGCGCCTGCTGCAGGCCGGCACCCTGGTACTGGACCCGAAAACCATGACCGTACGCTTCGCCGGCAATGAAGTGAAGTTGCCGCCCAAGTGCCTGCGCATCCTGGAGTTGCTGCTGCGTGAACCGGGGCGTGTCATCAGCCGCGACGAAATCGAGCGCCTGGTCTGGGGCGAAGTGCAGGAAACCAGCGATACGCTGCGCAGCCATCTGCATACGCTGCGCCGCGCATTGACGGCGGCCGGCGGCTACGATCCCGTGGAAACGCTGCACGGCGTCGGTTACCGCGTGCGGACCGCCGACGCATGAAAACGCCGGACCTTCGGGTACGGGTTGCCGCAGCGGTCGCAATTACCTGCATCGCCGTTGTCACCGCGCTTGCACTGACGTTGTATACCGCCTCCGAAGATCTCGAGGAATCACTGGTCGACCAGATCGTCGGCGAGGAAATGACCTATCTCGTCCGGCATCATCTTGACAACCCGCACATCCTGGTCCGGGAGCCGGGTCCCAATCTGCAGTATTACGTCGTGCGCAACGATGCCGACATCGCACGCCTGCCCACATCGCTGCGCGCATTGCCGGTCGGCCACCACGAAATCGGCACCGGCATTGACGAACAACATGTTGCAATACGTGAGGTCAACGGCACGCGATTCATCGTTGCCTATGATGCCGGCCCGCATGAACTGCGCGAGCAGCAGTTCAAACGCCTGCTGCTGTTCGCGCTGGCCACCGTGACCGTCATCGCCGCAGCGCTCGGCTACTGGATTGCCGGCCTGATCACCCGCCAGATCACCGACCTCTCCGCGCGGGTCGCGACGCTTGACCCCGGAATGCGTCGAGCCCCGCTGGCGCGGCAGGGGCAGGACGCGGAAGTGTCAGCACTGGCCCGCGCATTCGACCAGTATGAAACGCGAATCCGTGAACTCATCGCGAGGGAACAGGAGTTCACCGGCAATGCGAGCCACGAATTGCGAACCCCCCTGACCGCGATCCGCACCAGTTGCGAACTGCTGGAAGCAGAGCCCGGGTTGCCGGACAAGGTGAGGGCGCGTATCAGCGGAATCGCCACTGCCGCACAACGCATGACCGGCCAGATCGAAACCCTGCTGTACCTTGCCCGGGCACAGGTGGCAGGCACCAAGGAAGCAGTGCCCATCGCGGAATGCGTAAAGGATGCAGTACAGCCTCTGCTTCAGGAAATTGCCCATAAGCAGATCACCTTCGCCAGCACCATTCCCGGGGATGCCATACTGCTGGTGAACCGGCAGGCTCTCGATATCGTCATTGCCAATCTGCTGCGCAACGCAGTGATGTATACCGAACGCGGCCACATCCGGGTCAGCCTGGATGGCGACTGGCTGACGGTTGCCGACACCGGCATCGGCATTCCGGCCGACCAGTTGCCGCACATTTTCGGGCGATTCCAGCGGGGCGGCGATCAGGGCGAAGGTTTTGGACTCGGCCTCGCCATCGTCAAGCGGATCTGCGACCACCACGGCTGGCGCATCGAAGCACAGAGCATCCCGTCCCAGGGCTCCACGTTCCGCCTGAAACTGTCGTGACCGGCCCGGCCGGGTGTTCCTCACAGATTCTTCACGGCCAGCACACAATTTCCTGACACGGGCGTCCCTATCCTGCAGGCATGCGAGAAATTGCCGCGCGCCGCCTGCTGCCTGCCTACCGGATCGACCGGACACCGGGGTGGACCGCCGCTGCAATCCGCAACGGTTCACTTTGCAAAGGTCAGAACATGCTCGCAGAAACTGCAGCCCTTTCCCCGCTTTACGGCGACAACAAGGGCGCATCCCGTCCCCGCTGGCATTTCGGTCCGGCGAGCGGCAAAGCGCGCGGCACCGTCGAGCAATTCATCGCCGCCGGATTCCTGAAGGCTTACCAGGCGCGCCTCACCGAGTTCATGCCGGAACTGATGGGGCTCTACCAGGACGCCGCGTTGGTCGCCGCCTGCGGCCTGCGCGGGGCAGCGACCGGACCACTGTTTCTGGAGCAATATCTCGATCATTCCGCCGACGTTGCACTGAGCCGCCTGATCGGCGCACCCGAGGATCGCAGCAGGATCATCGAAGTCGGCAACCTGTCGGTGTCGCGGCCCGGTTACGCGCGCCATTTTGTCGCCTGGCTCACGTCGCATCTCCACAGTGCCGGAATGCACTGGGCGCTGTTCAGTGCCGTGCCCGCACTGCGCAACAATTTTCGGCGCCTTGGCATTCCGATGATCACGCTGGGGCCCGCCGACCCGGACCGTCTGGCCCGCCATGTCCGCGCCAGTTGGGGGACCTATTACGACCAGCAACCGCAAGTGACTGCGGTGCACGTCGCAACCGCGTTCGAAACCCTGGGCCTCACCCGATGCCGGCAGTGATAGCGGCGCTGGCCAGGCATGCCGCTGTGCAGCCGGCACGGTGCGCGATTGCTGACGGCCGGCAGTCCCTCGATTACGGCAGCGTGCATGCCATGGTCAGCGCCGCCGCAGCGCGATTACGCAGAACCGTCCGCGGCACCGTCGCGCTGGCGCTAGAAAACAGTCCGGCGTGGGTTCTTGGCGACCTTGCCGTGCTCGCCAGTGATCTGCCCTGCGTCCCGCTGCCCCCTTTCTTCACGCCGGCACAACAGGCACATGCTTTGCGCAATGCCGGCGCCGGCTGGCTGCTCACCGACCGCCCGGATTTCTACGACAGGCTGCTGCGGCAACAATCGATCCCTGCCGTGCATGTCGATGACATCGAACTCGGCGGTCGCACGATTGCACAGTTTTCCCTGGCCACTCCGCCGGTTCTGCTGCCGCAGGGTACCGCGAAAGTAACCTATACCTCCGGCACCACCGGCAGCCCCAAAGGCGCCTGCGTGTCGGCTGCAGCGATGGACAACGTGGCGTACGCGCTTGCCAACGCCACGCAGATGACAGCAGCCGACCGCCACGTCTGCCTGCTGCCGCTTGCCACGCTGCTCGAGAACATCGGCGGCATTTATGCACCGCTGCTGTCCGGCGCGTGCGTAGTGCCTGCAGCAGGACGCGAGGACACCGACGCCTCCACCATCGCCGGAAACTACGGGGAAGCGCTTGCCGGCATGCTTGAAGCTGCACGCGCCTCGACGGCCATCATCATCCCCCAGATGCTGCAAGCGCTGGTCGCCGCCGTCGAGGCAGGCACGCCACGGCCGGCGGCATTGCGCTTCGCCGCCGTGGGCGGTGCCCGGGTCCCAGGATCGCTGCTGCGGCGCGCCGCGAGCGCCGGCCTGCCGGTTTTTGAAGGCTACGGGCTGTCCGAGTGCGCATCGGTGGTCACACTGAACACGCCCGGCGCCAACCGGCCCGGCAGCGCCGGACGACCGTTGCCGCATGTCGGCATTGCGATCGCGGAGGACGGCGAGATCCTGGTTCGCGGCGCCACCTTCCTCGGCTATGCCGGCGATGCCGCCACCACGGGCGAACCCTGGCATACCGGCGATCTTGGCCATCTTGATGCGGAGGGCTTCCTGCACCTCACCGGTCGCAAAAAGGACCTGTTCATCACCACTTTCGGACGCAACGTATCGCCGGACTGGATCGAAAGCGAACTTGCGCTGCAGCCGGCCATCACCCGGGCATGGGTCCACGGTGAGGCCCGGCCGTGGAACACGGCGGTCGTGGTCGCGCGCCCCGGGGCGACAGCGCAGGACGTCAGCACTGCGATCACGGCGGCGAACCGCAACCTGCCGGGTTATGCCCAGGTACGACACTGGCTGCCTGCCGACGAACCGTTCAGCCTTGATAACGGCGAACTCACGGCCAACGGCCGCCTGCGGCGCAGCGTCATCGCCGCACGCTACACACCCCGTATTGACCAGATCTACTTGGAGCATGCCTGTGAACTTTCATGATCAGTTACTGGCGGCAACCGCCGCCGAACGTACCGCACTCCTTGCCATCCCGTTCATCCGGGACGGCGCAGCCGGCAAACTGCGACGCGAGGATTACGTGGCCTTTCTCGCCGAGGCCTACCATCACGTCAAGCACACGCTGCCGCTGCTGATGGCCTGTGGCGCACGCCTGCCGGAACGGCTGGAGTGGCTGCGCGCAGCGATGGGCACATACATACAGGAAGAAACCGGGCATCAGGAGTGGATACTCAACGACATCCGCGCCTGTGGCGGAGATGCCGAGGCCGTCCGCAACGGCCGGCCCGACCTGCCGGCGGAACTGCTGGTCGCCTATGCCTACGACACGATTGCACGCAGCAATCCCGTGGCCTTCCTCGGCATGGTGCTGGTGCTGGAAGGCACCAGCACGGAGGTGGCGCTGCAGGCCGCCGCTGCGCTGCAACGATCGCTGGCGCTGCCGCCGCAGGCGCTCACCTACCTCACCTCGCACGGCGCACTCGACCAGGAACACACCCGCTTTTACGCCACCCTCGTCAACCGCATCGTCGATGCCGGTGACCGCGCCGCGCTGGTTCACGGCGCCAAGGTGTTCTACCGGCTCTATGGCGACGTGTTCCGCGGGCTCGACGCCGCGCGCAACCGCGACCTGGACCTGGCGAGGAAATGCGCATGAATCTCGAGGGATGCCGCACCCTGCTCACCGGCGCCGGCAGCGGCATCGGTCGCTGTCTGGCGCTCGCCCTCGGTGCGCGTGGCGCAAGGCTGGTATTGGTCGGACGCAACGCGACGCGCCTCACCGAGGTCGCCCGGGAAATCGTCCGCGCCGGCGGTTACGCCCTGGCAGTGGCGCACGACCTGAGTGCCCCCGCTGGTCATGACCAGTTGGTGCTGTCAGCGACGAACCGGCTGGGCGGCATCGATCTGCTGATCAACAATGCCGGTGTTGCAGGTTTCGGCGAGTTTGCCACGGAAGATCCGGCAGGCATCGACAACCTCATCAACACCAACATTACTGCGCCGCTGCTGCTGACGCGCGCCGTCCTGCCAGCCATGCTCGAATCCGGAACCGGCCGCATCGTCAATGTCGGTTCGATCCTGGGTTCCATCGGCTTTCCGCATTTTGCCGCGTACTCCGCCAGCAAATTCGCGTTGCGGGGATTCTCTGAGGCGTTGCGTCGCGAACTGGCCGGTAGCGGCATCGGCGTCACTTACGTCGCGCCGCGCACCACCCGCACCACGCTCAATTCCGACACGCTCTACGAACTGTCTGCCGCCAGCGGCACCGCGGTTGACGACCCCGCGACCGTCGCCGCCATCATCGTCGAGGCCATCGCCGCGGACCGCGACGAGATTTATATCGGCTGGCCGGAGAAACTGGCCGTGCGGCTGAACGCCTTGCTGCCGCGCCTGATCAGCCTCGCCATCGGCAAGCAGGTTGCCGCGGCACGACAACTGCTGCGCACCACCGGACCGCGACCGGCGACAGCGCCAAGTATCGACAAATATGAATAAAAACAAATACTTATATAAAACCGGAGACAGCCGCTACGGCTTGCTGGCGACGCTTGCAGGCTTCTACCTGGTGGTCTCCGGTCTGACGCGCCTGGCGCTGGCGGGTCAGGCATTGGCAGCACACCAGGCGCAATGGCTGGACCTGCCGCGCGTGCTGCTGCTCGGCCTCGGCTATGACCTGGTGACCTCGGTCTATCTGACGGCGCCGCTGGCCGTCTATCTGCTGCTGGTGCCGCAGCGCCTGTTTGCCACGCGCATGCATCGCGCACTGGTCTGGAGCGGCTTTGCCGCGCTTTGTTTCGGGCTGGTCTATCTCGCCGCAGTGGAATATTTTTTCTTCGACGAGTTCAATGCCCGATTCAACTTCGTCGCGGTCGAATATCTGATCTATCCGCACGAGGTTTTCGTCAACATCTGGCAATCCTACCCGGTGGGCAAGGCACTCGCCGCCAGCGCCGCGATCGCCGCTTTCGTCATCTGGCGCACGCGCCATCGGGTCCGCAGCGTGCTGGCGACCGAGACGCGGTTCAGGCAACGGCTGCGCCCCGCGTTGCTGCTGATCGCGGCGCTGCTGCCGCTGAATTTCTGGATCGATGCAACATCCGCCCACACCGGGCAGAACCGCGTCGCCGATGAACTGGCGGGCAACGGCATCTATTCCTTCTTCAGCGCGGCAGCCAACAGCCGCCTCGATTATGACCGGTTCTATCTGACGTTGCCGGGTAACGAGGTGATCGCACGCACGCAGCGCCTGGTCATGCAGGACAACACGCAACTCATCGCAAACGCCGCGAGTCCGCTCGCACGCCACGTCACCCACACCGCACCAGCGAAGCGCCTGCATGTGATCGTGGTGCTCGAGGAGTCGCTGGGCGCGGAATTTGTCGGCGCCTATGGCGCAGCGCAGAGCTTTACACCGAACATCGATCGCATCGCCGCCAAAAGCGTGCTGTTCACCAACACCTACGCAACCGGCACCCGCACCGTACGCGGCATGGAAGCCGTCACCGCATCATTTCCGCCGGTACCCGCCGAATCGATCGTCAAACGCCCGCACAACGAGCACATGTTCAACTGGTCTACGGTGATGCACGAGCAGGGCTACAGCCCGACCTTCATCTACGGCGGCTACGGCACATTCGACAACATGAACGCGTTCTTCGGCTCGAACGGCTACCGCGTGATCGACCGTACCGATTTCGACACGCCGAAATTCAGCAATATCTGGGGCGTCAGCGATGAGGATCTGTTCCGCAACGCGCTGCTTGAATTCGACCGCCAGCAGGAGCGCGGCGAACGCATCTTTTCGGTGATCATGACCACCTCCAACCACAAGCCGTTCACCTTTCCAGAGGGCATCAACGGCGTAAAACCGCAGGGCGGCGGTCGCGAGGCCGGCGTGCGTTACGCCGACCACGCACTGGGCCGGTTCATCAATGACCTGGAAAAACGACCCTATTTCGAAGACACGATGCTGGTGATCGTCGCCGATCATGGCGCACGGGTTTACGGCCGCGAGGATATCCCGGTGCCGACATACGCAATACCGTTTCTCGTCTACAGCCCGCGGCACGTGGCACCGCGCACGGTCACCGCGCCGGTCAGCCAGATCGACGTTGCCCCCACCGTGCTCGGTCTTCTCAATTTCAGCTATGACAGCGCCTTCTTCGGACGTGATGCGCTGGCCGGCGGCGATTCGTACATCCCGCTCAACCACAACCGCGACATCGCGCTCTACCGCAACAACGCACTTAACCGGATCGGATTCCGCAAAAGCACCGGCACACTGCGCTATGACGCGACCACGCATCGCCAGCATACGGCAACCGACGACCGCGACGGCCAGCACGACACGGCCAGCGTGTTTCAGCTCGCCCACACGCTGTACGCCGAACGCCGTTACCGTGTCCACTGATCAGGCGCTGGTCCCGCGCCTTTGGCTGGGAGCACCGCTGGCACTGATGATTACCCTCGTGCTGCTGGAAGGCACGGACGTTGACCGCATGATCAGTCACTGGTTTTTTGACGCCGGCTCACAAACCTTCCCGCTGCGTCAGGCCTTTCTGCTCGACACGGTGCTGCATCACTGGGCCAAGTACGCGGTCATCCTCACCACCTGCGTCATTACGGCAGTATTCGCTTTTTCCTTTCTCGTCCCTGCCCTGCGTCCGCAGCGCCGGGGACTGTTGTTCCTCGCACTGGCAATGACGCTGGCACCGCTCGCGGTCACCTCGCTCAAACAGTTCACCGACCGGCCCTGCCCGTGGGACCTGGCTGATTTCGGCGGCGCAGTGCCTTATACCCGCCTGTTCGAAGCCCGCGAGCAACCCCATGCCCGCGGACTGTGCTTCCCGGCGGGTCATGCCTCCACCGGCTTCGCGCTGCTGGCGTTCTTTTTTGTCGCCCATCGTGAACGCCATCACAAACTCGCGCGTACGGCATTGCTCGCCGGGACGGCAGCAGGTCTGGCGCTTGGCATCGGCCGTATCGCCCAAGGCGCGCATTTCATGTCGCACGTGCTGTGGTCGGGGCTGGTGTGCTGGCTGGTCATGGTTGGCCTCTACGCCATGACCTTTGCACCGTGGCCCCGAATCGGAATCGCAGCCGGCGAATAGTCATAACCTGTTGTTTTTAATAATTAATATTATCTCTGCTGGCGGCGCGTGGCAGGCCGGTACAATACGGCCATGTACACCCTGCTCCGCCCCCTGCTGTTCGCGCTGGACGCCGAGTCCGCGCACCACCTGACGCTGACATCGCTGCAACTCGCCGCGCGCACCGGGGTCGTCGGTGCCTGCGTGCCCCTCGCGGACGCCGCGCCGCGCCGGGTCATGGGTCTTGACTTCCCCAATCCGGTCGGTCTTGCCGCCGGCCTCGACAAAAACGGCGAGTACATCGATGCGCTGGCCGCCCTTGGCTTCGGCTTCCTGGAAATCGGCACGGTCACGCCACGCCCGCAGCCCGGCAATCCGCGACCGCGGATGTTCCGGTTGCCTGCAGCGCAAGCCGTGATCAACCGCATGGGTTTCAACAACCTCGGCGTCGATGCGTTGATCGCCAACGTGCAGCGCGCACGATTTCGCGGGGTACTCGGCATCAACATCGGCAAGAATTTCGACACGCCGCTGGAACGCGCAGCCGATGATTACGTCGCTTGCCTGCGCAAAGTCTATCTCCACGCAAGCTATGTCACGGTCAACATTTCCTCACCGAACACCAAGAACCTGCGCCAGCTGCAGCAGACCGATGAACTCGGTCAGTTGCTGGCGACGCTGCAAACCGAGCGCCAGCGGCTCGCCGACCGCCACGGCAGGCGTGTGCCGCTGGCCCTGAAAATCGCGCCTGACCTGGACCGGACCCAGGTCGCCGCGATTGCCGAGCTGCTGGTCACGCACAGCATCGATGCCGTGATTGCCACCAACACCACCATCGCCCGGGAGGCTGTGGCACACCTGCGGCATGGCGCGGAAACGGGCGGCCTGAGCGGCGCACCGCTGACCCTGCAGGCACAAACGGTGGCCGCGCAACTCGCCGCCGCGCTTGCCGGTGCAGTACCGATAATCGGTGTTGGCGGCATCATGAGCGGCGCCGACGCGGCGGCACGCGTCGCCGCCGGCGCCAGCCTCGTGCAGTTGTATACCGGGCTCGTTTATGCCGGTCCCGCACTGGTCAGCGCCTGCATCAACAGCATCCGGGAGAACGCACCATGCTGATTGGCATACCGAAAGAAATCAAGAATCATGAGTACCGCGTCGGCGCCATACCCGACGGCGTTCAGGCATTGGTCGCGGCCGGCCACCAGGTCGTAATAGAAGCCGGCGCTGGCGCGCGTAGCGGATTCAGCGATGACGATTACCGCACCGCGGGTGCTGCAATCGCCGCGACTGCCGCCGAAGTCTATGCCGCGGCGCTGATCATCAAGGTCAAGGAAATCCAGCGCAGCGAATTCCCGCTGATCCGCCCCGGGCAGATCATTTACGGTTACCACCATTTTGCGCCGGATCGCGAACTGCTCGACTCGATGCTCGCCGCAGGTGCGGCGTGCGTCGCCTATGAAACCATTACTGATGCCGCGGGCCGCCTGCCGCTGCTGACGCCAATGTCGCAGATTGCCGGCCGCCTGGCACCGCAGGTCGGTGCCTGGGCGCTGCAGATGGCCAACGGCGGCAGCGGGGTCCTGCTCGGCGGCGTGCCGGGCGTTCTGCCGGCACGCGTACTGATCATCGGCGGAGGCACCGTCGGCGAGAATGCGGCACGCGTCGCACTGGGTATGGGCGCGGATGTCACGCTGCTTGACCGCGGAGCCGACCGGCTCGCCGAGCTGGAAGCGGTGTTCGGCGCCCGCCTGAAGGGCGCGATAGCAACGCCGCAGCTGCTGCGCGCGCTGCTGCCCGCGCAGGATCTGGTCATCGGCGCCGTGCTGTTGCCGGGCACGCGTGCGCCACGACTGATCATGCGTAGCGACCTCGCATGCATGCGCCCCGGTTCCGTGATCGTCGATGTCGCCATTGATCAGGGGGGCATCTGCGAAACCTCGCGGCCAACGTCCCATACCGAACCGCTGTACGTGGAAGAAGGCGTAGTGCATTACTGCGTCACCAACATGCCCTCGGCAGTAGCGCGCACGGCGACACTGGCGCTGACCCAGGCCACACTGCCGCACGCGCTGCAGATCGCTACCCAAGGTCTGAAGAATGCCGTCGCCCGGGACGTCCATCTCGCCGCCGGCCTGCAGACTTATGCCGGCAATGTCACCCATGCCGGGCTCGCACGCGACCTCGGGCTGCCGTTCATCGCACCGGCACAGGCCCTGTCATGAACGCTGCGGCTGCGCTCGGTAACGCGATTGACGCGCTGCTGCCGCAGACGCAATGCCGGCAGTGCGGCTACACCGGTTGCCGGCCCTATGCCGACGCCATCGCGGCCGGCACCGCGCCGATCAATCAGTGCCCCCCCGGCGGCCCCGAGGTGATCGCCGAACTTGCCGCGCTGCTGGGCGTTCCCGCGGTAGCGCTGGATACGACATGCGGCGCTCCGGCGGCGCCTGCCGCCGCGGTCATCGACGAGTCCGCCTGCATCGGCTGCGCGCTGTGCCTCGCCGCCTGCCCGGTCGATGCCATTGTCGGTGCCCGCCGGCTGATGCACACCGTGATCGCGGCCGAATGCACCGGATGTGGGCTCTGCGTGCCGCCATGCCCCGTCGATTGCATTGCCATCGTGCCGACCGGCGTAGCGCGCGACCGCACGGCACAGCAGGCGGCGTCCCGCCGATTGCGCGATCGGTTCATCGCACACCGGCAGCGCATTGCCGCGCGCAGCGCTGCACAGCATGTTAATGACATGGCCGTGTCGCGGCACGCTGCTGCGCGCAGACGGGCGGCGATCGACCGCGCCCTGAACCGCGCCCGCGCACGCCTCGCGCGAAACAACAACTGAGACCGGCACATCACGCCCGGAAGATGGATTCAGGCCGGTGCGGCGCATGGGCCGCGCAACCCGGCCTGCGCAGGTTCCAGCGTCAGCGGCCGAAGATACCGCGCAGCAATTGCGACGGATCGATGCCGGTGCCGCCCGCGTCATTGGGCTGCTTCCGCGACGGCTGTGGCTGCTGCGAGGTCAGGCCGCGCGCGCCTTCTGCCGGCAGGGGTTGTGCGCTGCGCACCGGACCGGCGCTCGCCGCAATGCGGCGAATGTCCAGTTCGCGACCGGGCGGCAGATTCGCCAGATGCGGAGTCAGTGTATCGCCGAGCCGTTCGAGCCGCTCGCCTGGCGCCGGATGCGTCTTGAACAGCAGCGCCAGGGAACCGTCGCTGGCGCCGCGTGCCTCCAGCTTGTGCAATACATCCACCAGGCCGAACGGGTTGTATCCGGCACGCGCCGCCAACACCACGCCCATCGCGTCGGCCTCATGTTCTGCGCTCTTGTCGAGGCCGCGTGCGAACACTTCCGCCCCGCTGCCGATCATGTTGTTGAGCAGTGCCGAGCGGTTGTCGCGCTGCGCGAGCTGCGCGCCTGCGGAAAGCGCGGCGCTTTTCTGCATCACAGTGACATGATGGCGACGCACGATATGGGCGATTTCGTGCGCCAGGACGCCGCCGAGCTGGGCTTCATTGTCGAGAATTTCGTAGAGCCCGCGCGTCACCAGTACATAACCGCCGGGCGCGGCAAAGGCATTGATCGACGCGGTGTCAAGCACCGCAAAACGCCAGGGCAGATCGGCCCGTTCGCTCTGCATGGCCACCCAGCGCCCGACCCGATTGACGTAGCTTTGCAGTGCGGGATCGTCGACCAGGGGGGCTGCGCCGAGCAAGCGCCCGGCAATTTCGCGGCCCATGGTCCGCTCTTCCTGCTCGCTGACGCCGGCCACCGCGGTCACGGCATCACGGCCGATGCTGAACAGGCGATTGAGGTCGATGGTCTGTGCGCGCCCCACGCCGCTGCCCGTCACCATCAGAGCCGCTGCGAGCAGCACGCAAACCGGCAGATGGCGTCCGGAGATCATGGATTGCTCCCGGATTCGCCGCTACCGGCCACCGGCACCGACCCGGTGAAGTAGTCGATCCGGCTCGCGGCCAGCCCCGCATCGGTGGCATGTGCCGCCGACTGCTCCGGCGTAGCCGCAAAACCGTCGAGCACCTGAATTTGCCCGCCGTCGAACCGCGCCTGCTTCAGGTCCTCCTCGTCCAGCCCGCGTATGCCGATGGTTGCAGTGACATTGACCCGCTGGCGCGGGCCGAACAGGCGGCCCAGCACTGAACCGCCACCGGCGCCGTCGCCTGCACCAGTGACCGCGCCGAACCGGACATTGAAGGAATACAGCCAGCCGACCAGCGCGCCCGATTTGACTTGCACCCAGGCCCCCTGCCGCGTCAGTGCATCGCCGCTCGCGCCTTTGGCGAGATTGCCCACTGCAGCAGCATCGGTGCGGGGCTCCGCCCGCAACACGCTGTCCCGCTCGAGCGTCACCGGCTCCGCGAGTGCCATGGCCGTCGTGGCCGCAACGAGGCTCGCCACCAGCCACCTGCTGAAAAATCTCCGTCCCCAGCGTCGCACTGCGCCCCCCCTGTAGGTATCGCACCCATTATAATCATGCGGCGCAGTCCACACTACGCCGTACCAACCCGTGAATCCCGCCACACGCCGCGCCATTTTTGAGCGCTTCCGGTCCGCCAACCCCGAGCCGCGCGGCGAACTCGAATATGCATCGCCGTTCGAGCTGCTGGTAGCGGTGATCCTGTCCGCGCAGGCGACCGACAAGAGCGTGAACCAGGCGACGCGGGTGCTGTATCGGAAGGCGAATACCCCGCAGGCGCTGCTGAGGCTGGGGGTGTCAGGACTGGAACACTACATCAAGAGCATCGGCCTCTACCGCACCAAGGCAACAAACATCATCGCGACCTGCCGCATCTTGCTCGAGCAACACGGCGGCGAGGTGCCGCGGAATCGCGCCGCACTGCAGGAATTGCCCGGTGTCGGTCGCAAAACCGCAAACGTCGTGCTGAACATCGCTTTCGGCGAACCGACGATCGCTGTCGATACGCATATTTTCCGCATCGCCAATCGCACCGGTCTCGCCCCGGGCAAGGACCCGTTGGCCGTGGAACTGAAACTGCTGAAGGTGATTCCCGCGGAGTTCCGACAGCATGCCCACCACTGGTTGATCCTGCACGGACGCTATGTATGCATCGCCCGCAAGCCGCGTTGCGCGCAATGCCTGATCCGCGATTTGTGCGAGTTTCGCCAGAAAACAGCGTAAAAAAACCGCGCCGACATTGGCGCGGTTTTGTTACGGACAACCCGTTCAGTACTTGACGCTGAGGCCGGCCTGTCGCGAGTAAAAGGCAGCCAGATCCTCAATATCACGCTGCGACAGATTGGCAGCCTGTGGCGCCATGATCGCATTCTTGCGTTCGCCTGCCTTGTAGTCGGCCAGGGCCTTGACCAGGTAATCGTAGTGCTGCCCGGCAAGACGCGGAAAATCCGCCGCCGCGCTGTTGCCGTCCGGGCCATGACAGGCGGCACAGGTTTTGGATTTCTCCTTGCCGGCGACCGGATTCGCGGCCAGCACAGGACCACCGGCAAGCAACGCGGCACACCCGGCAGTAAACAGCATTTTCTTCATCGGTATCCCCTGAATCCAGTTATTTCGACGCCGACAGAACGGCAGCAGAAGCGTAGTAAGCGGCGAGATCCAACATGTCCTGATCGCTGAGGCCGGCGGCGATGGCGCGCATCGAAGGGTGGGTGCGGTCGCCGCTCTTGTATCCCTGCAGCGCCTTGACGACGTAGGCGGCGTGCTGGCCGCCCAGTTTGGGCACGCTGTAGGTCACGGGAAACGCGGTCTTGTAGCCGGGAATGCCATGGCAGCCGGCGCACATCGATGACTTGTTCTTGCCCGCCGCCGCATTGCCGTCCGCCGCCTGGACAATTCCCGAAGCCAGTGCCACACCGAGGCTGAGGCAGATTGCAGTTATCCGTATCATGAAGGCACTCTTTCCTTTCTTGAACGACGCAGGGCGCCGATTATAGCCCAAAAAAATCGTTGATCGCCCGGCAAATTTCACTGATTGCCGAGCAATGCCCCGATGATTGATAATCGCTTCAGTCGTCTCGGGAACTCCATTGAAGTTTTCATTTCTTACTGCGCCCGAACTGAAAGCGTTCGCCGGCCGCATCTTTCCGTTTCTGCGCTGGTGGCCCATGGTCAACCGCCGGACGCTGCGTGCCGATGCGCTGGCCGGACTGACGGGTGCCGTTGTCGTGCTGCCCCAGGGCGTGGCCTTTGCGACGATCGCCGGCCTGCCGCCGGAGTACGGCCTCTACGCCGCCATGGTCCCGGCCATCGTCGGCGCGCTGTTTGGTTCGAGCTGGCATCTGGTCTCAGGGCCGACCACGGCAATTTCCATCGTGATCTACTCGACGATGAGCGGCGTCGCCGAGCCCGGCACGCCGGAATACATCCGGCTGGTGCTGATGATGACTTTCCTGACCGGCGTGTTCCAGCTCGCGATGGGGCTCGCGCGGATGGGCGTGCTGGTCAATTTCATCTCGCATACCGTGGTCCTTGGCTTCACCGCCGGTGCCGGCCTGCTGATCATCAGCACGCAATTGACCCACTTCCTGGGCATTCCGATGCCGCGCGGCGTTTCTTTTGCGGAAACCCTGCACTACACCCTCTATGGCCTGGACGAAATCAACTGGTATGTCGCATCGGTCGGCATGATCACGTTGCTGGTGGGCGCCTTCATCAAGCAGCGCTATCGCCGGCTCCCTTACATGATCCTGGCCATGATCGCCGGCAGCCTTTACGCTCTGCTGCTCGGTCTGATTCCGCAGCTGGATGCGCGCGAGCAGATCCAGACCGTGAAAGCACTGTCCGGGATATTCCCGCAGTTTTCGGCACCGGAGTTCTCGCTGGAGGCGCTGCGCAAGACGGCTTCCATCGCCGTGGCGGTCACCATGCTGGGACTCACCGAGGCGGTATCGATCGCGAGGGCGATCGCCGTGCGCTCCGAGCAGCGCATCGACGGCAACCAGGAATTCATCGGCCAGGGCCTGTCCAACATTGCAGGCAGTTTTTTCTCGGCTTATGCGTCCAGCGGCTCCTTCAACCGCAGCGGTGTCAACTACGAAGCGGGCGCACGCACTCCGCTCGCCGCGGTGCTGTCGGCCGTATTCCTGCTGCTGATCGTGGTACTGGTCGCCCCGCTGGTGCAATTCCTGCCGGTACCGGCGATGGCGGGCGTGCTGTTCATGGTGGCCTGGGGCCTGATCGACTTCCCGCAGATTCGCACCATCATCCGCACCAGCCTTTCAGAGAGCGTGGTCCTTGCGGTGACGCTGCTGGCCACACTGTTCGTGCAGCTCGAGTTTGCGATTTACGCCGGGATACTGCTGTCGCTGATGCTGTATCTGAAACGCACTTCGCATCCGGTCATCCTCGATGTCAAGCCGGATCCTGAAGAAACCAGTTATCACTATTCCGCCGACACCGGTCTGCCGGATTGCCCGCAGGTCAAATGCCTGCGCGTGAACGGTTCCATTTTTTTCGGAGCCGTTGACCACATGCAGCAGATGCTCCACAAGATCGGCGAACACAACATGCAGAAGCATCTGCTGATCGTGGCCAGCGGCATCAATTTCGTCGATGTGGCCGGTGCCGAATTTCTGGCGCACGAAGCCAAGCGGCGGCGACGGCTCGGCGGCGGGCTCTACTTTTACCGTCTCAAGGATGAGGTGGTCCGCCTGCTCAGGCGGGGGGGCTACATGAACGACATCAAGGCCGAAAATGTCTTCCCCGTGAAATTCCTCGCTATCAGCGCCATCTATCCGAAGCTCGATGTGGCAACCTGCCGCGACTGCAAGTTGCGTATTTTCCGTGAATGTCGCGACCGCCTGCCGGATGGCTCGCCGCGCAACGTCGCCCCCGCCTGACTGCCAACCACCACATGCCTGCGCGGCAAGACCGGTCATGCCTCTGAGGGAACGCTGCTTTCCCTTCCTGCGCTGGCTGCCGATGCAGCGGCCATCGATCCGCGCTGACGCCATCGCGGGCGCCACCGTCGCCATGGTGTTGATCCCGCAAGCCATGGCCTACGCACAACTTGCCGGCCTGCCGGCCTACTACGGCCTTTACGCCGCGTTCCTGCCGATCATTATCGGCGCAATGTGGGGATCGTCCCATCAGCTCTCCACGGGACCGGTGGCGATGGTTTCCCTGCTCACCGGTTCCGCGCTGGCGCAGTTCGCCGCACCCGGCACCGAGCAATTCATCGCATTGGCCATCCTGCTCGCGCTGATGGTCGGTGTCATGGAGCTGTTGATGGGGCTGTTCCGGCTCGGGGCGATCGTCAACTTCCTTTCGCACCCGGTAATCGTCGGTTTTACCAATGCTGCGGCAATCATCATCGCACTGTCGCAGTTCAACAAACTGCTGGGCGTGCACAGCGCGCGCTCCGACCGCTTCCTCGCTGATGTGTGGGATGTGTTGCTGCGGATCGGCGACACGCACTTGCCAACGCTGGCGATCGGATTGTCAGCCCTGGCAGTCATGATCCTGGTGCGCCGTTATCGCCCGGCATGGCCCGGTGTATTGCTCGCGGTTGCACTGACCACGGTCCTCAGCTGGGCCATCGACTTCGAACGGAATGCGACGGCGAGTGCCGATGATTTCCGCGATCCGCAGGTGCGCAGCATCGTCGATTCGCTGGTCGCGCTGTCCGCACGCGCTGGCGAACTGCGCGCGGCATCAGGCGAAAAAATTGCGGAAATCGGCACCCTGCGTGCCGGCAATCCCAGCGATCATCCGCGCCTGATCATGCTGAATGCCGACCTCGAGTTCCTGAGCTTGGAACTCAGGGCCGTCGAAGCCGAACACCGCGTGCGTTTCGCCGAACTGCGGCGACTGCGCTTCAAGGGCGTCACTGACCCCGCCGGCCTCCTCGCTTTCCACCTGGTCAGCACGGTACCGGCAACTGCGGCCACCGACGGCCGGCGGTGGACTGTCGGCGGAATCGCCGACGCGCGCATCCTGATGACGGGTGGCGGCGAAGTCGTCGGCAAGGTACCGGCCGGCATTCCACAACCGGCAATGCCGAGGATCAGCTGGGATAACCTGGTCACGCTGTTGCCCACGGCATTGATCATCGCGCTGGTCGGTTTTATGGAAGCCATATCCATCGCCAAATCGATGGCGACGCGCACCAGGCAGCGCATCAATCCGGACCAGGAGCTGACTGGACAGGGATTGGCCAACATCGTTGGCAGTCTGTTCCAGTCCTTTCCGGTCAGCGGTTCGTTCTCGCGCTCTGCGGTCAACCTGGCGACCGGCGCGGTCAGCGGCCTGTCATCGGTGGTTGCCGGCGCCATCGTGCTGGTCACGCTACTGCTGTTCACCCCGCTGCTCTACCACCTGCCCCAGGCAGCGCTTGCCGCGATCATCATGCTTGCCGTCGTCAATCTGGTGAACTTAAAGGCGCTGATCCACGCATGGCGGGCCCACAAGCATGACGGTGTGGCCGCCATTGTGACCTTCGTTGCGACCCTGGGTTTTGCACCGCATCTCGACAACGGCATTTTGATCGGCGCCGCACTGGCCATCATCCTCTACCTTTATCGCACCATGCGTCCCCGGGTTGCCGTGCTCGGCCGCCACCCCGACGGGACGCTGCGCGATGCCCACCTGTTCAATCTGCAAACCAGTGAGCGGGTAATTGCCATCCGTTTTGACGGGTCACTTTTTTTCGCCAACGTGCCCTACTTCGAGGACGTCATTCTCGATCAGGCAGCACAGCATCCGCAGGCAAATTACATCCTGGTGGTCAGCGACGCCATCAATGAACTCGACGCCTCTGGCGAGGAAATGATCCGCCACCTGGTGCAGCGCCTGCGGGAAAACGGCATGACCATGGTGTTCAGCGGACTGAAGCGGCAGGTCCTCGGCGTGATGGAAAAAACCGGACTCTATGCGACGGTCGGCGCACAGCACTTTTTCCGCACCGAGGACATGGCGCTCGAGGCCATTTCACAATGGCTGAACGATCCGGCATTTGACGAGAAATTCCTTCCGCCGCGGCGGAACGGCAAGCGCGACTCCAACGCCCCCGCGCCGGCTCCCGCCACGAGTGACTCGTCTGCCGCGCTCACACCGCCGGCGTGAGCCGTCGCGAGTGACTGCTGCCGGACTCGGCAAAAAACAGCGGTTGATTGCTGTTGTGCCGCTTTTTACCTGACCACAATCACCGGGCGGGTGCACCGCGTCAGCACTTCCATGGTCTCACTGCCGAGCAGCACCGCCGTCATCCCTTTGCGCCCGCGTGAGGGCATCACGATGGCATCACAATTGCGTGCCCGCGCCGTAGCGATGATTTCCTTGTATGGTCGGTCCGCGCTGGTCATGCGCGTGGCGCAGGTGACGCCGGATTTACCGGCCAGCACTTCAGCCCGGGCAAGATAGGCCTTGGCACTGTCCCGCGTGGTGCTCTCGTAGTTGTCCATCCAGTCCGGTTCGGGCACGTAGCCTTCGGCAAAAATCATCGGATCGAGTCGCGGCACCACATAGAGAAAAGTGACGCGTCCGCCCGACATTTTCGCGACCTTGATTCCGGTCACCAGCGCCTTCCGCGACAGCTTGGAACCGTCAGTGTAAATCAGGATATGCTTGAACATGCCATGGCCTCCTGCTTTTTTTAGGTTCTGCTCCTGCCTCCCGGTCCGGCCATCCGTTTCGGACCGTTGTGCATTCGAGATTAACATGCCGTGCCGTGCACTGCACCGGCATGCTTATAATGCAGACACTCCACTGTTGCGACATCATGGCCAACCGGCTTTCCAAAATCGTAACCCGTACCGGCGATGACGGCACCACCGGACTCGCCTCCGGCGAGCGCGTCGCCAAGGACCACCGGCGCGTCGCCGCGCTAGGTGACGTTGATGAGCTGAACAGCGCGATCGGCGTGCTGCTGGCCGAATCGTTGCCGACAGACGTGCAGGAGGCATTGTCGGGCGTGCAGCACGACCTGTTCGACCTCGGCGGCGAATTGAGCCTGCCCGGTCATGCGCTGATCAGCGCGGCGCACCTCGAGCGCCTCGAAAGACTGGTCGAAACCTTCAACGGTGGACTGCCTCCGCTGCGGGAATTCGTACTGCCGGGGGGCACGCGCGCGGCGGCACTCGCACATGTGGCACGCACCGTCTGCCGCCGGGCCGAACGCACACTGGTCGCGCTGGCGCACGTGGAAACAATGCCGCCGCTACCGGCGCAATACCTGAACCGCCTGTCCGACCTGTTGTTTGTACTCGCCCGCGCACTCAATCGTGCCGGCGGCAGCAGTGACGTGCAGTGGCAGCAGGGCCGCAACCGCGGCTGAATCCGCGCTTCGCGTCAGCGACGCAGCGCCCGCGCAGCGTCCAGATTCGCGCACACCAGGCGCGCCCCCTCCAGCAATCGCGGCGTCGGGCGCTGGATCAGATCGGGCGCAATGTGGTGCGCGGGAACCGCCCCCAGTGGCGGCGGCAACGCCGCCCAGCGCGCGGCAAATCCGGAGGCGGTCTCCGCCGAGCTGCCCCCCAGCGCAATTTCAGGCCGCGCCGCCAGCAAGGCCTCGCGCGACACCTCCGGTGTCAGTGGCCGCAACGCACCGAATATGTTGACGCCGCCGCACAGTTCGATCACCTTGCTGATGATGTGCGCACCACTGACAGTCATCAGCGGTTTGGGCCAGATCTCGTAGAAGACGCGCACCGGATCGGCGTTGCGGGGACGTGCGCGCAATGCCCGCAATCCGGCGCTGAATTCGGCACGGCTGCGTTCGCTCGCCTCCAGCGTCCCGGCGAGCACTGCAATAACCTCGATGCCACGCGCAATATCCTCCAGCGTGGCGACATCCGTTACGAAAACCGGCAGACCGGCAGCCTCCAGGCGCACCACGGCGGCGGCCGGCGTGCCGCTTTTCCAGGCAAGCACCAGGTCCGGCCGCAACGCCAGGATCTGCTCGGTGTCGAGCTGCGCGGCGTCGCCGATCACCGGCAGCCGCGTCGCCGCCACCGGATAATTGCTGAAGCGCGCGACCCCGGCGAGGTGAGCACCGGCACCCGCGGCAAAAGTCAGTTCTGTAAGGTGAGGCGTCAGGGCAATGATGCGCTGCGCCGGCTGCGTCAGCCGGATTATCGTGCCACGATCATCCACAGCCTGCACGGCCTGCGCAACGGCACGGCTCGCCATGCCGCCACCAAGCAGCAGTACCAAACCGATGACGCAGCCGAACGCGCGCATTGCCGTGAACGGAAACACCATGAATAGGGGGCGCGCAGTGCGCAGCCGCAGCGGGAGAGCTACCGGTTCTCGTCCATTACCCGCAACAGGCGGGCGCTGGTCTGGCGCAGCCGCAACGACAGCATGGTCACCATTTTTATCAGGATCTTCGAGCCGAGACCGGGATAATCGAGGATTATTTTCGCCATGTTGTCGCGGGTCAGTACGGCGAAGGTGGTCGGTTGCGAAGCCATGCAGGTGGCAAAACGCGGCTCGCCGTCGATCATCGACATCTCGCCGAGTGTCATGCCGGGCCCGGCGCTGGTCATGTGCTGCTGCTCGGCACGATAGGTTTTTTTCAGGATGTCAATTTCGCCATCGACGATCAGCATCATGAAGTCGCCATCGTCACCCTCGCGGATGATGATCTCACCGGGCTGCGCGCGGTATACGTCCATGTAACCGGCAAGGATGGAGATATCCTCCTGCGAGAATTCGGCAAAAAACGGCGACTTGCCGACCAACCCGAAAATTTCACCGGCAATGGCGGTACCCGCCCCCACCCGCTCGAGCATGGCGAGGTTGGTCTGGTCGGTCACTGCGCCGGAATTGTCCTGGGCCATGGTGTCATTGACGATGCAGTCCGCAGTGTAGCTGCATCCCGCATCCCCCGCTAATCCGCGGCGACGGCTTTGAGCCGGCGCTTGCGCACGCCATCGGCCAGGGTCTCGAGCAGCGTCCGGCTCTCTTCCCAGCCGATGCAGCCGTCGGTGATGCTGACGCCATAGATCAGCGGCTTGCCGGGCACAAGGTCCTGCCGTCCCGCTTTCAGGTGGCTTTCCACCATGACGCCGAAGATGCGGTCATCGCCGCCGCCGATCTGGCGCGCGACATCCTGCCCGACATCCACCTGCCGCTCCGGTTTCTTGCTGCTGTTGCTGTGGCTGAAATCGATCATGATGCGTGCCGGCAGGCCCGCCTCCGCCAGCCCGCGCGCTGCGGCATCGACGCTGGCGGCATCGTAGTTCGGCTCCTTGCCGCCACGCAGGATCACGTGGCAATCCTCATTGCCGGTCGTCGCCACGATGGCTGAATGACCGGCCTTGGTCACCGACAGGAAATGGTGCGGTGCATGCGCGGCGCGGATGGCGTCGATCGCGATCTTGATATTGCCGTCGGTACCGTTCTTGAAACCGACCGGGCAGGACAACCCCGAGGCGAGTTCGCGGTGGATCTGTGACTCGGTGGTACGGGCGCCGATGGCACCCCACGACACCAGGTCGGCGATGTACTGCGGCGTGATCATGTCGAGGAATTCACAACCCACCGGCATACCGCTCTCATTGAGTTCCAGCAACAGTTCGCGGGCCACACGCAGGCCTTCGTTGATGCGGAAGCTGCCGTCGAGATTGGGATCGTTGATCAGACCCTTCCAGCCCACGGTGGTACGCGGCTTTTCGAAGTAGACCCGCATCACCACAAGCAAGTCAGCGGCGAGTTTGCGCTTCGCGTCGAGCAACTTGCCGGCATATTCCTTGGCCGCTTTGACGTCATGCACAGAGCAGGGTCCCATGATCACCAGCAGGCGGTCATCGGCGCCATGCAGGATGCGATGAATATCCTGCCGTGCCTCGAAAGTCGTATCCGCCGCTTTTTCACTCAGTGCCAGTTCGCGCAGCAGATGCTCCGGTGGCGCGAGTTCCTTGATTTCCTTGATCCGGAGATCGTCAGTGCGGTGCTGCATTTCTGTCCCATCTTTCCATAAAATCAAAGCATTATAAACGATTACGGATTTCTTCTACACCGTACCGCCGACCGTCAGACCATCGATGCGCAAGGTCGGCTGGCCGACCCCTACGGGCACGCTCTGGCCTTCCTTGCCACAGGTACCGACACCGGAATCAAGGCGCATGTCGTTGCCGATCAGCGCGACGCGTGTCAGCGCATCGGGACCATTGCCAATCAGGGTCGCACCCTTTACCGGATAGGTCACCTTGCCGTTCTCGATCATGTAGGCCTCGGACGCCGAGAACACGAACTTGCCGCTGGTGATGTCGACCTGCCCGCCGCCGAAGTTCACGGCGTACAGGCCGCGCTCGACCGAGGCGATGATCTCCGCCGGATCGCGGTCGCCATTGAGCATGCAGGTATTGGTCATCCGCGGCATCGGCACGTGCGCATAGGACTCGCGCCGGCCGTTGCCGGTGGGCGCCACGCCCATCAGCCGGGCATTCAGTGCGTCCTGCAGGTAACCGCGCAGCACACCGTCCTCGATCAGCACGTTGTGCCGGGTCGGATTGCCCTCATCGTCAACATTGAGTGAGCCGCGGCGCTGCGCGATCGTGCCGTCGTCGACCACGGTGACACCGCGAGCCGCAACGCGTTCGCCGACACGACCGCTGAACGCCGAAGTGCCCTTGCGGTTGAAATCACCCTCGAGCCCGTGGCCCACGGCCTCATGCAGCAGTATGCCGGGCCAGCCCGGCCCGAGTACTACTGTCATGGTGCCGGCAGGCGCCGGGCGCGCATCGAGATTGGTCAGCGCCTGCTGCACTGCCTTCTGCGCATAATCGTCGAGCACTTCATCAGTGAAGTAGCCGTAGTCGAAGCGGCCGCCGCCGCCTGCGCTGCCCTGCTCGCGACGGCCGTCGGCCTCGACAATGACCTGCAGCGATAACCGCACCAGTGGTCGCACATCGGCCGCCTGCATGCCATCGCTGCGCGCGACCATCACCACTTCGTATTCGCCGGCAAGCGACGCCATTACCTGCGTCACCCGCGAGTCGATGCGCCGCGCGATACGCTCCAGCCGCTCCAGCAGCGCCACTTTTTCCGGGGCACCGAGGCTGGCGAGCGGGTCCTGCGGCGCATACAACGCCAGCAATTCGCCCTTGCGGGCGACAGCCGTGCTGCCGGCACCACCCTGGCGGCCAATCGCACGCGTCGCCTGCGCCGCGGACTGCAGGGCGTTGAAACTGATGTCGTCGGAATAGGCGAAGGCCGTTTTCTCACCGCTGACGGCGCGCACGCCCACGCCCTGATCAATGTTGAAACTGCCCGACTTGACGATGCCTTCTTCGAGGCTCCATGACTCGCTGCGCGAATACTGAAAATACAGATCCGCGTAGTCGACGCGGTGGGCCATGATCTGGCCGAATACGGCCTGCAGACGACTCTCGTCCAGCGCATGGGGTACCAGCAATACCGCACTGGCGGTCTCAAAGCTATTCGCAGCTTGCATATGAAATACTCAATAAAAACAACAGGTTATTAAAATCAGCCTGGTCGCCGACGGCTCCCGGCACCCCGCCCGTCAACGGCCCAGGGTGCGGTGCTGCAATGCCGGCAGGCTCTGGCGCAGACGTTGTATATGGGTCCGGTTCATGCCGGCAACAACCACGCCGGACCCGCGCGGCAGACGGTCGAGCACTACGCCCCACGGATCGACGATCATCGAGTCGCCGTGAGTCTCGCGTCCGTTGACATGATACCCGCCCTGCGCCGGCGCCAGCACGTAGGCCAGATTCTCGATCGCGCGTGCCCGCAGCAACGTTTCCCAGTGCGCTTTGCCGGTGGTCTCGGTAAATGCCGAAGGCACCAGTATCAAATCCACTTCGCCCATCGCCCGGTACAGTTCGGGGAACCGCAGGTCATAGCAGATCGACAACCCGATACGACCGAACGGCGAGTCGAACGCCACCACCTGCGTGCCGTGCTCAATGGTGCGTTCCTCCGAATAACGCTCCCTGCCCATGGCAAAGCCGAACAGATGGATCTTGTCGTAACGCGCGACGCAACGCCCCTTGTCGTCGTAGACGAGGCTGGTGTTGAGTACTTTGTCCTTTACGGAAGCCACCAGCGGCACCGAGCCGCCGACAATCCAGATGCCGTTCTTGCGCGCCGCTGCCGCGAGAAATTCCTGGATCGGTCCGCTGCCGTATTCCTCGCGTACTGCCACCTTGTCGGTGTCCTTCATGCCCATGATGCCGAAGTATTCCGGCAGCGCGACCAGTTGCGCGCCTTGCTCGACGGCCATTTCGATCAGCCATCCCGCCTCTTTCAGATTGGCCTCGACGCGCGGTCCCGAGGCCATCTGCACCGCCGCGATGCGCGTGGTGCCGGTATCGGCCCGCCCCGTATCCTGATTCCTGCCCTTTTTCTGCGTTCTCGTCGATCTCAGCCTGGTGCTCATGGGTAAACGCCCGTTCAGTCAGTTCATTCGGTCACGTCGATCCGCAGCGCACCCGCCGCCGACGGATCGGCGCGCAACTGCACCCGTGCACCGTCGATCGCCAGCGCCACCAGCCACGCCCGCAACTCTTCAGCCTGCAGTTGCGCCTCCTGCCCTGTACCGTGGGCGATCACGATACGCACCGACCCGCGCCCCTGGTATGCAGCCACTGCCTGCTGCACGGCGGGCTGCGCCATCACCGTCTGCGCCGAGCGCGGGCGATCCCACAACTCCGCTCCTACATTCGCCGCCCGCAGCGGTAATGGCATCAGCATCAGCACAACCGCCGTGAGGACGCGCAGCATCATGGCGTCGCCTCCTGATCCACCTGCGGACGCTCGACTCTGGTCACCACCGGGTCGGACCAGGTCCCGGTGACGTCGTATTCATAGGCGGCAATCTGGTCCAGCGGGTCCTTGAGCAACTTCTGTGCAATGAACGCCGCAACACCGGCGACCGGACCACCGATCAGGGCCCCCGCCACCGACATGGTATCGGACAACTGCGGATTCACCTTGACGTGCAGGGCTTGGGTCTCCCGGGCAAGGTCCACCCGCCCGCTCATGGTAATGCGCGCAGCCGGGCCGACAATGCGCAGACTGTCGGTGCTCGCCACGCCCCGTACCACCTTGATCGCCGACACGATTTCGTCAAATGCCAAACCATCGCTGAAAATATCGCGAAAGTCGAGCGTGATCCGCCGCGGCAGCGATTGCAGACTGAGTATGCCGAGCAGCTTGCCAATGCCAGGCTCCAGCTTCAGGAACTGCCCCTTCGCAGCATCCAGCACAAAATTACCGGTCAGCGTCGGATAATCGAGGCGCTGCGGGCTGCCCGACCACGCCAGATTGCCCTCAAGCTTCGCCGTGCCGCGCCGCACGCCTTCCGGATAACCCAGCCGCGACAGCAATCCGCCGATGTCCTTGACCTCCAGTCGGACGTTGGCCTGCATCCGCGGTTGTGTGAGCCAGGACTGCCAGACGCCGTCGATGTTGAGCTGGCTCTCCGGCGTAACCAGCACCAGGCGGTCAATGCGCCAATCGGCCTGCTGCGGCGTGGCAATCAGGCCAAGCCGTCCCAGGGTCCGGCCGGCGATCTGCAGTTCATCCACCCCGACATCCAGCGCCGGTAATTCCGGCGTGCGTGCTTCGGGCACAGACACTGCTGCCGCCGCGCCCGCTTCGGCGGCCGGCAGATTCAACCGGCGCAACCGCACCATCAATTGTCCTTTGCCCTCGCCACGCCACATCAGCGTACCTTCCATGTCACGCGCGCTGACGTTGGCCTGCAATACGCCGGTCTGCTGCGCAGCCTTCAGTACGATGTCGGCAAAACGGCGTTCAAAAACCCGCAACTCGCCGATACGCAGGTCGACCGCAGATAACTTCAGGGCACCGCCCGCCCCCGCCTCCCCGCTCAGCGCCAGCCACTCGTTGAAATCCAGGTCCTTGATGAAACCCGACACGGCAATCCCGTCCTGCACGGGTTCCGCCACCGCACCTTCGCCGAACCGCAGCGTGCCGCGCTCGACCCGCGCGTCGTTGCCTTCGCCGCGCACATAAAACAGCGCATTGCCCCTGTTGCCGGCAGTCACGGCGATGCGCTGCTGCTGCGGCCCCGTATATCGCCTCTCGACGCGCAGCGGTACTGCTTCAACAGCGGTCTTGGCCAACGGCGTCGGCAGGTTGACGGCCAGTCCCTGCAATGTCGAATCGATGACGAGGTCGACGCGTTTGTCGCGCATGGTCAGGGAGCCGCGCCAGTCAGTGGCGCCCCGCATATGGCGCATCCACGTCGCGCCGCCCGCGCGGCGTACCGCATCCGCATTGATCCTTCCTTGGAACTGGATGCTGACCGCCGCGTCGCGCTGGGTACTGGCAGTGACGCTCAAGGGCCCGCCGAGAAACTGCGCACTCGCGTTCGGCATGCGCACACTGGACTCGGTAAACTCCAGTCGTCCATTGACCTGCTCCAGCGGCGGCAGCCCTGGTTCCACCACGAGCTGGTTGTTGATGAACTGGTAAGTGCCGCTGACCTTGCTGTTGTCCATGGCCCGCAGCGGCAGCGTCAATTTCAGGCCCAGTCTGCCCTCGCCCTGGGCGCGCATGCCGTCGGTAAAGCCGTTGATCATCTGGTCCACCGGGCTGCGCGCGATGAAATCCAGAAAATCCGCGGTCCCGCCCTCGGCCTCGCCGCTGATCTGCAGCAATTCCTCGTCGCGCACCAGATCCGGAATCAGTCCCCGCACCTTGCCCAGCCGCACCTTGCCGATCATTGCCTGACGGGCGTTCATTTCCAGGCGCTTGCCGCGGAAGGTGAAATCGCCTTCGATGCCGGTCAGCTGCGGCCAGCTCTCGCCGTAGTTCACCGTGCCGCCGCTGACTCTGGCCGCGACTTCGAAAATTCCATTGCGGTCTTCCGCGAACGGAAACTCCTGCAAATTCCCCTTGAGCCGGAACTTGACGTCGTCCGAACTGCCGGCGGTAAAGGCGCGGTCCAGCCACCCCCGGGAACTGCTCGCCACCGACAGTGGCAGATAAGCGGTCACGCGTCGCGCCTGCGCCCTGGTCAGGTGCCCGGTGATGTCCGCCACGCCCGGGCCATCAGCCGCCGTCCGGTAACTGCCGAAGAGCGTACCGGCAAGGTCAGCGTTGGCATAGGCAAAATTGCTGAACCGCAGCTCGGTAGTAGCGGCAAGCCGCGACCAGGCCATCTGGCCGGTCAACGTGTCGAACTGCAGACGCTCGCGGAACAGCCCCGGCAGCTCCAGCACCGCCTTCTGCGTCGCCACATGCAGAGTACCGCCTTTTTCAGTGCCATCGACATTGCCGCTGAATCCGGAGAATCCGGGCATCGCGCCGTGCTGCCTGAGCGACAACTCATTGAAACGGCCTCGCACCGTGTAGCTCGCCAGCTGCGGCCAGTTGCCGCTCCAGCGCAGCGACAGGTCGTAGAGACCGCCTGTGGGTCCGAATACCGCCAGGGATTTCCGCAATTCGGCATCGAGCGGCAGATGGTCGGCGAGCTGCACCAGCGGCGCGAGTTCCAGCGCATTGGCGTGCAATTCCCCGCGCTGGTAACCATCGGCTCCGGCGCCGCCGAGCCGCAGTTCCAGATCGACCGGCGGCAGCACCAACCGGTCACCGGTGGTGAATGCGAGTTTGCGCGTCGTAACTTCAAAACCATCGGCCATCCGTTGCCACGTAAAACGCCCGCCCAGCTGCAGCATGTCCAGCTCCGGCAGATCCGCGCCCAGCCGCGCCTTGACGTCGTAGAGCTGCGCATCGGCAATTACGCCATCGAGCACGTTGTTGCCGAACCTGAGCCAGGCACGCACGGCGCCGGTGCCCTGCGGGAAATGCACCGGGAAATCCACCCACTGCCGCCACGCCGCGATATCGACATGATCCACCTGCACGAACACCTGCCCGGTCAGCGCCGCCGACAGCGCTTCAAAATCCCTCCCGTACAGGTCGCCACGCACATCGAGCGGTGAGGCCAGCGCAGGCGGCGGCACCGCGCGCAAGGCAACACGGTGCCGGGAGCCCCTGTTGACGATGCGCAACTGCACCCGGTCCAGTTCCAGCACGGGCGCCGCGCGCAATCCATCATCCCAGATCAGCCGTGCATCATGAATCTGGATGTCGCGCTGGTTGAGTATCCAGCGCGAGAAACCGCCGCCGTCCGCGGCGTCAAGGTTCAGCGCGATGCCGGCAACGGTAATGCCGCCCCGCGCATCGCGGCGCACCGTCAGCACCGGACGGAAAATGTCGAGCGCATGGAAATCGATCTGCAGTCGCACCGCTGAACGCCACGACAGCGTGGCATCGACTCGCGGCAACTCCAGCGCAGGGCGCCCGGCCATATCGTGGACGACCACCTGCGAGAGCGCGAGCTGGGGACGCAGCCCATCCCAGTTCGCACTAATGCCGCCGATGGTGATGCGCTGCTGCGCCGCATGGCTCAGCGTGCGGGCAATATCGTCACGGTAGGCTGCGATGTCCGGGAGTATCCAGTAGCGCAGCGCAAGTATGGTCGCGCCAAACAGGAGGCCCGTCGCGAGGATGGTCCAGGTCAGTATGCGATAGATCCACAGCGAGCTGCTGAGGAACGGGTTGCGCGTTGCGACTGGGACCATGTATTGCCTGAAAAAAATATAAAATGCGAAAGTGAAACAAGGGCTTAGCCATTTTAACGCGAACTGACGCGGACCGGCCATGAAATCAAATCTTGCATCGCAACTCGTGACCGCCGACTGCGCCATCGCGTTCGCGACGCGATACAGCCGTTACCTGCAGCGCCTGCTGTCAGCCAATCCGGCCGTCCTGTCGACGGTGGAACTCGAGCAACCCTTCACGACCGCGGAGATGGCGGCGGCACTGGCTGCGATGTCGATCCTCGACGATGCGAGCCTCGGCCGCGCGCTGCGCCGCCTGCGGCAGCGGGTCATGGCGCGGCTGATTGCACGTGATCTCGGCGGTCGCGCGAGCCTCGATGAAGTCGTCAGCACGGTAACCCAGCTCGCCGAGATCTCCATCCGTACCGCGGTGGCGCAGCTGCACACAGACCTCGCCGCCATGCATGGCGAGCCGCGCGGCGCAACCGACGGTACAGCACAGCAGCTGCACGTGGTGGGCATGGGCAAACTTGGCGGAGCCGAACTCAATGCATCTTCCGATATCGATCTGGTCCTGGTCTACCCCGAGGAAGGCGACACCGACGGCACCCGCAGCCTCAGCAACCACGAGTTTTTCACCCGGCTGGCACGGCGGCTGATCGGCGCCCTCAGCGAATGGACCGAAGACGGTTTTGTATTTCGCGTCGATACGCGGCTGCGGCCGTATGGCGACAGCGGGCCGCTGGTCGTCAGCTTCGACATGCTCGAAAATTATCTGATCACACAGGGCCGCGCCTGGGAGCGTTACGCCTGGATCAAAGGCCGTCCGCTGACCGGCGATCAGCAGGATGCGCTGCTGGCACTGGTGCGCCCGTTTGTGTTCCGCCGGCATCTTGATTATGGCGCCTTCGCCTCGATGCGCGGCCTGCACAGCCAGATACGGCACGAAGTCAATCGCCGCGACCGGCTCGACAACATCAAACTCGGGCCCGGCGGCATCCGCGAAATCGAGTTCATCGCCCAGGTATTCCAGTTGATCCGCGGCGGGCACGAACGCGTGCTCCAGACGCAGTCGACGCTGCCGGTGCTGGCAGCGCTGGGCGCCCGGCAGATCATCGCGCCTGCCGCCGTTGCCGAACTGCATGCGGCATACGTGTTCCTGCGCAATCTGGAACACCGACTGCAATACCGCGACGATCAGCAGACGCAGGAACTGCCGACGGATCCCGCGGAACGTGCCCTGCTCGCCGAGAGCATGGGTTACGCGAACGAGACCGCGTTCCTCGCTGCGCTGGTGCAGCATCGGACTGCGGTTTCAGTGCATTTCAATGCCATATTTGCCGAAACCGACAGCAACGAGCACCCGCTTGCCGGCCTGTGGCAGGAACAGGCCGGGAGCGAGCATGGCGACAACGCGGCCGCAGTGGAGCAACTGGCCGCCCTCGGTTTTGCCCGCGCCCCGGAACTGTGCCGGCAGCTGAACCTGCTCCGCAATGGCAGCCGTTACCGCCAGATGCCTGCGGCCAGCCAGCGGCGGCTCGACCGGCTGGTGCCGGCGGCCATTGCCACAGCGGCCTCCCGCCGTGACCCTGATGCGACCGCGGAACGGCTGCTCGCGCTGTTCGAAAGCGTCAGCCGGCGGGAAGCCTATCTCGCCCTGCTGCATGAATACCCGCACGCGCTGGAGCGTGTCGCCGACCTGATGAGCGCGAGTGCATGGGTCGCGCAGTACATCACGCAGCAGCCGATCCTGCTCGACGAATTGCTCGATGCCCGCACGCTGCTGGCGCCGCCCGACTGGAACGCCCTGCGCAATTCATTGGCGGAAGCCCTCGCCTCGGCAGCAGGCGACATCGAGCGCCAGATGGACCTGCTGCGGCACTTCAAGCATACGCAGACGCTGCGCTGCGTTGCCCAGGACCTCGCCGGCACGCTGCCGCTGGAGACGCTGAGCGACCAGCTGTCGGACCTGGCCTGCGTGATTCTCGAAGAAGTGCTGCGCCTGTCGTGGCAGGGACTGCGGCAGCGCCACTGCGCAACGCCGCGGTTCGCCATCGTCGGCTACGGCAAGCTGGGCGGCAAGGAGCTGGGATACGCCTCCGATCTCGACATCGTCTTCGTCTACGACGATGCGGCGCCGGAGGCCGCAGAGAACTATGCGCGGCTCGCACAGCGCATCAACCATTGGCTGACCAGCATCACTGCCGCCGGCGTGCTCTACGAGACCGACCTGCGGCTGCGCCCGGATGGTGCCGGCGGGCTGCTGGTCACGCCGCTGGAGAGCCTGCGCCGCTACCAGCTGCAGCAGGCCTGGTTATGGGAGCACCAGGCATTGACGCGGGCGCGCAGTGTGGCCGGTGACGCCGCGATCGGCCGTGCGTTCGAAGAACTGCGGATTACCGTGCTGCGCAAACCGCGCGAGCTGCCAGCGCTGCGCGAGGGGATCATCGGCATGCGGGCAAAAATGCTCGACGCGCACCCCAACACGAGCAGTCTGTTCGACATCAAGCATGACCCTGGCGGCATCATCGACGTCGAATTCATGGTGCAGTACCTCGTCCTGGGCCATGCCCATGATCATGCCGAATTGACCGCGAATTCCGGCAATCTCGCGCTGCTGAAAACCGCCGCCAGCCTGCAGCTGATTCCCGCGACCGACGCGGACGCGGTGCGCACCGCCTACCGCCAGTTCCGCCAGCTGCAGCACCAGCTGCGTCTCGCCGGCGAACGTTACGCACGGGTGGAACCGCGGAGTGTCGCAACGGCAACTGCCGCAGTCAGGAAACTGTGGAAAATACTGTTCGGGGACGCGCCCGTAACGGCAACCGCTGCGAGCGGTGCCCCGGGCGGAGCGGCTACAGCGTAGCGTCCCGCAGGTGAGGCGCCAGGTTGATCAGGCGATAGACCTCGATAAGGCCCTTGCCCTTGCCGGTGACCGTCAGCGGCCCCTCGAACTCGAACTGGCCCTTGGACCGCTTGTAGGTCGTCGCATCGACCAGTATCGCGCCGGAACGCGCTTCGTCGGTGACCCGGCTTGCCGTGTTGACGGTATCTCCCCACAGATCGTAGATGAACTTGCGGGTCCCGATCACGCCGGCGACCACCGGCCCGGAGCAGATGCCGACATGAATGCGCAGGCTCATGCCCTTCTTCTCCGAAAGGTCCTCCATGTAGCGGCGCATCTCCAGCGCGAGCCGCAACATCGCGCCGGTGTAATCCCCCGCATCAACCGCGAAATCAATACCTTCATGCTCGACAAGGCCGCCAGCCACCATGTAGGCATCGCCTATGGTCTTGATTTTCTCCAGCCGGTGCGACTCCGCCATCGCATCAAATCTTGAAAACACCTCGTTCAGCAGTTCCACCATCACCTTTGGCGGCACTTCCTCGGCAAGGCGGGTGAAGTCGATGATGTCGGCAAACATCACCGTGACGTCGGCGAAACCGTCCGCAATAATGCCCTGCTGATCCTTCAGCCGCCGTGCAATCGGCGCCGGCAGGATATTGAGCAGCAGCGCCTCGGATTTTTCCTGCTCGACGCGCAGCAGCCGGTTCTGTTCGTCGACTGCTTCCTGCAGCTTGTCTCGCTGACGCACGAAAAAACTGATCAGCAGGTACATGATGGTGGACATCGCCGCAAAATTGAGCGTAAAGAACACCGCAATGCTCTGCATCGTGACGCCTTGTTCGGCGCCGGCCGTCAGCAAGTAGTCAAACAGGCCGGACACCGCCGTCAGCACAATGTATGCGGCAAACCACGGCAGCGACTGCCGGGCACCCTGGAAAATCATCACCCCTACCGGCGCCAGCAGCGCCCACAGCGCAACACCGGAGGAACTGACATAACTGCCGATGCTCCATTGCATGACGAAGGGCATGAACAGGAACAGGCTTACCTGCAGCATGCGGAACATCGCGAAATTGAGACTGTAGACGTAATAGGCCAGGGAGACCGCCGAAATGGCGAGATAGGCCAAGGGCACGTTCGAGGAGAACTTGATCCCCATGGCCCAGTACAAGGCAAGCCACAGCACCGAGCCGAAGCTCATCAGGCCGCAGGCGAAAATCAACAGTGTCTTGTTGAGCTTGTCCTGCTCACTGTCCTGCTCGTTGATGACGCGGTCACTCAAACCATGGAGCCACGCACGCATGCTTGCCAGCATTCTGTCTCCCGATCAGCCCTGCCGGAGCCCGGCTTGAGCTGCCCCCGTTTTTTGCCAATTTCCTATTGTAGCCGGTAACCGGAATTTCGAGGCCACGCGCAAGGGAAGGCCGGCAAATTTCTTCGCCAGCATCGGCAGTTCCGGGCAAATCAGCTAAAATGTTCTGCTGTAGCGCGGAAAGACCTCCGGACAGCGCCGCCTCGGGCTTACGGTTGCGCCCGCGCTGCACAGGCCACAGGCAATTCTACGATCCAATCCATCAATTTCGGCATACTGCATACAATCGGGAGAACTTAGGCATGTCCATGGCTGACCGCGACGGGCAAATCTGGTACGACGGGAAACTGGTGCCCTGGCGCGACGCAACGACCCACGTCCTGACCCACTCGCTGCATTACGGGCTCGCCGTATTTGAAGGCGTCAGGGCTTACAACACCGAGATCGGCACGGCCATTTTCCGGCTGAAGGACCACACCGATCGACTGTACAACTCCGCGCACATCTACATGATGAAAATCCCGTACCCGCGGGAAGTCCTGATGGCCGCACAGAAAGAAGTCGTGCGGGCCAACAAACTGGAATCCTGTTACATCCGGCCGATCGCCTTTTTCGGCTCGGAGAAAATGGGCGTGTCGCCGAAGGGTGCCAGCGTGCATGTCGCGATCGCCGCCTGGCCGTGGGGCGCCTATCTCGGCACCGACGCA